>MAAC01010242.1_pt1 | contig 14857 bp, 15 predicted proteins | sample 1115981 | NCBI WGS metagenome assembly MAAC01 (sample SAMN04961126, study PRJNA320927) | seawater metagenome | isolation source: sample BD02T64 sea water enriched with oil for 64 days | place: USA:Gulf of Mexico | collected 2013-07-27 | reverse complement strand
AGTTGGAAGTTGGAAGTTGGAAGTTGGAAGTTGGAAGTTGGAAGTTGGAAGTTGGAAGTTGGAAGTTGGAAGTTGGAAGTTGGAAGTTGGAAGTTGGAAGTTGGAAGTATTGTTTGCTTTTTAACTTACTACTTCCAACTCACTACTTACGACTGTCTCTATCTTTCGACGAAGGCGCGTTCAATTACGAAGTGGCCTAAGTTGCCACGGCGCGCCTCCAGAAAGCCCATCTCTTTTAAGATACCACAGCAATCTTTAAGCATCGCCGGGCTGCCGCAAAGCATGAAGCGGTCTGTTTCAACATTCAGATCGGGAATACCTAAATCTGCGGTCAGCTTGCCGCTGGTCATCAGTTCTGTCAGACGTCCGCGGTTACGGAACTCTTCCCTGGTGACTGTTGGGTAGTAAAGCAGTTTCTCAGCGATGATGTCGCCGAAATACTCGTTCTTGGGCAGCACATTTTCAATGTGATCGGCATAGGCCAGTTCAGATTTAAAACGTACTCCATGGGTTAATATAACTTGGTCGTACTGCTCGTAAATTTCCGGATCTTTGATAATACTTAAAAACGGCGCCAGGCCAGTACCTGTACTGAGCAAAATCAGACGTTTGCCCGGTAATAAATGATCGTCTATTAAAGTGCCGGTAGACTTGCGTCCTACCAATACTTTATCTCCAACTTTGATCTTTTGCAGTTTTGAAGTCAGTGGGCCATCTTGCACTTTAATACTGAAAAACTCTAATGCATCTTCATAGTTTGCACTGGCAATACTATAAGCACGCATCAACTGCTTACCACCCTCTTCGAGGCCTATCATAGTAAAATGACCGTTTTTAAAACGAAAACCTGGATCACGGCTAGTAGTAAAGCTAAATAGAGTGTCATTCCAATGATGTACACTCAAAACTTCTTCTGCGACAATATTAGACATTTTACCCTCAATGTTAACTGCTTAAGATAGTATTGAAATTCTTTATATTCTATTTGGTTCTATTAATCACGTTATCTATAACTAATTTGATTGTATGCTTCTCAGCTAATATGTCAAAGACAATTTACAACTAAGCTTATACCAAATTATAAGAACTAATGATAATCATTATCTTTTAATTTCTTGTAAAGAACTCTCTTTTTCCAGTCCATTAGCTATGTCTAAATAGATACATATGTAATCCAAACGCAGTTCTAAAGGGTAATTTCGACAACTGATTTACTCCCCACTACCTATTTTTAATTTTAAACCTAGACTAAAACCCGGCCGATTATGAAATCTAACAGCCCTTCTGATACTATTGAGCAAAGCAATGACAACCAACAAATTGTAGAGTCATGGAACTATCCAGTCGCTTGCGTTTATTATTTGCAAACTCAGCATCAAAACTAGCTTTGATACTGTTGTTGCTATTTGTCGTACTATTCGCCACTAATAGCTCATCAACCCCCCTCCCTTTGAAAAACACAGTCATCATTCCCCTTAATAACTGGAGCAGCCAAAGAGTTATCTCCAATGCAATCGGTAAGGTTTTACAAGCGCATAAATACCCAGTGGAATATCGAAACATTAATTCGCAAGACCAGTGGGGGGCAATGGCCCGCGGACTAGTGCATTTTCAAATTGAAGTATGGGAACCTTCAATGGATGAAGAAACACGCTCATTTATTAGTAAAAAACGTATCCTTGATTTAGGCAGCCACAGCGCCAAAGCTGTAGAGGACTGGTGGTATCCAGATTACGTTGCCAAACTTTGCCCAGGTCTGCCAGATTGGCGCGCACTTAACAGATGTGCAGCACTGTTTGCGCAAGGAAATAGTGACAAAGGCAGCTACTATACTGGCCCCTGGAATTATCGGGACCCAGAATTAATCCGCAGCTTAGGTCTCGACTTTACTCTGGTCAGGCTGGATGATGCTAAGTCCATATGGCACCAGCTTAGTAAGGCGATGAAACACCAGCAACCAATCATCATGCTGAACTGGTCTCCCAACTGGACAGATGCAAGGATTCCCGGTGAATTTATTCATTTTCCCACTTATCATCCCTCCTGTGAGTCAGATCCTAGCTGGGGAGTAAATCCAAATAAAGCGTATGACTGCGGTAACAAGAAAAATGCGTGGATAAAGAAATATGCCTGGCCAAAATTCGAACAAAAATTCCCTTGTGTCTATCAGTTTATTACGCAGATTGATTTAAGCAATGAAATGATATCAGAAGCCGCTGCACTGGCAGACTTTGATGACTATAGCGAAAAGAAAGCGGCTGAACTCTGGCTGCAAAAATTTAGCTCACAAGTCCAACAATGGTCTAAAAGCTCTTGTATCAGTCGCCAATAAAGACCAATTTCTAAACAACCTAGTGGGCTAAAGATTTCAGTAAGGCTCAGGCATTTTCACAGCATGTGCACCGCCGTTCACCTGCTCAACCTCATCAGAAATTTGATAATAACCGCCCGCCTCTTCGACAAAAATATGCGCCGCCAATTTGATCCCAACAGAATTATCAAGGCTACCCGCAGCGATGGAAATCCTGTCATGCGATTTCGTTTGCGAGACAAAGAATAAACTCGAACCACAATGTTTGCAAAAACCGCGCTTGTACAACTCCGGTGGCTCATACCAGCAAAGCCCTCGATCTTCAGTAATGATTAAATTCTCTGGCGCAGTAGCCGTCGCGGCGACAAAATGCCCACTGGAGCGACGACACTGAGTGCAATGACAGGCAATCACATCTCGCAACGGCCCCTGTACACGATAGCGAACAGCTTTACACAAGCATCCGCCAGAAGCCGTTATAGGGGAATTTGACATAGTGTTCCTCAGCAGTAAAAGACAGTTATAAATGCCTAACAACATAGCACTTTTTCCCGCAGGAATAACAATCTTTTAAATGGCTCAAAAAAGAGGATTGTTGCAAGAGGTGCATAGTAGACGTCAACGCTGTGCGTGGCGGCTCCAAAAGTTGCGCTTTTAAAACGCAGCTATTGCAACCCCATCGCTTACCGCTGGAGTTGTTTGCTAATTTAGCGAAGCGTATCGACAGTAAGTCGACCAGAGTGAATGCGGCTGTGACTTCAGGGATGCTGGAGGTAAATAATGCAGGGAGCAATCATCGAGATGACGCTGGTAAACAGCCGGTATTTTAGCAAATGTGCAAGGGTTTTTCGGTCGTCGTGGGCGTGCTTTTTTGGTTACTCTTTTGCACTAACAACAAAGTAATTCGCTGCAAGCGAAACTGCCCTTAAAACTTAAAAGAAGAATCCTTTAACGTTTTAATATCTAAAGTAATGTGAAGTGACCAAGCAGCCACTTCACAACTAACCACAAACAACTTAAGCGTTGTGCTCGCGCTGCGCCTCGCGCAAGTCCTGCTTCTGCTGACGACGCTTATTGATAGTGACAATTGCATCACCGCCGATATGCGCTTCACCACGTTGTTCAGCCAGCTGCATTTGCTTTTCACGCTGGCTAAAGCGCTCTCGCTGCACCTCACTTTGGCTATCAAAACAGAACTCACAGCTAACACCTTTGCTAAACTTTTCGTGCTGCAGTTGCTGCTCGGTTAGCGGTAGACGACAAGCGTGACACTGCTCGTATTTTCCCTTGTCTAAATTGTGATCGACGGTGACTCTATTATCAAAAACAAAACATTCACCCTGCCACATAGACTCCTGCTGCGGGACTTCCTCTAAGTATTTAAGGATACCACCCTCTAAGTGATAAACATCTTCAAAGCCCTGCTCTTTTAAATAGGCGGTCGATTTTTCACAGCGAATTCCGCCGGTACAGAACATCGCTACTTTTTTGTTTTTATCGGGATCCAGATTGTCTTTAACATACTGAGGAAATTCACGAAAAGTAGTGGTCTGTGGATCCAGAGCACCTTCAAAAGTGCCCACTTTTACTTCGTAGTCATTGCGGGTATCAACTAAGATCACATCGGGGTCGGAGATAAGTGCATTCCACTCACTAGGTTTTACATAAGTACCTACTACTTGTTTCGGGTCGATGCCTTCCACACCCATAGTGACAATTTCTTTTTTCAGCTTTACCTTAGTCCGATAAAAAGGGTTAGTTTCATCAAAGGACTCTTTAGTCACTATATTTTCAAGTCGGGGATCAGTAGCCAACCAAGTTAGCAGCGCATCTACGCCAGCACGGCTTCCTGCAACAGTACCGTTAATGCCCTCTTGGGCCAGTAGTAAAGTACCGCGTACTTGATTGTCTTGCATGATTTGATGCAGCGGCTCGCGCAGCAGTTCAAAATTTTCCAGGGTGACAAACTTATACATTGCACAGACGACAATATTCGACATGAAATTTCCTCAGCGGGCCGGAACGTAAATCCGGAGCTTGTTAATAAAGGGCGGCATTATAATGCAATTGTTTCGATGCAACCACCGCAATTACCGATAAAGGCAACAGGGAAGTGTAAGAACAGTCCATCAATGTGCATGGTCGGCCATCTACATCTGTTCTATTTCCCAACAGAGAGCAATGGATGACTTATTTGCACGTTCCCTTATCTCTATAAAGCGCTTATGATATTCGCCTATGAATGACTCTCAGACATCGCAGGCAAAGCTCTGCCTAAAAAGTTACCAGCCGCAAGTCGACACTCATCAACATGAGTTTCACCAGTTGGTACTGCCTGTGCAGGGATCCCTGCAGATAGAAATTGGTACAAAATCCGGCACTGTGCAAGCGCAACACGCAGCAGTTATCTGTGCCAGCGAAAGTCATGCCTTTGAGTCGCGCGGTGAAAATCAATTCATTGTCGCGGATATCCCGTTACAATTGGCCCCCGCCTTTGAACAGCTGCCGGTTTTTATCCAACTCGATGACAATATCAACCGCTATATCCACTTTCTACAATCTCAGTTATCCCTGCAACAAAGCCAGCAGAATCCACTTATTCAGCGTCAAATGTTACTGCTGTTGGTGCAATTGCTGGATGACAGATTCGCCAAAACAAAACACTTTGATAAACGCCTGCTGGTCGCCAGACATTTTCTAGAGCAACATTACCCCAGTAAAGATGCCATCAATAACGCTGCAAGAGCCGCCGCCTTAAGTAGCCGTCACCTGCGGCAATTGTTTCAGCAGCACTACCAGATGCCTCCTTCCCAATATTTACTTGAGTTGCGGATGCAAAGCGCCTGGCAAATGCTTGCCAACAGCGCCGTCAGTGTGCAAATTATCGCCGAGCGCTGTGGGTACTCAAGCTTGAGTGCCTTTAGTGACAGGTTTCATAAACATTTCGCCTACAGTCCGATGCAAATCCGCCGCCGCGCTCAACACCCCAGAACTTAACAATGATGGCACCGACATTATAAGATACAACACAGCTTGCAAACGCTTGGGAGCCGCTGAACCGTTTCAACAAACAACTGCACCGCTGCGACAAAGCGCCGGCGTATTTATTCTCTATAATCCCTAGCTATATTAATTAGGGTCAACACTATGCAAAAAACACATTCCCTCGCGACAGCAGTCGGTTGTATCGCGATATTTCTCTGGGGTATCCTGGCACTGCTGTCCCAGCAGGCAGCGCAGTTTCCCCCTTTTCAGCTATTGGCTATGTGCTTTAGTATCGCTTTTATCTTCATGTTGTTGAAATGGCTAATACTCGGTCAATCAATTTCAGTACTGTTTAGGCAACCGCCTATTGCCTGGCTAATAGGCACATTGGGACTATTTTTATACCACGCCTGTTACTTTATCGCTCTGGCAAAAGCGCCTGTGTTAGAAGTGAGCCTAATCGCCTACTTGTGGCCGTTGTTAATTGTGCTGTTGTCGGCTTTACTACCCGGTGAGAACCTCTATTTTAAACATATTGTCGGTGCTCTGGTATCACTGCTCGGTTGCTGGATACTGTTGGGCGGACCGCAAAGTAATTTCAACAGCGACTACCTAAGTGGTTATTTATTTGCAGCCGCCTGCGCCGTCATCTGGTCCTGCTATTCTGTTGCCTGCCGATTCGTCAAACAAGTGCCCACAGATGCAGTGGGATTGTTTTGCGCTGTTTGCGCCCTACTGGGCTGGCTGTGCCACTTCTATTTCGAAAGTAGCTACACTCCCGATAACAGCGCCCAGTGGCTGGCGGTATTAGGTTTGGGGCTTGGGCCTTTAGGACTGGCTTTTTTTGCCTGGGACTATGGCATCAAAAAGGGCAACATTCAGCTGCTGGGGGTACTCTCTTATGCCACTCCACTGATTTCAACGCTGATGTTGATCACCTTTACCAACATCCAGGCCAGCACTTCTATATACCTGGCCTGTAGCGCTATTGTTCTGGGAGCGCTAATCGCCAGCTTGCAGTGGAGTGACTTGGTGCTAAAGTTAAGTGCGACAGTGAGCCGTTTTAAGAAAGCTTTTTAAGCCGAGCTTTAAACAACCGCCCATCGATTGCGAGTAGGCCTACAGCAATAAGACCCATACCTATAAACTGGTTAGTTGTCAGCTGTTCTTGCAGGAATACCCAGCCTAATAAAATGGCACTGACCGGGACTAACAAAGTCACTAACACTGCATTAGTGGCCCCTGCTTCTGCGATCAGTTTAAAAAATATAACATACGCCAGTGCAGTGCTCAGAACACCTAAGGCCGCAATTGCCAACAGTGATTCAGCACTGGGTATACTCAGCTGCCATGGACTGTCCAGCAGTACTACTAACGGTACTAGTAACACACTTGAGCTGAGTACCTGGCCGAAGGCACCAACACTGGGCTGCACTGCATATTGCTGAAATTTTCTGCCAAAAATTGAGGCTATAGCATAGGAGATAGCAGCCGCTATGCAAGCCAGCATTGCCCATAGCGAATTGCCAACCCCAGAGAACACTTCAACCCCGATTAAGACACAAACCCCCAGCATCCCGGATAGGATCCCAAGCACTTTATGGGTACTGATGCGCTCATCAGTGGTCGCTATATGGGCCACCAATATAGTAAACAAAGGAGTGGTGGCGTTTAAGATTGAAGCTAAGCCACTGGCGATTTCTGTCATGCCGTAAATTAACAAACTAAAAGGCAGCAAATTGTTGAACAGGCCCAACAGTAAAAATAACCGCCACACTTTAAATTGTCGGGGGATTTTCAGACCGCATAATCGCAGATAAAAATACAGTACCAGAGCAGCCGAACTCACCCTGAGAAAGACAATGCTGAAAGTAGGAACATCCACCAACGCAACTTTCATAAAAAAGAAAGAGCCACCCCAAAGTAGTGACAAAATAAGTAACATGGACCACTGTCTTATGCCCATAGGTTTTATTGACGACATTTTTAACCTCTTTTTAATAACAACCATACATTATACAAAGGCTATTGATTATTCTATCCGTATGTTGCGCTGGCGATAAGATAATTTTCCCCTTACAATCATACTCTTTGATCGCATGAACGACGGCCTACATCGAGCAAACTTATGTCTATTAAAGCGCTAAACACTTTAACTGTTATTGCCAAGTGCGGCAGCTTCGCCAGTGCTGCAAAAGCACTGCATTTAAGCCAGGCGGCCATTAGTATTCAAATTAAAAATTTAGAGCAGGAGCTGGGCTGTTCGCTTTTCGATCGCAGCGCCAGAAGCCCGGTGCTAAACAACAACGGTCACAAAATCATTGCCAGAGCTTCAACCATTCTGGATCTATATCAGTCACTGAGCGATGATTTAAACAAGAGCAGTGACTTTGCCGGAGTATTCACCATAGGCGCCACTCGCACCGCCCAACAACTACTGCCCAGCGTTATTCAGCAATTAATCCGCGAACACCCAAAACTGCAAATAAAGGTGATCGCCGGCATGACTTTTGCGCTTGCTGAAAAAGTTGAGAACGGTGAGATAGACGCCGCACTTATCGCAGATATCAATGTGCGACAAGCCGCTCACTGTCAGTGGAACCCCTATGACAGTGAACCTTACTTTATTGTCGCGCCGAAACACTTAAACATAGACAATCAGATTGAGCTTTTAAAATTACCTTTCATCCGCTTTGACAAAGGCACTTACGCTGGCAGTGTCATAGATGCGCAGTTGTTGCGTCAGGGAATACGCGTTAGCGAGGTCATGCAGTTAGATTCTCTGGAGCCGGCTCTGGATATGGTCAGCCATGATTTGGGGGTAACTGTTATCCCCTGTCGCAGCAATCAAATCGAAAGCTTGCAACAAAAATTTCTGCTACTGCCCTTTGGCGACCCTCCACTTAATCGACAAATGGGCCTGTATCAAAAAATTAACAATCCGCGTAAAAAGATAGCCGCACTGGTACTGGAGCGAATCCGATCAGATACTTAAATTATATTTAACCATATGTTAAATTTATTCAATTATTTTTTATCTACTTTCTGCATTATACTTTGCTAATACCGGGTTAAATCTAGCCCCTTTTTTGATCTGGTCATTTTGACTCCCCGAATACTGATAAGCAGAGAAACACCATGTTAGCGATTGCCAGTTCCCTCATTCCCATTATTATCACCATTTTATTAGGCTATGGGATAAAACGCAGTGCCATGATGAAAGCCGATTTCTGGCTGGGCGCCGAAAACCTCACGTATTACATTTTAACCCCGGCACTGCTGGTGAGTATATTGTCCAACAGATCGCTGTCGCAGCTGCCCTGGCATTCCTTTTTAGCCATACTGACGATTATAGTGCTGCTCTGTGCTCTTATTATCTGCATCTGGCACTGGGGCCTGAAGCGTCAGTCCACTGCTGCCTTTACTTCGCTATTTCAAGGCGGTGTCAGATACAATACCTTTATTTCACTGGCGCTAGCGGCTTCACTCTACGGGGACTCTGGTCTGAGCTATGCGGCGCTTGCCGCCACCGGCTTGATCATCTTGAACAACTTGCTCTGTGTCTCAATGTTTTCCATCAGTATCAGAACTCACAAGTTTTCCCTGAGGGCAATGGGTAAACAAATCATCTTGAACCCGTTAATCCTCGGGGCTGCTATTGGGATTTTTCTCAATTTAAGCCAAATTGGCCTGCATAGCACCTTGGTTTCTTCACTGGATTTATTTGGTCGGGCTGCATTTCCCCTAGGTTTGATTTTAGTGGGCGCGGCGCTGAGCTTTAAAGGCTTAAAAGCTGACTGGGAGCTGACCTTAATCAGTATATTGATCCAATTTATATTCAAGCCGCTCGCGGCAATCTACCTCATTAACCTTTTCTCTATACAGCCTCTGCCAGGCGCTGTGATTCTAATCTTTATGTGTGTGCCTACAGCACCTGCAGCATATATATTAGCCCGAAAACTCGGCGGCGACGCCCCGGCCATGGCGGCTATTATCACCACCCAGACTCTACTGGCATTTATCAGCATGCCGCTGACATTATACTGGGCGCCGCAGTTTTTTAATTAAGACGGGGGCCAGTCGGAGGTCGGAGGTCGGAGGTCGGAGGTCGGAAGATAAATGGTCATACTTGAAATCATTCTATGCAATAAACACACTGTTAATTTGTAGTAACTCGCACTTAAATGACACTTTGAGTTTTTGGCCAAAAAAATCCTTGTATCAGTAAAGACAGGCAACATAAACCTATACACTATTTTGAGTGCCTGAGTACTAGGGCTTACTGGACTTCACACAAATGGCGTTCATATGGAGTCCAAGGAAGCTTTCGCGGTGGCTATCAGCCATTCAACCACTTTGCCTCGGGCAGGGTTAGGTCCTCTAAATGTAGGGCAGAGTAAATAATAACCTCCCTCATCTGGCTCCGTATCCCGCCACAGGCATACCAATCGACCCTTAGCTATTTCTGTGGCGAGCAACAAACGTGGAGCAAGGACGATGCCTTGGCCATTGGCGGCGGCATCAATTGCCAACGCGGTTTGATTAAACTGCAATATGTGCTGGTTATCTGATTTCCCAAACTGCTCAAGAAAATTGTCCCAGCGAAAATGACTGTCCTGTATTAGCCGCTGTTTAGACAGATCTTGCAAATTTTCTATAATGCCTATGTTCTTGGCCAAGTCAGGGCTAGAAACTGCACAGAGTTGAAATGAGGATAGCAGCTCTACCTGAAGGTTGTTAGGAAAGGGTGGAAAACCTTGGCGAATGGCGATATCCGCTTCATCTCTATGAAAATCTACCACCCGCTCACTGGCATCAGTTTGCAAATCAATATCGGGATAGTGTTGGGAAAATTGGCCCAGGCGAGGAACCAGCCATTTTGAGGCAATAGAGGGTGGGACACTCAGGGAAATACGGGGGGTCAGGGGCTGCAGCTTATGGGTAGCGGAATCAATCAAGGCTAAAGCACGTCGAATTGGTCGATGGTATTCCTGGCCGATCGAGGTCAACTTAAGCCCGCGTGGTTGGCGATGAAACAGTTGGAGCTGTAAGTCTTTCTCCAGCCGTCTTACTTGTTGAGCTACAGCCCCTTGAGTCAGGTTCAGTTCTTCTGCTGCTAATCGAAAATTCAGATGTCTTGCCGCAGCATCAAACATTTTTAGAGCATTTAGATTTGGTGATCGCATTACCAATCTCGATATAAGCCAGTATATTTTCTACAGTCTACGGCGTCAAAAGATGATTAGTCAAGCCAAGCTGGGTTGGATATATTTGCGCAGCAAGCGAATTTAAAATTGAAAGGAAATAAAATGAAAGCCCTGACTTTTTCGAAATTTGGCGGTGCGCAAGTGATGGAATATGGCGATGTACCTGATCTGCTCTTAAATGCTGATGAAGTACTGATCAAAATGAAAGCCATTGGCCTAAATTACGCCGATATTTATCGCCGCAAAGGCAATTATCACTTAATAGGTAACCCGCCCTATATTGCCGGCTACGAAGGTGCTGGTGTGGTGGCTAAAACCACATCGCCCCTCTTTAAAGTCGGTGACCGGGTTTCCTTCGCCGATGTGCCATTCTCTAACGCTGAATATGTGTCTGCATCAGTAGAGCATGTTATACCACTGCCGGATGACATCAGCTTCAACACCGCTTCCTCGGTATTATTACAGGGACTGACCGCGCAATACCTGGCAGCGGACAGCTATCAGGTCAAGTCAGGTGATGTGGTTCTGGTTCATGCCGCTTCTGGTGGCGTAGGGCAGATCTTGTCGCAAATATGCAAGTTGCGTGGCGCAACCGTTATTGGCCTTACTCGTGACAGGGGTAAAATCGCCGATATTCTAGAAGCCAAAGCCGATCACGCGTTGATCCTGGAAAAGGGCTGGCAGGAAAGAGTCATGGAGATCAGCCAGAGCAAGGGCGTAGATGTGGTCTATGACAGTGTCGGTTCCACGCTAATGGATAGTTTTTCCGTGACCAAAGTCCGTGGCACTATTGTCTTTTACGGCATGAGTGGCGCTGATCCAGAACCTGTTGATCCACGTATGTTGATGGATACCAGCAAGACCCTGACCGGCGGTGACCTATGGAGTTATCTGACTTCAAAAGAACAACGTTTGAAGCGCTCTAAAGAGATCTTTGACTGGCTAATTCAAGGTGTTGTAAAGCTTAAAACTCCTACAGAATTCAAACTGTCTGAAGGTCAGGCCGCCCATCGCTTTCTCGAAGAGGGGAAAAGTGCCGGAAAGGTTCTGCTGATTCCAGATGAAAAATAAGCTTTAGCATCGTCACTGGTGGTTAATTCTGTGCCATCGGTTACGGCAGCTCCGATAGTTTTAGTGATATAAAAAATCTACGATTAAAGGCGCTAGCCATGGCTGTAAAAAAGGTATCAGTAAAACCAATCTAAACACCCTTTGTTTTCATGCGGGGCGCATTGAAGATAAAGTCTGGGGTGGGCTTGCTTCACCTATTATTAATTCTACCGCCTATCGCTATCCTGAGATCCAAAATCGTGGCTATTCGCGTTATTTTGAAGCGCCGTTTAGAGCAGATAGATAAATGCCTAGATAAATATATGACTAAATTGGAAGAAACTGATCAGCTCGAGTCTGCGGGAATTAATCTCCAAACAGTAAAAATATAGGACAAAATTGCAGCATTAAATGAGGAGATGCAGCGGCAGAAAGAGATCGAAGTTGAGATGCTAGCAGCGCCAGATAAGCAGGTTTCATTAACAGACCCAGGCCCCAGGTCGATGAAGACACGTGGTCAGGTGCCTTGGCTACAATGTGCAGACTGCGATGGATGCAGAGCTGAGAAAACATCCTGCCTTCTTGTTATTTCATCTAAGAGTAAGGTATTAATTCTTGGCTAATCATCTGTAAATGACCGCTGATAATAATCACTGATAATTAAGCGACTTCTATCATCATACCACCTTACTAAGTATTCTAAATAGCTGGCGGAGCCTCTTTGTTTTTCTAGAATTGCATCTATGTGTTCAATTATTTTCCGGCCCCATTCATTTCTTGTACAAAAGATATAAGCAATCAGTACTTGAGATGTATTTTCATTAATGGCATAGCTTTCAAGGCCTTTATTTATTTCAAACTGCTTAGAAATATAATTGGCGAAAGAAGGAATTTCGATAACGTAATCCACCCGACCTCTGGCAAGCATTTTCAGAAGACCGGCTGTTGTTGTATGGGATAATAATTTACCTTTCCTCTCCTGCTCATCGATCATCGGAGTAATCCCCCCATAAGAGCGTTTTTTTGTCACGCCTCCCTTTAAGTCCGAATTTCTAAATAACTGCGCTAGGGATAAACTCTTAACATCGCCGTAAATTTTCTTTAAGCGGCCTTTTTTTACAATGACTGAATAAGGCAAAGCGATAATAGCAGGCTTAGAAAAATAGCCTAGATCTTCTCGCTCAGGTTTTTTAAAACCACAGGCACAAATTTTCTTGCTGTTTTTCATCTCTCTTAAAACTCTTGAAAAGTTCATCTTTATATTTTCATGCTGATATTGACTCAGATTCGTCTGCAGCAGCTTATAGACTTCTTCGACGACACCTTTACCTTTGTCTTTGCCATATAATATGTAAGAGGTCGGCCTATCTGCCACACTCCATATCACCTTTTCTTGGGCATAGCTGAAAGATGCGAAAGCAAATACAGAAATGACAACTGTAAAAAGATAGAACATTTCTGGTACCCATTTCAGCTTGGTCTCATTCATACTTCAACCCTTTTAATTTTTTACTTCTGGAAAGTTTAAATAACTTATTTTAGCGATTAAGTAAAATATTCCATTGTTTATTCATTGGTTCCTAAGCAACCTTCGAATACGTCTTTTCTTCTGCCCTACAGGCACTTAGCATGCTCAACTCCGGTTGAAAGAGTTCATTGCAACTTGCCCAAGAAAAGTAACGGTCGTATGTAGAGTACCTGTAACTTGAGTAGAATTATTACTATTTTCAGTGTAATCATGGGTACTACTCAGTGCGAAGCAGTATTGGTTTTATACATACCTGACATAAAGAAACATTTATGGAAAATTCAAAGTTAGTGGCCAGGTATCCAAAAGTTGGTGACAATAAATCAATACTTCGTATTGATGTGTCTGGTAGGTTGTTTAAAGGAGGCTGTCATGCTGCTCAGGGCACAAAGCGGACATTCACTTTGTAGTGATCAAACTACCCGTTCATTTAGCCTGTGTATCGAGAACTGGCATCAACTAATAGTGTTTCATACACAGCCTCTTGACCCCTACATAGCCACAAGGATGGTCTTCATAGCGAATAAAAGCGCTGCTGTGTTCCTCTTTAAATCAGCGAGAGGAGCTGACATGAGGTTATTTTGGCGTAATTTAAAAAGAGCCTGTCCTCTGTTACCGTCCTGTTGTACAAAAAAGAGAAGAGTTACCTTCAAATCCTAACTTTGGCTAGAAGCCTACGTTAAGTCTGATAAACTAAGGAACATATATATTCCCTAAGCATTGATAAGAATTTATTGTTTAATAATATGATTCGATACTAATTTAACTAAATTGAAGTAAGACAACGTAACTATGAAAGCATATAGCAGCATTGAAGAGCGGATCCAAATTTTAGAAGATCAAATTTCGATACTAAACGAAGAAATTGAGGTACTAAAAACACCGCCAACCAGTAATAATGAAAGAATTATTTTAAAGTATATTGAAACAGGCAGCACTGGCAAAACAAAAGATTTTGTGCGCGCATTAGGTATTAAGTCAGTGCGTGGATTGTTCTCGTCTGGTGACGTGAGCAGATTACTGAAAGAGGGTGCTGACGACATATCACCCGCATTATTAGCCATCGCTAATAAATTGTCTAATGGTCACAATAAAAATGGACCTAGTCGATAAGCTGACAGTTGTGGGGGGGAATTGGGAGTCAGAATTTATCTTTTGCTCAATATTCACAACCTCCATACAAAAGTAATAAAATTTGCCTTTCGACTTTAGAGCAAAAAGGAAGGCTTGATTCTATTAATTTCTGAAGCCAGATATAGAACGAGCAATTTTCGCCAACTGCATCCCATACTTTTATTGTGTTAAATCGTCTGGAGCTGGCTGTTCCCGCCATGAGTTTATATGTAAAACCCCACCACTTTCTCATCATAGAATCACATGAATTGAGAACAAAATGTTCTCCAAACGCACTTAGAAGACACTGTATTTTGATATGGGAATGGTAACGAGGTGCATATAAGGCACACGAATCAGCAAATAAGGCATAACATACTGATTTGATTTGATTTTATTTGATTATAAAATCAATAGATCCCATCCATCATTCGGTTTCTATAGTAAAAATGGCGGGGCTAACACATTGCAGACATATGAATGTCTTTATCTAAAATTTTTCCAGATCCAATTAACCCCTGTAAACTGAAATGGCCAAGTTTCAATTAGGGAAGTAGCGAATAAGTCCCTAGATGTTCCCTGTGGATAACTAAGCGGTCAAATCCGCGGAAGAATGCGAAGTGAATGGCGAGTCCTTTACAAGCGTTCTGACAAAGGAGTTGG
>MAAC01018087.1_pt1 | contig 14861 bp, 13 predicted proteins | sample 1115981 | NCBI WGS metagenome assembly MAAC01 (sample SAMN04961126, study PRJNA320927) | seawater metagenome | isolation source: sample BD02T64 sea water enriched with oil for 64 days | place: USA:Gulf of Mexico | collected 2013-07-27 | reverse complement strand
TTCTCAGTAAAACCACTTAGTCAGGTGAGTTTTAGTGAGATCGCAAGCTCTGCTAATACCTCGTTACAAACGCTTTACCGATATTATGGTAGTAAGGATGCATTGTTATCGGCAAGCCTCGAGCATTGGATGGCTCAGCTCACTAACCATGTGAGTGACAGCATCAAAGGGGTTGATACCTATAGGGAGCGTATGAAAAATGCATTCTGTGAGGTGTTAGATTACTTTGAAGAACACCCTGATGTGGCTGTTTTGGCCCAGCATGCTATTTCAAATGACCCAGAAGATGAAAAGGATCCACTTATAAAGCAAGGTTATTCCCAAGTGTTGTTGGCAGAATTGGAAAGTGGTCAACGACAGGGTATCTTGAATAAACACGTTAGTAGTGATGTGATGTTCGATTATTTTGCCGGTAGTTTTATTCGGTTAGTCCAAAGTAGTATCTTGCGTGGTTCGAGCGAGTCTATTGCCGGCCAAGCGAATGATCTTTTTGAGATGCTTTGGCGTGGTATTGCGGATCCTTCTTATAAAGAGCCTTGCTGATATTAGTGTTCGCTAGGACACTATTTTGAATCGTATCCATTCTCTCTATTAAATGTAAAAACAACGAAGATTAGGTGTTTTTCTGTGGTTTCTACTGCAGAAGAGGATTTCTATATCCTTTTTTGGCTTTTATGGGCTTATAAATGAAAATCGGGTGCCAAATAAGTGTACACGTGTTGACTTAAAGTTTTTCTCTGGTACATTGGGTGCACGTTTGTTCACCCAAGTGTTTTGGAGCCGCATTATGTCATCAATCAACCCTACTGTAAGTCGTGTCATCGGAAAGTTTGTTAAAGAAGATTGGCTTGATTTTGTGTTTGCGCATGTTAACCCAATGCTCACGGTAAACCGATCAATGGCAAAAGTTGTATCAGTAGTTGAAGAGACCACTGACATAAAGCGCTTTGTATTACGCCCTAATAAGCATTGGGCATGCTTCAATGCCGGTCAATTTGTATCGGTAAAAGTTATGCTGGACGGGGTTTATGTAGAGCGCTGTTACAGCTTAGTGAGTGCGCCTAGTGAGCCATTGATTGAGATTGCGGTTAAGCGACAGCCTCATGGAAAAGTCTCAAACTGGATGCATGATACATTATCTGTTGGTGATGTTATTGAGCTAGGGGACGTCGGTGGGGAGTTTGTGCTACCTAACGAACTACCAGAGAAGCTGTTGTTGATTGCGGGCGGTAGCGGTGTAACGCCAATTTATAGCCTCTTAGTACAGGCGTTACTGCAAAAGGCGACGATGGACGTAGTGGTTATGTACTATGCAAACACCGCTGAAGATCTAGCGTTTGCTCAGGAAATGCGAGAATTGGCTGTAAAACACCCAGGATTACGGCTTCAATTTGCTTTAGCAAGTGATGGAGATGCCGGGTTTTTTAGTCAGGATCAACTTGTTGCCGCCTGTTCTGACTTCGTCGACCGTTCTGCGTACATATGCGGGCCAGCCGGATTAATGAATGCGGTTACATCTGTTTGGAAAGAAAACGATATTGAGTCAAGTTTAACTAAAGAGGTATTTGGGTTTATCACTGCTGATCCAAATGCATCTGTTTCAGAAATGCCAATTACATTGCAACGTAGCCAACAAGAGTTTCTTAATAGTAAGCCGACTCTTTTGGAAAGTGCAGAAGCAGCTGGAGCTCGTCCGGCTCATGGTTGTCGAACCGGAGTTTGTAAAACCTGTAGTTGTACAAAGGTTTCCGGTGTTGTGAGAGACCTTTTAACGGGGGCTATTGACGACCAACCGAATACCCAAATCCGTATATGTATCAGTGAGCCATTAAGCGCAGTAACTTTGGATATTTAAACTCGGAATATCTAAGCTCGGGATATCTAAGCTCGGGATATCTAGCCCACGGATATCCAATACCTTTATCAACATTGCATCTGACCAAAAAGTATTTTAGGGAATATCGTTATGAAATTTTCAAGCAAAAGCCGTGAACTTAGTATTGATGAAGCAAATGCATTTGGAGAAGAGTTAGATGCATTGCGGAAAGAAACCATCGCCTCGTTAGGCAAAAAAGATGCAGATTATATCTATGCAGTGCGTAATTTTGTTCGTTACAGTGAAATCGCAGGCCGTAGTTCACTGATGCTGGGTTGGTTACCGCCTTTTTGGTTGGCAGGTACTGCTCTGTTAGGGGTATCAAAAATTGTAGAGAATATGGAGTTGGGCCATAATGTTATTCATGGTCAGTACGACTGGATGAATGATCCAACGTTAAGGGGAAGCACTTATGAGTGGGATCACCCTTGCCCATCTGAAAACTGGCGTCATACGCATAATTTCATGCACCATACTTATACCAATGTTCGAGGAATGGATCATGATATTGGTTATGGAGCACTGAGACTATTTCCAGAGCAAAAATGGGAGCCTCGGTTTGCATTAAACCCGTTAGTTGCGGCTTTTCTAGCGGTAACGTTTGAATGGACGTTGTCTTTACAACCATTAGAATTGGAAAAATTAATCAGTAAAGAAAAGTCTTTTTCCCAGGTCAGAGAAGAGTTTGCTATTATCGCTGCGAAGATGCGAAAGCAATTAGTAAAAGATTATGCTTTTTTTCCATTGCTCGCCGGCCCAATGTTTTTACCTGTTATTACAGGGAATGCAGTAGCCAACGTTATTCGTAACTTATGGACGTTTGGGATTATTTTTTGCGGACACTTCACGGAAGACGTCGAGACGTTTCCAATTGAAATATTGGATAATGAGTCAAGAGGGCAGTGGTATTTACGCCAGTTACATGGATCAGGTAATCTCAAAGGAGGCAAAGCATTTCACTTGATGTCAGGGAATTTAAGCCATCAAATTGAACATCATATGTTTCCTGATATTCCAGGTGCAAGGTATGCAGAAATGTCGGTAAAAGTAAGAGAGATTTGTCAGCGGTATGGACAGCATTATAATACAGGGCGTTTTACCAAACAGTTTTCACAGGTTGTTGGTCGAATATTTAAGTACGCATTACCGTTTGGGAAAAAAGTTGAATCTGTTGTATCGAATGTTTCCCCGATATCTACAATAGGGAAAAAGCTGTCAAATTCTGTCATTGAAAAAAATGCAGCGTAAATTTTCATTGAATAGCAAAATATTTTAAGTGCCTTCCCACCATTTAGGGGCCTTTTTAGGCCCTTTTTTTGTATCTTAGCCTACGCCTATAGGCCATTTATGATTTGGCTTCTAGTTTTTGAATCATTTCCCCCCATGCCGTTCTGCAAAGCTTCTCGTATTTAATCATCATTGTGGTCAATGTTTGACGTAACGAAGCATCAAGCATCTCTTGTGGTAAGAGGGGATCCAGGGCTAATGCTCGTAAGGTTTCCCCTCCCAGAATAAGCGATTCAGGAAGCGATTTAGTAAGTTCAATATCGTGAAAATGATCATAACTTTTACATAACTGGTTATGTAGCTCTTGATAAGTGGATTCCAGCTCTTCGGTGTCCCAGAGGGTCGGCCAGTGCGAAGCCTGATCACCGCTAAAATCACTGGCTCTAAATAATGTGGCTTGCTGTATTAAACCAGTATCAATCAACTGCTTATTAAGTTCGGTGATTGATAGGTTAAGATTGTCGGGGCGAAGGTAGATGCCGGATAAGCCATTCTTAAAACCATGCCATGCCAATGATTTTTGGCTTTGATTACGTTCTGTTCGTTGCATGCCTTGGGGAAGATGACAGCATAACCATTGTCCTTGCCAGGGCCGTACACGATCTTCGCCGATGCGCCAACGTTCAACGAACTTACTGGTAGCGAAGGTTTTGTCGGTGAGTCGGTAACAGCTTCTAGCATCGCTGACCACCAGCTCTTTGGCGCATAGGCGGCTGATGGCAACACGTATTGCGTTGTTGGAAAAGCCTAACAGCTCACCGACTGTCAGCAATGACTTAACTGAGATTGGGTCAGGGTCTGCTGCTCGCAGAAACCCTTCCACAAGGTTTTTTGGGGTGAGTGCTTGTGTCATGATGCCCTATAGGTGCGTTAAATTTAGCAATGTCGGCTATGTTAGGCATGTTGACGCCGATTGCAAGTTGATACTGTTGAGGCCTTCTCACCAGGCGCGTTTGAGTATTGCCATTGCGTCTTCCCGATCTACTTCTATCGGGTTTAATATTAGGGCTGCATCGTCCACTGTCAGTTCAACAATTTTGGCAAATTGTGCTTGTTCCACTCGTCCAGTTTCTTTTAATGAGCGTGGTAGTTGGCAGCGTGTGTGTAATTTATCCTTAAGTTTATGGATATAATCAATGACAGCTTGAGGTCGTTGATTAGAGGGGGTATTCGCGTATGCCTCTGCGCCAGCTAGAGGAAGCAATATTTCTCCTAGAATACTTTCGCCATGACGTAGGTTGTAATCCAGCGCATGCGGTAAAAATATATTCATGCAAACACCGTGAGGAATATGGCAGGTTGCTCCCAGAGAGTGGCCTAGGGCATGAATAAGCCCGACCATGGAATTAGAAAAAGCAATACCTGCCATGGTAGATGCTTGAGCGAGTTCTAATCGCCCCATTTCATCACTAGGGTTGTCCATTACGTTAATGATATTTTGACTAATCTTACTAATTGCTGCAGTCGCGTAGCTATCACTTAAAGGGTTTTTACCCATACAGGTAAATGCTTCGATGGCGTGAGTTAATGCATCCATCGCTGTGGCGGCAGTGATTTTTGGAGGTAGGGTTTTTGTCATGCGGGGATCAAGAATTGCCACATTGGGTAATAAGAAACTGCAAGTAAAAACCACTTTGGTATTCTTAACAGTATCTGCGATGACTGCTACGGAGGTGACTTCCGAGCCTGTCCCTGCGGTTGTGGGTATAACAAAAAAAGGTTTAAGTGGTTTTTTTAACGAATCTACTCCGCTATAAGCTGTGACGTCATCGCCGCCTTCTGATACCAGAATATTGACTCCTTTGCTAGTGTCAATTACTGAGCCACCGCCGATGGCGATAATGGAGTCGCAGTCCAGTTTACGATATAAATCGGCTATCTGCGTAACTAATAGGGTTGATGAATCTGGAGGTACATCGTCAAAAATATCAACAATATTTATGTCGCTACTGTTAAAAGCATCATCTATATGTTGAATTAATCCAGCGTTCTTAACACCTTGGTCGGTGATCACAAGCGGCCGAAAGGCCGAGAAGTTAGCAAGCTCATGGGGGATATGTTCAAGGCTTTTAACTCCTGCGATGATTTTTACTGGGCAAAAAAATTCGTAACAAGGCGTGCTCATGTTGTTTTTCCTGGGAGTAGATCGAGAGTAAGGTGGCCATAAATTTTTGCCGCTGTGCGTGTTTTTTCCAGAAAACTGATTGCTGGATAACGTTTTAGTGCCTTTTTGGCCGCGGCCTTAGGTAAAATGTATACTTCCAAATGACTGATGCATCGGATCATGCGCATAGCCATTGACAGGTCTCCTTCTATAATCGTGCGATTTCGCGCGAAAGCCTGAGCATTATTTTCTTGAAAAGAGAAAACTAGAAAAGCTAACTCTGGGTGTTTGATTGCGATAACAACGTTGGCTTTTTGTCCTTTGTTCGGTTCTTTACCCAAATAGTCAAGTTGCCCCTTCGAGTTTTTTTGTACGCTCATGCTGGCGACATTGGGTAGCACTTTCATTTGCAAAATAAAGTTTTCAGGAACGCCTTCAAGCTCTTTTTGTAATGTGGCATCAAATTTACTCATTGCACAGAGTGTGCGTGCAATAACTCCCAGCATGGTGTTGAGGTACCCATCGCGGAGTTTGGTTTTTAGTGTGTTCGTTTCTTTTTTCATAGTGTTGATTCTGATGTTTGATGTAGAGTTTGAGATAAAGTAACTTATTCAGAAGATCTTCAATCCAGGGTTATTCGTGATATTAAGAGTTCCACTGAATAGTTAGGAATTAAAAACAAAGTTTTCTGCTTCCATTTCCATTAGGTTGTCACTGCTCGATATCATGAGTTCTGCATGTAATGCTGTGCGTGGTAGTATGCGTTCAAAATAGAATCGTGCTGTTTGCAATTTTGCTTGATGAAAGGGGCTGTTGTTATTGATGTTGTTATTGATGTTGTTTTCCAATTTGTCTGCCGCAACTTTGGCCATTTTGGCCCAGAAATAAGCAAATGTTACATAGCCGGAATACATTAAATAGTCCACTGAAGCGGCACCAACATCATTAGGGTTTGTCATGGCATTGGCGCCAATTTTTAATGTCAACTCTAGCCATTGGTTGTTCACCTTGGATAAGCGATCAATAAAGGGTTTGATTTGTTGGTGGTTTTTGTTTTCTTCACAGAAGAGATGAATTTCTTTGGTAAAAACTTTAAGTGATTTCCCTTGGCTCGCGAGAATTTTCCGCCCTAAAAGGTCTAACCCCTGAATTCCTGTTGTACCTTCATAAATTTGAGCAGCTCTGGCGTCGCGAACAAACTGCTCCATACCATTTTCGCGAATATATCCATGGCCACCAAAGGTTTGTAGCCCAAGATTAACGCTCTCTGTACACATTTCTGAATTGAACCCCTTGCAGATGGGTGTTAGTAAATCTAACAAAGTGGTACAGGTTTGTTTTTCTTTTTCATCTACGGTGCGTTCTTGTTTGTCAAACAATAAAGCGATATAGGTATTAAATGCTCTAGATCCTTCGGCAAAGGCGCGTTGGATAAGTAACATGCGACGTACGTCGGGATGTACGATGATGGGGTCTGCGGTAAGCTCTGGGTATTGTACGCCAGTTAATGCTCGCATCTGTAATCTATCTTGAGCGTATAACGCGGCATTTTGATAAGAAACCTCTGCTAAGGCGGTGCCTTGCTGGCCAATGGTAAAACGTGATTTGTTTACCATGCTGAACATGGCTCGCATACCTTTGTTAATTTCCCCGACCAAAAAACCAGTGGCGTTATCAAAATTCATAACACAGGTGGATGACCCATTAAGCCCCATTTTGTGTTCGATAGATCCGCAACTTACACTATTCTTGTCTCCAAGAGAGCCATTGTCATTCACCAGAATATTGGGCACAATAAATAACGAAATGCCTTTGATTCCTTTTGGTGAATCAGGTAGTCGTGCTAACACTAGATGAATGTTATTTTCAGCAAGGTCACCTTCACCACCAGTTATAAACATTTTAGTGCCGCTGATAGAATAGCTTCCGTCATTATATGGTTCGGCTTTGGTTCGCAGCAATCCCAAATCTGATCCGCAGTGAGGTTCGGTCATACACATGGGGCCGCCCCAGGAGCCGTCGATTAATTTAGGTAAATATTTCTCTTTAAGTTCTTTTGATGCGTTATTTTCTATAGTGGCAATGGAGCCATCTCGTGTGACATATATTCCAAACGCTGCACAAGCAGAAAGGTTCATTTCACCAATAGCGGCATTAATAATGCGCGGCAGACCCTGGCCTCCATAGTTTGGGTTTTCGCTGATCTGCGTCCAACCACTGGCAATATATTTTTTATAGACTTCCTTGTAGCCTTTCGGTGTTGTGACTTTACCATTTTCCCAGTGACAGCCTTCTTCGTGCCCGGGGTAGTTCAGAGGCTGGATTTCTTGTTCGGCAAATTTCCCTGCCTGCTCTAAAATGTCGTCCGTTAACTCGGGGGTAAGGTCGCTCGAGTTGGGTAGACCTTGGTAAATACTGTAGACATCAAATACGTCTTCAAATAAAAATTTATAATCGATTAATGGTGCTTTGTATATTGTCATGATGCTTCCCAAAGTTAACAGGTGGTTGGACAAGCTTGCTGCACACTGGCTGGCAGTCGATGCCTTTGGACAGCATGCCGTCGAGCCAAGGTGGGGCGAGATTAGTTGTCTCATGGGTGTCTGATAGCGCCTTGTTGACGCTGTTTTCTATGAGTTTTCCTTGTTTATGATTGATTACCATATATTTCATTATGGGAACTAACGTGTAACATTACTATATTATTCTATAATGGTAAATAAGTGAAATTAAATAAAAGGAAAGTATATGGAGAGAAGGGGGAGACTAGAAAGAGTAGGGATATGGAGGGAAAGGTGGGCGAATGCAATCGCCCACAGGAATCAAGGTTGCTTAATCGTTGCCTAGGAAGAGGAGGGTGGCCTTTTTCGGTAACTGCTTGCGGTTGCACCGGACCAGCGCTTAAAAGCCCGAGCAAAGGATTGCGGATCATTAAACCCAAGTTCGTCAGAAATTTGAGCAATATTTTTGTCGGTATAGGTTAGAGCGTGCCTTGCCATGTCGTATTTGAAATCTTCAATAATGGTTTGGTAGCAGGCGCCTTCTTGTTGTAATTTACGCGTCAGGGTTCTGGGTGTTGTATTTAAGTGTGCTGCGATTTTTGCCCTGGTTAGGAGTTCACTGTTGTTAATATTGCGTGTTAAATATTCTCTAATTTTATATGTCCAATGATTTTTTGAGATTGTGTTTTTATTCAAAGCCGAATCTAAGTGGTCACCCAGAACGAGAGTTGTTGATGGGTCGTAAAACATCATCGGGCTTTTCAGAAAACGGCTGTTAATAGCAATGCGGCTATCTTGACAATTAAATTGAACCGGGCAGCCGAAATACTGTTCATAGTGATGAAGGGGAAAGCTGGTAGCGTGTTCAAATTGTACAAATTCTGGTGTGATTTGGTGCTTGGAAAGGCGTAAGAATTGATGGATTACCATCATATTGATTTCAACTAACGCTAAGCCTGCTTTTTCAAATGATTTTTCTGGAGTTAGGATACATGAACTGTTACGTTTTGTAACTTGAAAGTTGTAGTGTACGGCGGGGTTAATTAGCTTTGAATATTTTTGTGCTGCCTTAGCCGCTTCTTTTATATTTTTTGATGAGGCAATGGATAACCCAAAAATTCCGTGGGTTGCAACATTAAACTCTTTTGCAATTAAAATGCTATAGGGGGTTTCTGACGTGTGAAGCTCAATGTTTAGTTCAATAAGCGCTTTTACTTGAGGCCCTGAAATAACGCCGTTTGGCGTATTTATGTCATCTAAACAAAGGCCTACATGATGCAAGGCAGATTTGACTGCATCCTTATCTTTCAGGTGTGTCATCAAAACATAACTGTTTGGAAACTGCATGGATTCCACAGTTTGGGTATTTGGCATTACGTTTGTCTCGTTGTGCAACTTTTTTGTCTCGTTATGCTTACTGAATGAATGTGATCATCCTTACACTATCTTTTTATCAGTAAGCCTTTGTTAAAATACATGGGGTTGATGAATCTATTAAAGGAACTGGTTCCAGCTATGGGATATTTAATTTGAACGTTGTGCTATTTAAACATCGTGTTAATTGAACTTGTAGTATTTAGACGTGATGTGTCAATCAGATCTAAAAAATCAGGCCTTTTGGTATAGATTGTTCGTGAGTTTTTATTACTATACTGGCTTTAAAAATAACAAATGAATTGGGCAGTGTTCTACTTTGTAGAGCACTCTTAATAACAACAAAAAAATGAGGGGATTGTTTTATGAGTGCATATTTGAAATGGTGGATCTTTGGGCCACTAATCGGTTTGTTGACGTTGGCAAATATACGTTGCCAGTTATTGGAAAATAACTTATTTGATACCTATGCAACAGGGGAGTGGCCTAGTGTTGTTTGTGAACCTGAGTCACAAAATTATCGTACTGCAGATGGTAGCTGTAATGATTTGGACTTGCCGGCTATGGGAATGGCTGGAGCGCGAATGGGTAGAAATATTCAGCCGGATTATAGTTGGCAAGATACAGATAAGCTGTTAACGCCTAATCCGAGGGTGGTCAGTAAAGAGTTACTTACACGTGATGAGGGCCTTAAAGAGGTTCCATTCCTTAATTATCTTGCGACATCTTGGATCCAATTTATGGTTCATGATTGGTTTGAGCATGGTAACCGTGATCACAGTAACCCTATTAAAGTCCCTGTTGAAAGTGGCGATATTCATGATATGGGTGATGGCCACATGAATATAGGCCGAACACCAGCAGATCCCACTAGAGATGCTGGAGACGGGCGTCCTGCAAGTTTTCTTAATGATAATACTGCTTGGTGGGATGGTTCACAGATTTATGGTAGTGACCAAGCAACCATGGATAGCTTGCGAACTTTCGAAGACGGAAAAATGATTCTTGTTGACGGACGATTACCCATTGATGCTGAAACGGGTAAAGCAAAAACAGGCTTTAATAAAAATTGGTGGGTAGGTCTAGAGCTTCTTCATACATTGTTTGTTATGGAGCATAACCAAATAGCGGATATGTTATTGCAGAGTTATCCAGATTGGGATGATGAAAGAGTATTTCAGACAGCTCGATTGATTAACGCAGCAGAGATTGCCAAGATCCATACGGTAGATTGGACGCCGGGTATTCTTAAGAATGACATCCTTCGTCAGGCGATGTTTGCTAACTGGCGTGGTTTGTTACCATCGTGGGTTCCTCGTCTTGGAGATCCCGCCACCGATGGTATTATGGGTGGAGGAAAAATTCTTGAGGGTGTACCTTTCAGCCTGACGGAAGAGTTTACTGCAGTGTATCGTATGCATCCATTGTTGCGTGATGAATTCCCTATACGTAATCACGAGACTGATGAAATCGTAGGAAATACAACTTTGTTGGAGCATTCTTTTACGGGTGGAACCCAGTTAACCACAGAAGTGGGCCTTACTGATCTGTTTTACTCTTTTGGTCGCACTAAGCCTGGTTTATTAGTACTAAACAATTACCCGGATATGCTAACTAACTTTACCGCAGAGCCTGGTGGCGGTGTTGTTGATTTGGCAGCAGTTGATATTCTTCGAGATCGTGAACGTGGTATCCCTCGATATAATGAGTTCCGTCGTCAAATTGGCTTGAAAGCGGTTAATGATTTCACCGATATTACCCCTGATACTGAAATGGCAGAAAAAATGCGTGCAGTATATAACGATGATATTGAAGCATTGGATGTCATGGTAGGTTCTTTTGCTGAAGGTTATCGACCTCCAGGCTATGGTTTTGGTGAGACATCATTCCAAATATTTATAGCGATGGCTTCTCGCCGCTTAATGGCTGACCGTTTCTTCACCGAGGACTATCGTAAGGAAATTTATAGCCAAGAAGGGTTAGATTGGATTGATAGCGTAACTTTCAATAGTGTTCTTGTGCGTAACTTGCCTGAACTGGCCGAGCGTTTAGAGAAAGTTGAAAACGCCTTCTTCCCATGGGATGAAGAGAATGAATGGTATGACCTGAAGGTTAGAAAGTAAGCAAGGATAATAAACGACTTACTTTCCCAAAAATATATTGGTCGCCCAGATAACTCACAATGATGAGTTATCTGGGAATTCGAACATAGATAGAGAATATAAAAATGAATAATGAAATAAAAAATAGTGAATCCTTAGACACGGTAATGTCTCGAAAATCATTTTTGAAGCTAACAGCGGGTGTTGCTGTTGCCGGTGCGGTGGGCCCAACACTAACGGGCTGTGCTGCATCGGGTCGTCAATTAAAGTTCAGTACTATTGATGATGTACTGGCAGAAATGGATCTAATGGAAGCAAATCTTGATACTCTTGTGATGGATCAACCTTGGTCTCTATATAAAGCCCTAACACATATGGCTCAAAGTATGGAATATTCCATGACAGGGTATCCTAAGCTGGATTCACCTCTTGTGCAGTCGATTAAGAAAATAGGGTTTATAACGTTTAAATCTCAAGGTTATATGTCTCATAGCCTTTCTGCTCCAGTGCCGGATGCGCCAGCGATTGAAGATGAAGGCCCAATAGAAGATGCATTTTTACGTCTTCGTAATGCTTGTGGGGATTTTCAGAATTACACGGGTGCGTTACATCCACACTTTTCTTATGGCACATTAAGCTACGAAGATTGGGAACTCGCACATTCTTTTCATTGTGCAAATCACTTCTCAAATCTGACTTATATGGATGCTCCGTTGGGATAACTCTCATCGGTTTTTTTGATTTACATAGTAATAAAAATAGCAATAAAAATAGTAGTAAAAATTACAATAGATAAAGAGAACAAATACTATGAAGCGTTCAAAAATTATTATTTCAACCCTCTTACCCGCAATGCTACTTGTTGGTTGTGGTGGAGAGAGTCAACGATCTACAACGGGTAGTGAGGATTTAACGGGATTGTGGCGTATGAGTTTAGAATCATCCCAGAATACGTTAAAAGCAGAATCTAACATTAGCTTTACTTTGGTGGAAACTGAAGGTGGGCTGCAGATGAAAGACTGTGCCGGTCGCTCAGATTTCAACTTGAATAAACTTAATGGGACTGTTGAAGGGTTACCTGTTAGTCCATTTGCAATCGATAACAATGACACATTAAGTGCTACAGGGGATCTTGGTATAGCAAAAGCCTCAAAGATTGCAGTTACGGCTGCATTTGATATGGGCGATATGCAGATATCAGCGGATGAACTTGGCGCTATAAGTTTTACTGATCTTTGTGTTCTGTCCACTAATGCGAGTGTTGTAGGTCTTACAGCAAATGATACTATTTCTGCAGCATCGTTATATAACGGTAATCCATTACTTGTAGATATTAATGTGATGGGGAACTTAAAGAAAGGCAACTTTACGTTAGCGAAAGATCCTGCGTCGGGTGAAGCAAGTATTCGACTACAATCAGACAGTTTTAAAGCTCCGCTGAACAGGACTGAACTGACGCTAACGAGTGGTACGTTAACCATTACTGAAGATAGCTTGGTTTGGACGAAAGGCTCTTTTAATGGAACCATGCCTAATGGTAGTGTGATGACAGGTAGTTTTTCATTCGAAAACCCTTAGTAAATAATCTTGTATAGAGTGTGATTTTTCCGGCACTGCCCTTGTTAAAGGTGACAGTGTCGGTTGTTTTATGAACGCTCAGGTTCGACTCCCCGTAACTCTTCAATTAAGCCTAATCAATACCTGTCTAATAACTCGTGATATGATCGATCGTGCAGTTTGGAATAACAACATTGGAGATATAAAAATGATAATTAAAAAAGCTTCAAGATGTCTGGTTGCATTCGGTTTTATAGTAACACTAGCAGCCTGTGAAAATGGCCCAGCTCCTACAAGGGATGAGATCGTAGAGAAGTATCCTAGCGTAGAGACGGGTAGTTTACGCGCAGAAAATCCCGAAGTTCTTTGTCCATTTGTACGTATGCTTGAACGTTCAGGTCTATTCGACGACGAATCAACGTTAATTTTGCCGGTTAGCGATGTCGTTAATGCCGCGCACGAGTTTGGGTGTGCATCGCTTGAGTGTCGTACCGTTGCGAACATTGCAGAAACAGCCCAAGGGGTTGGAGGTGTGGATATTCAAAACTTGCATCAAGCGGGCTCAATTGCTCATGCAAAGTGTGGGCTAACATTTGCTGCGAATGGAACGCAGGTTGATGACGAGGTTCGTCAAGCCACATTAGATAGGCTTTTCGAGTTATCAGACGACGATGGCCATCTTGTTTATGCTGATATAGAAACCGTGAAGCTTGAAATCTGTGCCTCTCAGGGTGTGGATATGAGTGCTTCTGGGGGAACGGAAATAAAGCTTATTTATGCGTATTTGGGAGGTATGGATCAAGGTTTCGTGTTGTTTAGTGACGTTGAAAGGTTGCTACATGCCGAAATGCCTGAAATTAAGACGGCTTCCTGGATTACGGGCTCACTCATTACATCAGTTAAATAACAGAACAGGGCAGACCCTATACGTTTTAAGTGGAGACTCATGTTAGGTGAAAATAGCGTTCCCTAACATGAGTTTTTATGTTAAGCCAATAATCTGGTGTGATATCAATAAGTTAGCTTGTGTGGTTAAATAATGATCACTACGCTGTAAGTCTTTAAATACATGCCTTTACAACATTACTACATCCTAATTCACAGAGTTATCCACAGAAAATGTGGGCAACTTTGACTTATTCACTGGTTAGTTAAAAAGTAGTTCACTAGATCTGTGAAACCGCCAACATGTTCACCGTTGATATAGATCTGAGGGACTGTGCGGAGCCCTGTTTTATCCATCAATGTTCTCCGCATTTCTGGGTTAAAGCTAACATCAAACTCTTTGTAGGAAACTTTGTTTTTCTGAAGTAGATCCTTTGCAGCAAAACAATAGGGGCATGTTTGAGTGGTATATACCTCAACGGTCATTTTTATCTCCTTTCGATTTGCTAATGTAACAAAATCACTAAAAAGCCCGATATTATTCGGGCCTTCTAGTAGTTTTTCTATGTTTATAGTTCTGCAGCGGGAACGTATTTGATTGAAGACCAAAGCTTGTTGGCTTCAGAAATATTACCACTGATATCCTTATTCCAAATTGACTGAACCTTTTTATCTAGATTTAGATAAAGTGTTCCATCTACAACTTTATAAACAGCAGGGTCACCGTAAAACTTTTTACCAAGTGATGCACCATATGCACAAAAACCACCAAATGCTGGTAGGTATTTTTCAGGATTTGACTCAAATGCAGATTTGTTTTTGGCGTTAGAAAAAGCGTAGATATTGCCTTCATGATTTGCTAGATTGTGTCCATTTCCTGATGTCGGGCCACTGGCCTGATGATAAGAGACAAGGTCGTATCCTCCAACAGCAAGGGCAATGGTTGAGTAGTCTGATGCTGATGCCACACCTGCGAATAGGACTAATGCTGCTGTTATTCGAACTAAGAACTGTTTAAATTTCATGAATTTTTCCTTTATATTTACTTGTGATTGATTGTGTTAATTGATTTTTGGTTAAGTAAAAACGATGAACCAAACCAGTAAAACTACCGTTAGATTGCTTCGTGATTCGATGGATCTATAATATGCATTCAACTGAATCCGTTCTATAAT
>MAAC01017038.1_pt1 | contig 14868 bp, 10 predicted proteins | sample 1115981 | NCBI WGS metagenome assembly MAAC01 (sample SAMN04961126, study PRJNA320927) | seawater metagenome | isolation source: sample BD02T64 sea water enriched with oil for 64 days | place: USA:Gulf of Mexico | collected 2013-07-27 | reverse complement strand
TCTGTAGAAACAGCGCCAAACCTTCATAAGGAAGAGTTGGTTTACGAAAATATTGAACTTAAACAAAGAAGTTACAAGTAATGGCGGGCATGAATCTAACACTTAAAGTTTGGAGACAAAACGGACCTAACGATAAAGGACGTATTGTTGATTACAAAGTTTCCGGAATTTCACCAGATATGTCATTCTTGGAAATGATCGATGTACTAAATGAAGATTTAGTAGCTAAAGGAGAAGACACCATTACATTTGATCATGATTGTCGTGAAGGAATTTGTGGTATGTGTTCATTGTATATCAATGGAGAACCACATGGACCAGATGATTTAATCACTACATGTCAGCTTCACATGCGTTCTTTTAAAGATGGAGATACCATCTATATAGAACCTTGGAGAGCAGAAGGTTTCCCTATAATAAAGGATCTTGTGGTAGACAGAACTGCTTTTGATGCTATTATTCAGGCAGGAGGTTATGTTTCTGTAAATACTGGAGGAGCACAAGATGCAAATGCACTACCAATTGCAAAAGTAGATGCTGATAAAGCATTTGATGCTGCAACATGTATCGGTTGTGGTGCATGTGTTGCAACTTGTAAAAATGGATCTGCAATGCTATTTACCGCAGCTAAAGTTTCTCACCTTTCTCTTTTACCACAAGGAAAAGTGGAGAAGAATGAAAGGGTAATCAATATGGTTGAGACCATGGATGATCTTGGATTTGGTAACTGTACCAACACAGGTGACTGTGAAATCCAATGTCCTAAAGGAATCTCATTAGAGAGTATCGCACTTATGAATCGTGAGTATCTTTCAGCAAAATTGGCTTCTGATAACTAAGCCCTTTTATAGATTATTAGCGCCCAATTTCTATGGAGATTGGGCGCTTTTTTTTTGACCAATGATTTTTTGAAGTTTTAGGGTGAAAAAATAATCCTGCTTCGTTGAAAAATTTCTTATTTTGCATTGAAATTATGAACCTTGTTTGTTTCGTAGTGTACTATTTTTGAGCCTGCTATTCAAAGGAGCTAGAAATAAAAGCCCCAACCAAAAAATATGTCTTTAATATCCCGAAAAACCATTGATGAAATTTTTGACGTTGTACGAATCGACGAAGTTGTTTCGGACTATGTGAATCTCAAGAAGAGAGGGGTAAACCTTTTAGGTTTATGTCCTTTTCATAATGAGAAAACGCCGTCATTTACAGTTTCTCCGGCGAAAGGGATTTACAAGTGTTTTGGTTGTGGAGCTGGGGGTAATTCCATCAACTTTGTGATGGATGTAGAGCACATTACTTATCCAGAGGCTCTTCGCATGATGGCTTCAAAATATCAGATAGCCATTGAAGAGGAATTTCAATCGGACAAACAAAAGGATGCACAGAGTAAGCGAGAAAGTTTATATGTGTTAAATGAATTTGCGAATAAATTCTTTCAATCTCAACTAAAGGAAGGGAAAGGTAAGCTGATAGGCGCAAGTTATTTGAAGGAACGTAATATCCACCCAGAGAATATTGAGAAATTCCAATTGGGTTATCTTAATGATGAATGGTCTTCCTTTACGGAGCATGCCACGAAAGCAGGATATGCTAGAAATTTATTAGAGGAGAGTGGTCTAAGTATTTTCAAATCCGATAAAGGAATAGATCGATTTAGGGGGCGTGTAATGTTCCCTATTTTGAGTTTGTCAGGGAAAGTGCTGGGATTTGGTGGAAGAATCCTTAAAAAGGATGTGAAAGCGGCTAAATACCTCAATTCTCCCGAGAGTGAGGTCTATAATAAGTCTAAAGTTCTTTATGGAATCTATTGGGCAAAGAAAAGCATTGTCAAAGAAGATAATTGCTTCCTGGTTGAGGGGTATACGGACGTTATCGGTCTTCACCAAAAAGGAATAGAAAATGTTGTATCCTCTTCAGGAACTGCACTGACTCATGAGCAGGTAAGGTTGATAAAACGATTTACGGAAAACCTTACTGTAATTTATGATGGTGATCAAGCAGGGATTAAGGCCTCGTTAAGAGGTATCGACATCATATTAGAGTACGGCTTGAATGTGAAAGTTTTAGCTCTTCCAGATGGAGAAGATCCAGATTCCTTTTCTAAAAAGCACGACAGTCAATTTCTAAAGGAGTACATAGCTAAGGAGGCTAAGAATTTCGTAGAGTTTAAAATCGATTTGTATAACCAATCTGGTAAGCCAGACGTTATACAAAAGGCTCAATGGATTCGTGATGTTGTTGCGAGTATCGCTAAAATCCCTGACCCTCTTAAACGAACTGTATTTATTCAGTCTGCTGCACCAAAACTGGAGGTAGATGAAAAGGTGCTATTTGCGGAGCTTGATCAACAGTTAAATAAAAAGGATCAAGAGGAGCTTAGGCAGAAAAAAAGGCCCTCTTTTGAGGATGAAATGCCTCCAATGGAGGTAATGTATCCGGAACATGCCGGGGATATTGAAATCCAAAACAAGGTGGAACTTGTAGAGGAAGATTTGATGCGAATTCTATTAAAGTATTCGGAAATAAATATCGATGTTGAAATAGAAGAAGAAGGAGAAGATGGTCAAGTTGAAGAGAAAATCTTTGAAGTGCCTATGTCCGAATATCTAATTCACGCTTTGTCTGAAGATGAGTTGGAATTTACGGCCCCAATATTTAAAGAATTATATACTAAAATTCTTGGCTTTTTTGAAAAAGGAAATCATGCTTTTGCCAAAGAACTTTTAAAGGATCCAGATCCCAAAATCACTCGAATGGTTGCCCAAATATTATCAGATAGACATAGTTTACATGCTTGGGAAAGACGCGAAGTCGTTGTTGTGAAAGAGGAGAAAAAGTTGCAAAAAATATTGGATCAATTGATTGCGAGATTCCAATTGAGACACATAGATTTAGCCATCGATCAAATACAACAAAAATCGAAAAAGGAAGAACTTTCCGATGATGAAAGAAAAAAATACATGATGTATTTGAACTTATCAAATAGCTTACACAAAAGATTGGGGAGAGAGTGTTAAGCCTCCTTGCCTGTACTTTCTTTTTTTGACTTTAATGGCGGATTGGATAAAATTTCTCTGCCTTCCTTTACAAAATCGTCCCACCCATCAAAGGATTCTAGTTTTGGCAGTATACCTGGAACTAAAAATCGTAGAGGCCTATACAGCATAGAGCTGTTAGTTTTTTCTGATGAGAGAAATGGTATCAGGCTGTGAAACTTGTAGGTAAACATGAGTAGCGTGCTAACAATAACCGCCATTTTAAGTAATCCAAATAAAGCACCCACCAGCCTATTTATCCCTCCTAGAGCGATCATTTTTACAAATTTGTCTAAGATTTTCCCCACAATACTTACCACGAGTACAATACAGACAAAAAGACTAAGAAAAGACAGGATGGGAAGAAATTTTTCATTGATGTCGAAATGAGAATCTAAGAAGGATTTGCCAATTTCGAAAAAATAGATTCCTCCAAAAAGCCCTACAATTAAAGCCAATAGTGAGGTTAATTCAAGAATTAACCCTTTTTTGAATCCCTTATATAGTCCTAGAATTAGCGGGATAGCTAATCCAACATCAAGATAATTGATGGTATAATCTCCTAGTATTTGCATTTTAGATAGAAATGATGATTTGTTTGGAGTTTGAATTTAATAAATTTGCGCTAAATATTTGGTTATGGATAAAGAGCTTTTAAAAGTTAAGTGGGAAAAACTTGTTGATTTCGTTTCAGAGAATTATGGTGGTGGAGAAAAATTAGATCTTCAGGCCATACTATTTTTAATAGGTGTACAAGAGCTAGGGCAAGGGTATAGAAACTTTTCTAAAGATGAGAAATTGGACCTATTGCATATCGCTATTTGTAAATTATTAAGTCAGTTCGGCTATTATAACTTTAAGGAGAAAGATAAAGATGGCTGGCCTCATTATGATAGCAATAAAAAACTTCCCCCATTAAGTCCTGTAAAACAAGAAGAATTAATGAAGGAAGCTGCTATCAATTACTTCGAAGAAGCAAATATTTCTTTCTAAATTAAGGGTAAAGATAAACGGTTTTAAAAATCGTTTTATCTTCTTTCAGCTTAACGTTGGTTTCTCCAGTTTTCAATGTACCTGGGTTAGTGAACGTAAATTTTAAGTTAGCTTGATTCTCAAAGCTAAAGAAAGCAGTACCTAAAGAGTCTGTTACAACAGTCTGCTGTACATCAGGCAATAGATCGTTAACATTACCGCTAATTGTTGTAGAATTAACAACTGCTCCCCAAGATGGTTGTTGTGTCTGGAAGTCAATCACGGTAAATTGTACTTCGTAAAATGGATCATCTTTACTACATGATCCAAAGGACAGTAAAATTAAGGCTAAGCCAATAATAGATAAGAAACGTTTAAAATCTAGTCCTTTCATATAATTCCTTTTTTGATAATTTCGATAAAATCAAATATAACAATATTTTGGTAATTTTTAAGGGTTAAAAATTTTAGAAATTACATTGGCTCTAAGCTTATCAGTATTTTTAAGATAATTACACTTATCGAGAGCTATGGAACCTAAAAAAAACATTCGACCTTTACACTTTGATTACCTGGGAATAGGGCAAGTTCTTTTTGTTAAGCATAGCTTATATATCCACGGCTATTAGTATATTTGCAATTCAAAATTTCAATCTATGTTGGAGAAGATAGATGAGCTGAAAGCAAAGGTGGATGCCTTTCATTCAGACGATAAAGAACAAATAGAAGCTTTCCGTATTGAATATATGGGTGCTAAAAATGGTTTGATCAATAACTTGTTCAAGGCATTTAGAGAAGTACCTGCTGATCAAAAAAAGGAATTTGGTCTTAGACTTAACTTGCTTAAAAAAGCAGCGGAGGACAAAATCAAGAGCTTAAAAGAGTTGGCTGAAGCAAGTTCTGAAGCCCAAGGGGCAGGTATTGACTTGACTTTACCAGGTGAACCTTATAATTTAGGATCTCGTCATCCTATTTCTATTGTTAAAAATGAGATAGTATCTATTTTTAATAAGATTGGATTCAACATATCTGAAGGTCCGGAAATAGAAGACGATTGGCATAACTTTTCGGCATTAAACCTGCCAGAGGAGCATCCTGCCAGAGATATGCAAGATACTTTCTTTATTGAGAAAGATCCAGATGTATTATTGAGAACGCATACTTCTTCGGTACAAATTAGGTATATGGAGAATAATGAACCTCCTATCCGTACTATTTCTCCAGGTCGTGTTTTTAGAAATGAAGCGATTTCAGCCAGAGCCCATTGTATTTTCCATCAGATTGAAGGATTGTACATTGATAAAAATGTTTCTTTTGCTGACCTTAAACAAACGTTGTTATTCTTCGTTCGAGAATTCTTTGGGAAAGATTCAAAAATTAGATTGAGACCTTCTTATTTCCCATTTACAGAGCCAAGTGCAGAAGTAGATGTGTATTGGGGGTTAAACTCTGAGGCTGATTACCGTATCACAAAAGGTACAGGTTGGTTGGAGATCATGGGATGTGGAATGGTAGATCCTGCAGTTTTGAAAAACGTAGGAATCGACCCTGAAGTATACTCAGGTTATGCATTTGGAATGGGGATAGAGCGTATTGCGATGTTAAAATACCAGATTAAAGATCTTAGAATGTATTTTGAAAACGATATCCGCTTTTTGGATCAATTCCAATCTTCATTGGTTCGATAAAGATTAAAATAGATATTTAAAAGGCTGCTCAGATGAGTGGCCTTTTTTGTTTTATATCAGAAATGGTATTAATACCACAAGAGGAGTCCAAAGGATTTATTTTACCATCTAAGGAAAGAATATGGTCTAACCGGATTACTATTTCATTTTCCAGAACCATATATTCCATCTTGTCCCGGATAAAGAAATCCAGGATTTTACCGGAATATGTTTGTTGCGCTTCAGATTCATCTATATATACCAGTATACTGGGCTGCTTTTTTATGGCTGCTGCTTCCAATTCATCGTAAAAGGCACAATTGATCGGTTGATATGGTTTTGCTTGCATGTAATAAAATTACGGAATATTGTGGTCTAAAAAATTGCCTTTCTGTCAATCCTTACTATTTTTGATAGGAATAGTACCTCTTAGCACTTAGATCATGGAAAAACAATCGAAAATAGCCTGCCCAAATTGTGGGGAACAAATTGATGTAAACGAAATATTGTATCATCAGTTGGAAGGTGATTTTAAGAAAAAATACAATGCCCGATGGGTGTCGGAGAAGAAAAAATACGAACAAGAATCACTTGCTTTAGAAGCTGAAAGAAAGAAGCTTGAGAAGCAAGAGAAGGGCATCCATGATCAAATAAAAGCAGGTGTTGAAGAAAATGTAAAGAAGGAAAAAGAATCCTTAGAAAAGGATTTAAAGGCTAAGTTACAGGAGGAGCAATCGGAACAATTTGCCTTGCTTCAGAAAGAACTAAATGAAAAGTCTGAACAGATAAAAGAGCTTAATCGTTCAAAGGCTGAGGTCGAAAAGTTAAAGCGCGAGAAAAGTGAATTAAAAGAAAGCATAGAAGCTGAAGCTCAAAAAAAACTCAATCTGAAATTAGCTGAGGAAAAAGAGAAAATCAGAAAGAGCGAGCATGAGCGCAATGAATTGGTCATTAAAGAATTTGAAAAGAAATTGGCCGATCAGAAAACGTTGATGGAAGAGATGCAACGAAAACACGCCCAGGGATCCATGCAATTGCAAGGAGAAGTGCAAGAGTTGGCCATGGAAGAATGGCTGATGTCCAGTTTTCCGCTTGATACTATTTCCGAAATAAAGAAAGGGGCGCGAGGTGCAGATTGCCTACATACCGTACACACCAGAACACAACAAAATTGCGGTACTATTTATTACGAGAGCAAGCGGACCAAAGATTTCCAGAATGGATGGATTGAGAAATTCAAAAATGATATTCGGGATAAGGGAGCCAATATAGGTGTCCTAGTAACCAATGCTATGCCATCGGACATGAAGCGAATGGGCTTGAAAGATGGTGTATGGATATGTACCTACGAAGAGTTTAAAGGCTTGAGTAAGGTTTTGAGAGAATCTATTATTCAGTTGAGTCTTGCAGTGGTTTCCCAGGAAAACAAAGGGGATAAGATGAGTATGCTGTACGATTTCCTGACCAGTAATACCTTTAAATTACAGATTGAGGCCATCGTGGACGGATTTACAACCATGAAATCGGATCTTGAATCGGAAAAGCGATCCATGCAACGAATTTGGAAGTCCAGGGAAAAGCAAATCGAAAAAGTGATTGTGAATACGATAGATATGTATGGCTCCATTAAAGGAATCGCAGGGAATGCCATAGGAGTTGTTAAGGCATTGGAGCTTCCCGGAGGAGAGGAAGATGAATTTGAAGAATAAAGAAAAAGAGAAAACCGTTAGCTAGTATAGTTAGCGGTTTTTTTATATCTCAAGTTTGAGAGGTAAATAAGAGGTCTGATTATTGAATGAGATCTTTATATTAAATTAGACAGTATGAGAGCAATAAAATATTTTTTTACTGGATTCGTTTTTCTGCTGACATTCTTGGTTTGTTTCGGGCAAGAGCAGGAAAAAATAATGTTTGACACAACTTCATACAGTAAGACCTGGAACCTAATTGATGATTTATATGCAGTTCAAGGATTGAACAGGTCAGCCCAAAAGGAAGTAGAAAAGTTATATCAGAAAATTAAGAAAGGTAATAATCCAGCTCAAATTTATAAGTGTATTTTATACAAACAAAGGTTATCTGCTTTAGTCTCTGAAGAAGGCGAAAAGTCGTTGATACCCTCGCTGGAAGAAGAATTAAATAAAAGTGAGTTCCCGGTAAAGGCTTTGCTTTCTGCAGTATTGGCAGATAGTTATATTGAGTATCTCAGAAGGAATCGGTGGGTAATATCCAAAAGGAGATTCGTTGCGGACACCATGGCTCATTACGAGCAATGGTCTTTAAAGCAGTTCAACGAACGCATTATTCAATTGCTATTGCAATCGGTTGCAGATAAGCGTTTGAAGGATGTTGATTTTAAGCAGTTAGGCGAGATAATAAAGAAGGGAAGCAATTACGGTTCATATGAACATAGCCTATATGACATTCTATCTAGTGAATCGCTTAGAAATTTTACCAACCAAAACTTGTTCGTTCAAAATATTGAATCTCTTATGGATATGTCCAATCCATATTTCTACTCAATAGATTCTAATGAATTTAAGGAAGCAATTCAGTTGATGGACGATAAAGAACAATATCCCTTTTGGATATTGAGTTTGTATAATGAAGTAGAAAATTATAACAGGACTAGTGGTTATTTAGCCGCTCTACATTCCATTCAATTGCAAAGACTTCGTTTTGTTCATAATCACTTCAATGGAACCTTAAAAGAAGAAAGGTATTTAACTGCATTGACAAATTTACAGCAAGAGGCTAAAAGAGATGAAGCTTATGGTTTAATTAGCCATCAATTGGGAAATCTTTATTGGCATAAATCCAATGATCGGATTTTAAGTTTCGATGCCGAATCAAAAGTTAAGGAGGAATTAAGAAAAAGGAAATCAGAATATATTAAAAAGGCTAGGGTCTTTTGGCGAGAAGGCGCTGAGGCTTTTCCAAATACTGAAGGAAGTTTACTTTGTGGAAAAATGCTGCTTTCAAGTGAACGGAAGAGCCTATCCATTTCAGTAGAAAATACGGTTCTTCCAAATAAACCATTTTTAGTCCAGGTTGATTATAAGCAATTGGAATCTTTTAATTTGTACTTGTATAGATTCAGCGGTAAAGAATGGGAAGAGTATAATTCTTTGGGTAGGAATCAGCAGAGAGAGTTCTTATCTAAAAGGACCCCATTTAAAACTAAAAAGGTTGAATTAAAAGAATATACTGATTTTCTAAATCATAAGTTGGAAATCATGCATGAAGGATTGGAAGAAGGCTATTATATAGTGAGTCTCACTTCCTTATTTCAAAACTACTCCCAAAAAGCTGAATTTTTGGTGAGCAATATGGATGTCACAGAATTTAAAGGATTAAAAGATGGCTGGAGGAAAATCCAAGTATTAGACAGAACAACAGGGGAGTCAATCACAGGAGCGAGTTTGAAATTAGAGCGGTTTAATGGTCGATATGATAGTCAACCTGAGGAGGTAACTTATTATTTAACAGATGAGAAAGGAGAATTCCTTTTTCAAATCGTGGATCAAAAGAAATATGTGCTTTCCGTTTCCAATGGAAACGATTCCATTTATAGAGTAAAACAATGGTATAAGTATAAGCAAAATCCTAGTCCGGAGGTAGAAGTGTTTGAAACTTTGACCTTTACGGATAGAGCCATTTACCGACCTGGTCAAACGGTTTACTTCAAGACTATTGTTCTGGGTGAAAAGGGAAAGTCACCAGCCGAAGTTAAAGCAGGCATAGATATTAAGATGAGTCTTTTTGATACTCAAGGTGATGTATTGCATTCGGAATGGTACAGAACGAACGATTTTGGTTCCGTGAGTGGGCATTTTGTCTTACCAAAAGATGCAGTGAATGGTAAGTTTAGAATTTTTACCGACTTGGATTATGGCAGTCATTATATTACCGTTGAGGCCTATAAAAGACCAACCTATGAGTTGAGCTTAGACAAGCCAAAAGGTGAATATACGGTAAGAGACACTGTTGAGATTAAAGGAAAGGCGATGACCTATGCGGGAGCACCTTTGCAAGATGCCGACATAAGGTTTGCGCTATACTGTACTTATCAACCGTTCTTTTCCTGGCGTTATCTTGAAGGAGGAAGGTATATACCTTGGAGTAGAGAGATATTTGTAGAGAACGGAGCGGTCCAAGTGGATGATGAAGGGAATTTTACCTTGACTATCGACGCAATAAAAGATCTACCGGCATTTTTAAAATCAAATCATCTTTTAAAATTTAGAGTCCAGGTAATGGCGACAGATCTTAGTGGCGAAAGTCAAGAGATAAGTCAGGATTTTCTTTTAGCAGAAACAGGAGTTAAGATTCAATTAGCAGCTAAGGAAAATTTGATGGAAGGAGAGGATTTAACTGCTCAAGTAAGTATTCTAAACTCGAACGATAATAGGTTGGAGAAAACCGTGGTAAGTTCCTTATATCTATTAACTAAACCAACTAAAAATTATCTGGAAAAGTACTGGGTAAATACAGATTCACCCTTAATTTCTGAATTGGATTATAAAAATATATTTCCTGATTATAGCTTTGAAATTCAAAAAGATAAATCGGAATGGAGTAGAGAAAAACGCCTTTGGTCTAAGAAATATAAAGCATTTAGTGCGGATGAAATTATTTTTAAAACCAAGAAATATGATCCAGGTGTTTATATAATTGAAGTAAAGACTAAAGACAAAAATGGTCGAGAAGTTAAGTCTTCAAAAGTGTTTACAATTCATGGAAATGAAAAGAACGATGAAGCACTCGTCGATAGAATCATTGTTCAATCAGATAAACCGTCCTATGATGTTGGGGAAAAGGCCAATCTTAGTGTTCTATTTCCAAATGAAAAGGGATTATATCGCATTATGATTCAATTTGGCGATACTATTATTTGGGAAGGCACTACTTCTGGAGAAAAGGTATGGCGGAAAGAATTGGAAATAAAAGAATCGTATAGAGGCAATATTTTTATACGTGTTCATTCCGTTTACAAGAACAGACTTTTTAAAGGACATAAAACAATTTGGATACCTTGGTCCAATAAGGAGCTAAAGGTAGAATGGATTAGTTTTAGAGATAAGTTGAAGCCCGGTGAAAATGAAAGGTGGGAACTAAAGCTAAATGGATATAAAGCAAAGGATAGTAAGGTAGAGATGGTGTTGTCACTATATGATGCATCGCTAGACTCCTTTGAGAAGAATAAATGGTGGGGTTATGAGTACCCTGTTAACTGGAGCAATTTCTCATGGTCTAATTATGGCTATTATAAGTCAAAAACATATAAATATTTCTCTATTCCCAAACTTGAAGCAAAGGTCTTTCGTTTTTCAAAGTTGAACTTATTTAAATTGAACTTATATAATTACCTCACTTTAATTAGGGAAAAAGGACTGGTTCAAAAGGATAATATTTCAGCAATAACCGTTACAAGGGAAGAGTTCGCTGCTTTACCTGTGGGGAATGCGGAATTTTCAGATATGGATATTGGTGAAATTTCCCTAACTGATGATCAGCCAGAAAAGCCAAAGGTAAAAATTCGTAAAAACTTTGCGGAAACAGCATTTTTCTATCCACATATTGAGTCGGATAATGAAGGACGTGCAGTTGTTAATTTTACAATGCCCGATGCCGTTACTCGATACAAGTTACTAGGTTACGCACACACGAAGGATCTGGAGCAAGTGCTTTTTGAAAAGGAGCTTATAGTTCAAAAGGAGTTGATGGTTCAGTTGTATACACCAAGATTTTTAAGACAAGGAGATAAATTAAACTTGCGTTCGAAAGTGATGAATATTTCCAGTAAAAGCCAATTGGTAAAGCTTAAATTGGAATTTTACAATGGCCTTACTGAAAAATTGGTAGACTGGACTTCCTTCGAGATTAAAGAAATAGATATAAAAGGGAATAGCTCTGTTTCAGAATCCTGGGAAGTAAAGATTCCGGAAGATATTACTTACCCCATTAAGTATAAGGTATACGCCATTGGAGATGAGCATACCGATGCTGAACAAAATACCTTACCAGTACTATCCAATAGGAGTCTGATTAAAGAATCGTTGGCGATTAGTTTACGACCGAATGAAACTAAAGAGGTTGTTTTTAAATCACTGAAAGAAAATACCAGTAGTACTTTAAATCATCATTTATACAAAGTAGAATCTACAGCGAATCCTATATGGTATGCTATTCAAGCTTTGCCTTATCTAGCTAATTTGAAACATGAGAGTTCAGATCGATTGATGACTAAATTTTTTGCTAATCAGCTAGCAGGGAAAATTGTTTCAGATAATTCAGAAATAGCCGCTGTTTTCAAAATGTGGCAAAATAGTTCTGAAGGTTTAAAGTCTCCACTACAAAAGGATGAAGCATTAAAGGAAATACTGCTGAGTCAAACTCCCTGGGTTTTGGAAGCCCAATCCCAGGCGGCTCAATTGCAAAATTTGGCTTTATTGTTTGATATAAATAGATCAGCAGAGGAAGCCCGAATAACCATTGGGAAATTGGAGAAGATGCAGCTACCTTCAGGAGCTTTCCCCTGGTTTTCAGGAGGAAGAGAATCTCGCTATATAACACAAAATATCCTGACTAGTTTTGCTCATTTGAAATCATTAGGGATCCAGAATAATGGGTATGATCATATTGTTGTAAAGGCCTTAGATTATTTGGATCGTGAAATGGTGAAGGATTATACTCGAATCAAAGCGAAGGATGAATTGGAGAAGTATGGTTTGCCTTCAGGGTTGCAGTTGTATTACTTATATACCCGGTCTTATTATTCTGATTTAGACATCAAAGACAAAGAAGTGCAGAAAGTTTATGCCTATTTTCTCGATAAAGCCGAATCTCATTGGACCCTGGCGAATTTATATCAGAAAGGGCTGATTGCTTTTAGCTCTTGGAAGAATGGTCATGAAGTATCGAAGGGCATTGTTAGATCCTTGAAAGAGTCCGCAGTGCAATCTGTGGAGATGGGTATGTATTGGAATGATAATATAGGTGGATATTATTGGGATCAACGCCAAATTGAAACGCAATCCTTGATGATCACCTTATTTCAGGAGGTGATTCAGGATGAGGAGGCCGTTGAAAACATGCGAATTTGGTTGTTGCAAAATAAAAGAACCAATCATTGGGATAATTCTAAATCAACGGCATGGGCTATTTACGCGCTATTGTTAGGCGAGGGTAAAGATGCCTTATTGGGTAATCCATTAGAAGTATCGATTGCTGGGAAAAGCCTGGAATCTCCAGAGTCTCTACTCGGCTTGGGGAAAACTAAAAAAATGTTTTCTTCTAGTGATGTAAATAGCTCATTGGCTCATGTAATGTTTTATAATCCTAATAATCATTTAGCTTTTGGTTCAGTCTATTGGCAATATTTTGAGGATCTGGATAAGGTCAAACAGTTTAAAGAAGGCCCATTGTCTTTGACCAAAAAGTTATTTGTTAAAAGTGAGTCAAACAATGAATGGTTATTAGTTTCCTCCAACAACCCTGTTGAGGTGGGAGATCAAATACTTGTTCGCATTGAATTTGAAGTAGATCGAAGACTGGAATATGTTCACATAAAAGATGGTAGATCTTCTGGTTTAGAACCTTTAGGTTTAAAAAGTGGATATCAATGGAATGGAGGAATCGGACATTACCGTAGCGTGGATGATTCAGAGGTGCAATTCTTCTTCGATCGAATAGCTAAGGGGAAACATGTACTAGAATATCGGCTAATAGCCAGTCATGGTGGTAATTTCTCCAATGGCATCAGTCGGATACAATGTATGTATGCTCCAGAATTTTCGAGTCATAGTAGAGGCTTGAGATTAAGCATACAACCCTAAAAAAAAGCCGGATTCTACATAAAGTAAAATCCGGCTATATAAGGCGAACGACCTTTGATTTAATTTTTAAGTATACCTGATACCTTGTACTTTATATTTTCTTAGTCTGTAATGGTAAAAGTCATATTGATAGTCATATCTGCTTGGCCTACATTTAAATCAGCAAAATCTCCGTTGAAATCCAAGTGGTATGTTAAGTTATGGCCGTTACCGTTTCCATTCCCTGTAAATGCACTACCAATTCCCGTTATGATATCTGTAGGAGTTGTAGATGGTGTTACAATAGTTGTAGGAGAACCAAGATTCCCTCCACCTGTTCCAGAATGAGCAGAAGCAATTACTTTTAAAGTAAGTCCTGCAATAGATGGGGCATTGTTTGAATGGATAGTGATTGATCTTTGATTTCCAACTGCTGGAACTACAGAAGTGTAGTTGATCCAAAGGTCAGAATTTTCTTCATCAATGATGAATTCTTGCCCAGCTTCTAAGTTATCAGCATTTAATTCGAAAGCTACATCTACACCGCCTGTAGTTTCAATATCAAGTATTGCAATCTCAGGAATGCTGATCGCTACTTGGTGTGATTGCGTATTAACGTCTTGAGCAAATGTATTTTTTAATCCTAGTACTGCAACAAAGGCGATTAATAGAGAAATCTTTTTCATACTAGTGCTGTACTTGTTTTATGGTTATCGTTGTTTTGCAAGACAAGAATACGGCGGAATTGAAAAGTAGACGGAGATCTATCGATGAATGGCAGATATAAAAGGTTAAATGAAAAGATAAAGATGAAATAACGAAGGTTTATTGCAAAATTAACTACACCCTGTAAGTATAAAGGGATATAAGAAATTAGAAATTAGTAGATATTTGTTCATCATAGAATTTAAGGAATAAAAAAATCGGATTCGCTTTAGCGAAATCCGATTTTTATAATCCCTCATTTAAAAGGGGTAAAATTAACTCTTGGGATTTTTGAAATTCCTTGAGTCAATTTATAATTAATAAAGATTAGGGAAGGAGTATAGTGATATGGTAAAAATTTACTTAGCCCCCTAAGAAACCACACAAGTACACTAACATCCTTTAATCCCCAATTTTTATGATTAAGTTCAAAAAATCATAAGATCTTTTGTATTAATAGGGCTAGTAAATTTTACTAGCCCTATTAAGCAAAGCTTACTTGATAATTGAAATACGTTTAACGATAGATTCGTTTGCAGTATTAATTCTCAAGTTGTACATACCAGCAGGTAGTGTACTAAGATCGATTACTTTTTCCATTGAAGCATCAATAACAGCTTCTTCGTAAACCATCTTACCTAGTTGATCAACTACAGCAATTGTGTAGTTATTCAA
>MAAC01016535.1_pt1 | contig 14873 bp, 13 predicted proteins | sample 1115981 | NCBI WGS metagenome assembly MAAC01 (sample SAMN04961126, study PRJNA320927) | seawater metagenome | isolation source: sample BD02T64 sea water enriched with oil for 64 days | place: USA:Gulf of Mexico | collected 2013-07-27 | reverse complement strand
TGAGCCGTCATAGCCGGCAAAAGCAATAATTCCTGCCATAGAGATAAATGACGCAGCACTCATCCAGTCGGCAGCCGTAGCCATACCATTTGCAAGCGGAGAAACACCACCACCGGCAACATAAAATTCTTTTGTAGAGCCAGCTCGGCTCCAAATTGCGATCCCTATGTAAAGGGCAAAGGTTACTCCTACGAGTATATAAGTCCACATTTGAACATCCATAATATTTTCTTTAAGTAACTACTCTTTCTAGAGCAGTAGGTTTGTTTTAGTTGATTTGATTGATGTGATTACGCTTTCGCGAAAGCGTAATTAAAAAAGCTCGATTGATACTATTTCTCGTCGTAGCCGTATTTCTTATCCAGCTTGTTCATAATGCGTACATAGATGAAAATGAGCACCACAAAGACGTAAATAGAACCTTGTTGAGCAAACCAAAATCCGAGTTTGAAACCACCGAGCCTGAACTCGTTTAAAGCATCCTTGAATAAAATTCCAGCACCGTAAGAAACGGCAAACCAGATACCGAGCAGTATGAAGAGGTACTTGATGTTCTCTTTCCAGTAGGCTGTTGCGTTAGATTGTTTATCTGACATAATTTTTTGTTTTTAAGATTTATAGGTAAATCATGGCTTGTAGGGTCACAGTACCTACAGCGTCTAGATTTCCATATTTTTGATTTGCATATTCCAGCGACAACTTAGAGTGGTGACCACTGAAGTAAAGATTTCCTCCTAATCCAAATCGGCTGGCGTTATCATCAATAGCATCTATGCTACGGGAAGACGCTGATAAGTATGGTTGAATTTTGAGTTTATCATTTTCACTAGGCAATACATAACCTACGTGAGCATAAAGCATGGAGCCTGTCTCGTAAGTTTGACCTAGTGTGAAATTAGTACCGTAATCGTTGTTTTGGTAGGTCGCATAAGCAGTAATCGCAGCTCCTTTATCTCCTACTGGCGCATCATAAAATGCGTCTACAGCAAAAATGGCAACATCTTCACCTTGAAAATCATTATTTCCATCTAGTGATACGCTACCATTAGGATGATAGAAAAAACCAGCTCCTACATTAAAAACTTTTTTACTACCTAAATAAGAGCCTACTTTGTATGGTAAAAAGTTGCTTTCTTGGTCTGCAAAGTGATAGTCAAAATATCCTGCAAAGTTTTTACCTGCATCTTTGCCTCCTAAAATTTCACGACCGTTATAAGTAGCGTTATCTATTCCTGGAACTCCACCTGCGTCTAGTCCGTTTGTGAGTGATTCATTAATAGAAAGTCTATATTGTAATCTATCAAACTTTCCTTTAAAATAAACTCCCATGTGACGAGCAAACTGATCGCTCAATCCTATGGTCGCCCAGCTCTGGCGATTATTATCTAAGGTCAACATATTTAACGTACTCTGATTATTTAATCGCGAAATACCGTTCCAATAATGCAATCCACCACCTATGGCATGGTTATCATTGAGTGACCATTCTCCCCATACATCGTGAAAGAATAGTTGCGAACTGTCACCTTTTCCCACGGGATGCAAATTGCCGGCATTCTGGCTGTTTAGACCGAAATGAGTTAGGATTAGGAACTTTTTAGAAACTTGAGCGTACATGAGGACACGAGCTCTGCGTACAGAGAAGTTTAAATCGCTTTCTTCATTCCCAAAACTATTGAGTGTTTCATTATCTGAATGCTGTGCCCAGAATTGTGCCCATGATATAATACGGAAGTATTTTGAGCCACTTTCATTTAGTTTCACTTTCATTCCGCCAGTATACTCGGTAGAGCCTTGAGCAAATCCAAGACTGGTTGCGAGAAAGAAAAATGCTAGTAAAAAAGAATACTTGTTTTTCATAAGATGTTGTTATTAAGGTTCGTTGGTAGGTTAAAATAAGTAACCTTAACCATACTGCTAACCTCTACAAAATCTTATGTTAATAAAAATTTAATATACTTTTGTGCTAATAGGTATACTTTTAATCTCTAAAGCGTTCCCATTGAATCAGCATAAATTTATCTCCAAGCTCTGTAACTACTGCTCCTGCGCCTTTAATGTTTGTAGAATCTGAGAAATAAATACCTAGTTCTGTAGCGTTTAAAATTTTATAAGTAGGATGGTATTTTGTATTGCTAGGTCTTTTGATATTGTACTTTTTTACCCAATTAAGAACACTTACGTGAGAGATTCCAAGAATGCGTTCTATTTCTCTATAGGACAGTCCTTCTAGATACAACTGCAAGGCTTTATTAACATAGTAATCATCAATCTTTTTCCCTATTTTATCTACGGTAAAATAGTAATTACAGTCTTTACATTTATAGCGCTGACGTCCATTTATAATACCGCTTTTGATCTGATTTTCAGACGAACAGCTAGGGCAAATCTTCATAACTATATAAATTTAGCATAAATATATCAATTTACCACAATAATTAATATGGTGGTTATATAATTTATTAAAATGATTTCATTTTTAATTGAGAACTAGAAATGTGAGATAATTATAAAATTGTTGCTTTCGCGAAAGCGAAATAAGAAACCGATTCCTTAATTAAGAGAAAACAGTCGGTTTATATAGGAGCTGGGTGCACATTCTGTTTAACTTATTAAGGTTTAAATTGCGGTTAGTCTAGTTTATAGTTAATGTTTTAATAATCAGTTTATAAAGTCGTGTTATTATTTGAGATTCTTTAATCTATTGTAATTAGATTAGTTATAACTAAATAAAACATATTATGAAACTTATTAAAAAAATTGGGCTGCTTGCCTTAAGTGCATCATTATTTATAGTGTCTTGTAAAGATGAAGTTGCTGAGAAAGAAGCTGAAAAAATGAAAATGGAACAAGAAATGAAAGCTAAAAAAGCAGACTCTCTTGCTATGGTAGAAAAAGAAAAAATGGAACGCGATGCAACTGCTGTAAGTATTAATGGAGCTTTAATGTATCCTGATATGACTATAGTGGAGAATGCATCAACAAGTAAAGATCTTTCTACACTAGTTACAGCAGTTTCTACAGCAGGCTTAGTAGGAACTCTTAATAGTGAAGGTCCTTTCACAGTGTTTGCACCTACAAATGACGCATTTGCAGCATTACCTGCTGGAACTGTTGAATCTTTACTAGAGCCAGAAAACAAAGAAAAATTGAGTGGTATTCTTACTTATCACGTGGTTTCTGGAAAAGTAATGGCTGGAGATCTTTCAAAAATGATAGAAGATGGAAAAGGAAGTACCACCTTTACAACTGTAAATGGTAAAAATCTTACTGCAATGCTAGTAGATGGAAAAGTAACTATTAAGGATGCATTAGGAGGAACAGCTACCGTTACTACTGCTGATGTAAAGCAATCTAATGGAGTAGTGCATGTAATTGATCAAGTGCTATTACCATCTAAATAAAAAATAGACATTATGAAAAGCGGCATTCTTTAATAAGAATGCCGCTTTTTTTATCGCTTTTAATTAAGTAAAATAGGTTTTCCTAAACCTAGTTTTTCTAGTTTATTAAATTGAGTGTTTTTATCACCTACTATTAAATATATCATTTTATCTGGTTTTATATAGTCATTGATAAGCCTCTTCATTTCATTAACATTCAAACTTGTTACTTCTTCTTGTCTTTGAATTGCATAATCTACAGGTAAATTGTTTTCATCAATATTGGTAAGCATTCTAAGCTTTGCAGATTGAGATTCAAAGGATCTTGCACTAGACTTAATTAAATAACTCTTTGTAACTTCCATGTCGTCTTCAGTAAAGGAAGAACCATAATTAGATAGAATCTCTTTTATTAGAGCGGTAGACTCAAAAGTTACATTAGATCTTACTCCACTATTTATTACGAATTTACCTGCCTTCGGTGAGCTGTTAAATGCTGATCTAATTCCGTATGTATATCCTTTTCCTTCTCTTAACTCTTGGGTAAGCTGGGAAGCAAAACCACCACCACCTAAACGATAATTTAATATTTGAGTTTTATAAAAGTCTTCATGATCAGATGTAACGGTGGCATTTCCAAAAGTTAGAATACTTTGCTTTGCATTAGGGACGTCATAAAAATATATTTGTGGTGCAGTCAATTCTGGAAATGATGATATTGTAGGTAGTGTAACATCTCTTTTAACCCAATTTTCGTTAATGTTTTGCAATGATTCTATCACCTTCTTTTGATCTATAGCGCCTACAATTTTAAAGCTCGCCAGTTGTGGTGTTATGTACTTTGTGTAGTAATCCTTTAGATCTTCTAGAGTGATATTTGCGACACTTTTTTCTGTTCCCAGATTGTTTTGTGCGAGTATATGATCCTTACCGAAAATCAATTTATCAAATTCATTACTAGCTATCGCTCGAGGGCTTGCTTTTTGCTGCTGAATTCGACTAATAGTTTGTTTTTTAAGTAATTCAAACTCATCTTTATCCCAGCGAGGTTCTAGAAGTATCTCACTTACTAAACTCATTACCTTATTATAATTTCTAGATAAAGAACTAGCATTAACTGATAAACTTTCATCACTGGCGCGCACTGAAATAGATGCGCCTAATTGTTCTATTGCCTCTTCTAGTTGAGCTGGAGTACGATTCATAGTACCTTTATTCATAAGTTGTGCTAGCATGTTAGAAACTCCTGTTTTTTCTATTTCTTCAAATAACATTCCTCCTTTAACATCTAGTTGCAATTGGACTAAAGGAATCTCGTTATCCTCAATTCCCAATACTTTTAAACCTGAATCTAATTTGTCTTGGTAAACGCTTGGAACTTCTAGGGTAGGAGCAGCACCGTATTCTGGTTCTATAGAGCGGTCAAAGCTGGATGGACTACGCTCGTAAGTTGCAGCAACACTGGTATCAAAAGATTCTTCTGCACCTTCTATTATTTTTTCTTCTTTTACTTTAGCTTCTTTAGAATTTACAATGGCTAGTTCTGTTTGCCCTTTAGGGACAAAACTGGTCATAACATAAGATTTGTCTTTAATGTATATGTTATATGCATTTTGCACATCTTCAACTGTGACAGCTTGCATATTTTTCACATCTTCAGACAGAAAACCGGCGTCGCCAGCTAAAATTTCATATTGTGTTAGCTGAAAACCTTTACCTAACACACTTGATAATCCTTGGTAAAATTCAGTTTCCTTTTTAGTTTTAATTCTATCTAGGTCGTTTTGAGAAATTCCATTTTCTTCAAATTGTTTTAATGCTTTATAGACACTCTCATACACGCTATCAAGATCAACATTATCATAAGCTCGAGCAACTATTGAAAACTGACCAGCTAATTCTGAAGTGTAATGATATGCCCTAGCTTGATCTGCCACTTTATCTGTTTCAATAACAATTTGATTAAGTGGCGCTTTTTTACCTCGTGAAAGATAAGTGCCCAATATATCTAAAGCATATGAATCCTTATGATAGTTTACTACTGTAGGCCATGTTAGATTAAGTCTAGGAGTTTGCGCAAAATTATCTTCATAAAACAATTTTTTAGAAGCGGTTAATTCAATAGGTTTTACCTGTGCTTTTTTAACTTCTTTACCTCTTTTTATCTCGCCAAAATATTTCTTTACCCATTGCAATGCTTGAGTTTTATCAAAATCTCCGGCTATAGTTAATACAGCGTTATTAGGAGTGTACCAATCATTATAAAAATCCTTCACATCTTGAAGTGAAGCGTTTTGAAGGTCTTCTAGTGAGCCTATCACTTGCCAGTTATATGGATGTCCTTCTGGGTATAAATTCTTTCCTATTACATAGGATTCATGACCGTAAGCATTATTATCTACACTTTGACGTTTTTCATTTTTCACTACTTGCTTCTCTTTAGCAAGAACTGGTTCAGTAACGGTATTTATGAAGTAGCCTAATTTGTCTGCTTCAGCCCAAATCATTTTTTCTAACGCATCTTTAGGAACCGTTTGATAATAATTAGTAACGTCTCTACTGGTCGAGCCATTTGCACCTGAACCACCTATTCTTGCGCTCATAGCATCGAGTCCACCTTTGCCTAGATTTTCTGATTCTAGAAATAACAGATGCTCAAATAAATGTGCAAATCCTGTTTTGCCTTCTTTTTCTCTAGCACTTCCTACATGAGCAGTTAAGGCAACTGCTACCACAGGATCTGATTTATCTTCATGAAAGATAACTGTAAGACCGTTATCTAATGTATGTTTTTCAAATGGGATAGATATATCTGTAGCAACATTATCAGAGGTATTGTTATCTTTTTTACCATCATCACATGAAATAAAAATAAAAGCAATAGAGAAAATTATTATGCGATAGGAGTGTTTCATATTTTTAAAATTGTGTTCCATATATAATTGTAAATATAACGGTTATTAATAGACACATTTTAAAGTTTGATTCAGAAAATAGGGCATAAAAAAACCGCCTTTATGGCGGTTTTAAATCATCTGATTTTTTGATTACAAATCTTTAACGTCAGCAACATCTTCTAAAGATTTCACCTGGTTTAATGTGGAAGAAATCTCATCTTTTTGGGCTTCAAGAATAGAAACTACTGTAGGTGGTAGTTCGTTTTTATGTTCTAGCACCTCATTATATTCTTTAATTGCTGATTTTTCACCAGTAATACACTCTTCTAAGATAGCCTCATCTGTATTGAGACTTAAAGCTGCTTTTATATTCATCCAGCTACGGTGAAGATCTCCAGCCATAGAACCATCGTTCTCAGGTGTTTTATTCATATTTTTCATTTCTCCAGCAAGTGAGGCAGCAAATTCAGTACGTCTTGCTCCTTGATGTGCTAGCCATCTTTTAAGTTGTACATGCTCTGTAACTTCAGCAGCGTTTGCATAACCACGCTGTGCGTCGTAAGTTTTTTCTAATAAATCGTTGAGGTATTTTTCAGTCTTAACAGTTTCCATTGGTTTTATTTTTCTTTCAATATAAGACCGTTATCAGAAAATCATTCTTAAAAAATTGTGAGTTGAGATATGTTTAACGATTATAGAAAAGAAGCGATAATTACAAAACAAAAAGCGATAACCCTAAGGATTATCGCTTTTCAATAGTCGTTATTTTAAAAATTATTTCTCGTTTTTTAACTTAGATAATTTATTGCGCTCATCTTGCAACTGTCGTCCTAATTTTTGCTCTTTCTCAATAGACTTACGTCTTAGATCTTCTAATTCTTCTTCTGTAGATTGTAATTGTTTTTGAGCGGCCTTAGTAGTTGAATTACTACTCTTATATCTCATACTCATAAATACGAAAAGGAAGCCTAGAACTCCTACAATGGACCAAACAATGGTGTTGTAAACTCCTTTATTAGTTTGAATACCTAAAAAGTTCATAGAATCTTTTTCGGCATTTACACCGGTTAAACTAGCGTTTGTTTCTTCAAGCTCTTGTTCTAAAGCTGCAATACGGCTGTCTTTAGTTTCAATAGAGCTCTCTAATCCTGTGATCTTGCTGTTTAATTGATCTATGTGTTTATTTGTGTTTCTACGTAATGTATTAATTGCATTTTGCTTAATAACCTTGTACTCTTTAAAGTTATTTGCATCATTCATTAGCGTTTCAAACTGTGTGTCGATGCTTTTTAAACTATCGTTTTGCGCTATTGTATTGTAGCTTATTATTAAAAATAATGGTGCTAAAAAAAATCTCATTCTTTAAGAGGTATCTTTATGTTGAACTTATGGAGGCTGTGAAGCCCGTAAAAAACTATTCCGTCATTTATCGAGAATGTTGCTCTAGATCTAGAACGTTCAATTTATATTGTTAATTGTGGTAATTCCGCTTTCGCGAAAGCGATATTATAAAAAGCCTCTTGTTACAGAGGCTTTATTAATAATATCATTAAAATCTAGTCGTCATTTATAGTGGCGAGAAACTCCTCATTATTACGAGTTTGCTTAATTTTTTGTGAAATGAATTCCATTGCCTCTACAGGATTCATGTCTGCAAGATATTTGCGTAAAATCCACATAAATTTCATGGTTTTCTCGTCTAATAATAAATCGTCACGACGTGTTGATGACGATGTGAGGTCAATAGCAGGGAAGACGCGACGGTTAGATATATTTCTATCCAGTTGAAGCTCCATGTTACCAGTTCCTTTAAATTCTTCAAAGATTACCTCGTCCATTTTAGAACCAGTTTCTGTTAACGCTGTTGCAATGATAGATAGCGATCCACCATTTTCTATATTACGAGCAGCTCCAAAGAAACGTTTAGGTTTATGTAAAGCATTTGCATCTACACCACCAGAAAGTACTTTACCGCTCGCAGGTTGAACCGTATTATAAGCACGAGCAAGACGTGTAATGGAGTCAAGTAAAATCACGACATCGTGACCACATTCTACCATACGTTTTGCTTTTTCAAGAACAATGTTAGCCACTTTTACATGGTCATGTGCTTCTTTATCAAAAGTAGATGCAATAACTTCACCATCTACATTACGTTGCATGTCTGTTACTTCTTCTGGACGCTCATCTATAAGAAGTATAAGCTGATATACTTCTGGATTATTTGCCGCAATCGCGTTTGCAATATCCTTGAGCAACATGGTTTTACCTGTTTTAGGTTGTGCTACTATCATACCACGCTGTCCTTTACCTATAGGAGCAAAAAGATCCATAACCCTTGTAGAGATACTTGCTCTTCTACCGGCAAGATCAAATTTTTCTTCTGGGAAAAGAGGTGTTAAGTGCTCAAAAGAAACACGATCACGCACTACCTTAGGATCTAATCCATTGATTTGTGAGATCTTAATTAAAGGGAAATATTTCTCTCCTTCTTTAGGAGGACGTACCATACCTAATACTGTATCACCAGTTTTAAGACCGAAAAGTCTTATCTGGGATTGCGACACATAAATATCATCTGGACTGGCTAAGTAATTGTAATCACTACTGCGCAAGAAACCATAACCATCTGGCATCATATCTAGCACACCTTCACTTTCTATGATTCCATCAAATTCAAAATCAGGATCGCGGTAACGGTTGCGATTATCTTTATTACCTTTAGGTACGTTAGGTTGATTATTGTTATTGCGAGAATTCTTCTGACGGTTATTGCGGCTCTCATTTTTATCGCCGTTGTCTTTGGTAGAGTTATCCTTAGCTTCTGCAGGTTCTTTAGAGTTGTCCTTTTGTGAGTCAGACTCTTTAGTTTTGCTTTTAGTGGTTTTTTTATCCTTTCTAGGTCTAGGATTAGGTCTACTAGGGTCTATACGTCCTTTGAGTGTCTCTTCTGTAATGACAAAGTCTTCTTTGTCATCAGACTTTGATTCTTTATTAGTCTCTTTTTTAGGAGCTCTAGGCTTGCGTTCTTTCTTAGGAGCAGGTTTTTTAGGCGCGGCTTTTTTAGCTGGTGCTTCTTTTTTATCCGTCTCTGGAGCTGCGTCTATGTCGAGGCTCTTAACCACATCAGGATTTTCTGCTTGTAGGTCTAAAATTTTATAAACCAAGTCTAACTTGCGTAATGATTTTATTTTTGGAACATTAAGACCTTTTGCGATTTCCTGTAACTCAGGAAGTTTTTTTGATTTTAAATCAGCTATTTGAAACATATAACTTTAGTAAATGTGTAAATTGTTTTCAGGAGAAGTTTAAAGTTCAAAACTTATGAGAAAAATTTTAAACTGCTAGGTAACCTATAAAGAGTTAGTTACCTTTTGTGCACTGCAATGATACATTAAAAAATTAATATCTCTTGCTCTTTTTGCAGCTATTGTTATATTTTTGCTCTGCTTTTGAAAAATTGCAAACATGATACAACGTATTCAAACAATATATTTATTTTTTGCTGCTTTAGTTTCTGGAGTCCTTATATGGATTGTAGAGCATTACATAGATGGTGAAGGAAATGAATTTGTAGGTATGGATAGTGGCTTGTATTATGGTATATTTGTTTCTAGTGCAGTTTTATCGTTAATTGCTATTTTCTTATTTAAGAATAGGCAATTACAAACTGTGGTAAACAGATTAAATTTGTTATTGAATCTTTTTATACTAGGAGTTTATGTATATCAATCTCTAATGATGTCTGGAGAAACGGCGGTTTCTGAGAAAGGCATTGGGATGTTCATTCCTATCCTATCTATCGTTTTAATCGTCTTGGCTAACAAGGCAATAAGAAAGGATGAACAACTCGTAAAATCTGCAGATAGATTACGATAAACGCAAAAATCTTAGTAATATTAGTGAGAAATCCTGTAAGGCGCCACCTTGCAGGATTTTGTTTTTTAAGAAGTTTTTCTTTTTATCTCGCTTTCGCGAAAGCGGATTTTACCCACCACTTTATTGATAGCAACTAGTAATTTGAATTAAAAGATCAAATATGGAATTTATCGATCTTTCTCAATTACCTCTAAGTTTGAAATTTTACCATCATTAATCTCAAATCGAAGCATCGTACGTTTTTTATGAAATCCATGCATACCTATCGCTCCTGGATTCATGTGCAGGCAATTGATCTTTTTATCGTTAACTACTTTTAATATATGACTGTGTCCACAAATAAAAATATCTGGCGCATTGTCATATATTTCTGGTCGTACACGCTGGTTGTAGCGACTGGGATAACCACCTATGTGCGTGATCCATATATCCATTCCTTCACAAGTAAATCGATTGTGCTCTGGAAACTGCATTCTTGCTTTATCGTCGTCTATATTTCCCCAAACAGCTCGCAAGGGTTTAAGCGCCGCAATTTGATCTGTAACTTTAAGATCGCCTATATCGCCAGCATGCCACACTTCATCGGCTTGTTGGACATATTTTAGGATAAAATCATCTATGTGGCTATGAGTGTCTGAGAGAAGTAATATTTTCATTTCACAAAGATAGCTAGTGAAGTAGTGAGTTTTGAGCTGTGAGCTATGAGTTTTTGATAAGGAGATTTTTAATATTCATTCAGTGGATGATAATGATCTATTCCATTGATAAAAAATTTTCACGCCATTCTCTGAACTCCTTAGTCAAAATTCTATCTTTGCTTTAATGCAAGAAACTTCACGCTATTTTATGGAGCTAGCTTATGATGGTACTAACTATCACGGCTGGCAAAAACAACCTCACAGTATATCTGTTCAAGAAGTCATTGATGATGGACTTAAAAAAATGCTGCGTGAAGATATACGTATTCAAGGAGCAGGAAGGACTGATACTGGAGTACATGCTGCTTATATGGTGGCTCATTTTAATTACTCTGGAACACTAGATATCGAGCACTTAATTTATAGGTTGAACCGCTGGATACCTAAAGATATTGCTATTTATGATATCAAGCCAGTACAGGAAACTGCACACGCGCGCTTTCATGCTACAAAGCGTTCCTACGAATACCATTTTTTATTAAGACCTGATCCATTTCAAGTAAATCAAGCTTATGTTCTTTTTAGAGAACCAGATTTTAAATTGATGGAACAAGCCGCCTCTATATTGCTAGAGTACAAAGACTTTGAATGCTTTTCTAGAGTAAATACAGATGTTAAAACATTTCTTTGTGACCTCACTGAAGCCAGATTTGAATTTAAAGATCACAAAGTCATATTTCATATTACTGCAAATCGTTTTCTACGTAATATGGTGCGCGCGATTGTGGGGACTTTATTAGAAATAGGTTACGGTAAAAGGACTGTAGAAAGTATGCATGATATCATTGCTTCCAAAGATAGAAGTCAGGCTGGAGCTAGCGCTGCTGCCTCCGGTTTATTTTTGACTAAGATCGAATATCCCAAAGAGCTTTTCTTATGAAGTCTAAGGTGCTTTTTCAAGAGTCTCAAAAGTTCCATCAATGGTGGATATGGATAATATTAATAGGTCTAGTAATTGTAGCTGCATCGACGTTTGATTATTTAGAACCGTTGAAAAATCAGTTGACAGTTGATAAAGTTATATTAACTATAACTGCTATAGGGATTTTGGTTTTATTTTTGACATTGCGATTGAATACGAGAATCACAGAAGAAAAAATAGAAATACGCTTTTTTCCCTTTGTTAGAAAAGACTTTTACTGGAAAGATATGACCAGTGCTCAGTTAATCGATTATGGTTTTGTAGGTGGTTGGGGAATAAGGATCTGGACGAGCTATGGAACTGTTTACAATGTAAAAGGTTCTCAAGGTCTTCACCTCAAAATAGCCGGTAAACAGTATGTAATCGGTACTCAAAAACAAGAAGAATTGCGATCTAGTATCGCACATTTACTTAAATAATTATGGCTTCAACTACAGGAAACGCATTTAACATGTCTCTATTTAAGAGACTGCTTTCTTATACAAAGCCTTATAAATTAACTTATTACTTTGTGGCATTAAGTGCAATTTTGATTGCTATTGTCGCCATCGGGATGCCTTATCTGATTAAAGTTGCGATCGATAATCATATAGTGCCACAGGATTTTAATGGTTCACAAACAATTTTAGGTATTGAGTATGGTGGTTTTATAGGTGTAATAGGTTTAATGATAGGAGTACTCATTGCAGATGTTTTGCTGCAACTCAGTTTTATTTATTATGCAAACTGGTTAGGACAACAAGTGATACGTGATTTACGTGTGAAACTCTTTAAGCACATGATGGGTTTCAAGATGCAATATTTTGATAAAAGTGCCGTAGGTAAATTAGTAACCAGAGCTGTAAGTGATATAGAAACCATCGCAAGTATTTTTTCCCAAGGACTTTTTGTTATTATATCAGACTTGCTCAAAATGATAGTCGTTCTAGGTTTTATGGCGTTCTCAAGCTGGAAGCTGACCTTAATAGCTCTTATTGTCATGCCATTTATTCTTTATGCTACGCGTGTTTTTCAAAAGGCTATGAAAGTCGCTTTTGAAGAAGTGCGCACACAAGTGAGTAACCTAAATTCATTTGTTCAAGAGCGTGTTACAGGTATGAAAATCGTTCAGATTTTTAATCGAGAAAAAATAGAATACGAGCAGTTTAAACAGATTAACGATAAGCATAGAAATGCTTGGGTAAAAACAGTATGGTACAACTCAATTTTCTTCCCTATTGCAGAGATGGCTTCTAGCATCACCATAGGTCTTATCGTTTACATAGGAGTAGTTATGAATATAGGGACTCAAAATGCTGCATTAGTGGTAGAAATAGGTACTATAGTTATGTTTATTGATTTGTCACAAAAACTATTTAGACCATTGCGTCAGATCGCAGATAAATTTAATACGCTGCAAATGGGAATGGTTGCTGCAAATCGAGTTTTTGGAATCTTAGATACAGAGTCACAAATTGAAGATGAAGGACAACTAATCGCGGCCGATTTAAAAGGTGTCATTGAATTTAAAAACGTAGATTTTGGTTACGTAGAGAATGAATTAGTTTTAAAGAATCTTAGCTTTGAAGTGGAAGCTGGAGAAACTGTCGCTATAGTAGGTGCTACAGGAGCAGGAAAGTCTACGATCATTAATCTGTTATCTCGGTTCTATGAAATTAATAATGGAGAGATTTTGATTGATTCCGCTTCCGCGAAAGCGTACCAACTTTCATCTCTTAGATCACAAATAGCAGTGGTGCTTCAAGATGTTTTCTTGTTTGCAGATACTATTCTCAATAACATAACACTTCAGAATCCAGATATAACTGAAGAAGATGTAATTGAAGCTGCTAAGAAAATAGGCGTTCATAAATTTATCATGACCTTACCTAATGGGTACCAATATAATGTAAAAGAAAGAGGAGTAATGCTTAGTTCAGGACAGCGCCAGTTGATTGCGTTTTTAAGAGCTTATGTGTCTAACCCTAGTATTTTAATTCTTGATGAAGCGACTAGCTCTGTAGATGCATACAGTGAACAATTGATTCAAGATGCTACTGATATCATTACCGAAGACCGTACCTCAATAGTAATTGCACACAGACTTGCCACGATCAAAAAAGCCGATAAAATCATAGTTATGGATGCTGGTGAGATAGTCGAAATGGGAACACATAACGAGCTTCTTGAAAAAGAAAACGGTTATTATAAAAACCTTTACGAGGTACAGTTTTTACAACAAGAGGTAGCTTAAATTATTCCAGTCGCTTTTGCAATGATGGTACCTATTAAGATTATTATAAAGAAAACAATGCTTAAAGCCACTAGCAATGTAATAAAAACTACTATTGACACTAGAGTTTTGAGCAATACACTCTGATTATCTAATCTAAAACACCTTTTATAACAATACATGTTATAGACATACATTAATGGCAGTGTTACCGCTCCTAGATACATAAAATAATCAGGTAGCAATAGAACAACTAAAATAGAAAATGGGGTTGTTACAATTACAGAATGTCCATAAGTATATAAGTAGAAAACCACTTGTTCTGTAAAATTAAAATATCGTTTATTGTAAAAAGTGATTCTTGCTACTAATGCTAAAAATGGTATGGTAAGTAACAAGAAAAAACCTTGAAATTCAAATACTTGCTTAGATAAGTTTTGAGCATTAGCAAGATTTTCTAGAGCAACTTCTTCTGGCATACCCATTTGACTATAGGCATCTAGTGTAGCTTCAGATTGTTTGCTGATAATTTGATCGAGAACTCCTGTGTTTTTCAATACGTACGTGTAAATACCAGTAAAAAATAGTGCTACAAGTAAATATCTTATGGCATCCATGTAATTGACACGGCGGCCGTTCATATAACCTAAAATTACGGCCTCTGGCTTTTTAAATAAGTCCACAAATGTTCTCACAAACTTTGTGTCAAAACCTAGGTACATGTCAGCAAAGTCATTACCTACTTGTTTCATTGTTATACGATTCTCTAACCATTTACAACCACAATTTGCACAATGACTTTTACCAGCATAAATAAGCTCGTTACAATTTTTACAACTTCTTTCCATAGCTTTAATCAATAGTAATTGTTTTGAGTAGTTC
>MAAC01000686.1_pt1 | contig 14875 bp, 16 predicted proteins | sample 1115981 | NCBI WGS metagenome assembly MAAC01 (sample SAMN04961126, study PRJNA320927) | seawater metagenome | isolation source: sample BD02T64 sea water enriched with oil for 64 days | place: USA:Gulf of Mexico | collected 2013-07-27 | reverse complement strand
CTGTGGGTGTACAGCAATGAGGTCGATATTGCCGCCACTCCACTCAAGACAATGCCTGTGGGAAGCGAAGTGGCAGTAGAAGATGCCAGTGGAAAATTCGTCGCCATGGCCACGGTGAACCCTGCCAGCCTGATTTGTGCGAGGCTATACTCTAGAGAAAAGAGCCGAGGGCTAGATCAGCCTTTGATAGTTAGCCGCCTACAACAAGCATTACAATTTCGTGAAGCCTGTTTTGCAAAACCCTATTATCGCGCCATCTTTGGTGATTCGGATTTATTGCCGGGTCTAGTCGTAGACCGCTTTGGTGATTATCTTTCGGCACAGCTAACTACCGCGGCCATGGATCAACGCCGCGATGTGGTGATTGCCGCTCTGGATGAAGTATTCTCCCCTAAAGGGATCGTGTTTAGAAATCAGGGGCCATTCCGTCAGATGGAGGGCCTACCTGAAGCTGTCGAAGTGGCTGCAGGGGATGTGCCAGAGCTGGTAGAGCTGGAAGAAAACGGCGTGCGCTTTCTTGCCCCAGTAATGACAGGCCAAAAAACGGGTTGGTTTTATGATCACCGAATCAATCGCCAACAGTTGCAGGAATTATCCAAAGACAAAACCGTATTAGACGTTTACAGCTACGTGGGTGGTTGGGGTGTTCAGGCGGCAGTAGCAGGAGCCAAAGCGGTGACCTGTGTGGATGTTTCCGGTGATGCATTAGACTTGGCACAACAAAATGCCGAATTGAATCAGTACAGTGGTCAATTTTCTTGCTTACAAGGCAAGGCCAATGACATCATGAAAGCCCTAATCGATGCTGGGCAAACTTTTGATGTGGTGGTGCTAGATCCGCCGGCCTTTATTAAACGTAAAAAAGATCAACGTCAGGGTGAAAAGGCCTATCATCAGGCCAATCAGTTGGCGCTAAGATTATTGGCTCCCGGTGGTATTTTGGTGTCAGCATCTTGCTCCATGCATTTACCCCTACAAACATTGATGGACGTGGTGAAAACTGCGGCAGCACATCGCCAGCGCCAGTTACAAGTATTCTCCATTGGCGGGCAGGGGCCAGACCACCCCATACATCCGGCCATACCGGAGACGAATTATTTAAAGGCAATTTTTGCCAGAGATATTCAGAATTAGCAGAAATACTTTTTAATAGGAAATTTATGATGTACACAAATGAAACACTGGAAGAAATTAAGCTATTAAATCAATTTAATCTTTCATCGGCTTCAACAGGCATCAAGGTCCATTCTCAAGAAGCCTCGGAAGAAGCCGTCGCGGCGGCAAAGCGGCTTTTTGATAAGGGCTTAACCGACCATGTTGATGGCGGCTACCTTACAGATCTAGGTCTGGAAGCAGCGAGTCATGCACAAAGCCTAGTGAGACTGCTGGCGGCATAATGGCCCCTTAGCCTAAGCTCTTAGCAAAGCAGTCTTACATAAGAGCTGTTATTACAAGACTGCTTCAAACAACTCCAGCTTGGGTGGACCGGCATAAATGCCCTCGGAGGTTTTTCCCGCCCCAGCATGGGCTTTACGGAAAGCCTCTGAACGAGTCCAATCTTCAAAGGCAGCTCTGCTTTCCCAAACAGAATGTGAAACAAAAGGCGTGATGCCGTCTTCGGTCTTTCCGCGTAACAGGTTGAATGACTTAAAGCCTGGAACCTCATTCAAAAAAGAATCACGGCTGCGCCATACCTCAATAAAGTCATCTTCACGCCCTTCATTCACCTGAAAGCGATTCATTGCCAGATACATAGTTTCACCTTGTACATAATAGTTTCACATCATGGATAACAGCCGGTGATTATCGAGTAGTGGCACTGAATATCAAGGTTTGTTTCCAAGGGTGTTGTGCGGTTGAAAGAAAAATGAGGGTGGTATAGCGGGGGGCAGATGAACAGAGATCGGCGTAAAAACCGACTCTGCGCTCTCAAGCAGATGAGTTATCGATTCAATAACTCCCTGCTTATATTGCCTTTGAACCTTGATAAATCTTGTGTAAAGCAGAGTTAAAAATTTATAACTGATTGGTTTATAACAATAATTTTACATTTGGTTGATTGGGGGTTAATAAAGCAAAGGTTGATTTTTGTACGCTTACTATTCAAAATAGCGACCATAAAATAGCATTATTTCTTGCTGTGCAATCCCAAGAAAACACCAAAGATTGAGCGTAACGATGAGTAGAAAAAAGAAGATTAAAGACCCTTCCATCCAACCGATGTTTCCTATTGGTTCAGAGGCAGGGCGAGAGGATCGGGAGAAACTGCGGGCGCGTATTCAAAAAAGAGGTGAGGATGCAGCCCAAAAGATTTTTGTACCGTTCACCGTCAATATGGAACAACGCAAGGCGGCAATAAAGCTTCGCTCTCAAGGCAAAAATATTGTGAGCGGATTTCCTGAACAGGTTCCCAATTTTGGTGAACTCGGGTGCACGCTTCATTTGGTCGAGGAAGATGGTGAGTTTGTCGTCAGGCCAGTCCCTGTTTAGGGTGTGGTGAAGTCATAGTGCCTATTGGCGCGTAATAGGCGCGTAGTAACACGAAAAAGCTTCAAGCAAAGGACTCCAAGCAAAGGACTCCAAGCAAAGGACTCCAAGCAAAGGACGTCAAGAAAAGGGCAGAGATAATGGAAAGCCAATTCACCGCCCTTTTTCGTTTTCAGCCTTCTAGCGTTCAGTTTTTTAATTTCCACACCGGTCATTTTTATTTCCATCCGTTGAAAACCCATGTGCCAATAACGTGAAAGACTGTAACCAGTGCGGAAAATGTTGTGTCAAATATAGCAACGGTGGCCTATCCGTAGCACAAAGTGAAATAGAGCTGTGGGAGCTGTTTAAGCCCGACATCTACCAATATGTCAGTAATGGAAAAATCTGGGTAGACCCAAAAACCAGTGAACAAATAGAGCGGTGCCCCTGGCTACGAAAAGAACCGAACCAAGAAAAATATACCTGCGATATTTATTACGACCGCCCCGACGACTGCAAATTCTATCCAGTCACCATTGAGCAAATGCTCAAAGATGATTGCGAGATGCTAGAAAAACAGGACTTGGATAAGCCAAAACAAGCGCAGGTTGCATTAGATAAGCTAATGTCGGATAGTCGCCCACCTTGTGAGTAAAGAGCTTTGATTCCTTTGATCAGGCCCCTTTGTTACCATAGTGGCCCAAAATAAGTTGTATCTGAGCCTGCTTACTTCAGTCCCCTCTTATTTGTACGCCCCAATATTCACAATACAAACCTAATGCCGAGTATCGAGATGAGTACACATAGAACCAAAGAACAAGCATTCACAAACCTACAGATGCCAAAAGGCTCCGCAGCAGGGCGTGAAGACCTGGAGAAACAGCGGGCGCGTATACAAGAAATAGATGCGCGTGCAGCCCAAAAGATTTTTGTACCCTTCTCCGTCAATATGGAACAACGCAAGGCGGCAAGAAAGCTTCGGGAAAAAGGAAAAAATTTAGTCTGTGGAACCCCCGGTCAAGAACCGGATTTTGCGTTGCTCGGCTGTTTTCTTCAGTTGGTTGAAGAAGATGGTGAGTTTGTTGTCAGGCCAACGATTTAGTTAAGTGACTACGTCTTAGCAAGTGAAGACTAAGACGGATAGTAGAACTTTTACTATTCGTCTTGGGTGTTAGCGTTCTTTTCCTGCACATACTCTAGGGCTGGTTAAGATCATTTCGACCCCTTTAATTTAACTAGGCAATCCAATCTATGCCGGGTTTCAAGGTTCTGTGACTAGCTCTGCTTCTGGCAATAAATGGCCTAGGGCCTCCAGATACTTCTCCGCATCCAGTGCAGCCATGCACCCGGTACCGGCAGATGTGATTGCCTGTCGGTACACTTGATCCATCACGTCACCGGCCGCGAACACACCTGGAATGTCGGTTGCAGTTGCGCCACCATTCGTTCCGCTTCGAACCTGGATGTATCCATCGTTCATCCCAAGTTGACCACGGAACATCTGAGTGTTTGGCTCGTGCCCAATCGCAATGAAGACACCATGCAGACTAATATCCTGTAATCTTCCAGACTGGACGTTAGACAATCGTATGCCATTCACACCCTTGGCGTCACCAAGAACCGCCTGAACCGTCGAGTTCCACACGATGTCGACCTTGCCATCAGTAACACACTTGAACAGCCTGTCATGCAAGACTTTATCGCCGCGTAGTGCGTCACGACGGTGAACAAGTGTCACCTTTCGTGCGATGTTGGATAGATACAGTGCTTCTTCGACAGCGGTGTTTCCGCCACCGATGACGGCTACGTCACGATCGCGGTAGAAGAAGCCGTCACAGGTCGCGCAAGCTGAGACGCCCTGTCCTCGTAGAGTCTGTTCACTGGGAATACCAAGGTATTTGGCGGATGCACCGGTTGCGATGATCAAGGCATCACAGCTGTATTCGAGTAACTCACCTTGTAGGTGGAATGGCCGTGCCTGAAGATCTACCTCGACGATATGGTCGTAGGCGATTTCGACACCGAAGCGTTCCGAATGGCGCCTCATTCTATCCATGAGATCTGGGCCTTGCAGCCCGTCCACATCCCCCGGCCAGTTATCTACTTCCGTTGTGGTCATTAATTGCCCTCCCTCATCTGAACCGGTAATGATCAGGGGGGCAAGATTAGCGCGTGCGGCGTAAATGGATGCAGTGTATCCGGCTGGGCCGGAACCAAGGATTATCAGTCTGTGATGTTGCATATCTTAGGGTCGTCTGGTGAAGGGTTTGGTCTGGGATCCATCACGTTCCGTCCCTCACGGCAAAGACTTACCGTGAGGGACGGAACGAACGGCCGGTTTGGTGTCAGCTCAAGCAGCGCCTTGTATTGCGCGATGTATCAGCGCGTGAGGAACCTTTCCTGTCAGCTGATCTACACGCTCGCCAGAGCGGTAGAGCAGCAGTGTTGGGAGGCTTCGGACGTTGTACTCTTCGAGAAGCTCTTTGTGTGCCTCGGCATCGATCTTAACAATTCGTAAGCTGGGGAACTCACCTGCTACTCGATCAAGTATCGGTGCCATAGCCCGACAGGGCGCGCACCAATCGGCCCAGAAGTCGACCATAACGAGCTCGTTACTTGCGATGTGCTGTTTGAGAGATGTGCTATCTGCGTGGATTATTTGCTCAGAACTCATCCTAACTCTCCTTATTGTGTGATCGCGTTTGCTTCACGAATATCGGCACCTGGATAAACCATACCTGACTCATATTCGCTATCCTCATCAGCATCGATCTGCATGGTGATATTGAACTTGTTACCCCAATTAAACAGACTACAAGCGAATACCAATTCAATAACTTCTTCTTCGGTATATTCGGTTCCTAGCTGTTCAAAAAAACCATCGGGGATGTAATTCGGATCACCAGCAATATATTCAGCAAGCTGAGCAGCTAATGCTTCTTTGATCGGAAGCTTGTCAAAATCAACCTCACCAAAAAATGCTGATTCTTTTTCTGCAATATCGTCGCGGGTCGCTTCACAACGCACAGCTTTGCAATAGGTGCAATCGTTTATCTCGCCGGTCTTGAGCCGCATCATTTCTAACACATGAGGTGGGATACGACCGCCACCGAACAATGCCTCAAAAACGGGGACAATGGTTTTCAGCAAAGAAGGTTGGCGACCGATAGTGCCGAACATGGAGGTGTCTTTCCACCACCCATTGTTTGCACCACTGAGGAGGTTATTAATTTCAGTGTCTGGGGACTGGCCGGGCTTTAGGGCTTTGAAACGACTCATTTGTATCTCCTATCTCTAGTTGATTGGAATATTATTAGTTCAAATACGCTTCAAGTTATTAGGAAGCAATCACTTCCAAACTAACCGATTTTGCACATATCTGTCAACAATAGTTGCCTGCAGCACGTATATGAAGTAGCGAGACTGGACAACATCGTGCATTCCATAGGTGAATTACTTTTGAACAAACAGTGCAGTTCAGTGAAGGCTGAAACACCAACAACTTGATACTGAATAATGATGTGTGTCAGAGATAATGGGATCCGGAAGCGCAGTTGTATCGGCGTTTATCTGATGATTGGTTTAGTGTGATTGCTTTCCGAGTACGTAATTATTGACGTGCAACTTGAGGGAAAATATTGTGTGTAGTGCATCACAGAGAGAACCTGGTAGATAGTCTAGAGCTACTCCAGTGGTCAGTTTACCCCTCCGTCTGAGACACAAAGCCACATAGCTGTTAGAATATGCCCGTTCTCTAAATAAACGGCTGATGGATACGACTCAAGCTGGTCTAATGGTAATAAGTTAAGGGTGGTGCAGTGGCAAGACCTCGCGAATTCAACAAAACCGACGCGGTGCGCGTTGTAACCCAGATCTTCTGGACGCGGGGCTATCAGGCCACGTCGATCAAGGACTTAGAGGAAGCGACAGGCCTGACTGCAGGGAGCTTGTATAAGGCTTATGGCAGTAAGCGCGAACTATTCTTACTCTGTCTAGAGCAGTACATGAAGGAGGAATCATACCTAGCGATCCTTCTGCGGATGTTTGACAAGCCTCTCGAACGCTCATTGCGTGAAATATTTGACACGATCATCGAGAGCACAAGCATGAAGAGTGACCGGCCTGCGGGCTGCCTAGTTACCAATCTGGCAGCTGAATTATTGAATACAGATATCGAACTCGGCCAGGAAGCGGCCAAGGGCCTTGATGAGATGCAAAAGGCTCTTCGATTCCGTTTCAAATGGGCTCAAGAACATGGAGATCTCGACAAAAGGTGTGATGTCGGGGCTCTCAGTGCATATATCATGATGGTTATTCAGGGAATGCTGGTTATCTCGACATCCACAAAGGATATCGCCGCCATGAAGCTCGCTCGCGATGCTGCACTTGCCACCCTGCATTGATAGCCAGCGAGCAGTTTAGTCCCATGAAATGGCGAGTGTGTTCTCAATATTCAAAGCCGTCATACCAAGTTGGGGCTATAAAACTAACTTATCGATTTAATAGCTCCGCGGCTTCCTTAGCAAAATACGTCAAAATTCCATCCGCGCCCGCTCTTTTAAAGCACAACAGCGATTCCATAATCACCTGTTCACGGTTGAGCCAACCCTTTTGAAAGGCGGCTACATGCATGGCGTATTCGCCGCTCACTTGATACACAAAGGTTGGGGCTTTTAGTTCTTCTTTCACCCGGCGAACCACATCCAGATACGGCATGCCGGGTTTCACCATAATCATGTCGGCACCTTCTTCTAAATCCAGTGCGCATTCATGCAGCGCTTCGTCCGTATTAGCCGGGTCAATTTGGTAGGTTTTTTTGTCACCGCCTTGGATATTAGTGGCGGAGCCGACGGCATCTCTAAACGGCCCATAGTAGCTGGAGGCATATTTGGCGGAGTAGGCCATGATGCGTGTGTTTACATGGTTGGCTTCTTCCAGTTCTTCGCGGATGGCCCAGATGCGACCGTCCATCATGTCGGATGGCGCAACAATATCGGCGCCCGCTTCGGCGTGTGATAGTGCTTGCCGGGTCAGGGTTTCTACGGTGGTGTCGTTGAGCACATAACCGGTGTCATTATCGATAATGCCGTCCTGACCGTGAGTGGTGAACGGATCGAGCGCCACGTCGGTGATAATGCCTAGTTCGGGGACAGCATCTTTTAAGGCTTTTACTGCACGTTGTGCCAGACCGTCAGGATTGTAGGCTTCTTCGGCCAACAGGGTTTTACAGTTTTGCGGCGTAACCGGGAACAGTGCAATCGCGGGAATACCGAGGTTGGCAATTTCCCGTGCTTCTTTCACTAACAGGTCGATGGAGAGCCGTGCCACGCCGGGCATGGAGGGGACTTCTTCACGCTGGCCGTTACCTTCCAGTACAAACATGGGGTAGATGAGGTCGTCGGGTGTCAGTACCGATTCCCTAACCAGTCGGCGGGAAAAGTCATCGGCTCGGTTGCGACGCAAGCGAGTGTAGGGGAAGGCGCCGCGGGTGTGTGTAAAGCTCATGGCTGCTCCAGCTTAAAATTAGTACTGATATTAGTACTTATAAATGCACGGTATCAAATTATGGTCTACCAGCATAATACGAGCATAAGCTTACTGGTCATACTTACAAACTATAGCGTTTTAAATACTTGCTCTGCCGCATCTAATGCAAATTGAATATCTTCATCCGTATGGGCTGCGGACATAAAGCCTGCTTCGTAGGCGGCGGGTGCCAGGTAAACGCCGGCATCCAGCATGCCGTGGAAGAACTTGCTAAAGCGTTCGGTATCACAGGCCATCACTTGTTGGTAATTGGTAACGGAGGGTTCTTCGGTAAAGAAGATGCCGAACATGCTGCCCACGTGGTTAGTGGTCATGGGGATATTCGCAGCATCTGCACGCTGTTGTAGGCCTTCAACCAGTTGGGTGGTTTTGGCAAACACTGCATCATGAAAACCGGGTTGGGTGATTAAGCCCAACGTGGTCAGACCGGCGGTCATGGCGACTGGATTGCCCGAAAGCGTACCGGCTTGATACACCGGCCCCAGTGGAGCGATCTGCTCCATAATTTTTCGTTTACCGCCAAAGGCACCCACAGGCATGCCGCCACCGATGACTTTACCGAGGGTAATTAAATCCGCATCAATATTAAAACGGCCCACGGCGCACTGGGGGTGAACCCGAAAGCCGGTCATCACTTCGTCGATAATCAGTAGTGCGCCACTGTTGGTACACTCCTCTCGGATGGTTTCCAGAAAGCCTTCCACGGGTGGTATGCAGCTCATGTTGCCAGCCACTGGCTCCAAAATAACGCAGGCGACTTCTGAGCCAATTTCTGCAAAGGCTTTTTTGATGCTGTCGATATCGTTGTAGGTTAGCGTCACTGTGTGGTTTGCCAGTGAGGCGGGAACACCGGGTGAGCTGGGTACGCCCAAGGTTAAAGCGCCGGAGCCTGCTTTAATAAGTAGAGAGTCTGAGTGGCCGTGGTAACACCCTTCAAATTTAATAATTTTGTCTCGGCCAGTGAAGCCACGGGCTAACCGAATAGCGCTCATGGTCGCTTCGGTGCCGGAGCTGACCATACGCACCATGTCCATGCCTGGGACTAGCTCACAAAGTTTATCGGCCAGTTCGATTTCCAGCTCGGTGGGCGCACCGAAGGTCATGCCTTTATCGAGTTGTGCTTTGACGGCAGCGATAACATCCGGGTGGTTGTGACCCAAAATCATCGGCCCCCAGGATTGCACAAAATCTACATAACGTTTGCCATCGGCATCAAACAGGTAGGCTTTTTCAGCACGTTCAAAAAATATCGGGGTACCACCCACGGCTTTAAATGCACGGACAGGAGAATTAACGCCCCCGGGAATGTGTTTTTGGGCAGCTTCAAACAGTTGCTGAGATCGTTGCATGGATTTGGGCATGGGTTTAGGCACAGGTTTGGACATAGTTTTAGTCTGGCTTTATTCTTGGAAATTAGGGGCGCTATTATCCTTGATTGTTGATGTCTGCGCCAATGGATGCAGGGCAAGCAATGATAGAAAGCATGACGGACAAGCAATACTGGCTAAAAGGGTGTATGGATGAACGAGATGAGCAACGGGCAATCAGCGTGGCAGCCAATACTTGATTACTGGTTTGGCCGGATCGACGATGATGCGGATTGTGCCAACCAGAAGGCGAGCTTGTGGTGGGGGAAGTCTCCGGAGGTGGATGCCGATATACGCGAGCGTTTTGAGCCAATGTTGCAGCTGTTGGTGAACGGCGGTAACCATTATTGGCTTAAGTTTCCAGAGAGTCGTTTATCCGCCATTATTGTGCTCGATCAGTTTTCCCGGAATATCTACCGGGATTCTCCTGCCGCATTTTCTGCGGACTTGCTGGCACTGAACTGGTGTCTGTCGGGCATTCACGACAAGTTAGACAAACAGCTGCGGCCTATTGAGCAAGTGTTCTTTTATTTGCCGCTGGAGCATGCAGAGGATCTTTCTTTGCAGCACCTGTGCGTTCAGAAGTTTCAGCAATTGGTGGAAGAGGTGTCATCGTCGCAGCGGGAGACATTTGAAGGGTTTCTCAACTATGCCGAGCAACATGCCGCTGTGATCGAGAAATTTGGTCGCTTTCCCCATCGCAATGAGGTGTTGGGGCGTGAATCTACACCTGGTGAGCTTGAATATCTGGCACAACCTGATAGTGGTTTTTAGGCCGCCTAAATTTAGTGTCGTTATGGGTCGCTAGCTAGAGTTTCTTGTGGGCGGTTATTCCATGCAAGATGTCCATGGGTAGTGGGAACACGATTGTCGAGCTCTTCTCACCCGCAATTTCGGTGAGGGTTTGCAAGTACCGCAACTGTATTGCCTCGGGTTGTTCGGACAGCCGCTTGGCAGCATTAAGTAATTGCTCTGCTGCTTCGTACTCACCCTCCGCATGGATAACTTTCGCTCGTCGTACTCGCTCAGCTTCTGCTTGTTTGGCAATGGCGCGAATCATGCTTTCATCAAGGTCCACATGTTTGATCTCTACGTTGGAGACCTTGATTCCCCAGGCATCGGTCTGTTGATCAAGAATCCCCTGAATGTGGGCATTTAGTTTATCCCGGGAAGTGAGCATGGTATCCAGTTCGTGTTGCCCAAGTACTGAGCGCAAGGTGGTTTGAGACAGCTGGCTGGTGGCTTCATAGAAATGTTCCACCTGAATAATGGCTTTCTCTGGGTCAACGACCCGAAAATACACCACGGCGTTCACTTTCACCGAGACGTTATCTCGAGAGATAACGTCCTGTGTGGGCACATCCATGACGATGGTACGCAAATCCACCCGTACCATTTGCTGGATAATTGGGATAACAATGATCAGCCCCGGGCCTTTAACTTTATAAAACCGGCCCAGTAAAAAGATGACGCCTCGCTCATATTCCCTCAAAACCCGGAACATGTAGGCGATCAAGGCGATCACTAATAGAATAATTGTTGCTGTAAAGTAGATGCCAGGGATCATGGCGGTGTCTCCTTTTCTGCATTTAGTATCAGGCCCGTTGTGCCGGTAATACGTACGTAGTCACCGGTAGAAAGTGATTCATTGCAGTGCACCGACCACCGCTCACCATGTACCCAAACCGTGGGTTGATCGTGGTAGATGGATTCAACGGTGGTAATGGTGCCTATCAGGGTGTCGAGGCCAGTGACGACCCGCGCGTGGCGCGACCGCCAGACCATGCCTAGTAAAAAGATCATCAGTGCGGCGCTGGCGGCAGTGACGCCCAGAATGACCGGGAAGGCGATTTGAAAGGCCGGGAGGTCTGTATCCATAAGCATGACGGAGCCAATGGCAAAAGCAGCCACGCCGCCAAACCCGAAGATGCCAAAGCTGGGGCTCAATGCCTCTGCAATCATCAGACCCAGACCAAGCAGTATCAGTGCTAGGCCGGTGTAGCTAATGGGCAGAACCTGTAGTGCGTAAAACGCTATTAGTAGACTGATCCCGCCCAGAATACCCGGCAAGCCTGTGCCGGGATTGGAAAATTCGAAGATTAAGCCATAGATGCCAACCAGTAATAGGATGTAGGCCACACTGGGATCGGTGATGACCGCCAGGAATTGATTGCGCCAGTCTGGTTGATGTTGCACCAATTCGGCATCGGCTGTTGCCAATGTGATCTCACGGTTATTGATTGTCAGAGTGAAGCCATCGAGTTGGCTGATTAGGTCATCGAGGTCGTTGGCTATCAGGTCGATGACATTGTTATTCACAGCCTGCTGGGCGGATAGTGATTTGGCGCTACGCACGGCGGCTATTGCCCACTCGACATTGCGCCCTCGCAGTTCTGCCAGGCTTTGAATGTAGGCCGCAGCATCGTTAATGACTTTTCTTTCCATCGTGGTGGCAGGCTCGGGCGCTGAATCTTTATCGGTTTTTTCTGGCGGGGGTTGGTTGGGTTTGTCTGGCTTTGCCGGGTTGGGCAAAGAGGGTGCACCAATTTGAACGGGGGTGGCGGCACCCAGGTTAGTACCTGGTGCCATGGCTGCAATATGGCTGGCATAGAGAATATAGGTACCGGCACTGGCGGCGCGGGCGCCGCTGGGTGCTACAAATGTCGCGATAGGTATGTCTGATGCCAGAATAGCCTGGATGATATGGCGCATGGATTTGTCCAAGCCACCGGGCGTGTCCATCTGGATAATAACCAGTTGTGCTTGGTCATCTTTGGCTGAACCGATGCCTCGGTCAATGTAGTCAGCGATGGCTGGGCCAATAGCACCCTGCACGCTGAGCAACCAAATAGGTTGCTGCGATGGGTCGCCTTGACTAGGGGAGAAGCTCAGGGCAAGTACGATAAGAGCCAAACACTTCCACATATACTGTGTTCATCTAATAAGGTTGATGTTTAACATCAGTATAGTCATCAGTGAGAATTTGGTTGTTGGCGATAGAATTATCATATCAATCAGTTGGTTTTGGCGTTCTTAATCAATGGGGCTGGATTAAGCGACCAGAATGATTTTTTCGTTCGATGCTGCCGCCTTTCACTTAGGGTTACTTCGAGGGCTTGGGGACGTTGTCTTCACCCAGTTTATTCAAAAGCAACATGACTTCATCATCACTGAGTTGGTGAAAATACTGGTAGTAGCTGCCAACAGAACCCTGATAATTTGGGTCAATGAACAGGGCGACGACCTCGTCTACTTCAGAACTCAGCATCTGGGCAGTTTCTTCAGGCATCACCGGAATGGCGACAATTATCTTATCCGGGTGTCGGGTTTTTACATCGCGAATGGCTGCACGCATGGTTAGTCCAGTGGCAATACCATCATCCACCAGAATGGCTAGCTTCCCGGCGACGGCGCTGGGCTCTCGATCACCGAGATAACATTCACGCCGACGTTTTGCTTCGCTAATTTCTTCTTCCTTTTGTTGTTCAAGCCAAGTGGAATCAACGTCGGCTATCGCCTTTTTATTGCAGATTATTTCTCCGGTCTCTGTGACTGCGCCAATGGCATATTCGGGATTGAAGGGATGGCCAATTTTTCTGGGAATGATTAAATCCAGAGGCATGTTGAGAGCTGAGGCCACCTGAAAACCGAGTGGAACCCCACCACGGGGAAGGGCATAAACAACGGCATCCACCCCCGGATACTTTGTGGCTAGGTTTTTTGTCAGAGCGCCCGCTAGTAGCTGGCCAGCATGGGTGCGAGTTTTAAAGTGCATGAGGGCGCACCAGGATTATGAGCGGTTAATATTAAGTAACTAAAAGCAGCTACTTATAAAAGTCTAGGAGAGGACTGTATCGTTTTCCATGTGATGGTATATATCAGAAGGGCCTCACAACAACCATGATAATAATACTGATCAGCATGAGTACCGGTACTTCGTTAAACCAGCGGTAGAACACGTGGCTGCGAGTATTTTTATCATCGCGAAATTGTTTCATCAGGTAGAGGCAAGCGTGGTGATAAATAATCAGCAAGATGACCAGGCCTATCTTGACGTGAAACCAGCCAGAATGGAGAAAGTAGTTGGGGTAGATACTGAACAGTGCAATACCCAGCAGGATGGTGGCAATCATTGAGGGGTTGGCAATACCTCGAAAGAGTTTGCGTTCCATAATCTTGAATCGCTCAATGCTTATCTCGTCTTCTGACATGGCGTGGTAAACAAATAGTCGGGGCAGATAAAACAGTGCAGCAAACCAACAAACCACCGCCACGATATGAAAGGCGGTTATCCAGCTTTGCCCGCTGATCAGAATTTCTTTTATCCAGCCCATACTTGCATCCAACCTATAGCCAACACTGTGTAAAGCTTGTTCTGTTATTGATAGCCAGTAATTTACGGACAGTAGTTTACTGGCTGTCGTTTATTGATAGTAGTTGTCGATATCTTGTTTGGTAATAATTCCTGCCACTTCGCTCATCAGTGGTGCCGCAGGTTGGCTGACAAACACAGCCTGACCGTTGTTCTGCTGCATGGTGAGCAGGGCTTCCTGTAGGGTTGCTCTCGCATGTATCGGGAATAGTTGCCAGCGATCGCCGGGAATTTCTCGCAAATCAATGATGTCGTCACCTGCCAGTTCAAGTAGTTGTTCCTGAAGATGGAGAGCGAGGTCAGCAGAGCGCAGGATATATTTTGGTTCACCAGCATCCTCAATCACAATCCAGGTGGGTTTGTTTTCAAGCAGTGTTGCTGCCATTTGTTGCGGCAAATAGCGTGAGTGGTGGGCAAAGTTTTGCTTCATCAGGCTGGTGACACCTGAGCGACTCAGCATTTGAAACACCGGGGAATAGTAACCTGTCAGGTCGCGGCCTACGGAAAAGATACCGAGCTGTCTAGTGAGCATGCGACTGGTCATGGAGGCGATGACGATCACCAGCATACTGGGTAACAAAATATTGGGGTTATAGGTCAATTCCAGTACGGCAATCAGTGCAGCCAGTGGTGCGTTCAGTACAGCGCCCATCATCGCACCCATACAGAGGATCGCGTAAAAGCCGGAAGAGGATGCTTGCTCCGGATTGAAATAACCACCAATTATGCCAAGACAGCCTCCAATACAGGCGCCGATGACAAAGTTGGGGCCAATCATTCCACCGGGCATTCCCAAGCCAACTGATATGGTGGAAACCAGAATCTTTGCAATTACGATGGCGGCAAGCAGTACTAGGCCAAGTTCGCCGAGCATGGCTTGCTCTACGGTGTCGTAACCCACCCCCTGAATTTGGGGCAATACAATGGCGATGGTGCCACAGAGTAATCCCGCAAATAGCATGCGAAGCAGCACCGGACGCTCTTTGAATGCCCGGGTGTGGCGGTAGAGCAGTAGCATTGCCGATGCTGCCAGCCCCACGATCAAGCCGCAAAGTACCAGAAAGGGCAGTTCCCACAGGCTACCCAGTTCTATCAGTGGAATGGCAAAAGCGGGCTCATT
>MAAC01015550.1_pt1 | contig 14876 bp, 16 predicted proteins | sample 1115981 | NCBI WGS metagenome assembly MAAC01 (sample SAMN04961126, study PRJNA320927) | seawater metagenome | isolation source: sample BD02T64 sea water enriched with oil for 64 days | place: USA:Gulf of Mexico | collected 2013-07-27 | reverse complement strand
AATTATATAAAAATAATGAAGAAATTTGTATTAGATGAAATAGATCACCAAATCTTAGATGTGTTGATCGAAAATGCAAGAACTCCTTTTACTGATATTGCAAAAAAACTATTAGTATCAGCAGGTACAATTCATGTACGTGTAAAGAAAATGGAAGATGAAAGAATCATTCAAGGTTCTACGCTGACATTGAATTACGAAAAAATGGGATATTCTTTTATTGCTCATGTTGGGATATTTCTAGAAAGGACTTCGATGACACAAAGTGTTATTCTCGAGTTAAGAAAAATTCCTAATGTTACTGTAGCCTATGTTACTGCTGGTAAGTATAATATTTTTTGTAAAGTAAGAGCAAGAGATACAAACAATGCTAAAGAGATTATTTATATGATTGATGATATTGATGGTGTTAGCAGAACAGAAACAATGATCTCTCTTGAAGAGAGTATCAATGATAAAAAAAGAATGATGCATGCTATTTTTAAAGAACTATAAAAATAGTAATTCATAAAAAGCATATAAATCCTTATCAATTGATAAGGATTTTTTATTTTTAAAAAAAAGAATACCAAAGCATGAATCACACATCTAAGCTACCAAACGTTGGTACTACTATATTTACTGTTATGAGTAATTTGGCTAAAGAACACAATGCTATTAACTTATCTCAAGGGTTTCCCAACTTTAAGAGTGATCAAAAGTTAATTGACTTGGTTGTAAAAGCAATGAATAGTGGTTACAATCAATATGCTCCAATGCTTGGAGCTTTACCATTGCGTGAAGCAATTGCTAAGAAATTTCAGAATGTATATCAATCTACTTATAACCCAGCCGATGAAATTGTAATTACCTGTGGAGCAACGCAAGCAATTTACACCATTATTTCAGCGTTTATTCATGCAGATGATGAAGTAATCTTGTTTAAACCTGCATATGATTGTTATGAGCCTGCAATTGCGGTTAATGGAGGGAAGTCTATTGCAATACAGTTAAACTATCCTACATATAAGGTGGATTGGAAATTGGTTGAAAGCAGTATCAATCAGAAAACAAAAATGATCATTATAAATACACCTCAAAACCCCTGTGGAACAACCTTTTCTAAAGAGGATATGTTGGAGTTGGAGCGCATTACTAGAAATACAAATATAATTGTTTTAAGTGATGAAGTGTATGAACATATGGTTTTTGATGGACAAGAGCACCAAAGTGCCTGTTTGTTTCCAGAATTAAAACAACGAACTTTCATTACAGCATCTTTCGGAAAAACATTTCACAACACAGGATGGAAGCTAGGGTATTGCTGTGGTCCAACGGCATTAATGAAAGAGTTTATTAAAGTACATCAGTTTAATGTGTACTGCGTCAACCATCCAACACAAATTGCCATTGCAGCATACATGAATGACGCAAATACCTATACTAGCCTACCTGGTTTTTTTCAACAAAAAAGAGATTTGTTTTTAGATGCAATAAAAGACTCTAAATTTAAATGGACTCCTACCAAAGCTACTTATTTTCAGGTATTGGATTATTCTGAGATCACTGATGAAAACGATGTTGCCTATGCAAAAAGGTTGACGATAGAAAATGGATTGGCTGCCATTCCTTTATCCGTTTTTAATGAAAAGAACTTAGATGAAAAAGTGCTGCGCTTTTGTTTTGCAAAAACGGATGAAACCTTATTGAAAGCAGCAAAAATTCTAAATACTATTTAAACAAATTTTAGTACATTGTTACGCCGTTAAAAAAAAACAGTACCATACATGATTCAACACCTTGATTATACCAAACATAAATTATCAAAAGACAGACTTATAAGCTTATATAAATCCATGTTAAAACCTCGTTTAATAGAGGAGAAGATGCTGATTTTATTGCGCCAAGGAAAAATATCAAAATGGTTTTCTGGAATTGGTCAAGAAGCTATTTCTGTTGGGGTTACCGCTGCTTTATTAAAGGATGAGTACATCTTACCAATGCATCGGAATTTAGGTGTTTTTACAACGAGAGAGATTCCGTTGTATCGCTTATTTTCGCAATGGCAAGGAAAAGAAAATGGGTTTACAAAAGGAAGAGATCGTAGTTTTCATTTTGGCACCCAAGAATTCAATATTGTGGGAATGATTTCTCATTTAGGACCACAATTAGGAATTGCTGATGGAATTGCATTGGCGAATAAAATCAAAAAGAACAATCAAGTTTGTGCTGTATTTACAGGAGAAGGAGGAACCAGTGAAGGAGATTTTCATGAAGCATTAAATGTTGCTTCTGTTTGGGAGTTACCAGTACTATTTTGCGTAGAAAACAACGGATATGGCTTGTCTACACCAGCTTCAGAGCAGTTTAACTGTGAGCATATTGCAGATAAAGGAGTTGGCTACGGAATGGAAAGCCACATAATTGATGGAAATAATATTATAGAAGTATATACAAAAGTTTCTGAATTGGCAGAAAGTATACGCGAAAACCCAAGACCAATACTACTAGAATTCAAAACCTTTAGAATGCGTGGTCATGAAGAAGCTAGTGGAACTAAATATGTGCCACAAGATTTACTTGATTATTGGTCAGCAAAAGATCCGCTAGAGAACTTTCAAGCCTATTTAAAAGGAGAAAACATATTGACAGCACAAGATGACGTTCAGTTTAGAGAAGACATCATACAGGAGATTAACGAACATTTACAACTTGCTTATGATGAAGACCCAATTACTGCGGATTTAGAAACCGAATTAAATGATGTGTATAAGGATTTTGAACCAGAAGTGGTTGCTCCATCAACAAACACAAAGAAAATTCGTTTGATAGACGCAATTTCTGATGGATTGAGACAATCTATGGAAAAATATAATGATTTAGTTATCATGGGGCAAGATGTTGCAGAATACGGAGGCGTTTTTAAAATAACGGATGGTTTTGTAGCGCAGTTTGGTAAAGATAGAGTTCGTAATACACCCATTTGTGAGTCTGCTATTGTTTCTGCTGCATACGGTTTGTCTGTAAGTGGAATAAAATCTGTTATGGAAATGCAATTTGCAGATTTCGTTTCTTCAGGATTCAACCCTATTGTAAATTTATTAGCAAAATCGCATTATCGCTGGGGACAACCCGCTGATGTTGTGGTAAGAATGCCATGTGGAGCAGGTGTTGGAGCGGGCCCTTTTCATAGTCAAACTAATGAAGCTTGGTTTACAAAAACGCCAGGATTAAAAGTAGTATATCCAGCATTTCCAGCAGATGCAAAAGGCTTGTTAGCTTCGTCGATTAATGAACCAAATCCAGTATTGTTTTTTGAACACAAAGCACTATATCGCTCAGTATATCAAGAAGTACCAGAGGAGTATTACACACTTCCAATTGGAAAAGCTGCTAGGTTAAAAGAAGGAAATGACATTACGATTATTAGTTATGGAGCCGGTGTACATTGGGCATTGGAAACCTTAGAGAAGAACCCAACTATTTCTGCGGACCTTATAGATTTAAGAACTTTACAGCCTTTAGATGTTGAAACCTTGTACGCTTCTGTTAGAAAAACAGGAAAAGCAATTGTATTACAGGAAGACTCACTGTTTGGCGGCATCGCAAGTGAATTGTCTGCATTGATTACAGAAAACTGCTTTACATATTTAGATGCACCCGTAAAACGCGTTGGAAGTATAGAAACTCCAATTCCGTTTCAAAAAGAATTAGAAAATCAATACTTAGCGAAGCATCAGTTTGAAACTGCTTTAGTTGCTCTTTTAAAATTCTAAGAATATCAGAAATGTCAGTTCGAGTGGTTTTTTATAAAAAAACGTATCAAGAACTAATTGTATCACTAAAATTCTTATGCTCGATGCAAATTTCACTCATTTCAATCGTGAAATTCACTCGAATTGACAGAATTCACAACAGGTTTACATACCTTTAAAAACAACATGAAAAAAATCACCAACAGAGGATTACACAGAGACATCGCTTATTTTTATGTAGGTCTATTAATTATGTTTTCATTTTCTGGAATCATATTAAATCATAGACAAGACTGGTATCCGAAGGAATATGTAATAGATTCTAAAGAAGTGCACTTAACACTGCCAGAAGACGCTAAGAACATTAATAAAGAGGTTATTATCAATGCTACTAAAGACTTAGCGTTAAGGTATGAAAGTCATCGCATTAGAAACGGTTCGTTGCGTGTATATTTTGACGGAAAAGCAATTTTAGATGCAGATGTCAAAACAGGTGAAGGAATTCTTGAGTTCAAAAAGTTAGTCCCTTTTGTAGGGCAGTCTATTTTACTACATCAAACAACCAATAACTTTTGGATTTGGTATTCAGATATTTTCGGAGCTTCCATGTTGGTGCTTGCTTTTACAGGCATGTTTATCTCTGGAGGGAAAAAATCATTCAAACAACGTGGTTGGAAACTAGCGTTGGCTGGTTTGTTGTTTCCTGTAATTTTCTTGCTATTGTTGGCTTAGGCCTTTGCCGTTTTCTTATTTGGAAACAACTTTAATAGAAGCAAACACATCAGTCCACAAGCAAAGAATCCAATAAATAACGGTAAGGCAGTTTTAGTGACATAGCTACCTATAAACGTTGCAATTGGAACGGCCATTATTGTAGAAACGAAACCATTGATTGCTGCACCTACACCTGCAATATGACCAACGGGCTGCATTGCCAATGCTCTTAGATTTCCGAATAAAAACCCCAAGGCAAAGAATTCCAATCCACAGAAGGTTAAGAATACTCCAATACTTGGGTTTGCGTCACTATTAAAAAACAAAATAGCGTAGAGTAGTGGTATCAATGTAAAAACAACTGTAAAAATAGATACGAGTTTATACATTCCGAAACGCATTACAAACGTTCCGTTTAAAAAAGTTGCAATTCCTACGGCAATTGCCAATCCTGCAAATATGTAAGGAAACTCTTCTGTTAACCCATATTGTTCTTGAAAAATATGCTGAGAAGCAGATAAATACACCATAAACGAACTGGTTACAAATCCAGATATTAAGGTAAAAGCAACGGCTTGTCTGTGTTTGACAAACTCTTTAGCACCTTCAATAAAGGAGCTTAGTTTGAATTTTGTTCGCTTCTCTTTTGGCAAAGTTTCTGGTTGTCTCCTCCACAACCAAATCATAATTAAAAAACCAATAATCAACTGACTGTAAAAGATAGCTTTCCAGCCATATGCATCTAAAATAAGTTTTCCCATTGCGGGAGCAATCACAGGAACTAGAATAAATATGACCACAATAAAGGACATGATTTTTGCCATATAATCGCCACTAAAACTATCTCTAACCATGGAAATACTAATGGTTCTAGGAGCAGAGAGTCCAATTCCCTGAAGAATTCTACCCACAACCATGGTTTCTAAATCGGTTGCTGTAACACAAATAAAACTTGCAATCACAAAAACTGCAAACCCCATATAGATGACCTTTTTTCTACCCAAACTATCAGAAATAGGTCCGAAAATTAATTGCCCAAAACCCAATCCAAGAAAAATCATCGTTACTAACAACTGATTGTCAGTAGAATCTTGTATTCCGATTGAAATTCCGATATGCTCTAATGCTGGTAATAGGGCGTCAATTGACAGCGCTACAATGGACATTAATGACGCCATTAAGGCGGTAAATTCTAACTTAGAGGTTTGTTTATTTGGCATAGAACAAATGTACTCTTAAGATTTTGTATTTTGGTTGCTTATAAATAGAATATGTCTATAGAGAAATTAAAAAAAGATATCGGTGGTATTGATATCTATTTGTTAGATCAGATTTTAAAAGGTAGGTATCAATCAAAGGACTTAATTCTTGATGCTGGTTGTGGCACAGGCCGAAATTTAAAGTGGTTTTACGACAACTCATTTTCTTGTTTTGGCGTAGATGCAAATGCAAGTAGCATTAAAAAAGCACAAGAGAAGTATCCAAATTTATCTGGAAATTTCTCTGTTCAAAACTTAGATGTATTGAACTTTGAAGACCATACATTTGAGCATGTGATTTGTAGTGCTGTATTGCATTTTGCACAAAATACCCTTCATTTTTTGAATATGTTTTCTGAATTAGTGCGAGTTGTAAAAGTGAATGGAACAATTTTTGTGCGAATGACATCAATTCAAGGAATGGCGGAATTTGTACATCAGATTTATGAAGGGGTTTACTCTTTGCCTGATAAAACCAACCGGTTTTTAGTTCATGAAGAAATTATTTTTAAGATTATGGAAAAGCACAACCTCTCTTTCTTAGAACCTATAAAAACAGTTCAGGTTGGTAAAGAGCGTAGTATGTGTACCTTAATGTTTAAAAAGAATGAATACTAAAATATTAATTTAAAATAAGAATTATGATACAGCGAATTATAGCAGTTCTTATTTGTTGTGCATGTATTGGGTGTGCAACTAAAAAGAATTCCGTTACACCACAGAAATTAGAGGCTTTACACACATTAACGAAGTCAAAAAGTATCCACATAAACTCTGAAAGAGCCTATCCTATGATGAGTAATGCGATGCAACAAGTATTAAATAGTCGGATTTTAGGACCTAGCAATTCTGGAAGATCTATAGACTTAATGAATACAGCCAATTATATAAAAATATCTGGAGATCGTGTTTCTGTTCATTTGCCATTTTTTGGCGAATTGCAAGCAGGTGCCACTACAAATGGAAATGATATTTCTATAGTTTTTGACGGAAAACCTACAACATATACGAGTACGTATAATGACCAGAAGCAGCATTATAAATTGCACATAGATTTTAAAACAAAAAGAGAAAGTTTTAAAATGTACATTACATTATTTTCTAACGGAACTACCAATGTTAGTGTTTTATCAAGTCATAGGTCGTCAATAGGGTATAGAGGAGCCGTTGATAAATAGATAGGTGTTCATTGCACCATATAAGTGTTCTGTACAATCTGAAATCACTATGTAACCTGATTGAATCTTTAGGTAATATATATTGAGTTGATTTCTAAGCTTTTTAGAAGTCTTATCTAAATTATAGGGTTACATAGATCTAAATATGACATCCTTGTCTTCAAGTTCTTTGTCTGATAGATAAAAGACCCCCAAATGTTTTCTAAATGCTCTGTCTAACAATTTTAATATTCTCATTTTTCTTTGAAACGTCATGTTGGAATCTGTAATTTCAATAATCAATTCTTTTGCAAGTTCTTTGTCTACTTCTTTCATATGATATTTGTTAATAGGTTATTTTTATAAAGACAAAAATCATTTTTTTTCACGTTGCATGTGAAGAGTTTTAGTTGATCTTAATTTTTTCGTAGACCAATGCACATAATCCATAGATAAACCTAAAAATGAGAGGTGCACGCCATGTTTCTTGCCAAAAATGAATATATAATTGATTGTGAGTATGCAGATTCTGAGGGATTGTTTTAACTTTGCCATTCTAGAAACAGCAAAAATGAAAAAAGAGTTTTTAAACTATATATTTATTATTATTGGTTGTGCTTTTATGGCATTTGGAGTGGTTGGGCTTTTAAGTCCAAACAATATTGCCATGGGAGGAACCGGAGGTTTGGCAATTATTTTTAATAACATTTTTAAGCTTTCTATCGGAATTTTATTTGCATTGATTAACATTCCATTGTTACTGGTAAGCATCAAATATTTAGGAAAATACTTTGCTTTAAAAAGTACCATAGCCATTTTATTAACGAGTTTATTGATTGATGTACTTTCTGAGTTTGTACAATTGGCTCCTTTAAGTAGTGAACCTTTATTGGCTACATTATATGGGGGAGTTGCTGTTGGAACCGGAATTGGGTTTATCTTTAAAGGAGGTGGATCGGCAGGTGGTGGAACCATTATAGCTAGAATTGTAACTACAAAAACATCTTTAAAAACCGGAACCGTAATTTTAATGTTAGATACCGTTGTTGTGATCACATGTGGTGTTGTATTTAACAGTATAGAACTAGCGCTGTGGAGTATGATTAGTATTTTTACTACTACAAAAATGATTGATATGATTCTAACTGGGCGTCCTAACGAACGTGTAGTACATATCTCTTCTTGCCATAGTTTGGATACTATTGGATTATTGATCAATGAAAAAATTGGTGTTAACGGAACGCTGGTTAAAGGGAGTAATTTACGGTTAACAGAGAAAAAGGACATGATTTTTGTAACTGTACCTGCAAATAGACTGAACGCCTTAAAGCAATTGATTTATGCTGAAGATGCCACTGCAAAAATGATTGTGATGGATGCTTCTGAATTATTAGGTACTAAATTTTTAAAATAACTGTTCTTATCTTAACTTCCTTTTGTGTAGAATCAAAGAAGTTAATCTGCGGTTCATCTAAAACCATTTTTAAATTAGACAAGATGCTATATTTTTGAGCTATCATTTAAACTCTTAAATATGAAAAACAAACCTGTAAAAATTAAATTGGTGCGAAAAGTAGCGAATGTATATGTGCTTTTGTTTCCGAGATTAGATATTTCATTAACCGTAAATGAATATTATTACCAAAAAATGTTACACAGTCCAGATGAATATGAGTTTATACAACCGCAAGTAGCTTAATTACATTCGTGTCTTATTTTATGAACTTAGATTTGATATCATCGATATGATGCAGCACTTCTTCTGGGAATGGGAAAATAATGGTCGAATTTTTCTCTGCGGCTATGTTTGACAAAGTTTGGTACAAACGCAATTTAATGGCAGATGGAGATTGATCAATCAATTTACCGGCTTCTAATAATTTACCTGCTGCTTGTTCTTCTGCCAATGCTAATATAATTTGTGCTCTACGCGAACGTTCTGCTTCGGCTTGGTTTGCCATCATTCTTCGCATATTCTCTGGCAACTGAATGTCTTTAATTTTTACATCGTTTATTTCAATTCCCCATTCTTTGGTTTCTAGTTCTACAATAGACTTGATATTTTTCCCCATTTCTTCACGTTTAGATAAAATGGTGTCTAATTCTACTTTTCCACAGACATCTCTTAAAGCTGCTTGTGACAATTGAATGATTGCAAAATTGTACTCTTCAACTTCTAAGACCGCCTTTTCAGGATCGTTAATTTTAAAGAAGACCACACCATCAATACTACATGGTACATTGTCTTTGGTCATCACTTCTTGAGAAACAATATTGATGGTAATTACTCGAATATCCACTTTTTGAATGGTTTCAATAATAGGGATAATCCATCGAAACCCTGGTTTTAAGGTTTTAATATATTTTCCAAATCTAAATTTTAAGGCTCTTTTATATTCATAAACGATTCTAACTCCTGACAATAGAAACAAGAAGAATATGATACTAAATAAATAGGTGAATTGCATGACGGTAGATTTTTGTTAGCAAAAAAATAAAACAAAATACGGGTCTATTCGTAACTACCATAAAGGTTCTTAAAAATGACCTTGGGAAATCTCCATCGAACTTAATAGAAATGCGCTTCTAATTAAGTGATGTATCGTGTACTATACAAGTTACAAAAAATCAACGACTTAGAAAAGGGAATGAAGAGATAACTAATTGGTTAAGATGACTTTAGTGTGCGTTTGTTTCACTGTTTTAAGTGAGGCTATGGAAGACAGGAAAACCTAGAATCTCACCGTAAAATTAAAGGGTTGCTAATAGAAGAAAAAAGTTATAACCAAAGTCAATAAATGGATAATATCAAAGCCGTAGTACATAGGTTCTTGCCATTTTTAAGGCAAAATCCTGTGAATTAATACAGTTTTAATAAAATAGCAGAAAAGCATAAACGATCTAGCTTATACTTAACTGCTGTTTTTTATATACCAAGTTGTGGTTTGTATTTGTTAATTTTTAACTCTGTAAAAATCAAATGGTTTTCGCAAATCTTCATTGAACATAATTTTATTCAGTCTATGAATACCGCTTTGAGTAAAAAAATGTTTATCAGAATCTGACAATTCATGAAATAATTTTAATTCCTTAAAATAAATATTACAATTTCCTTTTCCTTTCATCCATGTGCCTTTATTCTTTTTAACAAATACTCCTTTAGTGAAAATTTGTTCAAAGGTTCCATTTTCATTAATTATTAAATAGTTTGTGGCTTCTTTGTCGTACACATTCTCATATGTTCCAGAAACAAGCAACGTATTATTACAGTGGTCTCCTCTAAAATATTTACAATTTGTAAATGATAACAAACAAATAAAGGAATAAGAATTTTTTTCATGATTATTTTTTTATAAACCTGATTGCAGTACAATTGTCTGGATCACCAAAATCTATAAGTAATACAGGTTTATTGTCTTTTATATAAATTTTTATAGTTCTTAGACCGCTACCTTCCATATCATCTTTTTTATCAAATTCTAAATATGTAGGCAAATAATAACGATCTTCTAAACGATCTTCTATAAAATTTTGTTTCCATGTTCCCTTTACATTTATTTCTTTATGATTTGTCTTACCATTTCATTTCTAGCGTTCCATTCTTGTTTAATTTTATTACAATTTTGTCCGTTTTGAAACGATTATTAATACTTTTTTCTACCACATATTCCCCAATAAAGAAACTATCTTTTTGTTTCTTATTTAATTCATCAAGTCCTGAATCAAAATTACAAGGGATTAAATAACAGCTGCTAAAAAAAACTATCGAGAATATATAAAAAGATAATTTTAGAGACGTTTTTTTTAAAATAACCTAAATTTCATTTATTGAATTTTAATAAACATTAACGCAGTGCAATTGTCAGGGTCACCAAATGACATAAGGAATAGAGGTTTATTGTTTTTTATATAAATACCCCAAGAAGTTCCAAATTCTTCTATATTGTATTTTTCATCAAATTTTAGGTGTAATGCCAAGAAATAACGATCTTCTAAACGATCTTCCATAAAATTTAGTCTCCTTCATTTCTAGCGTTCCATTCTTGTTTAATTTTATTACAATTTTGTCCGTTTTGAAACGATTATTAATACTTTTTTCTACCACATATTCCCCAATAAAGAAACTATCTTTTTGTTTCTTTTCAAACTGATCAAGTCCTGAATCAAAATTACAAGGCCAGTAACAACTACTAAGAAATAGTGTAGAAAATATATATATAAATGATTTTAGTATACGTGCTTTTTTAAATAATCTGAGTTTCATCTATTGTATTTTTAATTTAAACTTAAATGTTTGTTTTATAGTAGAAAGAGGTCTATTAAATCCTGTTCCGTCTCTTTTATATTCATTACCCACATGTAAAAGTAAGGAGTTTCTACTGGTACTATTGGTGAGTTCTACAATTATAAAACCAGTGTCAGAGCTAGGGTAATATTTAGTGTTAGCACCTCCAATAAAAAACTGCACCCAATTGGCATTTACATGTTTATTAAAAGAATCCACAACCCAAGTATGGTCTGGACTAAAACTATAGTTCCCATCTTCTTTTATTCCGTTGGCAACAAATTGATCGAAGGTTAAACCTTTTTTAGCTATCTTTTCATTAAAATCAGCTTTAATATCATTAATCACATTTCCAGCTAGCATTTGTTTTGTCATATCAGAATCAAATGAAAAAGTTCTTTCATCTTTACCTGTACCATTTGCAAATTCATACAATAAAATAGCAACGCCATCCTTACCACTATACATAAATTCTTGTTCTTTCTTTATTTCATCTGTTATATTTGCCCGAACAGATAATTGTTTTGCAACTCTATTCAATGCATTTCTTAAATTATGATCTAATTGCACTGTAAGGGCGTCATATAAATCTTTACTAATTATATCTTTAACTTGTTCAAGTCTTTTAGCAAATTCTCTCAACATTTTAAACCAAGAATCATTTAACGGTGCAAAACTTGGTGAATCAATTACTACAGATAAATTTTCTTTTAATGTTGCTATCTCATCTAGTTTATTTAATGTAGATTCAGGTAAATTGTTTAATAAAGAACTGTCAACACTTAACCTATCAGCTATTTGTTTGGCAATTTTATCACAACCATGAATTTCATCTTCACAAGGTATAATAGGAGAAGTTGCTCCTCCGCCATTACTTGATCCACCACTGCCACCACTAGAAGGATCATCTGGTTCACCAAAATCTATATAATCACCACCACCTTCAGCGCCATCATCTACACAAACGAGTTCTACACTAACATCATAGTAGTTTCCTGTTTGAGCATTTATACAACTGGGATTATAGCTAAACGTACCGTGTTTACTACAATCTCTTGGTGTTATTATTGTTTCATATTGACAAGATTCTTTTGCTAATAGATTTGTGCTTAAAATATTTAATACATCTTCTAAATTTTCTTTATAAGGCGTTTTTGATACTTTAGCTCTTAAGTATTTCTGATTATTTTTTTCATAATATGAGGATTGTCTATATTTCATAATATAACCCCTTATTTTATTACCCTTTTTTTCAATAACTAAATTTTCTGTCAGGTGTTCCTCTTTACTATTTTCTCTTCTAATTAAAAAAGTATAGGAGACTAAACCATTGATTTGAATCCGTTTAATTTCGTTAAAGTCAATTGTGAAATCATCAACTTGTTTTGATTTCAGGTGTAAATCATCTTTCTTTTGATCTTTATCAAATAAATAACTAGTTTTAAAGGTATTAGAAATTTCAATAAAATCCGGTATTTTCTTTGCCGCTGTTAAGTTTAACGTTCTTATTATAGGCCCCTCACGTTGTTTCTGGACCTCTGGGGCTTCGGAGTTAAGGTCTACTTTTTCACAACTCCATAGTACTACAGAAATCCCTACTAATAGAATTCCGTTTTTTAAATAATTAGCAATTTTTTTGGTTTTTCATACTGCATGTTTTTAAATGTTAATAGTTCCTTTTTTTAATTTTTAGTTTAAATCTGGGGACTTAATTTAAAAAACATGTTTTAGCTAGTTTCCTAGAGCATATCGTGAGCAATCATTTGTGATTATTCTCGTTACAGGTTGATACTGATAAAGTTACGAATTACAGTTCAAACAAAAGGAGGGTTTTTCCATAGAAAAAGTAAGGGAAATCCTTACCTGAGTCTCAAGTTTTTTTTGTATTTTATAGGGTATAGATTTACCAAAAAGGGTGCCTGTTGTTGCTAAAGAACGGTTCTATGCCAAACAATGGCACGAAATCTCCAGCGAAATAAGGAAACATCTAATTTGCAATAGACTAAAGAGTGCTTCATTTTTCAACATTAGGTAAACTATGTGTAAACTTTTTTTATTGCTGATTTACAGGGTGTTATGGCTTAGCGTACGCTTTTGCGCAGATGGTCGTCATCCTCTTATATAGAATAAATTGTCCTTACATATAATCCTTTACTATGTATAGCTGGCAATTTGTACAGTTTTTGCTTACATCTTATAAGGGTAATTTTGTCCCATTTTTGGGATATGGTCCAATGATATAGAAAAAGGGCAGCATGCTTATCAAAGGCTATTTTTTATTAAAAAAGACAAAAATATTAGTTTAAGAAGTTTGTGACTTGAAGTTTGTACATTTTTCCAATTGGAATGATGTGTTCTGCAATGTGAATTCGATTTCCTTCAACACTTTTAATATGCTGTTTTGCAACAGCAAATGACTTGTGCACTTGCACAAAGTCTGTACTTACTAGCATGTCTAAGATATCAGAGATTTTTTCTCTAATGCTAATCACTTCTGATGTTAGCACAATTTTAGAATAGTTTCCATCAGCTTCTATATATAGAATATCTGAAACTTCTACTTGAATGTGTTTCTTGTTGCTATGAAAAAAAACACGCTCTGTGGTGTTTGTAGTATTGGTTGCTTGTGTGACAACTGGTTTTACCTCTGTAGTTTTAGTAGCCTTGTTTACAGCCTTTAAAAAGCGTTCAAAAGAAAATGGTTTCAACAGGTAATCAGAAATGTTTAGTTCATATCCTTCCAAAGCAAACTCTTTGTATGCTGTGGTTACAATAACTTTAGGCGCATTTGTCAAGGTTTTTAAAAAGTCAAAGCCTTTTAATTTTGGCATGTTTAAATCTAGAAAAATCAAATCAACCGAATTAGAATTCAAGTATTCAATGGCTTCAATGGCATCATAACAGTGCTTTTCTAATTGCATGTTGGGCAATATATCACAATAGCCTTTTATAATATCATGTGCAATGAACTCATCATCTATAATAATGTATTTGATCATATGTCTAAAGTTAATTTGGCTGTGTATACTCCGTTTTCAGTATCTGAATCCAAAACTAGTGAATGTTTTTTAGGATATACCAACTCTAAACGTCTTTTTAAATTTTGAATCCCGATGCCAGGTGTGTTCGGAGTTTCCTTGTGGTCAAAGTTATTTTTAATTTCGAAAGAAACGTGTTTGTTTGTAGCGGTCATTTTTACATGTACAAAGGCATGTTCTCTTAAATTTTCTACTCCATGTTTAAAGGCATTTTCTAGTAAGATGATAAACAATAAAGGCATTACCTGAACTGAATCTGCTGCTATGTCAATGGTAAACTCAATATCAATTTCTTTGTGGTACCGCATGCGATGCAGTTCGATGTATTTTTGCATATATGCAGCTTCTTCATCTAGAGTAACTGTGTTTTTTTCGCCTTCATAAATGCTATAACGCATCATCTCGGATAAGGTAATAATCAACTCTTTAGCTTTTACAGGATCTTTGTCTACCCAGCCATACAGGTTGTTTAGCATGTTGAAAAAGAAATGAGGATTTACCTGACTTTTTAAATGCATCAATTCCGTTTTTGCTTTTTCATTTTTTAAAGTTAGGATACTTTTAGTTTGTTTAAAGATCCAACGGGTAATTAAAAAGAATAATACTGGGAAATATACAAATGCAACGATTATTAAGGCATCACTATCTCCATATACCTCTATCATTATAATGATTCTAGCAAACCCAAA
>MAAC01013385.1_pt1 | contig 14907 bp, 18 predicted proteins | sample 1115981 | NCBI WGS metagenome assembly MAAC01 (sample SAMN04961126, study PRJNA320927) | seawater metagenome | isolation source: sample BD02T64 sea water enriched with oil for 64 days | place: USA:Gulf of Mexico | collected 2013-07-27 | reverse complement strand
TCGGCTAATTCATCACCCAGTGTATTCCTTTCGTCATAAAGGCTTTGCTTAGCCTTGTGAATTTGCGGGATAGAAACGGCTTGGCTTTTTGTTACCGCGTGTTCAACACTGTGGTCTCGAGGGTTATCAATAAACATGTCTTTTGTTAGATTACCCTTTAAAAATGAATTGGTGAAATCACGGTTAAAGACTTTATGTAAATTTGAATCGTCTGCCAATAATTGTCCTGTTTCTACGAATTTATTGATCTGCTTACGCCAACTGTCCACGACGGTATAGACGTAATGCGCCCCTTTAATGCGCCCTTCTATCTTTAGCGAATCGACACCGGCATCCAGCAACTCCGGCAGGTCAAAATAGGCCGAATTATCTTTTAAATTAAGCGGAAATTTGTTCCCCGTTGCGGTGGTTTCGTATTCATCACGGCACGCTTGACTGCAACGGCCACGATTTCCCGAATTACCTACGCTAACAGAGCTTGAATAACACTGGCCAGAAAACGCGATGCACAATGCGCCGTGCACAAACACTTCGGTCAACACATCATGATCATGCGCGAAGCTTGTTAGCGTTTTCACTTCTTGCAAATTCAACTCACGCGATAAATTAACGCGGGTTGCACCAATTCGTCCAAGGAATTGTATTTGCCCCTCATTATGCGTTGTTAGTTGAGTGGAGGCGTGTATGTCGAGTGTTGGGAAATGCTTTTTAACTAGATTAAATACACCTAAGTCTTGAACGATAATGCCATCCAGATTGATGTTAACCAGTTTGTTTAGCAGTTTTATTAACGCCGGCATTTCTTGCTCAAGAATCACCACGTTGAGCGTTAAAAACACCTGACAATGGTGTTTATGTGCCAACCGTAAAACGCCGCACAAGTCATCAAAGGAAAGGTTCGTGGCACGGTTACGTGCATTAAACATATCTAAACCGCAATACACGGCATTAGCACCAGCAACGATGGCGGCCTTAATCGCCTCCGCATTACCACCTGGGGCCAACAATTCAACTCTATTATTCTTCATTTGTTTAATACGATCATAAGCAACATTAAACGCACATTTTACGGTATTTTGAGTCCGTTGCTGCTCTATATCGCATGTGTGGAGAAAGGTATAATATATGCCCTTCCCCCGCTTTACTGAATATTAATATGAATAATGAAATTGATTACAAGAATAGTCCGCTACATGGCCTTAGTTTAAAAAATTTATTGACTCAAATAGTAGACCACTACGGTTTTGAGATTCTCTTTGCTTATTTAAATATCAACTGCTTTAAGACCAATCCGAGTATAGCGTCTAGCATTAAGTTTCTTAAAAAGACGACGTGGGCATGTGAAAAGGTTGAGGCGTTCTATTTGTATGAGTTTAAAAACTTGCCTAAGGTCTCTTCCGAACAGTTTTCATTACCTCCTAGGGATCGAATTATTCCTTTAGATCAAACTCCAGGAGAGCCTGCCGAGTTAAGTTTGGAAGATGCTGATCAATTACGCCTGAAACGTGTAACGAAAGCGGCTGCATATAATCAAGATAAGCACACGGACAACCGAAACAGTCATCATTACAGAAAGCATAATCGCGAACCGTTGGATTCTGCACAGTCACCTGCTGAGGAGTATGAAGACCCGTGGGCAAAATGGAGATAAAACCGAGAGTAAATTAAGGAGTCGGCTAGCTTGATTTTTATTCTCAAGGAACTTAGTGAAGAAAATACGGCAACATGATGATAAAAAAATGAACATTGGTTTAGCACTTGGAAGTGGCTCTTCTCGTGGATGGTCGCATATAGGCGTTATCAACGCCCTAGCTAACCAGGGAATTGTACCCAACATTGTTTGCGGTACTTCCATTGGCTCATTAGTTGGCGCTTCTTATGTATCAAATAACCTTGAGAAACTAGAAACATGGGTGTGTTCTCTAAGCAAACTTGAGACGGCTCGGTTTTTTGAAATCAACACGTCCTTTAATGGTTTTGTTAATACTGAAAGGCTGCACCATTTTTTAAATAAATACGTCGCTACTGATGGTTCGCTAATAGAAGACCTTGACAAGCAATACGCCACAGTAGCAACAGGTTTAGATACTGGAAGAGAGGTATGGCTAACAAAGGGGGCTATATTAGAGGCCGTTTGGTCATCTATTTCCTTGCCGGGGCTCTTCCCTGCTATTAAAAACAATAACAAATGGCTTGTAGATGGCGGGCTTGTAAACCCTGTTCCAGTTTCTGTCTGCCGTGCACTCGGTGCAGACATTGTTATAGCCGTAAATTTAAACGGAGATATTGTAGGAAAACACCTTCAAAACCCCAAAATTTCAAAAAATCAAGAGACCGGCGTTGTTGGAAAAATAACGGGCTTAGTCTCTGACTATACATCGTCGGTATTTTCAACAACAAAAACGAAAGACCAGCCACCAAGTTTGTTCGAAGCGATTGCTAGCTCAGTTAATATTACGCAAGACAGAATCACACGAAGTCGCATGGCCGGTGACCCTCCTGATATTTTACTTTCTCCAAAGCTTGCTCACATTGGTCTATTAGAGTTTTATCGAGCAAAAGAAGCAATTGATGAGGGTTATGACTGTGTTCAGAGAATGCTGCCAGAAATACAGCATGTAATAAATATGGCCTGACCGAGCACTCCATTTGACCTGCAAGTGAGTAAGGCCTTAGGCAAAAGCGGCAATAAAAAAATAGATGAAATTTGTGAAGCGACAAATAAATTATGGGCACTGAATAGTTAAAAAGGAAATCAATCAAATTTAACCCCATTGGTTAATAACATTTAATGTATTGAGGCGAGGTTATGGAAATATTACACAGAAGTGATATAGAGCAAGGAGGGTTTGCTGGACTTCGAGAGCACCGCCTTGTTACGGACACGCGATTGTTTGGTGATAAAAAGTCGAGTAAAGCATGGGATGGTATAGGGAATTTTGTTTATTTGGCCGATGCAAAGTTTTTACCTAAAGGTGAGACCCGACTCCATAGCCATAAAGAAATTGATGTAATTTCAGTGATGGTAGAAGGCCGTATTATGCATGAGGGTTCGCTTGAGCATGGGCAGCAGATGGAAAACCATCATGTTCAGGCACAACGTGCAGGTGGCGAAGGGTTCTCCCATAACGAAATTAACCCAGACGACGCCGAAAATCGAATGGTACAGCTCTGGGTTTTACCCGAACAACAAGGACAAGCTGCTGGGTATAAATTATATTCACCTAAAGATGGAGAGTTAACGCGTGTGTACGGTGGAGAAGCCGGACAAGAGACCACATTGAATAGCCATACATTGATCGATGTAGGCATTGTTTCAGAAGGTAAAAGCATATCTCTAAGCACACCTTTCATGGCATATATAACGCGAGGCTCGGGCATACTTAATGGACAGATCGTCAAAGATGGTGACTTAATACGGGATGACAGGCTAGAGTTCAAAGCTAAAGATGATACGCAACTTATTATAATTCACACAAGGCGCTAACAATGTTCCATGTACGACGCGCAAAAGGCTCGCGCGTCTTAACCTAAACGCCAAATCCACAAGGAGGCGTATGAAAAAATTAATATTTATCTACATACTGGCGTTTACCAGTCTCGCTTTTGCAAATGAAGAAGTGTTAATTGAAAATCCAAATATAGTGGCACAGTTAAATACTATTCAATCAAATCTAGATAAAGTTTCCTCTTCAGTTATGGCTTGTCTTGAATCTGGCCATGAACATTCAGCATGTTTGTGTCAAAACAAAGAAATCATTAACCACTTTAATAACAACGTTGAAGCACTCTTCAGGGAAAATAAAGCATTAGAAACGCATGATTTAGTAAGGTTTAAAACAACCGATGGCACATGGGTTACACAAAGCCTTAAAGGTCTTTCAAAACAAGCAAGTGAAGGCAAACCATCGTGTACTTAACAAGTGACTATAGTGTCAATCCTACTATTTAAATCATTTTAGGGTTCCACATCACCCCTTCTCTCATTAAAAGGGCCGCCTTTAGCGTAGCGTTAACCTTTTTGAAAATTTGTGTCTATTGTTATAGGATCATATGCATGAATTACGGAGATATACATAAGAGCGACTCTGTGTTTACCTTAAAATCCACACAGTCAGGTGTTAAAGGTTAAACTTTATAAACAAAAAACCGCTCATTCACTCCACTAGATAGCAAAAGCGCCACTCCTATTGTCGTCATGCTTTTGCTACAAGTGAGTTTTACCGTTAGGTAAGGAACCATTAATTCAACAATGAGGGTGTAGCATGATTGATAAAAATTACAGTGATGGATTGGGCAAGCTAACCGTACGCATTACTGTCGGTAGCCTCATGTTTTTTCATGGCATAGCTAAGATAATGCACCCAGAATCTTTGGAGTTTATCGGCAATAACCTTGCTAGCATTGAATTACCGGCAGCTCTTGCCTACGGAGTCTATATAGGTGAAATCATTGCGCCGTTGATGCTTATAATCGGGTACTACGCTCGAATAGGCGGTTTAATTGTAGCTGTCAATATGCTTTTTGCTGTTGCTCTAGCGCATTCAGGGGAGCTTCTTAGTTTAACTCAACATGGCGGTTGGGCCATTGAGTTGCAGGCATTTTATTTGCTTGGCGGATTTTCTGTTGCGCTGCTCGGTAGTGGCCAGTTTGCAATAAAACCAGATTAAGTAACAACGTTTGGTATTACTTGCCATACAAGCGAATCAACACCGAGCTAAAACACACCGCTTCTGTTCGCCTTTATGGCCGCTGCGCCAACCGCTAAGGTTCTAAATAATTTGGAGCTGACTCAGCGCCTTTAAACACACGGAGCCTTGCCTGCATTTAACAAATGCATTTAATACTCGACTATCTTTAGCAAGCAACCGCCATTTCAAAGCCTTTGCTGATAACGCCTTCTTGGAAGTGCTTTTCTCGATCAATATTAAATGTTTCTGGCGCAATGATACTTTGAATACGCAGCGGGTTTCCTGTTGAATCCGTCAGTACTTTATCCAGGTTAACTACCACTTCTTTAACCGGGTTCATATAGCGATCCATAATGGTCATCACCTTCGGGCGTAGTTTTGACTCTTCATTTGCCTCGAGCACCAAAGCAATTCGATTGTCGCTTAATTGAACATAACAGCCCGGCGGAAAAACACCTAAACTCTCAATAAATTTACTCACCAATGGCCGATCAAATTGCTCACCGGCTTGCTGATAAAGAACCTGCGTAGCTTCGAGGTGGGTTAAGCCTTTTTTATAAACCCGATCACTGGTCAGCGCATCATAAGTATCTACAATTGAAACGATATTTGAGTAAAACGAAACCCCCGAATCTTTGAGTCCTTGGGGGTAGCCCTGCCCTTTGACCCGCTCATGGTGTGTTAATGCTGTTTCTATTGCGCCGTGAAACATGTTGCTACTAGATTTTAATAATTCAGCGCCCAAGGTCGTGTGTGTTTTCATGATCTCCGATTCTTCAAATGAGAGCTCGGACGGTTTATTCAAAATGGCTGAAGGTATCAGCATTTTACCCATGTCGTGCATCATCCCACATAGTCCAAGGTTCTTGAGGTCTTGCTCAGCAAGCCCTATGTGCCGACCTAATACAATGGATAACATGCTAACGTTTAAGCTGTGTTGCGCCGTGTATTCGTCTTTGTTTTTTAATTGGGTGAGCCATAAGTGAGCATCTGGAGATTGCAAAATGCTATTAACTGATGAGGCGACGGCTTCTTTCGCTATTGCTGTATCAATACTGCCGCCTTCCTTCACTTTTTGCATGAAGTCAGAAACCAACTGCCCCGTCGCACGGTAGCTACTGGTTGCATTATTGATTTCTTTTTCAAATGACCCTTTTTTTTTTGGCGTTTTGCCAAAGACTAACGAGTTATTAACGGCTCTGCTCTTTGCCGACAGGCTTAGTTTGCTTTCCCGAGCACGATCGATATAAACGTAGTAGCAAAAATTTCGAAGCGCTTTAAGTTCACGCTCTGTCGTTATATTAAAGCCTTGCAATTTAAACGGTGACCCAAGCCAAGGTCGATCTAGTTCAGCAACGTACATACCCGGCTGTAGATTTTCCGATCGAACATAGGTTAGCTCTGACTCAGCTAAGAATTTCACTTCCCCTTTCGAGGGTGCTTTTTTACCGAAAAGTTTTAGAAGCCAAGCGATCATCATGATACTCCTTTCATTATTCTTAAACGCTTTTTAAATCATGCAAATACGTTCAAATTAGTATCGAAAGTATAAATTAATACTCGGGGAATTCAGCAGCACCGTTGATTTATGCTTCAATTCTTAGCGGTAGGTCACAACTACTTGATCTAAATAGAAAATTTAAGAGCCATCGAACCGCACAACCCATCCCTCACTACCATTGGCATAGCTAAGAAAGCCTTCTTCCAACCGCTATTTTTTATGGTTGGTGATAAATTGATAGACGCCTATAATGTTTATATGAAGACAGAGATCATATTAGAATCTGTTCTTACTTGCCCCCACTGTGGGCATAAAGAAACGGAAGTCATGTCAACAGAAGCCTGCCTGTGGTTTTATGATTGCAAAGGCTGTGGCGCATTACTCAAACCATCTGAAGGCGACTGCTGCGTTTTTTGCTCTTATGGGTCTGTGCCTTGCCCACCGATCCAACAAGGTACTTGTTCAGCTGACTAAAGCACCAATAAACCACTCACTAAATACATGACATCATTTTTAAGAAACACCCCTTTATTCGCCATTGCCCAAGGCTTAATGGTCAGCTCAGTCTCTTTGATCGTTACCTGTGCGGCACTGGTTGGTTATTCGTTAGCTGATGATAAGTCGCTTGCAACATTACCACTAGCCGTTATGTTTATTGCGATCATGGCGTGCAGCATCCCCTCTTCATTGATACTTGAGAAATTGGGACGGAAAAAGGGGTTCATGCTTGCAACGCTAATTGGTATGACTGCTTGCGCAGTCGCAAGTTACGCTATTATTATTCAAAGTTTTTGGCTGTTTGTTTTAGGCACTGGACTCGTTGGCGTTTTTAATAGCGTGGGGAACTACTTTCGTTTTGCCGCCGCCGACAGTGTTGCCGTTGAATATAAAAGTCGCGCCATTTCTTTTGTGATGCTTGGCGGCATCATTGCGGCCTTCGTCGGCCCAAACCTCGCCAGCTTGTCCAAAGACTGGATTACAGACGCTCAGTTTGCAGGGAGTTTTGCTGCTGCCATTGGCATTTATCTCTTAATGTTGCTCACCTTGAGCGGACTTTCTTTAAAGCCGACTCAAAACGAAGATATTAAGGAAGCGCCAAGCCGCGCACCTCGCCCCTTATCCGTTATCGCAAAACAACCGAAATTTATCGTTGCCGTTATTTGCGCCATGTTCGGTTATGGCGTTATGTCCCTATGATGGGGCACGAGCACAGCTTCAAGAACACCGCTTTTGTTATTCAGTGGCATTTACTTGGCATGTTTGTACCCTCCTTTTTTACAGGTTACCTAATCCGCTACTTTGGTGTCTACCGAGTGCTTGCAATGGGTGTGCTCACAGGTTTTATATTTATCGCAGTCAATGTGTCAGGGCATGATTTGACCCATCATTATTGGTTTGGGCTAGTATTATTGGGCATTTACTGGAACTTTTTGTTCGTTGGTGGCACCACCTTACTGACAGAAACCTACCGCCCAGAAGAGAGAGCAAAGGTTCAAGGGTTGAATGATTTTATCGTCTTTTCTAGCGCCGCATTTTCCTCACTTTCTGCTGGACTCATCCAATTTCAATTTGGTTGGGAGTTGGTAAACCTTGGTATTATTCCGGCGCTGATCTTTATCTCTTTTAGTTTGGTTTGGGTAAAGACAAAAACAATGACAAGTACGGTGAAGGAAAGCATTTAGCTATTCAACATGCAGCAAGAAATTTTAGACTTTTGGTTTAACCAAATTGAACAGAAATTATGGTGGCAAAAGGATGATGCATTTGATCGGCTAATCACTAAAAAGTACTCGGCGATTCACCAGCAAGCAAGCCGTTGTGAACTTTACCCGTGGCGAGAATCGGCACAGGGCCGATTGGCTGAAATCATCATTCTAGATCAGTTCTCTCGGAATATGTTTAGGGATTCAGCGCTTGCTTTCGCCAATGATTCATTGGCACTAACATTGGCTCAAGAGGCTGTTTCTAGTGGAGCCGATAAAGAACTAAGCGAGCTCCAGCGTGGTGTTCTTTACCTTCCTTATATGCACAGTGAATCGAGAAAAATTCACGACGTTGCTCTCGCGCTATACAAAAAAAATGGCATTCAAACGAATTATGATTTTGAGCTTAAACATAAGAAAATTATCGATCAATTTGGCCGTTACCCCCACAGAAATAAAATACTAGACCGACAATCGACCGAGGAAGAGTTAGCCTTTCTAACGCTGCCTGGTTCTGGCTTTTAACTTAGATAAAACAAGCTATGCTCGCCAATCACGGTGCGCAATATACGCTGGCGTGCCTTTTGTTTTTTCTCGTTCTGCCAGCTCACCAAACCATTGAAACCACTCGGCAAAAGATGGTTGTTCAAGTTCAACCCGCATATCAAGTAACCATTGGGCTAACTTCCGATTCATTGTCATTACAATACCGCCAGCTAAATCCAACACAAATTCCTGCGGTGCAATTCGCTTATACACGAGTAAGCCCATCGTCTCAAAAGATGTACAGACGGTAACAGCTGCATGTGAATATTCCGCACCTAATTTACTAACCTCAGCCAATGAAGCGCCATCGGGCACTTCTTGCAATAAGGCAATGGCATCCGAAAAGTCTTGATCATAAAAGGCTTGAGACAGATTGATTGCAATGGTGTCGCGTTGCTGTTCTTGCATGTTTTTTATTTGATATAGGCCAAAAACCAAGCCACCTACAATACTGGTAGCACTAATTATTTCGGCAAGATCTGCCCAATCGGATAGTGTTAATCCATACATTTTTAACCTCCTTTATTTAGCCCTTTAGTGACAAGCTAAACGTCAATGCTAAACTTAATTTCTTCCGAGAGATAAAAGTTTCCTCGTAAAAACCTCATCCTTGCGTGTGAAAAATCCACCGGCGCATAGTCATTAGAAGGCTTCTCTTCTGTTAACAAACCAAGCCGTTGATACGCCTCGGCCACCAATTCACTACAAAACAATGATGTAAGGTCTTCAGCTTTATTACGAAACGCTCCATCGCTAGAGGCTTTTAACAGCTCAAACTTATTGCGTTCATATGCCCTGCCTCTTAATTCCTCTCTCAGGTTCACCAAACAGCGTAATCGTTCTTCATTTAAAATGTCACCCTGTAGCCTTCGGATTGATATCTCACCTTCAAAGGCCCTTACCCTGTCATGAAATGAAACGAGTCGCACACCCTCTGAGTGAAGTCCCGTTTCTATATCTAAGGTATCTTGCCGAATACTGGACTCCCAGATAGTTAGAAAATCATACTCTGGCGGGTCGACAATAAGCCCAACGTGAGACCATTTACTTCGCGTACCCACTTTAACCAATTTGCTGTACGCATCAATTCCTGAGAATAAAATAATGTCCCCTGTACCGAGTTCATTTGTGTCAATTGAAACCCGCACCTTGCCGTAACCCCTTAACGTGGGTGCAACCAAGCCGGTAGGAAACTCGTTGGCTCGGTTGTTATAGCCTGATTATAAGGAATACCTAAGCGCTGCAAACGCTCCTGTAATTTACCGTTTTTACACTCAGTAAAGATATCCATACAGCCGCCGACAAAATCACCACCAATAAAAATTTGCGGCAACGTGTTCCATGTGGTCTCTTTGTTAAGTGCTAAACGAATGTTTCTACCACGGTCATTGTCGACATATTCAGCGGCGTCTAAGTTGATGATACGGTAAGGTATTTCGTATTCGACAAAGAGCTTAGCCACCGCCCAACAAAATTCGCACCACTCGAGCGAAAACATCACAATGGGTGTTTTTGCATCGTTAATACAGGCCGCTAGTTCTTCAGCAGCGGTGGGCTTTTTCCCCTCGCTTTTAGCCTCCATTAGAGCTCACCGTATCGCTAAAATTGAAACCCAGCTGTCGACTGTGAAATGCTGAGTTCTTCTTCGCTCATATCGGTTGATATGCCATCAAATAACGGCGTTGACAGGTAGCGTTCGCCCGTATCAGGTAGCATGCAGAGGATATTCGCACCTTGTGGAGCCGTTTCAGCCACTTTCAACGCGCCCGCGAGTGTTCCACCAGCTGAAATACCAACAAAGATTCCTTCTTTAACGGCTAAATCCTTAGCGCACTTGATCGCCACGTTTCCATCAATAGGCAACAACTCATCAATACGCCCACCGGCATCAACCACTTCTTTAGTCAATTTTGGAATAAAGTCTGGCGTCCAGCCTTGCATCGGATGGGGTGTGAAATTAGGATGACTTTCATTTTCTACTTGCGGAATACCACTGCCCAATAATTGAGCATTGATCGGTTCACACACAATGATTTTGGTATTTGGACTTTTTTCTTTTAATACCTTGGAAACACCATTTAATGTCCCGCCTGTGCCGTACCCCGTCACCCAATAATCTAGAGTGGTATCAGCGAAATCATCCAAAATTTCCACCGCCGTCGTCTGCATATGAATTTCCGCATTTGCCGGATTTTCAAATTGTTTAGACTGCCACCAACCGTGTTCTTTAGCTAACTCTACGGCCTTTTTAACCATGCCGGTACCTTTCTCAGCCGCGGGTGTGAGCACTACTTTTGCACCTAAAAACCGCATTAGTCTGCGTCGTTCCACACTGAAACTTTCTGCCATTGTAATGACTAGTGGGTAGCCTTTTTGCGCGCAAACCATTGCTAAACCAATACCAGTATTGCCGCTAGTTGCCTCTACAATCGTTTGCCCTGGCTTTAATTCACCACGGCGTTCGGCATCTTCTATAACCCCTAACGCGAGCCTGTCTTTTACCGACCCCATCGGGTTGAAAGCTTCGATTTTGGCAAAAATATTAACGCCCTTAGGGCCTAATGTATTGATTCGTACAACCGGTGTATTACCGATCGTTTCTAAAATATTCTCATAGCGTTTAGCCATCATCCGTCTCCCTTTATTATTTATACAGACTTACTCAGTTTATTTAGCTGACCTCTAATATTAATTTATCACCCATCTCAACCACTTCGTTGACCAAATCATCAGCGTGATGCCAATCTGTTCTAGCGCCCAAGAAACAAGGACGAATAACAAGCTTATCACCGACCATCGTGGTACTGGGGATATTCACGCCATTTTTCATTAGCTGCCGATGAATCATTTTATTCAGCGCATTTAGGTCTGTCGCTTGCTCATTCACATATCTAAAACAACAAATCGACAACGTAGGTTCCAACGCCAACTCTAAATTAGGGTGTTTTTTTGCTTGCTCTGCTACACGTCGTGCCATCTCGTTATGTCGGCATATACGGTTCTTAAGACCGTCAACGCCTATCTCGCGGATAAGCGCCCAGACAATGGCTCCACGCGTTGGCGCGGACAGTTCAACACCTAAGTCATGATAAGGAATACCAATGGCGTCCATCGAGTTTTCTACGTGCTGAGCTTCGACCGTTGTCGTTGCGATATAGTGCGCTTCGCCCTGCGTAAAGGTATGCTGAAGCGCATCGTAATCACGTACAAACGTTGCACCGATGCCGACCGGCGCACCTAACCATTTATGGGCATCTACCGTCACTGAATCCGCTAATGCTAGGCCTTTATATAAATTATGTACTTGTGGGTCCAAGGTACCCGGTAAACCATAGGCACCATCCACGTGAAACCAAATATTGTGCTCACGCGCTATTTCGCCAATTTCTTGTAGCGGATCAACCGAGCCCGTATTGGTACTGCCTGCATTCGCAACAATAGCAACCGGCACTGCATTTAGTTTTTTGTCTTCGAGTAATTGTTTTCTTAATGCATCGGGGCAAAGCCGCGTCATATTATCCATCCCAATATGCACCATCGCATTTCGCCCCATCCCCAACACACTCACCGCACGGTGTATCGTATGGTGACTTTGCTCAGTTGCATAGACTCTACAAGCGCGCTGCAATCCATCACTGGCCGGATCCATGCCTATACGTTCAAAGGCCGATTGCCTTGCTGCGCCTAGGCCAATTAAATTCGCCGTTGAACCGCCACTACTGAAGACACCTTGCATACCATCACTTAGCCCAAACATCTGTGCTAGCCATTGAAGTGCCAAGCCTTCTAAGTGATTAAAGGCCGTCATCCCTATACGTTGTGGTGACGCTACTATGCCAGCCAAAGTTGCAATAGAACCCATATCCGTAGCCGCTGTTGTAATGTAAGACGTACAACCTGGCTTAGCAATTTGGGAGCCATTCGGTATAACGTGCAAACCCAATTCAGCAATTACCTGTTCTGCTCCAATGCCTTGGCTTGGAACAGGCCCACTCAATGCCGATTTCCAACGTTCCACATTCGCCATTGCATCAGGGTGTTCAAAACGTTGGTATTGCTCTAGTGACTCACTCAACTGAGCCAACAAACTCGACAGGTTGTTACATTCTGCGTGCTCTTCGTACATCAAAACCCTTTACCTTATTAGCCTCAAAACAGTACTTTACCACCGGCCAATATTTGTTCCACGGTTTTTGGCAACTGATTCGCAACAGCTAAAAAACTCATTTCTCATCACAAAACAAGCCATTTCCTCATATAGGTATAGACATCACGAGTTGCGGCAGCGCAGCATTTAAACTAAAATATACCAACAAGCGTTAGCTACACACCACACAATTAAAAAAATGCCTCTTCCTTTAAAGCTCCAATCTTTTCTAAGATTCACCCTGCTGATTATTCCGTTTGTTTGTGTCAGTCATTATGCAAAAGCAGAAAACCTAGAATTTCTCACAATTTCTGCTTCAAAAACACTCACTAGCGGCCATACATTGCTTGCTGCTGCTGGAGACATTCACGAAGAATTTGCCGGTGAAATTGCTTACTTGGGTGTGGCTAAAAAAATGGACTCGGGGGTTGTCTGGCAGGCCGGGTATTTTGGTTATTTTCCAAAACAAGATGATGGCAACTACACTGAGGATCATCGTTTAAGGGGATCACTCAGTTATACCTTCAAGTTTAACGACTGGCGTTTAATGCACCGTTCTCGTGTTGAATATAGAATGGGCCAATTATCGAGTGGCTTTCGTTACCGCCCTACTTTCAATCTATCTCGCCCAACCACTATTGCTGGCACTCACCTCATTCCCTACGCTGAAGTTGAGCCATTTTATGATTTCAAGCAACGCCAATTAACACTCACTATTCTTACCGCAGGCATAAAGTGGCCCGTTACACCCAATATAATCCTTAACGTTAGCCATATGAATATTTTTGTAAATGAAGCTAATTCACACGCAGAAGGGCCTTTTGTGAGTTTACATATTAAGTTCTAAGATTTAATAATACGGCTGTTAAAAGCGCATGCCTGAGTGCATCGCCGTTCCAAAAACAGCAAAAAGAAAACTGCCGACAATCGACATAATAATGAAGGCCGGAATCGCCGCAATTGATAATTTCACTAAAAAAATAACCATTGATAAAAACGGCATTTTTATATCAATAATGCTCACTTTAATGCTGTCTTGCGTATCCATTTTAAACTCCATTTATTAATTATCCCGTATCGTTAATTTTGCGAGGTAATCGTAGTGTGGGCCTTTTTGAAGTATTTCACAGTCAAAGCCATTATCTGCTGCCGCATCAATCAATAATTCTTCTGATACATACAGCCAACTAAAGGGATCGCCTTTTATCTCTTTATATGACAAATCAAATTCCACTTCACCGTGGTATTTATCATTAAGATCAATCAGATACGAACCATCATCTTCTTCAAACATGTAAATCAAATCAGAACTGTCCAACAAGATTTGTCCCTTTGGGGCTAGCAGTGTTCGCGCGTGATCAAAAAATTCGTCAAAACCATCTAAGGTCTGGACCAAGCCGATGCCATTCATTAGAAACAATAATGTATCAAACGGCCCTGCTGACAAGTCATAGAAATCAACCAGCTCTACTTGTTGTAAGCCACGCTTTTTCATCACCTCTACCGACTTAGGTGATACATCAATGGCCGTGACATTAAGCCCTTTTTCTTGCAAAAACAAACCGTGCGAACCCGCACCAGCGCCCACATCCAATACCGCCCCCGTGGCACGTTGCAAGGCCATTTGCTCTAACGCTGGGCATTCATCATACGTTCTGAAAAAATAACTCGGTGCAAGTACGTCCGCTTCGGCGATATCCATATTGACCTGAATAGCCGTGTCGTCGGATGTTTGATAAAAATCGAGTAACGCTGAACCGATAGGGTCTTTATTAGGATCTATTAGCATCTGCCAATAACCCTATTTTTGTTTAGCAGCAATAACTCGACCTAAAGACCGAATATAAGTAACCAATACATCTAACTCTTTGCCTTTAATATTGGCAAAGGCAGGCATCATCAAACCACCTTGCTGGATCGTTTCTTTCATCTGAGCGTCAAGCAATGTTGACGTGCTTAAATCAAAAAACAAACCAAACTTGCCGGTACCATCATCACCATGACAGGCGGCACAAGCTTCACTAAACATTTGTGCGCCACTCGCGCCAGCCGTTGGCTGATAGTCATTGGCAAAACAGGTTGTTGATAACAAAATCAGTGCTATCGATAATATTTTCATTTAATGCTCCTCCGCTCGAGCTTCTTGCTTCTTTCTCTTCTTTTCTTTTCTTGACGATGTTGATCAATCAAGTCACTCATTTCGCCACCAATATGTTCTTCGCCACGTTGTTTAGCCAACTCGATTTGGTGTTGACGTTCAATATATCGCGCTTTTTGCTCTTCGTCTGTTTTATCAAAACAATGATGACAGCTAATCCC
>MAAC01013818.1_pt1 | contig 14916 bp, 11 predicted proteins | sample 1115981 | NCBI WGS metagenome assembly MAAC01 (sample SAMN04961126, study PRJNA320927) | seawater metagenome | isolation source: sample BD02T64 sea water enriched with oil for 64 days | place: USA:Gulf of Mexico | collected 2013-07-27 | reverse complement strand
CATCACTGATAATCAGCTGACAACCTAAGTCGATTAACTTGTTTGCACAGGCAATTCTATCAGCACCAACCACGACAGGAACAGAGCAACGTTGATAGATTAATAATGGTTCATCACCGGCTTCTAACGCAGTGCTATGTTCGGTCAATTGATAAGGATATTCGGGAGCATTGCCGCCATAACCTCGGCTCAATACACCCACATTAATGCCACGTTTGATTAATTGCTCAACTAAATATAGCACCACAGGCGTTTTGCCATTGCCACCTACGCCGATATTGCCAACGATCACCACAGGGCAAGCAACTTTAATAGATGATTTAATGCCACACTGAAATAACCAAGTTCTTAATGACGACAGTAACCAAAATAAGCCAGTTAAAGGCAATAACAAAGGCACTAGCCACCATTTGGCAGCATGATTTTCAAACCACACTTTTTCGATTAACCGCATAATCTGTTATTCACCTTTAAACATGCTATTAACCATGCCGTTAACCAAACTGAAAACGATGCAGTTGTGCATAAGCACCATCTTGAGCGAGTAAGGACAGATGATCCCCCTGTTCAATAATTTCACCCCGTTCCATAACAATAATTTTATCGGCACCTTCAATAGTAGAAAGGCGATGAGCAATGACAATTGAGGTACGATTTTTTTGTAATTCTTTAAGTGCTTCTTGAATATGACGTTCAGATTCTGTATCTAAGGCACTGGTTGCTTCATCTAAGATCAAAAATGGCGCATCACACAACAATGCTCGGGCAATAGCAACTCGTTGCCGCTGCCCTCCTGATAACAAGGCTCCATTGTCGCCAATATTAGTATCGAGTCCTTGCGGTAAATGCTCAACAAATTCCATAACATGGGCTTTTTTAGCCGCGGCAATAATCTCAGCTTCACTTGCTTCAGGCTTGCCATAAGCAATGTTATTGGCTAAAGAATCATTAAATAACACCACTTGTTGAGAAACATAGGCAAACTGCTTACGCAAATCTTTTAACTTATATGAAGTAATGTCTTTGCCATCTACCAGCACCCTGCCTGAAGTGGCATCATAAAAACGCAATAACAATGAGCTCGTTGTGGTTTTTCCACTGCCAGAACGTCCCACTAAAGCAATAGTTTCTCCTGCTTTAGCGGTTAAATTCAGTTGGTTTAATGAAGTTTTCTCCTCACCGGGATACTTAAAAGTCACATTTTCAAAAGCAAGGGTCCCTTGAGCTTTTTCTAAAGGGTGTTCACCACTATCTTTTTCTTTACTTTCATCTAATAAAGCAAAAATACTCACCGAGGCCGCCATGCCCTTTTGAAATTCACTGTTAACATTAGTCAGTAATTTTAAAGGTCTTAATAGCATAGTCATATAGGTGACTACGCCCATAAATACACCAGCAGATAAGTTTTCAGCAAAACTCTCTAAAGTCGCGACATATAAAACAAAGGCCAAAGCAAATGACGCTATGATTTGGATCAATGGCACACTCGCGGATTTAGTTGCCACCATTTTCATCCGTTGTTGACGATTCTGTTTATTGATTTTTCCAAAGCGCTGATATTCACGCTGTTGGCCATCAAAGGTTATCACCACTTTATGGCCATTAAAGGTTTGCTCTGCAGCTTTAGTTACCTCACCCATGGCATTTTGAATATTTTTACTGATGGTTCTAAAACGGCGCGATACTACGGTAACAATCACCGCAATAACCGGTGTGATCAGTAAGAAAATTGACGCTAATTGCCAACTTTGCCAAAACATTAAAAACAGCAAACCAAAAACAAAACCACCTTGCTGAACCATGGTTAATAATGACTTACTGGTTGTTTGCAATACTTGTTCGGTATCAAAAGTTAGTTTAGAAATCAGAGTCCCGGTGGAGACTTTATCGTGATAGGCGACAGGCATGGACATAACATGTTCAAAAATATTTTGCCTCAAGTCACTAACAACATTATTTCCCACCCAAGCGAGACAATAATTACTTAAAAAATGGAAAATGCCACGAAAAATAAAACACACCACAACAAAAACTGGCGCCCACTTCATAAATTCAGGATCGTTACCCGATAAACCTTCATCAATTAATTTCGGTAATTTAGAGAGAAAATATACATCAATGGCGGCGTAACCTAGCATACAAACAATGGCGAACAGGCCTGCTGATTTATACATTTTGGCATAAGCCATTAAACGTTTAAAATTTTGCCAGGTACTGACTTGATGGTTACTGTTAGGTTGCTTAATGTTGGTTTTGTCAGCTTTGCTCGACATACTATTCCCAATGACTTAAATAGCTAATTACTTAATAGACTTAGTTATTTTAACTGGTATTAATACCAATTGAAATAATGAATTAGCTATAGCTTAATTAGCAAACCAAAATGGCCAAAAGTTTGTTCGTTGAGTTTTCACATTAAGAGGCTCTGCTGTCATCTCTATTTGGATCATGCCGCTGATAGCAGTATTGAAGGTAGCCACTCCTGCCTGATGATAACGGTTAACCACACTTTCTACTGGCATACGCCAACGATTAAGAAAGCCAGCACTAAAAATAGCATATTGTGGCGATACCCCTTCAATAAACGCCGTTGATGACGAAGTTTTTGAGCCATGGTGCGGTACCACCAAAACATCTGCCGTCAGTTGTTCTTTAAAGGAATACTCGGCAATCAAGCGCTTTTCAACTTTACTCGATATATCCCCACTAAGTAATACACTCCGTTTGCCATCGCTTATTTTTACCACACAAGAGTCATCGTTATGGGAGGCTCTTTCTACTTTCGGCGCTAGCACTTCAATGGACAGGAACTGCCAATAAATTTTATCGTCAGCCAAACAAGCCCTATTGCCCAATGGGTGATTATAGATCAGTTGGTTAATGTCGAACTGCTGCGTTAACAGCGCTAAACCTCCGGCATGATCATTATCGTCATGACTGATCAATAACAGATCGATGTGGTGGTAGCCTTGATTTTTTAAATAAGGAATAACGACACTGTCTGCCATAGAAAAGCCACTTGGAAAGCTAGCGCCAGTATCATAAACCAGTACCTGATTATTAGCTTCAATCACCACAGATAGTCCTTGGCCTACATCCATTACATTTAATTGCCATGGGTTTTTATCGCTATCATGATCTACATAGTGAAAGGCCGCCCCTGCTAATAAACCAATAAGAACACTGAATAAAACTTGACGATAATTAAGGCCAAATACACTCCAAAAAACCAATAAAACAATGACAACTACAACAAACATCCAGTCAGTATTTGATACGGTTATATCGGCAAATGAAAAGTCACTTAAATACTGCAACCAGATCCATAGTACCGTTAAGCTTTGAACGGCTGTTTCTAATAACACTTGGCTGATGTTTTCACTTAACGGTAAAAAAAACACCGATAATAAGCTTAGCGGTATGGTGGTTAATGTCATCCATGGCACCGCAATCAAATTAGCAGGTAGCGACATTAACGACAGTTGATGATTCATGGGGATCGTCATCGGCAGCATTAAAGCAATCAACCCAAGTTGTAAATATAATAATGAGTGAAACCATTTTTTGCTTTTACTTTTATATTTTTCCCAGATACTCCCTTCTGTCTCAACGGAGGAGTTAAAGATATGCTGAAAACGCCACAGTAAGACAAAAATAATACTGACCGCATAAAACGACAACCAAAAGCTTGCCGAAAACAAACTAAAAGGAGTCAACAAAGTGATAAGTAACAAAGCCAATAGTAACCATCTAGTGCAACTGAGTTTCACCTTTAAAAAGCGCATCAGCCAAAAAATGAGCATCATCAATAATGCCCGTATGGTTGGCACAGAAAAGCCGGCTAAATAGGCATAAGCTAAAGTGATGAACAAGGTCAGCGTAATGACTATGGCCTTATTGTTAAAGTGCGCTAAAAATTGCTGCTGGCTCACTGATAACAATATAGATAGCGGCATAAACCGCATTAACAGTGATAACAATAAAAAACTCGCGCTGGCCACCAGGCCTAGATGTAAACCAGAGATCGCTATAAGGTGCTGAGTCGCGGTATTTTGTAATACATGCCAATGCTGCTTGGTTAACTTGCCACGTTCGCCGAAGGTTAACGCCAATATTAACGGCGATAAAAAGTGTTCGGGTAATTTAGTGCTAACTTGTTGATATAAACGTTGTCGAAAGGTTATAGAATTTCCGAGCAGTTTATTATCATTTGACTTAACAACATAGCCGGTTGCATGCAGGTGATTTTTTCTTAGCCAGGTTTGATAGCTAAAACTGCCAACATTGGCTAAACCATGCGCAGGTTTGAGGCGAGCCAACAATTGCCATGACTGCCCTTGTAAAACCGTTTGGTTCACTGTTTTCCATGAAAGTCTTACTTTGATTTTGTTAGTTAAGCGTTGGTTGTTTATTGCTGATATAATAAAGTTATAGCGTTGGCTGGTATCTGTCTGTTGAGGAATAGTATCAACGGTTCCTGTTATCAGCATTTTTTTAGTCTGCTGTTCAGTGAGGACCGTAGTTAATTGTTCAATACCCTGTTGATAATGCATACCATGAAGTAACATCCATGTCGCGCCGAATAAAAAAGCACAACATTTTCTTGTTTTTGGTGATAAAAAACACAAAAAACACAAAGCGATACATAAAATTAGATAAAATAATGTTGGCACTATCGGGAAAAACAGTGACAATAGTGCGCCGAGAAAAAATGTGACTAACCACCAATCCATAGTGATTGCTTTCCATAGTTTGTGAATATATGCCTAAAAAAACCATTAAAAAATTTCTACCGGATCACCAGACAATTAAATCAAATAAGTACCTACAAATATTTGGTGATTTACTGCACAACGGTAACTTGTGGCATTTAAACAGAAAATCTGTAGCTAAAGCGTTTGCCGTCGGTCTGTTCTTTGCTTTTATTCCGGTACCTTTTCAAATGGTTTTAGCAGCAGGTGTAGCTATTATAGTACATGCAAATTTGCCGTTATCAATTGCCTTAGTTTGGATCACTAACCCTCTAACAATGCCGGCGATTTTTTATTTTTGTTATGTCGTAGGTGCATGGGTGATCGGTGCACCAGAGCAGGATTTTGCTTTTGAACCGACTTGGCAGTGGGTACTTGATAGCTTATCAACTATTGGACCGTCATTTTTATTGGGTTGTGGTGTGCTAGCTTGCTCTTTCGCCCTCCTAGGATATGTAGGCATTAACGCCTTATGGCGCTATTCCGTTGCTAAAGAATGGAAGAAACGTCAGTTAAGAAAATAACATCATAACTGCCCTAATACCTGTGCGGGCTCTATTTTAGTAGCACGCCATGCCGGGTAAAGTGTTGCTAATAAGGTTAAAAACAACGCGGTAGCAAGGGTGATAGTAACATCTGTCTGACTGACATAACTGGGGAGAAAATCAATGAAGTAAACATCTCCTGATAAAAACTTTGTCCCAAGTAAACTTTCCACTTTCAAGGCAAATTCTGTTAGATTTGACGCTAAATACACCCCTAACACACCACCAAAAAGACAACCAAGTACACCATTTGTTAAGCCTTGCAACATAAACGTCAACATGATGGTTGAAGAGCTTGCTCCCATGGTTTTTAATATAGCAATGTCACCTTGTTTTTCATTAACCGCCATGATCAAGGTAGAAACTATATTAAAGCTTGCCACGGCAATCACTAAGACTAAGACAACAAACATCACCATTCGAACCAATTGAATATCGTTGTATAAATGCCCTTGGCTGCGGGTCCAATCATAAATATAAAGATAAGCGTCAAGAGTATAAGCAACATCTCGAGCTACCCTAGGCGCAGTAAAAACATCTTTTACTTTTAGCCGTATACCTTGCACTTGATTAGCTTGGTAACCTACAATTTCACTGGCCTGTTGCAGTGAAATATATGCTTGATTACTATCAATTTCACCGCCGAATTTGAAAATACCAACCACAGTCATATTGCGTTTTTTCAAATGACTAACTTGTTGATGGATGCTGTTTTTTTGCTTTAGCGGTGGTAATAACATCTGTACACGGTCACCTACTTTGACCGCTAATTTTTTTGCTACGCCGGCACCAATAATCACAGCATTGCTTTGTTTTAACGCTTGCCATGAACCTTGGGTGATGTAATCAGCAACACTCGAAACTGACCTTTCTAATAATAAATCTACCCCACGTAATTCCAGTCCTTTTAACTGATCACGTTTTTGCATCATGCCTTGCATCTTTATTACCGGTGCTGCGGCTAATACATCGTCATTTTGCTGAGCCTTTTTCACCATGAATTGCCAATCATCAATGGGCTCATTGACCGCGATTAGCTCGCTGTGGGGAACAATGGATAATAAGTGCTGTGAGAGTGCTCGTTCAAAGCCATTCATTGCCGAAAGCACTAAGATTAAAATCATTACGCCAAGGGCAATACCAATAGTTGATGATGCAGAAATAAACGAAGCAAAACCTTTGCCTTGTCTATTGCTAATATAGCGTAACCCCAAAAAGACACTGAGCGGTTTAAACATCGTTATGCTTCCGCTAATGGTTTAAGTTGACCATGGACTAAACGTAGTTGCCTGTCCATTTTTGCCGCTAGCGTTAAATCATGGGTAACGATAACAAAACTAGTGTTAACCGTTTGATTGAGGTCTTTTAATAATTGATAGATTTGCTCTGCGGTATCAAAATCTAAATTTCCAGTCGGTTCATCAGCTAAAATTAATGACGGTTTAGTCACTAACGCCCGAGCAATAGCCACGCGTTGTCGTTCTCCACCTGATAACTCTGACGGACGATGATGCCCGCGATGCCCTAACCCCACCTGTTCCAGCATGTCATTGGCAATTTGCTGCGCTTTTTTTGGACTATCGCCACGGATCAACAACGGCATAGCGACGTTCTCTAATGCAGAAAACTCCATCATTAAATGATGAAATTGATAAATAAAGCCAATATGTTGATTACGAAATTTTGCTTTTTCTTTATCCGTTAACTGATGAATATCAACATCATTAATGAATACTTCACCTGAGCTAGGTGTATCTAAGCCACCCGCTAAATGCAAAAAAGTACTTTTACCACAACCCGAACTACCCACTACCGCCAGTAACTCACCTTTTTTAACGGTTAAATCAAGGCCATGTAAAACTGACGTTTCTAGCTTACCTTGAAAATAAGACTTTTTAAGTTGTTTGCATTGTAAACCGTTACTCATTACGTAACACCTCAGCAGGTTGAGTATTTGACGCACGAAACGCCGGATATAAAGTGGCTAAAAAGCTCATCGCTAATGCCGAGCAAGAAATAATGACCACATGAGGTAGTTGTAGGTCTATCGGCAATGCTTGGCCAGTATAACCAGCCCCTAAAACACTAATGCCAAGCACCGCTAATAAACTATTTAAGTTTAACGATAGCAATACCCCTAACAATGTTCCTAAGGCTACACCAAAGAAACCATTAATAATCCCTTGGCTAACAAATATTTTTACAATGCCCAATCGATTCATGCCAAAGGTTTGCAATATGGCTATTTCACCTTGTTTATCAATCACTACCATCACCAATGCGGAAACAATGTTAAAAGCTGCAACCGCAACAATTAAACTCAACATCAGCCACATCATGTTTTTTTCCATTTTAACTGCAGAAAACAAGGTCCCTTGTGTTTCGTTCCACGGAGTAAAGGTTAAATGCTGTAAACTTGCAGGAAGTTGTTCGATTACACGCTTGGCTTGAAAAGCGTCATCTAAATAGACCCTTAATTGGCTAACTGACTCAGCTTTTTTTCGCATTAATTTAGCGGCATCACGACTGTGGATATAAACCACACTATCGTCAACTTGTGAACCAACATTAAATAAACCAACTACGGAAAACGTTCGTTGCATAGGGATACGTCCCATCGGGGTAAACAAGGTCTGATTTGGCAAGACCAAACGTACCTTATCACCCAATGAAACCGCTAATTCCCTTGCTAATGCTTGGCCAATTACCACAGAATATGGTGTTTGGCTTAACAAGGAAAAATCGCCAGAAATCATGCTTTGGTTAACCAAGTTTGATTTTTCCAGCTCTGGAACAATGCCTTGCATCAAAACCCCTTGCAAAGTAGTGTTTGACAAAATTAACGCTTCATTTTCAATAATTGGCGTTACTTTTTTCACATGAGATAATTGTTGTAATGCTTGCTGTGAATCCTGCCATTGCTCGATGGCTTGATTCTGATTACTGACCACAATATGAGGAACAATGCCTAAAATACGTTTTTTTAAGTCACCTTCGAAGCCATTCATCACGGAAACCACAGTAATTAATGCCGTAACACCTAATAAAATGCCAATGATTGAAAAAAAAGTAATGAAAGAGACAAAACCAGAACGGTTTCTACTTCGACTATAACGAAGGCCTATAAAAAAACTAACGGGATGAAACATTTAGCCTGACTTTATATTTGATAATAATACGATTTTTTTGATGACAAAAGCATAACATATACCTGATACCAATCAAGATAGATGTTGCTCAGTTTAAAGTGTTCTTGATAATGTAAGCGTTGAATACCGCCTTTATTAGCCAGTTTCTTTGACACCTGTAAAAAATGTAGTACGCATTAATCTATTTTGTAAATGTAAACAAATATGTCAATCAATGGAATTTTGTTGCCTTGCCACTTATCATTAGTCGGTCAAATAGCAATTCACTTTCTTTTTAAAATAAAAATAAGAGCAACTTATGAAAAAAATAATAACAACTACATTATGTTCTTCTGTGTTATTAATCTCGGGCTGTAACGTTACAGATGCCTCAACTGAAACAGCAAAAACACAACAGTCGTTACCCACTCCAGTTATACAAAAAACGGCTTTATCGTCAGGCATTGAACAAGTAAATATCGACAAAACGATTCGCCCTCAAGATAATTTTTACCAGCATGTTAATGGTGGCTGGCTTAAAGCGAACAATATTCCTAATGATAAAACCAGAATTGGTTCATTTACCGATCTCAATGATGAAGCTAATAAAAACGTTAGAGCTATCATTGAAGTTTTAGCTGAGACACCAAACTTAGCCAAGGGTAGTGATGAGCAAAAGGTTGCTGATTTATTTAAATCATTTATGAATACCGAAGCTCGAGATGCCGCAGGCATTACACCTATTCAACCAATATTAACCAAGATTGCCAACCTGAAGAACAAAAGCGAAGTTGCATCGTTTCTAGGTGAATATCAAGCAAAAGGTGTTGGCGGCCCTTTAGCATTTTATGTCAGTGTTGATGCTAAAAATTCCAGCGCTTATGCCACCCACATCTATCAAAGTGGTTTAGGGTTACCTGATAAAGATTATTACGTAAATGAAGGTGAACGTTTTGTAAAATTACGAAACGGATATGTCGCTCATATCAATAACATGTATACCTTAGCGGGTTTTGAAAACGGAGAAGTTGCCGCACAAACCATTATGGATTTTGAGAAAAAACTCGCAAGTTTCCATTGGACAAAGGTTGAATCTCGCGATAGCAATAAACGTTATAATAAATTTGCCGTTAGTGACCTCGACAATTTAACCGCTGCCTTTGATTGGCAAGCTTATTTATCTGCACAAGGTGTTGCTGCACAGAAAGATATCATCATTAACCAACCTAGCTTTATTAAAGGGTTTGGCGAAACATTTAAAGCGGCTTCATTAGCCGATTTAAAAACCTATTTAACCTTCCATACCTTAAGTGGTTTTGCCGGTTCATTAACAACCGCATTGGATAATGAAAACTTTGATTTTTATTCTAAACAGTTAAGAGGCCGTAATGAGCAACGTCCTCAATGGAAGCGTGGTGTTGCTGTTGTAAATCAAAACTTAGGTGAAGTGATCGGTAAAGTTTATGTCGCTAAACATTTTAAACCTCAAGCTAAAAAACGTATGGTGCAATTAGTAGAAAATTTACGTACCGCCTATGGTCAAAGTATCAATAATTTAGCTTGGATGTCAGCGGAGACAAAAAAATCTGCACAAGTTAAATTAGCGGCTTTTATTCCTAAAATTGGTTACCCAGATCAATGGCAAGATTATGATAGCCTGAATATCACCGCCGATGATCTCGTGGGTAATATTATTCGAGCTGATCAAGCTGAGCACCATAAAGACATAGCCAAACTTGGCGGTCCGATTCAACGTTGGGAATGGGGCATGACACCACAAACCGTCAATGCTTATTACAACCCAACCGTGAATGAAATTGTCTTTCCTGCAGCAATTCTACAGCCACCATTCTTCAACCTTGAAGCTGATGACGCGGTTAATTATGGTGGCATAGGCGCCGTTATTGGTCATGAAATGGGCCATGGTTTTGATGATCAAGGCAGTAAGTATGACGCTAACGGTAATCTTAATAACTGGTGGACAGAAGCAGACTTAGCTGCGTTTAAAAAACGTACCAATGCCTTAGTTGCACAGTATGATAACTATCAAGCTTTTGAAGATTTACACGTTAACGGGAAATTAACTTTAGGGGAAAATATCGGAGATTTATCGGGTTTAAGCATTGCTTATAAAGCATACCAAACGTCACTTAATGGTGAAGAAGCACCTGTCATTGATGGTTTAACTGGTGATCAACGTTTCTTTATGGGCTGGGCGCAAGTATGGCGTGGCAAAAGAGTTGAAAAATCACTACGTAATCTTGTAGCAACTGACCCTCATTCACCACCTAACTTTAGAGTATTAGGCGTTTTGTCAAATATGCCTGAATTTTATCGAGCGTTTGAAATTAAAGAAGATGATGCCATGTATATCGCTCCAGAAAAGCGCGTAAAAATTTGGTAATCGTTAAGGTTTTGATCTAAACAATAATAAATGCCAGCAATTTAGCTGGCATTTTTATTACTTAAACCAGACTTTACCACCGATGATTTTAAACGCGGGAACTCCTCTGATAAGCACGTCTCTAGCAAACTCACTGTTACATTGAGGGCAATGCCCCGTCGTTTCTGTAAAATCTTCGCTGATACGTTCTTTGAAACACTTAATTAATGCCCCTTTACCACCTTTTCGATATTTAAATAGCTTAGCTTTACATTTAGCACAGAATATATCGACGGTTTTAGTGGGGCCTTTTTTATTGGGTTTTGCCAAAAGCTATGCTCCAGTGTAGATAAACGTCCAAAGTTCTTTACCCTAGCTATATCGTTTATAACTTGCTGATAAAGTCAAAATATTATAATTTACCCTGCATTAAAACAAGGTTCTATACTCGTGATACAGGAACAAAAATGACCATTACAAAAAGAAACTTCCTTAAAGCGTCTGGCGTTGCACTTGCTTCACTTTCTGTAGGTAAGGCAGCGTTAGCGTCTTCATCAAGCCAAGCACCAATACAAAAAGCAGCAAGCTCATCAACTCAGCTAGTAAATATTACCGCGAATGTAGCTGCCATTACCGTGAACGAACGTATTGCTCGAATTGCAAAAGCACAACAATTAATGAAACAACTCAATATCGCTGCAATGGTATTAGAGCCTGGGCCAACAATGGATTATTTTTCTGGTATTCAATGGTGGCGGAGTGAACGAGTCACGGCATTGATCATTCCACAAGAAGGAAAAGTCGCTGTAGTTTGTCCTTTCTTCGAAGAGCCTAGTATTCGTGAAACGTTAGCCGTTGGTGATGATGTCAGAGTATGGCAAGAGCACGAGAGCCCTTTTATCAGGGTACAACAAATTTTAGCTGATAGAGGTATTAATAAAGGCAACATCGCTTTTGAACATTCAGTGCGATATTTTGTTTTACAAGGGATTATGTCACAACTTCCCGCGATGAAAGATGTTAGTGCGGTAGATATTACTCGTGGCTGTCGGATGTTTAAAAGCGAGCATGAATTACAATTGATGCACAAAGCAAATGAAGTCACACTAACGGCATATCAACATGTTTGGTCGCAACTTCAAGTAGGCATGAGTCAAGCCGATGTAAAGGCAATAATGCATTCTGCCCAATCACAGCTGGGTGGTAGCGGTATTTGGAATATGGCGCTATTTAACCAAGCCAGTGCATACCCACATGGCACCAAACAAAAACAAATCCTTAGTCATGGCTCTATCGTTTTAATGGATTGTGGTTGTAATGTACATGGTTACCAATCAGATATTAGCCGAACCTTTGTTTTTGGTGAAGCCAATGCGAAGCAGAAAAAAATATGGAATACGGTGCGACAAGGCCAAACAATCGCTTTTGAAAAAGCACAAATTGGCGTAGAAGCTGGCTTTGTTGATGATGCTGTCCGAGCGCATTATGAAACTTTAGGTTTAGGACCAGATTACAAATTACCCGGTTTATCTCATCGAACGGGTCATGGCATCGGCATGAAAGGTCATGAAGGTATCAACTTTGTTCATGGTGAAAAAACAAAATTAGCTCCAGGGATGTGCTTTTCAAACGAACCAGGTATTTACTTACCGGGAAAATTTGGTGTCCGTCTTGAGGACTGCCTTTACATTGATGACAAAGGACCACAGTGGTTTACTACTCCGCCAGATTCTTTAGATTCACCTATTGGCAAGTTAGCCAACTTAACCTTTTAAAAAACTATCAGATGAAATAATAAGATGTGATGCTATTTTTTAGCATCACATTAGTTTAGCCCCTATCTATTAGTTTACTCCCGCTCCCTCCACAAAAAAAACACAAACCATAACCTCTTAATTAATAAGAGATTTCAACTAAAAACCGTAGTAATTTAAATATTTTAATTATTTATTGTCAACCAATCGATTACTGCGGCGTTTTACTATATGAAATCAACATCAATCTTAGTGGGAACAATTATGACAAATGTTAAAAAGAATATAATCACCATCATTGTCGGCGGTATAGTTGCAAGTACAGCCGTGCTTTCTATCAGTCAAGTTAGCGCTTTTGAGCGTGGAAAAAGAGGTGGTGGAGCATCTTTCCAGCGCATGGATACTAATCTCGACGGTACTTTATCCCTTGATGAAATAACCCTACCAATGACAGAGAAAGTAGCAAAAATGTTAACCCATAAAGACACGGATGAAGATGGCTCTATATCTTTTGAAGAGTATAACCTGTCTCGTGGTGGCGATAGCAAAACCGACTTATCAGCCATTGCCGACGATATCGTGCAATGTGTCGCAGACGTTAAAGCAGAAACAAACGATGATAATATTACGGTGCCAAGCGCCGACCAATTCCTATCACCTCAAGCTAGGTTTGACGATATTGATACCAATATTGACGGTTTACTCAGTCTTGAAGAATTACAAGCTAAAGCGACAGCTAAAGGAAGTTCAGCCTTTGATAACATGGATGCTGACGACAATGGCGAAGTAAGTGAAGATGAATTTAATACCGCTAAAGACTCTCGCAAAGCTACTAGAAAAGTAATTCGCCAATGTATCTCTGAGATAAACGAAGACGCTATTGTATAGAATTCTAGCGACCCTACTGCCCTTTTAAGCGGATCACTTCACGGACGAAGCTGCATCCGCTTTTTTTTATCAGCAATATTTGATAGATCCTTATATTTAACTAATCACTTTTTTCAATATCAAAATATAGCGCTTTAAACTATGATGAACGCATCCTCATCTAAAAGCGTCATATGTGTTAATGAAAAACAACAAGCACCTTTTCACTTCCCCTGTCATTGCATGTACCTTAGCTTCAACAATGCTTATAACACCAATGTCTTTTGCGAGTAACTTGAGTATTAATTACAGCCAGTTAGCTCACCCGGTTACTTTACAAGATCAAAGCGTATTACTAAAACCTACCGGTAGTGCTATTTTTTTATCGACGGATATTTCTGAACATTGGAACTTAGGTGCTGACTATCAAGCATGGCAAGATGATGAGAATTACCAAAACTTAGCTATAGTAGATCTTGAATTACTTACCTGGGGTGCTAGTGTAAATTATTATCAAGACAATTGGTTTTTCACAACAAGTATCAGCCGCTCGGAAGATGATTTGTTGATTTCAAATCCACGCCGTCAAGAGAATCACCGCAACGAAAATACTCAAACAACATCCATAGGTGCGCTCGCTGGTTATAATGGCAGTCAAGGGAACTGGTTATATGATGTGAGTATTGGTGCTCAATATAGCGATTGGGATATTGAAACCAAACAACAAAAAGTTCCTAAAGATAAACCAATTTCCAGTTTAACAGAACAATTTTCTGATAGTTCAACCAGTGTCAATGCTGCTTTATCCCTTGCTCATTTTTGGTCTTTGACAGAGAATACCGGTGTTTTGGCGGGGGCCATGATTTCATGGAATTACATGTTGTCAAATGACGATGATTTAGTTGATAGTCTATTCGATAGCTCAGCAGTGAACGGCGCGACGTTTTCAAGAACAACCTCTCGGTTAAGTCAGCGGACTATTTTACAACCAACAAGTGGAAATAATAATAGTGCTTCAAGGGTTACTTCTGGTGATGACAATTATGGTCAATTATCTTTTTATCTTTCTTATGATATAAGTCAATCTCTTGCTATCGACTTCGATACTTCATTAGAGATAGCGAGTGATAACAGCAGCCAAACTTGGTCTGCTGGATTATCCTATTCGTTTTAATCGTCTTAATTCTTTCTTCTCACCGATTTTTTTTTACGCTTCTGGTCATTCATTTTTTGGCGCGACTTGTTAAAGCGTTCTTTCAGTTGTCGTTGCTTATTCGTCGATAATTTTTTAAAGCTTTTATGGCTGTCACGTACTTGCTTCTGTTGTGCTGCAGGCATCTTCTTAAATTGTTCAAATTGTTTTGATAGTTTGGTACGTTTTTGTTGTGGTAATTGTTGCCAATTATCAAACTTAGTGAGTACTTGCTCTCTTTGTTTGCTATCCATAGCAATCCAGCGCTGAGCACCTAGTTGTAATTTCTTTTGCTG
>MAAC01016134.1_pt1 | contig 14923 bp, 14 predicted proteins | sample 1115981 | NCBI WGS metagenome assembly MAAC01 (sample SAMN04961126, study PRJNA320927) | seawater metagenome | isolation source: sample BD02T64 sea water enriched with oil for 64 days | place: USA:Gulf of Mexico | collected 2013-07-27 | reverse complement strand
GATTCAACATTACAAAAGCCCCGTCGGTGAACTGCTGATCGGTGCATTTGAAAATCAACTTTGTTTATGTGATTGGCAATACCGTCGCATGCGAACAACGATTGATAAGCGTCTACAAAGCGCTTTAAACGCTACATACATCGAAAAGCGTTGCCAAGTCACCGACAATACTGTGGAACAACTCAATAATTACTTCTGTAAAAAGCGTCAACAATTTGATCTGCCTTTATTGATGTTAGGAACTGATTTCCAGCAACAGGTTTGGAATGCACTACTCAACATTCCATATGGCGCCAACATCTCTTATCAAACCTTAGCCAACAACATAAATAATAAAAAAGCTGTACGCGCTGTTGCTAGCGCTAACGGCGCTAACGCCATCAGTATTATCATTCCTTGCCATCGAGTCGTCGCGAGCAATGGTGAATTAACCGGCTACGCAGGTGGGTTAAATGCTAAAAAACGCTTACTTGCACTAGAACAAGGCTAAATAAATGATGACAAAACACTACATCACGCGTTCTCATTGTAAAATAGGCAGCGCCAACCAGCCCATAACATTAGGATAACCTTGTGACCAATAACGATATTTTACGCCGCCTTCGCTACACCTTTAACTTCAATGACTCAAAAATGATTGAGATTTTCAAGTTAGCAGAGTGCGAGGTCACCCGCGAACAGATCAGCAATTGGTTAAAAAAAGATGATGACGAAGCGTACACTAGCTGTGGCGACATTCAGTTTTCAACTTTTCTAAACGGCCTCATCAGTGACAGACGTGGCAAGCAGGATGGCCCAGCACAAAAGCCAGAGGCAAAACTGACTAATAATATTGTATTACGCAAACTTAAAATCGCCTTCGACATGAAAAACGAAGATGTTTTAGCGTTTTTATCGTCAAACGGTTTATTCATTAGTAAACATGAGCTCAGCGCATTTTTCCGTCGTACAGACCACAAACACTACCGTCCATGTAAAGATCAAGTTCTACGAAATTTTTTACAAGGCTTACAAGCGAAGTACCGACCTAGTTCAGCCGAAGACTAAACACACAAACGGGAGGCTACCTTTTCTGCTGAGCGCTTAAGCGACCGGCAAAGGCGTACAGCATAGCGGCGGTAGCACCCCATATTTGGAAATCGTTGTACATCAGCTCCCAATACACCCTATTTTGGCCTTGCCAAAAGATTTCTTTTTGCTGATAACGTGATTGCTCTGCCAAAATGGATAGCGGCACCTCAAACACATCGGCTACTTCAAATTCATCGATATCAAGTGTAAAAGAAGGGTCAACAAATCCCACAATAGGAATAACATTGAAGTTTGTTACCGTTAAAAAGGGCTCGATAATACCGACAACGTCAATTAAACCTCGCTGAATACCCACTTCTTCTTCGGTTTCTCGCAGCGCTGTATGCACTGGCGAAAGATCTGTCGCATCCGCACGCCCGCCAGGAAAACTCACTTGTCCAGCATGGTGGTTTAAATGGTCCGTGCGCTTAGTTAACAACACCTGCCATTCTTCTCGCGCCACTAAAGGAATCAGTACAGCCGCATTATTTAGCCCGTCATCGCGCTTCTTATGCGACCAGTTTTGAAGGTTTGCCAGTGGTTCTAACGATTGAATAATCTGTTCGCGCTTCATAGAAAACCTGCCTACCGCGCTTTATCGGGGTAGGCGTTTATGTATGTCCGCAGACCTAAACTTAAAAGCGCCCGCCTCTCTATCTTGAAAATAATACTCCAACGACATTCGTATAGCTTCAAACGCAAGGTCTTGCCAAGGGATTTCATGTTCTGCAAATAAGCGAACGTCTAGGCTTTCTATTCCGCTTGAAAATTCAGGCTTTAATAAAACTGAGCGGTACATCATGTACACCTGGTTGATATGCGGTAAATTAAAAACGGCGTACAACGCTTCTGCTTGCACAATCGCTTCAGCTTCTTCTAGCGTTTCACGAATAGCCGCTTGCTCTGTCGTTTCGCCCAACTCCATAAAACCCGCCGGTAAGGTCCAAAAACCTTTCTGCGGATTAATCGCACGTTTACATAACAAAACCTTATCTTCCCAAACAGGAATACAACCCGCAATAATGCGAGGATTTTGGTAATGAATGATGTCACATGAGCCGCAAACATCCCGAAGTTGGTGATCACCATCGGGAATTTTTGATTCCGTTTTATTGCCGCATTGAGGGCAATATTTCATGATCGGTCTAGGCAAGCATTTCGCCTATCAATTCATCTTCGTGCTCGATCCGGTTAGCTAGGTGCTCACCCACTAAAGACAAATCATTCGACAGCTCGTTTAAAATCATAGCTGGCGTTAACTTTTGGTATTTATCATTAAAATTCAACACCGCCTCAGTGGCCTTGGAAATTTTAGGGTAAATGCGCTCAGCGGCAACAACGACCGACTTCCTTCTTTCCGTGCCATCTAAAATACGTTGATAAACACCAAAGTGTCCTAAGGAAATATAATCAACCGCTAGCTGGCAAAAATCCCGCACTAATTCTTCTATTGATTGCGGCCCCTTATACTCTTCGATACCTGACACGGCACAGTACAATGACCACACTTGCTTTCGCTCTTCCAATAACTCACTAATCAAGCCAGTTGTTTGGTTTCTTTCTTTTATTTGAACGACATTTTCATTGGACATAGGCACACTCATCTAGATTATTTTATGCCCCACACTCTATGCCATTAGGGCCTTTTCGACAATATATAATTTCCAGTATTTCTACTTAAGCTTCAATACTGACAACATCGCCTAAGGCGATCAATTTTCCCACTTGATCCGGTTTGATCGTCGTATTAGCGCTTAATCTGTACCAATGGTCAAAACACGCAACGTCCACCCAACTCGGCTTTGTTTGCTCACGGTTACGAACAAACACCTCATAAAAATCACTGTAGGATACACCCGATTCAGAGTCTTTTGTCGGAACAGAACAGCGAGCACAGGGATTAGATGCATAAATCTCCACATCCCCAATTCGTATGATTTTAGGCGTCTCATTTTGTCGGAACAATTGGTCTTCCCAAAAAGCTGGCGCTGACGATACTTCTAAATTAATACGAAATCGCGCCCTAACCTCATCGATAGACAACGCTGGATACCACGAAGCAACCGCTTCAAGTGACGCTTGTGAAACCACCGTTGGCCCCGATGCCTGCATATCATCTGGGAAGCCTTGCCGCTTATCTTCTTTTACAAATACTCGCTTGCCCAGCCTGTCAGTAAAGTATTCTGATAGCCCAGCAACATCGTCTAGCGCAAATTTCTGCTTATTCCCCCCATCCTCTAAAAAACAAACCGTTTCAGAGGCCAAATCAAAAGACGGCTTCAACAAAAATATTTTTTTGTTATTCTTGCCATTCACCAATCCACCTTGTTCATCAACCATTGCCCAGCGACGGTCGTTATACAGGCTGCCGCCATCAGTAATGGCGGCAGCATTCAACTGAACACCTGACAATGCTTTTATCGGGTAAACAAGAATTTTACTGAGCCTCATCACCCAGCTCTTCCAGCCGCCAATTTTTCTTCCAATATACGTTCGATATCTTGTTTTGAGAACCCAACCGAGCGCGCCACAAGGTCTGCGTGGCTAATAATAGAAATACCGTTTTCGAACCGGTGTGTTGCTCGCTCTCCGTCAAATTCTACTTGGCGAAATACCGCTGTATCTCCATCAAGGTAATGTTCGGCCAACTCATGGTTATGTGTCACCAAAATGGTTAATGAGCCTAAACGTTTGAAAGCTTCAAGAATCATCAATGACGTTTCTAGTTTTTCTTTGTGCGTCGTACCTTCGGCCAACTCATCAAGGATCACCAAACTATTCGTTGTTGCGGCCTTAAAAATATCACGTGTCCGTTTCAGTTCTGTGCCAAAACGTCCGACGTCATGGTCAAGCGAGTTAATCTCTGGTGTTTGATAGAACACTCGGTCCGCAATTGTTAGCGTTGCCGACTTAGCAGGCACATAACAGCCTACTTGCGATAACAGTTGGATTTGTGCAAGCGTCTTACAAAAAGCTGTTTTACCGCCACTATTGGGGCCGGTAAAAAAGGCCAAATTATGCTGACTGGTATCAAAATCATTGGCGACATAATGTTTGTCACTAAAACCTAGCACAGGGTTTACCGCCGCCTTAACGTCAATATATTGTTTATTTGACACCCTCATCGTCGGCAATATCGTGTTATGTACACTTTTCTCGGCATACAGGTGGTATGACATCAACTCATCTAATTGACCAATAACGCTAACCACTCGTTCCACTTCTTCTGATCGAACAAAAATACGTCGTAATGGAACAATAAAGCTATCCTTATCAAAGTCACCCACTATTGGCACGTAGAAAACCAGCAAAATAAATGGCAATAACGAGAACACCGTAAACTGTGCAATGCTGACGTTCAATATATAGGGCAGAAAGACAGTAACGATAAAAATGATCGGCAAGAGCAACGGCTTAAACAACGTTAGCCTCATCTTAACCGCTGGTTTACCTGTCTTCTCGTGCTTTAAATAAAACTTACCAAGCCAGCTATACACCGGGCCTTTCATTAATTTAAATGGGCGCGTGCTAGCGAAGCTTTTAATTTCATCAAGAAGCCCTTTCAAATAGGGGCTTTTAGGCGTTTTTACTTTTTCCGTTTCTTCAACAACACCTGGCAAAAACTTTGTGCCACCTTCAAAAAGTTTATAGCCGTAACCCGCCTCTTCCAACCTATCTTCATCTGGTGAAAACAAATAACCAACAAAATTAGAAAATAGTAAACGATAAAATGAGTTTTCATGCTTAGCCGCGCTCTTCAATATCGATTCGAGCCCGGCCCGCAGTTCATCGTCGGCCGCCAATTCTTTCAGCGCCTGGTGTTTTTCTTCCACCTGCTCTGGCGTTAAAACTTGCTGTGAAAAGACTTTATGGATAACATCTTTACCTATCAATGTTTTGGCGTGGTCGACCACATCCAGTAAACTATCGACCTCAATCACGCTATACGAATTCTGGTCAATCAGGCCTTCACCATCGGGCACACCACTATTCCCTCTTAGCGATTTTTCATCCAATATCAAGTCGCGAAGATGCCGAAATAATCCGCACATTTTTAATGCTTTTTTCAATCCCAAACTCCTCTTCATTACGATACGACCTTATGCTTGCCCAAAAGGCGCGCGCATTGATCTTTGTTTTTAGTTAATCTTAGCACTATGAATATAACATTTCTCCACAGCATAACGGACATCTCGGCGAGCGACTGGAATGCTCTATTTGATACCGATTATCCGTTCATTCAGCATGCTTTTTTATCTGCACTCGAACAAAGTGGTTGCACCAAAAAGTCAACTGGTTGGGAGCCTCAACATATTATTGTTTACCAAGCTGGAAAAATTGTTGCTGCCATGCCCTGCTTTCTTAAAACACATTCCTACGGCGAATACGTGTTTGATTGGGCTTGGGCAAACGCCTATCATCAACACGGCCTGCATTATTACCCTAAACTGCTTTCGGCCATCCCCTTTACACCCACCACCGGCCCACGCTTGGCATTTAGTAAAAACATCCAATCCGAGCCTGAACAACTCGCCGTCATAAAGGCCATTGACCAAGCAATACGCGATAAGTTCATCTCAACCAAGCTATCAAGTTGGCACATCCTTTTCCCTATATCGGCACTCTCGTCACTTCTCGATCAGAGCCAATGGAAACAACGCATCGGCATTCAATATCACTGGTTTAATAAACACTACGACTCTTTTGAGGGCTTCCTTAATTCGTTTAAGTCACGCAAACGCAAAACCGTCCGCAAAGAGCGACAATCTGTTATTGAGCAAGGTATTTCTCTGAGTACCATTATTGGATCTGAGATTAGCGATGAGCTTATGACCGAGTTTTATCGCTTTTATCACCTCACCTATTTAAAGCGTAGTGGTCAGCAAGGTTATTTAAACCTAACGTTTTTTCGTTTATTACTCGCCAATATGAGCGAAAACTTAGTGATGGTCTGTGCCACAAAAGACGCCAAGCTCATTGGCGCCGCATTGTGTTTTCAGGACAGTGAAACATTATATGGTCGTTATTGGGGCTGCGAGAAAGAATATGAATTTCTACATTTCGAAGCCTGTTATTACCAAGGCATTGAATACTGCATTGAACACAAGCTCAAACGCTTTGACCCTGGCGCACAGGGCGAACACAAAATTCCACGTGGGTTTGAGCCTATCCAAACACGCTCTAATCATGTCATATTACATAATGACTTTCGTCAGGCCATAGATAACTTTATTGACGAAGAAAAAATACAAATTAACGCACATATTGATCATCTAACAACGTTATTACCCTTCAAATCGGAGCACTCATGAACAGAACAATCAACAACATCATCGACGAAATGCGTGACCTCGAAGAAGAGCTTGAAGCACTGATTGGAAAACAACAACGTGATTTCCTATACAACATTAAAGGCGCAAAAATAGAGTTTGAAAAAACCATCCTAGCTCAACAAAAAGCATTCAAAATGAGCCTAGCTCAATGGCTAAAAGCTAGCAGCATACGCTCCATTTTATCCATCCCTTTTATATATGGCATGCTAATCCCTATAGCCTTTATGCATATCACCATTGAGGTATATCAGGCCATTTGCTTTCCTTTATACAACATCCCCAAGGTTAAACGCGCCGACTACTTTATCGCCGATAGACAGCAGCTCCCCTATTTGAATATTATTGAAAAATTTAATTGTGCCTATTGCAGTTATGGAAATGCAGTTATCGCCTACACGCGGGAAATAATTGGACGAACTGAGCTCTATTGGTGCCCCATTAAACACGCTAAAAAAATATTGGGTACCCACAAACACTATCAGCAATTTGTAGACTTTGGGGATTTTGAAAGCTATCACAAAAAAACTGAAAAGCTCCGTTCTGAGTTATCGAATTTGGGCCAACAAGAGCCCTAGTTTAATTTAAAATCTGGCATATCACTGCCTAAGTACCATTGTTTCGACTCTTCATCAAACCACCAAACTTGAGTATGTTTTATTTGATAAACACGGCCAGTCTCATTCTGAATATAGCCAAATAACACCTGCGCCACGGTGGAATCATCGTTTTTACTCTCGACCGAGCCGATCAAATCATAGGACGTCACCGTAATATTATTTAGACCATCAATTGAAGCAAGTTGACGAGCTGGGTTCCTAAAACGAATAACACTTGCTGCCGTCTCATATGACTTCCAACGCAATGCTTTCATAAACAGTTTTTGTTTCGCCTCTAAGTGCTCCATCTTTTTTTGTTCGGATAAGTGCGCGCAAGCCGACAACATCATTATCGAAACCATACAAAACCATTTAATCATTTTCATACGACACCTTAGTATTTAGTCATACTAGTCTAGTCTGCTTAACAGACCATTTCCATGCCTGTTAATAAAGCCGTCAGAAAACTTTATCCGGCTTTTATATTAAAATCTTCTAATATTAGGTTTGAGCAAGCCAAACTATCATCGTACAATGTACCGCTTATACTCGCTAAAAAACGATTTTACGGAGAGCCTTTTGAGTAAAAAAATCATATTCCTAGTCATTTTTATTCTGCTGCTATTTGGTGGCTTATTTGGCTCTAAATTCTTACAAATCAATCAAGCAAAATCATCCCGTAAGCCGCCCCCACCCCCTTTGGTGACCACAACTAATGTCACCGAGGAGCAATGGGAAGATGTTTTACTCTCCGTTGGCACCATTAATCCAGTACTAGGCGTTATTTTAAGTAATGAAATAGCCGGTATTATTACCGTTCTTCACGTTGAATCGGGGCAGTCCGTAAACAAAGGTGACCTAATCCTTGAACTGGACACCTCAACAGACAGAGCCAATCTAGACGGCTTAGTAGCGGCCGAAAAACTAGCGCAAATAAAATTTAATCGACAAATTAAACTGTTAAAAAACAAAGCCACCTCACGTTCTAGCCATGATGAGGCGCAAGCAGAATTAGATATTGCAAAAGCGGCCGTGATCTCGCAAAAAAGCATTATCGACAAAAAAAGAATACGCGCCCCATTCAGCGGTAAAGTTGGCATTCGACAAGTCAGCCTTGGCCAATACTTAGATAAAGGCACTCAAATAGCACCCTTAGTTTCCCTATCATCAACCATCGCTGACTTTGCTTTCCCAGAGCGCCACTTCGCACAACTTAGCGTTGGTCAAACGGTAAAAATTAAGGTTCAAGCTTACCCTAACGAAGTGTTCGAGGGAAAAATTCAAGCCATCAACCCAGGCCTACACCAAGAAACCCGAACGATTGCCGTTCGAGCGGTGGTCAAAAACCCTGACGAAAAACTAAGAGCGGGTATGTTCGCGGAGGTGAGCGTGCTCACTTCAGGCACCAAACCCACGTTAACGCTTCCTGAAACAACCGTTCTGTACAGCACCTATGGGGAAAATGTATATGTTGTAATTAACAAGGACGAGAAAAATATTGTAGAGCGCCGCACCATAGAAACGGGCGAACACCGCAATGGTCGCGTCGCCGTTTTAAAGGGCCTAACCCGCCTTGAAACAGTGGTAAACGAAGGACACGTTAAACTACGAAATGGTTTGACCGTCACTATTGCTAATCTTGACCAACCGTAGAGTTTACCTTGAAATTTACTGATATTTTTGTCACTCGCCCCGTGCTGGCTAGCGTTGTTAGCTTACTCATTCTAGTACTTGGCCTACGCTCAATCGCCTCATTAGAAATACGCGAGTACCCAGAAACAAAAGATACTGTTATTTCGGTGAGCACCTCTTATCCCGGTGCGAGTAGCGAACTGGTAAAAGGCTTTATCACCACGCCTCTTCAACAAGCCATTGCACAGGCAGAAGGCATTGACTACCTTTCAGCCACGAGCACACAAGGTCGCTCATCCATAGAAGCTCACATGCGCCTAAACTATGATGCAAATGCCGCTATTGCAGACATACAAGCCAAAGTGGCTAGCCAGCGAAGCGTCTTACCTGATGAAGCAAGGGACCCGGTTATCACCTCTAAAACCGGCTCCACCACGTCATTAATGTACTTGGCCTTTTTTAGTGACACGATGAAGCCCACGCAAATAGCCGACTACCTTTTGCGCGTTGTTCAGCCAAGGCTACAATCAATTGAAGGCGTCGGCCAAGCAAAGCTTTTAGGCAATAGCGTCTACGCCATGCGAATCTGGCTACAACCAAAACGAATGGCAGCTCTGGGGGTTACAGCTGGCGACGTTACGCGAGTGCTTCGGAGCAACAACTACTTATCCAGTGTAGGAAAAACTAAGGGCAACCTAGTCAGCATCGACCTAGGCGCAACCACTGATGTTGCCGAAGAAAAGGATTTCTACAACCTCGTTGTCGGCAAACAAAATAACACCCTGATCCGCTTATCCGATGTAGCTGATATTGAATTAGGCGCCGAAGGTTACGACACTGAAAATTTATTCAGCGGCAAACCGGCTATCTTTATCGCCGTTGACCAATCTCCTGGCTCCAATCCTCTCGAAGTAGCAAAAAAAGTGCAGACCGCTCTCGTGGAGATCAAACAAAACTTACCCACCGAACTAAACTTTTACCAACCTTATAATGCGAGTAAATTTATTGAGGACTCCATCAATGAAGTGGGAATTACCTTAGTCGAAGCCCTCAGCATTGTGATTGTCGTCATCTTTCTTTCCTTAGGTTCAATGCGAGCAGCGTTAATCCCTGCCGTTACAGTCCCCTTGTCGCTGGTCGGTGCCTCTTTCATTATGTTACTTCTGGGTTTTTCATTAAACTTACTCACACTGCTGGCAATGATTCTGGCCATCGGTCTAGTGGTTGATGACGCCATTGTGATGGTTGAAAACATTCACCGGCACATAGAGATGGGAAAACCTCGCATTCAAGCGGCCCTTGATGGTGCTAAAGAGCTCAGCTTACCCATTATTGCAATGACAACAACCCTGATTGCCGTTTATTTCCCTATTGGTTTTATGGGCGGTCTAGTGGGCACCTTATTTACGGAATTTGCATTTTCATTAGCCGCAGCAGTCTTCATCTCCGGCATTGTGGCGCTGACGCTGGCGCCCATGCTCAGTGCTCGCGTTTTAAAACCAGCTGGCTCAATTGGCCCTTTTGAAAAATCTGTTGAAGCTTTCTTTGAGCGTCTAACTCAACAATACAAAAAGACCTTACACCCTCTGCTATCTACCCCGTCTATCCCCATCGCTTTTTCCTTGGTTGTCTTGCTCAGCTTGTACCCCATGTATTTATTATCTAAAAAAGAATTAGCGCCTACAGAAGATAGGGGGCTCTTAATTGCCTTTGGTACCGCACCGCAAACAGCGACCTTAGATTTTTTAAAAGAGCAGACAAAAAAGTTAGTCGACATCTTCGAGAGTATTCCAGAATTTGACCACAGCTTTATTTTGCTTGGCTTTGGTGGTGACACCAACAAGATGCTCGGGGGCTTCAAAATGGGCCACCAATCCGAACGCGAACGCACGCAAATGGAAATAAAACCCGAGCTACAACAAAAAGTTGCCAGCATTACCGGCTTGAGGACAGCGGTCGTACAACGCCCCGGTTTACCGGGTGCTGGCGGTGGCTTGCCAGTACAGTTTGTTGTTATTTCTGATGTGTCTTATTCCCAACTCAGCACACAAGCTGGCGAATTAATCGGCAAAGCGATGCAGAGTGGTAATTTTATTTTTCTGCAAAAAAGCATCGAATTTGATCGCCCAAAATTAAACTTAGTCATCAACAAAGACCGAGCCGCCGACTTAGGCATCAGCATGGAAGAGATTGGTCGCAACCTCTCCGGCTATTTTGGTGAGGGCTACGTTAATCGATTCAGCATGCAAGGCCGCAGCTATAAAGTCATTCCGCAGGTATCTAATGAAAATCGCGCCGATATAGAGAAGTTAGATAATATCTACCTTAAAACCGCCTCTGGTCAGCAAGTTCCGCTGAGTTCCATCATGACGATCTCTAAGCAAATTGAGCCGAGCAAACGCACCCAGTTCCAACAGCTCAACAGTCTAACCATTGAAGGTATTCTTCGCCCCGGCGTCACATTAGGTGATGGTCTGAGCTACCTTGAAGAAGAAGCCAGAAACACCTTCCCAAAGGGTTTTAAATGGGATTACACCGGCAGCTCTAGGCAATACAAGCAGCAAGGTAGCGCGCTTGTTTTAACTTTCTTTATGTCTTTACTGGTTATTTATTTAGTGCTCGCCGCACAATTTGAAAGTTGGCGAGACCCATTGATCATACTCATTTCAGTGCCATTATCGCTGGCCAGTGCACTCGCCTTTTTAATGCTAGGTGCCGCAACAATGAATATCTATACCCAAGTGGGGCTGATCACCTTGATTGGCTTAATTACTAAAAATGGTATTTTGATCGTCGAGTTTGCTAATCAATTACAAATAACAGAAAAACTATCGCTACGTGATGCTGTGGAAAAAGCGGCTTCCGTTCGCCTAAGGCCTATTTTAATGACCACCGTATCTATGATCGTTGCGATGCTACCGCTATTGCTTGCCTCAGGCCCCGGTGCAGTTAGTCGATTTGATATCGGTCTAGTGATAGCAACCGGCTTAGGTATAGGCACTCTATTTACTCTGTTTGTTGTCCCTGCGTTCTACTTAATACTGGCGAGAGATCATTCCATTACTAATAATTAAAGCCACTCAATCGCATCGTCAGTAAATTTTTCATTTGGCAGCTCAATCGTTGAGCCGCCTAACACTGCTATTGAGCCATTCTTTAGCGGCTTAACCCAACCATGCAGACCCGCATAATGAAAAGGCAAGGTGCTGTCTAAACTGATCTCTGGCATATAAATAATCGTCACAGGTTGATCATGGTATTGATACACCATATGTAAGCCATAGCTGTCGCCAATCGGGCACTTCTCTGCAAAGCTAATATGTTCAGCCAAGCTGACTTTTACACCAAATTGCTGACCCACTCGTGCTAGTTGTTGCGGGTTGATTGGTCTCGATGTTGCCATCGATTCAGCACCATCATGAGCCATATGTTCAACCACTAATTGATCTAAGAATAAGTCAGAATCCTGATTTGAATTAAGGTTAATGCTCACAACGCCGACCGCCATCAACAATGAAGCCACTAATGCGATAGATGCTTTTGGGAAGCCCCAATATGCCGTCTTATGTGTTTTCACATAATCACGCAGTGAGTGCCGCAAGCCAGCTGGAACCTCGCCATTGATAACACCCGCCAACTGCTCATCAAACACTTGTTGCTGCGTCACAAAAGACTGACAATCAGCGCACGACTGCAAATGCTCAGAAGCAGCACCCGCTATTTCTTTTGGCGCAACCGTGTATTCAAATTTAAAGTCATCACATTTCATCATTCAGCCACTTTTCCTTCATCAGGTCTCAATACATTTCTTAATTTTTGCTTTGCTCTAAACAAACGAGTCATCGTCGCACTTTTTGTGATATTGCAAACCGATGCAATTTCCTCACAACTCAAACCGCCAATAACTTGTAATAGGAGCGGCTCTTTATATTCATCGGCTAACTCATTTAGCGCCTGCTTTAAGGCGAATGCGTCAGCGCTAGTATCATTATCGGTGTCTCTCAAACTCAGCATATCCAAATCCAAATCGACCATATCAGGCCGGTAACGGACATATTGGCGGGCATGTTCATTTCGCAAGATCGTCATCAACCATGCTTTACTGGACGAGGTGTCACGTAACTTCTCCAGTGACTTCCACGCACGCATACAGGTCTCCTGCACCAAATCCTCAGCCATGCTCTTATCACGGCACAACCACAACGCATAACGAAAAAGCTCATCACTATACGTCAGCACCAACCTCTCATATTCCAGTTGTTTACTTTTCTCTCGCATTATTAGACCTTGGCAACATTCCTTATCTTACAAAACAAAAATCTTAACAAATACCAAGCAATATGCCCTTAACGACTCAGTATCTAGAGGCTCAAAAACCATTATTTTGGTTCACCTCAAAGAAGAATACAAGAGCAAACACGGACCATTCTTCTGACAAACAAACAGTTCAAATTACACTCATTAAATCCCACCATTGATAGCTTCAAAATTTCAGTAAATAATTAGTGTAAAACAGCACTTGCATCAATGCGTATAACTTGATCTAAATAAGCCCTCTTTTGCTCAACAAACAGCTGAAACCCTTAATACATAAAGCCTCCTTATACACAAGCTAAAAATGATTCAATGTGCCGACAAAAACTTACTGCGGCGCAACAAATAAATAACTCTTGAATTATTTAACTAATTGTTTTTTAAGACTTATTTGAAAATGGTTTGTTTTGTTACAATTTGATGACAGGCCTTTTTAAACGGGCACTCACAGCCCTTATGAATAGTTAATCCACATAGTTATCCACAGAAAATGTGGATAAAACAAAAACTATAACTAACTCATTAAGTTAGCGATTTATTGTAGATTTTTTCAATGTTTTCAGGCTAACTGAACTTAAATAAATACCACTCCGATTTGATGCCCGAATTCTATCTAAATATTGCCGTTGATACGCCGCTTAATCGTCTCTTCGATTATCGACCTGTTAAGCAATCGGCTCGTTCAGATTATCGCTTAGGTCAGCGTGTTCTCGTTTCTTTTGGACGGTCGCAAAAAATGGGCGTTATTTTAGGGGTATCATCGACCACCTTACTCAATAGCAAGCAGCTGAAATCCATTACGCAATTACTGGATGCCGTTCCAGTATTATCAGTTCAAGATATAAAGCTCGCCAAGTGGGCTGCAGATTACTACCACCACCCTATCGGGGAAGTGCTTGCACAAACCTTACCGAAACAGCTTCGTTCAGGGCAGTCACCTAGCATTAAGCGAGGAAGAACGGCAGTTAAAACGCTCACCCAGACAATCGACGCTATGGCATCAGCTAAAGCAATCCAGTAAGCCCGTTGCAAGCGACGCTTTTTCTTCGCTAGAGTGGGATTGGCGATCACCGCTAAACAGCATGATCGAAAAAGGCTGGGTTACTATTTCCCAAGAAGACGCTCAAGCGATTAGCCAACCAACGACACCGAGCTTTGCGCCTAACCTTGCACAGCAAGCCGCAATACGCCGCAAGGCTTTCAAGTTTTCCTATTGGATGGTGTAACCGGCAGTGGAAAAACTGAAGTCTACCTACAACTGATTCAACAAGTGCTTGAAGCGGGCAAACAAGTACTTATTTTATTGCCTGAAATTACCTTAACCCCACAATTAGCTCAACGCTTTAGGCAACGCCTTGCGGCGCAAATGGTCATTTCTCATTCTGGGCTCAACGACACGCAACGCACTCAAGCTTGGCTACGCTTAAAAGAAGGGCTAGCGAATATACTACTCGGCACCCGTTCGGCTGTTTTCACACCGATGAGCAGACCGGGAATGATTATTTTGGATGAAGAGCACGACACCTCCTTCAAACAACAAGAAGGCTTCCGCTACTCCGCTCGAGACGTCGCTATTATGCGCGCAAGAGACTACCACATCCCCATTATTCTAGGCACCGCAACGCCCTCATTCGAGAGCCTGTATAACGTACAACAAAACCGTTTTACGCACCTAGTTCTACCTGAACGCACTGCCGGTGCCACACACCCTGATATTCGATTGCTTGACTGCAGGAACCAAAAGCTAGATAACCACCTAAGCAAGTCGCTGCTAAAGGCGATTACAAAAACACTGCAACGCAACGAACAAGTGATTCTATTTGTTAACCGCCGCGGCTTCGCGCCAGTACTGATGTGCCATAGCTGTGGCTGGCTTGGGCAATGCCGACGTTGCGACTCGCGCCTAGTCATTCATAAAAAATCTAACCTGCTTAAATGCCACCATTGTGGTGTGGAACACACCGTACCAAACAGATG
>MAAC01000685.1_pt1 | contig 14927 bp, 18 predicted proteins | sample 1115981 | NCBI WGS metagenome assembly MAAC01 (sample SAMN04961126, study PRJNA320927) | seawater metagenome | isolation source: sample BD02T64 sea water enriched with oil for 64 days | place: USA:Gulf of Mexico | collected 2013-07-27 | reverse complement strand
TCCGCAGCGAGGCTATGTCTCTTACCGAGATACAGGCCATTCCCGAGGGCTTCGCTAACACCGCTCGGCGCGCGGTGAGGCTGGGGTTTGGCGGCGTCCAGATTCATGCCGCCCACGGATTTCTTCTGAGCCAGTTCCTCTCCCCTCTCTTCAACCACCGAACCGATGCATATGGTGGTTCGATCCATGCGCGGATGCGACTTCTGATTGAAGCCGTTGAAGCCGTTCGCGCGGTGGTCCCCGCTAACTTCGTGGTTGCAGTCAAGCTTAATGCCACGGACCAGCTCGAAGGGGGGCTGACGGAAGAAGATGCGCTGAATGTGGTAGCAGGGCTCGACGGCAAAGGTGTGGACCTTCTCGACATCAGTGGTGGAACCTATTTTCCAGGCGCCCCATCAAGCTCAGAACGTGCAACCAAAGGTCCGTACTTTCTCGACTTCGCCCGTGCGGCGCGAAGGTTGACTTCGGCCCCTCTCATGGCAACCGGGGGATTCAAGCATTACGAAGAGGCTGAGGCGGCGATCATCGCGGGAGATGTAGATGCTGTAGGATTGGCACGGGGATTTATCCTTGATCCATCGCTGCCTTCAACATGGCAAGCTGGCAAAGTGGTCCCTTCCTTCCCTCGCTTCGCCACCCTGCCACCCGGGGGAATGACGGCATGGTTTACCATGCGAATGGCCGATCTTGGGGAAGATCGAGAAGGACTGGTAGACCGAGATATCAAGGCGGCTGTCAACGAATACGAAACACGCGACGAGCAGCGTGTAACTTTTTGGAGGGAAAGGTTTGAGCAATATGCCGATCCGATACTCGCGCCTTGAGACGCTCACCCATTTCTTCGAGGCATTGCAGCCACCGCCATTTAGGTCGGCGATCCACATTTTCGAAATTTTGGGAAGGGGTTACCGCTCATGAAACAGCGCGGTCCCTTGGCACGACGCATTCCAAATTGTAGGAGGCAATTTGCAATCAGCCGCCGAAATTTTGTTGGCTCCACCGTCTCCGGCGGGGCCATGTTTTTTAAAAAGAGGGCGGTTTCCGGTCATTCGCTGCGCATTGTTTGAATGATCGCACTGCGCAGACTAACAGACAGGCTGGCTTGGTTTCCAAGGGTGGTGGGGCACTCCCATATTTCTCAGGGCAATATGGCCAACTGCGATTACTTCTTCTTAGAGGCCGCGACGTTCGATCCCGACCGCTTGAAGGCGAAACCGCACACTACAGTTGTGCCCATGAAGCTGGCTACCGAATAGATCAAATCCCTAAACAATTTGGCTTGCATGTAGCGTCCATTTCGAACGCCGTGCTCAGCGATCTTGGTTGCATTGTTGAAAACATGATCTTCGAAAGTTGGCATCGTCTCTCTCCTGACACAGTCGAGTGGAAGCTGTTGATGCCCCAACCCTCGCAGTTTCGGGCCAACGGCGCTTTCAGACGACTTCCAGATGATCTTCAGATTCTTTGCGCTTCCCTTGATATTCGCTTCCGACTGTGCGCACTTCTTCAGAATGGACACGAAATCAACCATCGCGTTCGAGGTTTACGAGGTGGATCCGATCCGCCGGGAGTTGCGGCGCAACAGTGTAGAGGTTTCAGTTGAACCGCAGGTCTTCGATCTGATCGAGTGTTTTGCCAGACACCCAGGTGAGGTTCTTTCGCGCGAAGAATTGATCGAACACGTCTGGAGCGGGCGGATTGTTTCAGATTCGGCGATTGCCAGCAGAATTAATGCAGCGCGCACTGCGCTTGGGGACGATGGAAACGCTCAGCGACTGATTAGGACTATCCCTCGCCGAGGGTTTAGGTTTGAAGGTCTAATCCGAGGTACCGAAGTTTCCTTGCTGCCAGTATTGCCGGAAAAGCCATCGGTTGCAGTGCTTCCATTCGTGAATATGTCCAATGATCCGGAACAAGCCTATTTCTCGGACGGGATCACCGATGATATAATCACTGATTTGTCCCGTTACGATGAACTTTTTGTCATCGCCAGGCAGTCAAGTTTTTTCTATCGAGGAAGAGAGGCGAGCATTGCACAGATATCGGGTGAACTTGGCGTGCAGTACATTTTGGAAGGCAGTGTGCGCCGGTCTGGGAGCCGGGTGCGTGTTACAACCCAACTTGTCGATGCACGTTCCGGCATTCAGCTTTGGGCTGACCGATACGACCGGGACTTGGTGGATATTTTCGCTGTCCAGGAAGAGATAACAACGGTGATTGTCAACACCCTTGCCGGTCAAATTGCGCACCAGCACTACATGCGAATTCAGTCCAAAAGCTCTAAAGCAATTGATGCCTACGAACATCTTGCCAAAGCGACGCCCCATGCGCTGAAGATCTCTCGACAAGACAACATGATTGCCCGCGAAGACGCGCTGAAAGCAATTTCCATCGACCCTACATTGGCCCGGGCGCACGCTATTTTGTCGCTGACCTACACCAACGAGGCTAATAATTTCTGGATTGAAGATCCTTCAGCCTCGCAGTGCGCCGCCTATGAGGCGTCGCGAATTGCTCTGGCCGCCGATGCCAGGGACCCTTGGGCCCACGCCACACACGGAATAGCCGATCTTTGGATGAACAGGGCACATGACCGCGCGGTGCATAGACTTGAACGGGCCGTCGAACTCAACCCATCCAACGCGTATTTCAGGGCGCTCTATTCTTACATCCTTCCCTTTGCTGGAGAGGCAGGAAAGGCGCTTGAGGAAATCGAGCAGGCGCACCGGATGAATCCACACTTTCCTGCCGTGTTCATGGGCTTCAGAGGAAGGGCCCTGCTTTGCCTGCGTCGGCTGGATGAAGCGCTCTCCTGTCTCGAAGAGATGGTTACCATGATGCCCGGGCACTCGAACGCTCTTGGCTATGTGGCAGTTGCATATGCCGCGCTGGGACGACAAGAAGAGGCGCGCAAAGCTGCCAAACATTTGACCAGGGAAAACCCCTTCTACACGCAATCTAAGCTTCGTCAGTATTTGCCGTTTCGAAAGGCGACGGACTTGGATTTCATGATGGAGATGTTGGAACTGGCAGACTTGCCGAACTAATCTGAACTCCTGCTTTGAATAGAAGCCGCCGTTCGCTGCGGTGGTAACGACTGGCTGGTTGGCCGCGATGCAGCGAACGACTGGCTTTCGTTGGACAGACGCGAGTCGCTTGTGTTTCGATCATTTTTCCCAAAACGAATTGCTAACGCAATCACACCCAAAATGAGTGCGATGACGGTCCTCAGCGAAAATGCGCAGTTCATTGACAGAGATCGCCGGTTGCTCGAATGGACGCAAGCTTTCCGTCTGTGATGGCGTAGCCGACGGCCGAATGATTTTCTTGCTTCCAGTGCTGGAACTTAGGCTATCGAGAACTACCTGACGCGCATGAAATATGGGGTATGCACGCGACGTGTGTCCTGTTTAGGGCACGCATAGGCAGCGGACGCTTATGAAGAACATGGCGAAACGCTTGCTTCTAAATGTCACCGACATCCAGTTCAAAAAAGGACTTTCGAAAAGGGGAATATCATGGAACGCTCGAAATATAGAGGTCGTAAATTACAAAGTTTACCCTTGTGGCGTATCATTATTCTTACTTGCTTAGCCGTGGTTTCACCGAACTTTTCCAACGCAGACTATTCGAATTTCGCTTTAACTCAATCGACTGAAAACACTGTATTATCGGTTTCATGGACGGCCTCTTACGGAAATGAATACAGGGTAAAATGGCGAATGGTAGGCGGAGATTATTGGTCAGAAGTTACACTAAGCCATTTGGAGGCCGCGCCACAGGATGGTAAGGACGTCAATTGGGATTGGGATGTCCATTCCCTGTTATGTAATACGTCTTACGAAGTTAAGCTGAAAGTGAAAGGCAGTGGTATGAAAGGGTGGCAAAACAGGGCGGCCACTACAGCCGGTTGTCCAGCGGAACTACCAACCGCAAAATCGGGTCCCTGTCCAAAAGGGGGATTCCCAACAAATTCCGGTGGATCCGTCGCAAAGAAAGCCTGTGATTTTGGGTTTGCTCCTTTGGGGGCATCGGCACTTGTCTGGGAGGGGTGGTATGCGTTTTTAGCGACCGATATTCCATTCCCTTGTAGAACTTTTGAACATAACCGCAGCGCAGAACATTCATATAGTTTGAGCGAGGGGAACTGCTTGGTTGCCCGTGTCCCGGACGGCGTTGTTCCTTTTGTCGTTGATCGACGGTATTTCTATGAAGCCGGCCCTTAAGTTTCGGCGGCGCACCCTCTCAAGAGTATCAATGAGGGCCCAATGCTTGAACATGCGAATGCTCATAGTTGGATTACTTTGCTCTGGGGATCGCGGTGTCAACGCCGGACTAAAACGCTGGTTATTCAATCGCCACCCCATCGTAGACCTCACGTGCGGCATCAATTTTGGCAAGGTTATCCAATGCCCAATGCCCCAATGCGCTGACTGGCTCGCGGAATGACTGGCCCATTGGTGTCAGATCATACTCCACCTTTGGCGGGATTGTGGTGTGGTAAGTTCGGTTCACAAGACCGTCTCGCTCAAGTTCTTTTAGAGTACGGCTCAGCATCCGTTGGGAAATGCCAAGATTGCGTTTTAGTTCATTGAACCGCAGCGTTCCATATTGAGCCAATGATATTATCACGAGAACGCTCCAACGGTCACCAACGCGCGTCAGGACTTCGTTGATTCGCTTGCAATCGGGGCATTGATCAGAATCTAACATGGCGGTTCCTTTGGTGTGACCGAGTGTCGTTAATGTGCCTTCTTGTGGGGCAGTTCGGTTCTGAATATATCGTCAGTTACAAAAGTATACTGCACCAACTGAGTGCCGACAATAGGATCTATGTGATGACCAACAGCACCCTACTCGAACAGTTGAACTGGCGTTACGCAACCAAGAAGATGGACGCGACCAAAGCGGTTCCGCAAGAAAAGCTCGATATCATTATCGAAGCAATCCGTATGGCACCTACATCAAGTGGAACACAGCCATTTAAACTGATTGTCGTGACTAACCCCGAGAAATTGGCAGACATTCAAAAGGCCGCGGGCGATCAAGCCCAGATCACAGAGGGTTCTCACCTTTTGGTCTTTGCCGCTTGGGACAATTACACAACGGACCGCATTGATGAGGTTATTGATCTCAACGTCGAGGCGCGCGGAGACCTGCCAATGTTGCACGCCTATTACGACAATCTGAAAAACAACTATGTACCGCGGGCCGCCGAGGTCAATTATGCACACGCGGCTCGCCAAGCCTATATCGCACTCGGGATCGCTCTTGTCGCTGCAGCCGAGCAGCAAGTCGACAGCACCCCGATGGAAGGGTTTGACCCAAATATTGTTGACGACATTCTGGACCTCAAGGCACGTGGTCTACGATCCGTTGTGCTTTTGCCATTGGGCTATCGTGACCCGTCCGCTGACTGGCTGTTGCCTATGGGCAAGGTACGAAAACCACTTGAAACCATCGTAACGCACGTCGAATAGACGCCCTCATTTCCAATATCACACAGACGTTGAGCTTGGGGCATGGCTGTGTACCCAAGCCGCATGACCCGAGCCGGACATCATCATGAATTTTTTGCGCAAACTCTTCCGAGCCACACCAACACCAACATCCGATGGCGCGTTTAGCCCATCACCACTGGCTATTAAACTGGGGACGTCGTCCAAAACGGATTATGATGGCGGTGCCTATGCCAACCCAAATACAGGTGGAAAATCGCGGGTCCTTATGATTTGCACTGAAAAGCGCAACATGACGATGGCCAACGGTAAGAAGTTCTCGACAGGGAACCATCCTGTCGAGATGGGCCTGCCCATGTTGCATCTTATGAACGCCGGGTTTGAAATTGATATCGTGACCCCAACGGGCGCACCTGTCGCCATCGAGATGTGGGCGATGCCCACCGATGACGCTGATGTGCAAAAACTGTACCGCGACTATGCGGATGCGTTTGAAAAACCCGGCAACCTTGCTGACTTTGTCGTAAACGACATGACGGATGAAGCTCCTTATGCAGCAGTTTATATCCCTGGTGGCCACGGTGCCATGCTTGGGTTGCCAGACAATGCAGATGTTGGAAAAGTGCTGCATTGGGCCCACGATCGGAATTTGTATACGCTGGCGCTTTGTCACGGGCCTGCTGCCCTTTTGGCCGCAAAGAATGATGAGGATTTTTTGTACGCAGGCTACAAAATGACAGTGTTCCCAGATTCCGTGGACAAGCAAACACCAATGATCGGGTATCTGCCGGGGCCCATGCCATGGTGGGTCTGCGAGAAGTTGAGCGCTCTGGGTGCAGAGATTATCAACACCAAAGCAGATAACTCCTGTCAGGTCGACCGCCGCCTGATTTCGGGTGCGAGCCCCAAAGCCGCCAATGATTTCGGCCGGTTGTCTGCCACCACTTTGCTGGCGTCGGCGCGGGCAAAGTCATAACACTGGCCTTAACGTCTATTACAATACAATCCAGAAGGATCGAGCCATGACTGACCCAAGAACACCGCTTCGCATTGATATCGTGTCTGATGTGATGTGCCCTTGGTGCGTTATCGGCTACCGCCAACTTGCGATTGCATTGGAAGCAACAGGCGTGGATCACGAGGTTCACTGGCATCCGTTTGAGTTAAACCCAAACATGCCAGCCGAAGGACAGGATATGCGCGAGCATCTGGTTGAGAAGTATGGAATCACGCCCGCGCAATCGGATGCAAACCGTGCAAATATGACTGCGCGTGGTAAAGAACTTGGGTTCTCGTTTAGCTTTGCTGAAGGCTTTCGGATGCACAACACATTCAACACACATCAGTTGCTGCATTGGGCAAATGAACAAGACCACAAGCACAATCTGAAGCAAGCGTTGTTTACCGCACATTTCACAAACGGTCGCGATCTATCAGATGACACGGTGTTGGCTGATATCGCGGCGGAAATCGGTCTCGATCGCGATGAAGCAATAGCTGTTCTGGCCGATCAAAGGTTTGCAGCTGATGTGCGCCAAGAGCAAAAGATCTGGACGCAACAAGGCATTAGCGGTGTCCCTGCGGTTGTCTTTGGCCGCCAGCATTTGGTGACAGGCGCGCAAGGTATTGATAACTACAAGAGCATGCTCAATCAGCTTCAACAACGAGACGATTGATCGTTAGCAACCCACGCAGCAAGCATTGGCGCTATCTGGGCTCTATTTCACTTTACTGTACACTGCAGAAGTGGACTTTCGCCGCACCGCAGCAACCCGGAATTTTGGGCTCGAACCAACCATTTACCAAAGCGGTCTCGAAGCATTTCTAACCTGCCCACGACTGAAGAACGCCGATGGTTAGAGTTCGGCAGCACGGTGACCTGACGTAGACAGCGAAGTTCGAAGGCCAGTTTTTCCGTTTTTCTGACAGGCCAACTTACTACTTTCTGTTGGCGTTTCTTAGTTGAAAAAATTCTACTTTCGCATCCCCTTAGTTTCGGTGGCGATTACCTGATCAGTCGTTGGGTAACCGACCTTACTGTCGAAATTTGCGTGGTGCACTCGCCTTTTCATCACGGTCTTGAACGGCCCTGACTGGCATTTGTACGACCAACGAGACACTGCGGTGCAGCAATTTGCTTTGCAGGCATTACATACGCTGCGCAGCATTTTTATCATGGCAATGATGACTGAGCGAGCTTTGCTGGCATCGGCGATTGATTGGACGATGTTCGAAATCGCAATTTCGAACGTGCTGGATCACAAATCCGGGCTTTTCGCTCGACACGATCCCCAAAGTGGAAGGCGCTGCAGCAACAAACAGCAACTATACCAACTTTGCACAAAGGGACTTTCTACATGCTAACCCATCTCAACTCGATTATTCTTTTAACCGCGCAGCTTGCGGTGCTTTTCACGCCGCTCGCAGCAGACGCCCAAGAGACAGATCGTCAGGCGAACTGGCCAATAAGCATTGCCATCCAGACCGAAGGTGGGCAAAAAATACCTGCTGGTGCTTATGGGGTCGTCCAAGTTGATACCCCACGCGTCGCAACTCTTTTGCAGCTTCGAGGTGTCATGGGGCGTGGTACTGCCATCATGAGAAGTGAAGATAATCAAGAATGCCTAAGCCTGCCGATCCGGTTCATCGCAGGGGATTTCGGGGGCGATAGCATCTCGGCACAAACGACAAAACCAATTCGTCTGATCATCCAGACTGCAGCGATCTCCAAAGCGCTGGCGCGCGGCGATGACATAGTAAGCGACATGTATCGCATCAGCAGCCAAATGAATGATTCCAGCGCGGATATCATCATTGAAAGCGGATTGAGTGATAGCCACGGCTTCGTCCTCAACCCAGGAACTTCTGTTGTCGCGGACATCTTTGGTACGACGGCAAATCGCACTAACTGCTCGGAACTGTAAGACCAATCAGGCGGGGCAGATGCCGTCAGATGTCTGCCTTGTCTGAACGAAACTGCGACGGGGTCTGCCCTACGATCCGGCGAAATTCAGTGTTGAAGCTTGATTTGCTGACAAAACCTGCATCAAACATCACTTCCGTGATCGGCAAAGCAGTTGTGCGCAAGGAATTTTGAGCATGGCGAACACGAAAGCCATTGATATAACGAGAGAAATTTTCGCCCGTCACTCGATTGATTGCAATTGAGACATCTCGAACAGGCACCGATACGCGTCGCGCCACCCGCGCGAGCGTCAGGTTACTGTCAGTGTAGATGCGTTTTTCGTTCATCAGAGCATCAAGTGCTGCCAGCATCGTGCGGTCACTGTCGTTGGGTTGCTCAGGACTGGCCAAACTGCTTTTTGTAGCCCTCAGCAACATCGGAGCACCGACAAGAGCGACAACAAAGACAAATGCCGTAAACACACCCGACATTCCGGTCAGGAATTTTAGGACAAAAGCGTCCCCGGCCAATATGCTGGCAGCAACGATCAAAAGGTCAGAGGCAACCATCATACCAAGCAGAATGATCGTGGCATAAACCGCCGACCGCAAAATACTTAATACGTGCGGCGCAACATGCACGAAGTCATCCGCGCTACAGGGCAAAAGCCGTGCCAGCCGAAAAAGGTAAATACAGGTGACTCCTAAGACAACTACATCCGCCGAGACTGGGAGGTTTGCGAATATTGCCATCTGCGCAATGGCGATTGGAATCCCGTTCACAAGCAGCAATTTTCGCCATTTCGGTTCACCGACCTGGGTCAACGCGTCGAAACCAAGATAGGCCGACGGTGCAACCATAACGGCAACCAACGGCTGAATTCGCGCAGCCCAAACCGCGCCGAACGAAAGTCGAAACCCCAGCAACAAGCCGATAGTGGCCAAAGTCATAAGAAAAATGCATAGAAACAAACGTGCGGGGAAAGGTGCGCGCGTGTCTTGCGACAATGCAAAAGCAGCGATTGTGGTCAAAACACTGACGAGCCAGGCAAGGGGCAGAGTGATCATCAATTTTCCCGATGTTGAAAGGACGACCCAGTTCGCCACTCTTCTACGTCTCTTTGACAAACAACGTTTGGTCAACTGTAGCTCTGGGCTCGAACCCGACCGCTGTAGCGCACAAGGGAAATGCGTTTTAGCCACCCATTGCAGGTCCGTTTCCTGAGTATGTCCCATCAGGTTCGTGATCGCAGCATTCAGGCCACTTCTTTCTCCCTTTGTTGTAAAGAACGGTTTTGAACGGACCTTCGACTATCATGCAGATGAGGTCTGGTTCGAGCCTCTAACGAATGCGCTCGTTTGCGGCGTGACGGGCTCTGCTACGGTGTTTCCTGTCACTGGATCATAGAGTCCTCCCCCTAAACGAGCGTGCCCCCAGTTCATGATTTGCAGAAGAACTGGTTCCAGCTCTTTTCCGTTTTGGGTCAATTCGTATCTGTATCGAACCGGCCTGTCTTGATAGGCTTCACGCCGTACAAGCCCCCACTCCATCAATCGCTTTAGACGTTGCGACAACAGGTTCGAAGGCATGCCTTCCTCACTTGATTGCAGGTCCTGAAACGTATGCTTCCCATGCCACAGCAAATCTCGAACGACCAGCAAAGTCCATTTATCTCCCAGTATTTCCAGGCTGCGAGCAATCGAACAGCGGGAGCGAAAGTCATGTTCCGGTTGTGGCATCTTGGCCTCCGATTGATGGGAATTCACCGCTTCATACAGGAGTGGCTTTAAAAATGGAAGCTTGACCTATTCAGCGACTTTAATTATGGAAGTGACTGTTCTGATTTCCTGGAGGGACGAACAATGACCGCAATCGGAAACACACCAATCATCAAGTTGAAACATCTGAGTGATCCAGACTGTGCCGATGTTTACGTGAAGTGGGAAGGGGCCAACCCAACGGGTAGCATGAAGGATCGAATGGCGCTGTCCATGATTGAAGGTGCGGAACAGCGTGGCGATCTGAAACCCGGTGACCGTGTCGTTGAGTACACCGGCGGGAGCACAGGAAGTTCCTTGGCGATGGTCTGTGCTACCCGCGGCTATGAGGCCCATTTTGTGTCCTCGAACGGGTTTTCTGATGAAAAGCTGCAAACTATGCGGGCCTTTGGCGCTGAGGTAGAGATTGTTCATGCGGATGGTGGTGTACTGACCGCTGACGTGATCAATCGAATGATTGCACGCGCGAGAAAGTTGGCCGATCAGCCCAATACTTTCTGGCCGGATCAGGTCAACAACTTGGACAATAAACTTGGGTACCACGGCATGGCCCATGAGATCCTCGATCAGATTGATGGCCCTATCGACGAGTTCGTCATGGCGGCGGGCGGTGGTGGCTGTATCTCTGGCAATGCGGAAGTCCTGAAGGAACAAAATCCGGGCACACGGATCGTAGCTGTTGAACCCTACAATGTGCGCAATGTTTCAGGTGGGGACACAAGCGGCACCCACAGGCTTGAGGGGATCGGGTTGTCGTTTGTACCAACCATTCTGCGGCGTGATCTCATTGACGAGGTTGTGCCAGTCAAGGATGAGGACGCCTATTGGGCGGCGCGTTCCTTGGCTCGGAAAGAAGGGGTGTTGGGCGGTATCACGTCAGGCGCAAACGTCTGGGCAGCACTTCAACGCGCCAAGGAATTGGGGGCGGGCAGAAAGGTAGTTACAGTAATTATAGACACTGGGCTTCGATACTTGAACGGTGATTTGCACCGATAGTCACACACGAATAGACTTATTGATTGTTTCGTTCAAAACGGTCGTCCTCTACGGTCAGATTATCCATATAGCGGCCTTTGGCACCGAATGCAGCTAAGGTTGGCTTGCCGGTCACGGCGTCATGCCCAGTAAAAAGTCCAGACGCCATGTTGGCCGGTGCTGCGGCGCACGACAATGGCAGCCATGCCCGGAATGTGAGCCTTATTAAGTCGCGCGACCCTTTGAGCATCCCTCTCAACGGTGATTTGATGGTGATGCGGCAAAATTCAGCTTCGAGAGGAGGAAATGCGAAGGCAAAAACCTTGCGTAAATCAATCTTGACGGTTTTTTTCTCCTTGCAGCAAAGCAGTCGTTGGCGCGGCCGTAGCAAAATAACGCTTTGTCCGCTCAGCCGCCCTCCGCACAAACTGCACAAACTGCACAAACTGCACAAACTGCACAAACTGCACCGAATGGAGGGTCACCGCCCTTCATGTCAAATAGGCTTTGTGCATCAACTGGGCCGCTCCACTCTCCCATAGATGTAGCGAATGGCTGGTCAGGAGCCCTTTCTCGACCCACGTCATTCAGCAGCGAAGCCTGCAATCATGGTCTTGTGCTTAATTGAGATCGAGGACCCAGTTGTTCCACTTATCATCAGGGCGCCCCCCCTGTGCGCGGTAGAAATGCTCGGCGGCAGTATTTCCGGTCATAACTGTCCACAGAATCTGGCCACAGCCGCGAAACCGGGCCTCGCTGGCCACAGCAGACATCAGGTGGCGGCCCGCTCCGGAGCCTCTTGCTTCGGAAACGACGAACAGCTCTTTAAGAACCAACTTAGGGCGCATCGTGTAGGTCCACGGAATGACGTAGGTGATCGCCATCCCAATCAAGACTTCGTTTGCTACAGCCACGTGCGCCGTGAACAAACGGTCGGATCCGAATCCATGAGCATGTAGAGATTGTTCGGTCACGGCGAAGGCATCGAGATAGTCCTCAAACGCTGCCAAGTTTCGCATCAGGGTCAGCAAGGCCGGAACATCTTCCGGGGTAGCTTCACGTACACAGGTCATGAGCACATTTTTCGATAAGCATCCTTTAGCAGTATACCTTCGCTCCCAATAATGATGCGGTCGCAACCACGTTCTATCCCTCCTTCTGGCAAAGCATAAATCCAGGTCCACCATCCCAGCCAATTGCCACCATCTTGGAGCAAAACCTCGTTCTGGATGTCCGTCACCGCACCAGTGTCGTGATCGAACATTTCAGACAACAGAATACGGATTGCACTACGCCCGATGGCCATTCGGCCAGGCCCAGGGTCAACGGAGGCATCGTAAACACCGGAGTCATCAAAACAGTTGAGCGTCGCGTCGAGGTCGCGTGCCTCCCAAGCGGTACGAAAGCGGGCGAGAAGCGTCCGCGCCTTAACCTCGTTCATGCGGCAGAGCCTTCAATCTGTTCTACGGATAGCGGCGCATCGCCTATTGCCAACTCGAAACCTTCGTCGATCCAACCAGTCACTCCCCCGATCAAGATCTTCACCGGGTGCCCCATACCTGACAATCGCAGAGCTGCCTTGTCCGCACCATTGCAGTGTGGACCGGCACAATAGACGACAAAGAGCGTATCTTCTGGCCACTCTGACATGCGGCGATTGGTCATTTTTCCATGTGGCAAGTTCAACGCGCCGGGAACGTGGCCTTCTGTGTATAGCTTCGGTCCGCGCACATCGAGAAGGATGAAATCGCTTGCGTTCTTGGACAGCGCATCATGGGTGTCCCAGCAATCGGTTTCGTAGGTCAATTTTGCTGCAAAATGACGCTGTGCATCTGAACTCGGGGCGGCCGGGGTTTGTGCAACGAGGGAGAGAGGGTTCATGTGATATCCTTTCATGTGTCTGATTACCTTCTTGCACCATCTACCCTGGCTGGGCATAGTGGCAGAAGTGACAACTACCAGTCGGATTCTGCCAAAGTGATCCTTAGACCCTCTCTCCCAACCTCTGTTCGAAGTGTTTCCGACACCGCTCCCTTGGTATGCCTCTTGGCCTATGACGGATTGTGCACATTCGAATTCGGCATCGGGGTCGAGGTTTTTGGGCTTCACCGTCCAGAGTTTGAATCCTGGTATCGGTTTCAGACCGTAGGGGTAGAAGCAGGCCCGTTGCACGCATTTGGGGGACTTAAGTTTGAGGCAGATCACGACCTAAAGGCGTTAGAAAACGCTGATTTGATCTTGGTGCCTGGCTGGAGCGGAATTGATGTGCCGGTGCCCGCGACCTTGATAAATGCCATCCGTGCAGCTCATGCGAGAGGCGCACGCATTGCGTCTATCTGTTCTGGTGTATTTGTCCTGGCAGCTGCAGGGTTACTCGATGGCAGGCGCGCGACGACACACTGGCGCTATGTCGATGCCCTGCGCGTGAGATATCCTTCGATTGAGGTGGATGGTGACGTGCTCTATGTGGACGGAGGCGACGTGCTTACGTCTGCCGGATCAGCGGCTGGTTTGGATTTGTGTCTGCATATTGTGCGGGGTGATTGGGGGTCGGCACACGCAAACTCGGTTGCCCGCCGTTTGGTCCTGCCTGCACAGCGCGACGGCGGGCAACGCCAGTTTGTCGCCGCTCCAGTTCCCCTCGACCGCGGTGGCCGGATCGGACCTGTGCTTGATTTGATCCGAACCCGGCTCGATGAAAACTGGCCTGTCGCAAGGATGGCAACCGAGGCTGGATTGTCAATTCGCACAATGGCGCGTCGCTTTCGCGACGCGACCGGCGAGACACCATTGAATTGGCTGACATCCGCCCGCGTGGCACACGCTGCCGAACTTCTTGAGGCATCTGAGGCGTCACTGTCGGACATCGCCACATCTTGTGGGTTCGGCAGCCTTGAAACCTTTCGGCGGGAATTTCGCCGACTGCGCGGCATGGCGCCATCCAAATATCGAACGGCGTTTGGCCAAGGCTAATAGGGGCATTTAAACATCCGGTGGTGGTCATGTCTCAGAAAAGTCTAAACCAATAGCGAGAATTCAATCAGCGGCAGGAAAGTCCGCTCAGCATTCGTTCGGGCTGAACGCAGCGAACGGCTCCTTACCTCCCTTCATGTCGAAATGAGCTTTGTGCAACAACTGGGCCGCTCCACTCACCCATAAATGTATCGAACGGCCCATCGTTGCCATTCGTGACCAACGCAGCGAATGGCCAGTTAGAGCCCCTTTTTTCAACACAATGTGAATTGTGCCCTGTCCAGAAGTCAGCGATGGTGCCCTAATTTTAATTAGCTTTCCCGAGGCGCGATCACTCATGAAAAAGCAAACGAAAAAACTTCGCAAAAAACGCGTCGGCAAGCCGATCGACCCAGCGGTAGTCGCTGAGAAAGCCAAAATCGAAGGGCGACGACGGTTTCTGCGCTTTGTTCGCAATGGAGCGATTTCGCTTCCCATTCTTGCGGGGGTTGGCTATTTTTCAGCCCAGTCTGTTCAAGCCTCAATTTGCGAGGCGGATCTCACCAAAATCGGACAAGGCAGGCCATCAATCGTTCAGGTCCATGACCCCCAATGCCCGTTATGTCGAACGCTGCAACGTCAAACCCGTAAAGCCTTGAAGTCCTTCGATAGAGATTCTTTTACGTTTCTGGTTGCGAATATCAAAACCCTCGATGGTAGCTCGTTTGCTGCACGATATGGCGTACCGCACGTCACGCTTTTGTTGTTTGATGCGCGTGGCGAGATGGTGCAAATTGTTAGAGGGCCAAGTGACACGGACAGCTTACGAACTATTTTTGAGGCCCACTTGAAAGCCTA
>MAAC01009576.1_pt1 | contig 14946 bp, 16 predicted proteins | sample 1115981 | NCBI WGS metagenome assembly MAAC01 (sample SAMN04961126, study PRJNA320927) | seawater metagenome | isolation source: sample BD02T64 sea water enriched with oil for 64 days | place: USA:Gulf of Mexico | collected 2013-07-27 | reverse complement strand
TTCGGCGGCCCAACGATCACTAAAGATGGTGTGTCTGTTGCGAAAGAAATCGAATTAAAAGACAAGTTCCAAAACATGGGCGCGCAAATGGTTAAAGAAGTTGCCGCTAAAACATCAGATGTTGCGGGTGACGGAACAACAACAGCCACCGTATTGGCTCAAGCTATTTTGGTTGAAGGCATGAAGTCTGTTGCTGCAGGCATGAACCCAATGGATTTAAAACGCGGTATTGATAAAGCCGTGGTTACTGCGGTTGCTGCTCTTGAAGAATTGTCAGTGCCTTGTGCCGATACAAAAGCGATTGCTCAAGTAGGCACTATTTCTGCTAACTCTGATGAGTCTGTTGGCGAAATCATTGCTGAAGCAATGGATAAAGTGGGTAAAGAAGGTGTTATCACGGTTGAAGAAGGTTCTGGTTTAGAAAATGAACTTGACGTGGTTGAAGGCATGGAATTTGACCGTGGTTACCTATCTCCATACTTCATCAACAACCAAGAAAGCATGAGTGTTGATTTAGAAGAGCCTGTGATTTTATTGCACGACAAAAAAATCTCAAACATTCGTGATTTACTACCAATATTAGAAGGCGTTGCAAAAGCAGGTCGTCCATTATTGATTATTGCTGAAGATATCGAAGGCGAAGCCTTAGCAACCTTGGTTGTTAACAATATGCGCGGAATCGTTAAAGTAGCGGCTGTTAAAGCCCCTGGTTTTGGCGATCGTCGTAAAGCTATGTTAGAAGATATTGCTATCTTAACCGGCGGTACTGTTATTGCTGAAGAAGTAGGTCTAACACTTGAAAAAGCAACTCTAGAAGACCTAGGTTCTGCTAAACGCGTAACAATCACTAAAGACAGCACGGTTGTTGTTGATGGTGCTGGTCAAGCGGCTGATATTGAAGCACGTGTTGCACAAGTACGTGCACAAGCTGAAGATGCAAGCTCTGATTACGATAAAGAAAAACTTCAAGAACGTATGGCTAAATTAGCCGGTGGTGTTGCTGTTATTAAAGTAGGCGCAACCACAGAAGTTGAAATGAAAGAGAAAAAAGCTCGCGTAGAAGACGCACTACATTCAACTCGCGCAGCGGTTGAAGAAGGTGTGGTTCCTGGCGGTGGTACAGCATTAATTCGTGTATTAGCTGCCGTTAGCGAAGCTAAAGGCGCAAACCACGATCAAGACATCGGTATTAAAATTGCGTTACGCGCAATGGAAGCACCATTACGTCAAATCGTTACTAACGCGGGTGAAGAAGCCTCCGTTGTTTTACAAGCGGTTAAACAAGCAAGTGGTAACGAAGGTTACAACGCTGCAACCGGTGAATATGGCGACATGATTGCGATGGGTATTCTTGATCCAACTAAAGTAACCAGAACAGCACTACAAAATGCTGCGTCTATTGCTGGTTTAATGATTACTACCGAAGCGATGATTACCGACGAACCTGAAGAAGCTGGCGCTGCTGCTGGTGGCATGCCAGATATGGGCGGCATGGGTGGAATGGGTGGTATGGGTGGAATGGGCGGCATGATGTAAGTCTCCCTTACTATTCAGTAAGCTTTTAAAGAGCCCGTAGAGTTTTATCTACGGGCTTTTTTTTGCGTGATTGTTTTTTCTACTGTAATCTACCAATCGATTGTTAGAATGGATAGCTGCGCTGATTAATTGATTGGTGTGCTAGGCATTATTTATATTGAGACCTTTGGATATAGGGGGGGTATGGGGAATATAGTGAAAGGGTATGCGTTTGCTCTAATTTTATTAGTGAGCACGGCATCTCATGCGGTCATTAAGCATGGGAATGGCGCGCATGAATTTGGTTATAGCGGCTATCTTAGGGTGGGCGTAGGCCAGAGTGAAGGCGGTGCTTCGCAAGCACGGTTTAAATTACCCGGTGCGCGCTCCGCGCCTCGTTTAGGCAATGAACCAGAAACGCTGCTAGAGGCGGAGTTTCAGTATGTCTATAAAGACACTGAAACGAATAAACAAAGATTTAAGGTTTTTGTCAGTAGAACGCATTATTCGACACATGGGCGAGATAGTGAGCTGAATTACTGGTCGCAAGGTTACGTTATGTTGAATGACGTTTTTGACGATGTAGATGTCTGGTTTGGTCGACGCTATTACGATCGGAAAACAGTGTATCTGATGAATCATTTTTGGTTGGATTTTGGTCAGAGTTCTCATCTGGGTGGCGGGGTGGAGAATATTGATCTGCCGGTCGGTTCGCTGGATATTGCGTTGTTTCAGTATAGAGATAAGGACTCATTTAACGAGGTGCGAAACCATGCGCTTGATTTTCGCTGGCGTGAAATAGAGCTGCTAAATAATACCAAAATGACTTTTTGGGCGCAGTTAGTGAAACGAGATGAAAATGAATTTCTTGGCTACTCTGCTCGCAGTGGTGGCGGTATTGGTTTTTGGCTGGATTCTAAGTTTGGAAAAGCTAGTAATACATTTGTCGCAATCGCGCAGCGAGGCTCGGCGATTACTCAGGCAGATTTCAACACCAGTTCTATTCGCGAAGATAAGGAATGGGTGTTGGATTCGGCATCGGTGTACGAATTCAATAACCTTTTTTTGTATCAGGTTCTGCCCGATTATGCGGTACAAGTTGGCGCGGTTATCAGGCATGAAGACCGAGGCTTAGCCGGCAAGTCGGAGATTGATTGGTACAGCCTTGCGGTGCGGCCGATTGTGTTCTTAAACGACCATGTCAGCTTGGCGTTTGAATTTGGGGTGGATCATATTGATGATGACCTGCACGGTCGCAAGGGGAACCTATATAAAGAGACGCTGGCGTTGCAATTATCGCGTAAGCCTGGGTATTACGAGAGACCGGTGTTGCGGCTATTTGCGACTTATGCGCAATGGGATGGTGATTTTAAAGGCTTGGTAGGGGATAAACCTGATGATGCGCCCTATGGCGAGGATACCGAAGGCTGGTCTACAGGTTTACAACTCGAATGGTGGTGGTAGTCCTTTAGTTCGTTGGTGTATGTATTTCAATTATCCGCTACACTTTAGCTAGATGATAGCAACGGGAGGGATATTTATGTTGAAAAACAATACCAATAAGATGTACCAATATCTGCAAGATGAAAACATTGAGGCTTTTAATGCCGCGCGTGAACAAGGTGAAACCGTCGATTTAAGTAATAGTGCGTTTAGGGGGTTGATCTTAAAAGGTGCCAACTTAAACGGTTTGGATTTATCGGGTAGTCATTTTAAAAGCACTGACCTACGCGGTGCAGATCTACGTGATTGTAACTTGGATGGCTGCAGTATCTTTAGTGCAAAAATAAGCGGGGTGTTTTTTCCGCCGAGCTTATCGGCGAATGAAATTAACCTTTCTTTATTGCACGGTACTCGGATGCGAATGCCGGGGTAATTCCTCTTCGGTTTTACTTAATCAAATTTCACGGGGGTGATACACTCTTTCGTTTAAGCATTAAACGTAAAGAGGTTGGGTTATGGCGGGTCATAGTAAGTGGGCGAATATTCGTTTTCGTAAAGGTGCTCAAGATGCCAAACGTGGAAAATTATTTACTAAGTTAATTCGTGAAATTACCGTGGCCACCAAGGCCGGAGGCCCGGACCCCGATAATAACCCGCGTTTAAGGTCGGCGGTTGATAAAGGCCTGTCGAACAATATGAAACGCGACACCATCGAAACCGCTATTAAAAAAGGCAGTGGTACGGCCGATACCGGTGATTTTGATGAAATTCGTTACGAAGGTTATGGGCCTGCGGGTACTGCGGTGATCGTCGATTGTTTGACCGATAATAAAAATAGAACCGTTGCTGAGGTGCGCCACGCTTTTAATAAAAGTGGCGGTAATTTAGGCACCAGTGGTTCGGTTGATTATATGTTCCAAAAGCTGGGAGTTATTAACCTATCTAACAAGCTAGATGAAGATAGCCTAATGGACGCTGCTTTGGAAGCAGGGGCGGACGATGTATTGACCCACGATGATGGTTCTTTTGAGGTGCTAACCCAGCCAGACGATTTCATGCAAATGCGTGAAGCTTTACTTGAGGCTGGTTTCCCACATGAACACGCCGAAGTGACCTTACGCGCCGATAATTTATCGCCCGTGAGTACCAAGGATGCGGAAAAGATTTTACGTTTGCTTGATGTGCTAGAAGACTTGGATGATGTACAAAACGTTTACTCTAATGCCGATTTTCCCGATGAAGCCTTGCAAGAGGCTGAGTGATCTAATTAGATGCGAATTTTAGGGATTGATCCAGGCTCAAGGGTAACCGGTTATGGTCTGATTGAAGTGAACGGGCGAGCGGTTAAGTACGTTGATAGTGGTTGCATTAGAACCGGTGGCGGTGCGCTGCCTAGCCGACTGAAGACAATACACCTTGGTGTTCGCGAAATTATTCAGCATTACAAACCGCAAGAAATGGCTGTGGAGCAAGTCTTCATGGCGAAAAATGCCGATTCGGCTTTGAAGTTAGGGCAGGCGCGTGCGGCGGCAATTTGCGCGGTGTTTGATGATGATATAGAAGTTTTTGAATACGCAGCAAGGCAAATTAAGCAAGCCCTTGTTGGGAAAGGCAGTGCAGATAAAACACAGGTGCAGCACATGGTTAAAGTGTTATTAAAACTAAAAGGGACTCCACAAATGGATGCAAGTGATGCGTTGGGCGTTGCATTATGCCATTTACATAGTCAACAAACGGCTACACGGATTGCTCAATGATCGGTTTTTTACGGGGACGTGTCGACCAAAAACAAGCACCTCATGTGGTGCTGGATGTTAATGGCGTGGGTTACGATGTTGAAACTCCGATGTCGAGCTTCTTTAATGTGCCGGCTGTGGGTGAGCAAGTGCAATTACGCACTCACCTTGTTGTACGGGAAGATGCGCATATTTTATATGGCTTTATCAGTGAGCAAGAACGTGCCTTGTTTCGTAATTTAATTAAGGTGAATGGGGTTGGGCCCAAAGTGGCCTTAGGTATTTTATCGGGGATGAGTGCGGATGATTTCTGCGCGGCTGTTCGAGATAGTAACGTGACTGCCTTAGTTCGCTTGCCGGGCATTGGTAAAAAAACAGCCGAGCGACTTATTATTGATATGCGTGATCGTCTACCTGAGCAAAATGCTGCTGGGTCCGCCGATGCGTCTAGTAGCAATTTTAAGGTTGATATTTCCCCGCAAGAAGAAGCGATTAGTGCCTTGGTTGCTCTAGGTTATAAACCACAAGACGCCGATAAACGAATTCGTGCGGTGGCGGATGATTCGTTTAGCAGTGAACAATTGATTCGTGCCGCTCTACAGTCGGCACTAAAGAAGTAAGCCTCTATGATAGAAAGTGATCGTTTAATAAGTTCAGATAACCTTAGTGATGACGAGGCAATTGATCGCGCTATTCGGCCTAAATCGCTAGCCGACTATATTGGTCAGCCTGCTATTCGTCAGCAAATGGAAATTTTTATATCGGCTGCTAAAGGGCGTGATGAACCGTTAGATCATGTGTTGATTTTTGGTCCGCCGGGTTTAGGAAAAACAACGCTGTCGCATATTATTGCGAATGAAATGGGCGTTAACTTACGGCAAACATCAGGACCTGTTTTAGAAAAAGCCGGTGACCTTGCTGCCTTGTTAACAAACCTTGAAGAAGGTGATGTGCTGTTTATTGATGAAATTCATCGTTTAAGCCCTGTGGTTGAAGAAATTCTATACCCTGCGATGGAAGATTTTCAGCTGGATATTATGATTGGAGAAGGCCCGGCTGCACGCTCTATTAAATTAGATTTGCCGCCTTTTACCTTAGTCGGCGCGACAACGCGAGCTGGTTTATTGACCTCGCCGTTACGTGATCGTTTTGGTATTACTCAACGTCTAGAATTTTATAATGATGCTGATTTAACCCATATCGTGCAGCGTTCGATGAATATTTTGGCGCTAAATTCAGATGAAAAAGGTGCTGAAGAAATTGCCGTTAGGTCACGCGGAACACCACGAATTGCGAATCGTTTATTAAGACGGGTACGAGATTATGCCGAAGTGAAAGGTGACGGCACGGTAACCGCTGATATGGCAAACCAAGCGCTTAGTATGTTAGAAGTGGATAAAAACGGCTTTGATAAGCTTGATCGCCGTTTATTAGATGTATTGATTAACACCTTTGATGGTGGCCCTGTCGGGGTGGATAGTTTGGCGGCTGCGCTGAGTGAAGAACGTGGTACGGTTGAAGACGTGCTGGAGCCTTATTTAATTCAAAAGGGTTATATCATGCGTACGCCCAGAGGGCGGATGGCGACGCGGCACGCTTATCAACACCTTGGCTTAAAGCCGCCCAAAAAAATGGAAGCAGTGGCGGACAGCGAATAATGATTAAAAGGAATGAAATAGCCTAGTATGCAGATCATAGAACACCGCTGGCCGGTGAGGATTTATTACGAAGATACCGATATGCAAGGGATTGTGTATTATGCCAATTACTTGAAATACTTAGAGCGGGCGCGCACTGAGTTCTTACGCGAAAAAGGTTTCGAGCAAGATCAGTTGATTGAACAGCAAGCCGTTGCGTTTGCGGTTAGGTCGGTACAAATGGATTACATCAAACCGGCAAAATTTAATGACGAGCTTATTGTTGCGACTCAAGTCCAGCAATTAAAGCGGGTGTCATTAGTTTTTCAGCAAACGATCATCCGCCCAGCCGACGACAATGCAATAATTAACAGCGCGACGATAAAGGTCGCCTGCCTCGATGCACACAGCATGAAAATTAAGGCTATTCCAACCGAAATGATTGAGCAACTAACATGACTACCGATTTATCTATTGTCCATCTAATTAGCCAGGCTGGCCCTGTTGTGAAATTCGTGATGCTGCTATTGGTGCTGGCATCGGTCGTCTCTTGGACTTATATCTTTGCCAAACACAAGGAACTAAAAACCGCATTTGAGGTGGTGAATGTCTTTGAGAAACGTTTTTGGTCGGGTATTGAATTAAATGAATTATCGCGCCAGCTCGGTGCCGAGCGATATGATCGACGAGGTTTGGAAAATATCTTTCATAAGGGCTTTGAAGAATACACACGTCTTAATGCACAAAAATCGATGGAGCCGATGCACGTAGTAGAAGGCGCGCGGCGTGCAATGCAGGCGCAATACACCCGCGAAATGGATTTATTAGATAACCACTTGCCGTTCTTAGCGACCGTTGGTTCAACCAGCCCTTATGTCGGTTTATTTGGTACCGTCTGGGGAATTATGAGTTCTTTTCAGGCTTTGGCGAATATGAAACAGGCCACCTTGGCCTTGGTGGCGCCGGGTATTTCAGAGGCCTTAGTGGCGACCGCGATGGGTTTGTTTGCGGCGATTCCGGCCGTGGTGGCGTATAACCGCTTCTCAACCAATGCCGATCGCCTCGCGACGCGTTACGAAACCTTCATGGATGACTTTACTACCGTGTTACAGCGTCAGGCGCATATCAGCCAGCACGAGAAACACGATGGCGCGTAGTAAGCGTAAGCCTATTGGCGAAATTAATGTGGTGCCGTATATCGACGTGATGTTGGTGTTGTTGATTATCTTCATGATTACCGCGCCGCTGATTCAGCAAGGTGTGGAAATTGACTTACCACAGGCCGACGCAGCCGCGGTTGACGATAGTAATGCACCGCCCTTGGTGGTCACAGTCGATAGCCAGGGCCAGTATTTTTTAGACGTGGGTGAGAATGCCCTACAGCCCATTTCTCGAGAAACCCTGCAAATTAAAGTTGCCGCCGTTTTACGTAATAAACCGAAAACCGCGGTGATGATCCGTGGCGATAAAGACGTCGCCTATGGTGAGGTGGTGCGCGCGATGACGAGTTTACAAGCGGCGGGTGTGCCGAGTGTGGGTTTACTGACTGAGCCTGGACAGTAATACCTAAAATGCGCAGTATATTTAAAAAACACCCCGTAGCGGTTAGCGTATCAATATGTCTGCACTTATTGCTGATGGCTGTTTTTGTGTTTGGGGTGGAGTTGAATGATAAACCGGTTGTTAATAAACCCCGGGTTAATATCGTGAAGGCGACGGTGATTGATGCCTCGAAATTACGTGCTGAGGCCGATAAGATAAAAAAACTTGAGCGTCAACAGAAGAAAGCCGACGCTAAGAAGAAAGTAGACGCTAAGAAGAAAGTAGACGCTAAGAAGAAAGTAGACGCTAAGAAGAAAGCAGACGCCAAAAAGAAAGCAGACGCCAAAAAGAAAGCAGACGCCAAAAAGAAAGCAGACGCCAAAAAGAAAGCAGACGCCAAAAAGAAAGCAGACGCTAAGAAGAAAGCAGACGCTAAGAAGAAAGCAGATGCCAAGAAGAAAGCAGACGCCAAGAAGAAAGCAGATGCCAAGAAGAAAGCAGACGCCAAGAAGAAAGCAGACGCCAAGAAGAAAGCAGACGCCAAAAAGAAAGCAGATGCCAAGAAGAAAGCAGACGCCAAGAAGAAAGCAGACGCCAAGAAGAAAGCAGACGCCAAAAAGAAAGCAGATGCCAAGAAGAAAGCAGCGAAAGAGCAGGCGGCAAGAGAGCAAGCCTTGCAGCAGCAAATGCGGCAAGAGCAACAAGAACGAGCAGCGCAGGCCGCTGTTGCGAGTTTTAGTGACAAGATTCGACAAAAGGTCGAACGTAATTGGCGGCCGCCTCCTGGGAATATTGCTGGGCTTGCCTGTGATGTACGGGTACGTTTAATTCCCGGTGGTGATGTAGTTGATGCGCGGGTTATTAAATCCAGCGGCAATACTGTTTTTGATCGTTCGGTGGAATTGGCTACGCGCAAAGCATCGCCATTACCACTACCGCGAGACCCGAGTATGTTTAAGTATTTTCGTACACTTGAGTTTAATTTTAGGCCAGGAGGCTAATAAGCGATGAATAGAGTTAAAAAAATAGGCGCGTTGCTGGGGTTTTTGCTGAGCTTTTCTGCTTGGGGTGGTGCGTTGAAAATTGAAATTACCCAAGGGGTGTCTTCGGCGCAGCCGATTGCGATAATACCGTTTTCTACCGCCCAAGTTGTCGGTGAGGTCTGGGTGGATGTTGCGCAAATCATTAGTGATGATTTGGCGCGTAGTGGGCGTTTTAAACCCTTACCGCGGCTGGACATGTTAAACAAACCCTCCTCAGCGGCGCAGGTAAACTTCCGTAACTGGCAAGCGCTAGGGCAAGATAATTTGGTGGTGGGGAAGGTGTTACCCGCGGCGAACGGTCGATTGACGGTACAGTTTCAGTTGTTTGATGTGTATAAGGGGGAGCAATTAACCGGTTTTAGTGTGCCGGCTAACTCGGCCAGCTTGCGAGCTGCGGCGCACCGCATCAGTGATTTGATTTATGAAAAGCTAACGGGGCAAAAAGGCGCGTTTAGCACCCGCATCGCCTACGTAACATCTGCACACGGTGTTAATGGTCAGGCCGAATATAAAATTCAAGTTGCCGACGCCGATGGTTTTGGCGCGAAAACCATCGTCACCTCGTCGGAGCCGGTGATGTCCCCAGCGTGGTCCCCACGGGGGGATAAGCTGTCTTATGTCTCCTATGAAGGACGGCGTTCTTCTATTTATACTCAAACACTACGCAGCGGACAGCGTGAAAAACTGCGTTCTTTTAAGGGCATTAATGGCGCGCCAGCGTGGTCACCTGATGGTAGTCAGTTGGCGTTAACCCTTTCAAAAGATGGTAGTGCAGACATTTATGTTTACAATGTTATTAGCCGTTCGTTTCGACGTTTAACCCGCAGTTATGCGATTGATACCGAGCCTTCATGGTCGCCAGATGGCAGACAAATTATTTTCACCTCGGATCGTGGGGGCAAGCCGCAAATTTATCGTATTTCAGCGAATGGCGGGAAGGCGGCGCGGCTCACGTTTGAAGGAACTTATAATGCGCGGGCCAGTTATTCCCCAGATGGTAAAAACGTCACTATGGTGCATCGAGTGAATGGGCAGTACCGTATTGCGAGTTTGGAGCTGGCAACGGGGTTTACCAATATTCTGAGCACTGGAAGCTTGGATGAGTCACCGAGTTACGCGCCAAATGGCAGTATGATTTTGTATTCAACCAGTGATGGTTTGAAAACAATATTAGCTGCGGTATCATCTGATGGTAAAGTACGTCAGAAACTACGTCTCCAAGGGGGGGATGTTAGGGAACCTGCTTGGTCACCTTTTAAACAATATTAGAGGAAAAACATATAATGAAAACATATCAGAAATTACTCGTCAGTCTTTGCTTATCATCTGCGTTGGCGGGTTGTAGTATGTTTGGCGGCGATGAGCAAGCCGGAGGTTCTGCGGCGATTAATGGGAGTAATGGCGGTGCTAGTACTACCGGTTTAAACGGTGCGGATAACTTTACTGGCCACCCATTGGATAATCCAGCGAGCCCATTAGCAACTAAAGTTATTTATTTTGCTTTCGATAGCAGTGCGGTTGAGCCACAGTACGAAGCAGTGTTGGCGGCGCATGGGGCTTATTTGGCTGCTAATAACGGGGTTGCTGTTATTGTTGAAGGTCATGCCGATGAGCGTGGTACACGTGAATACAACGTGGCACTGAGTGAAAAACGTGCAAAAACAGTACAAAACTTATTGTCTCTACAAGGCGCGGCGGGGAACCAAGCTGAGGCGGTTGCCTTGGGTGAAGAAAAGCCGGTTGTGTTAGGGCATGATGAAAAATCTTGGCGCTTAAATCGTCGTGTTGAACTTATTTATCCAGCACATTGATTATTAGACAAATAACAGGGCAGCTTGCTGCCCTGGTGTTGTTTAGTGGGGCTGCTTCGGCAGCCCTACCGCCAGTGGTGGATGGTAATGCTCAGCAGGTAAGCGGTGCGGCATCGTCTAATTTGCTAACGATGTATAAACGCTTGGAGCAATTGCAGCAGGATGTACAGCAAATGCGCGGGCAGCTCGAAGAGCAAAACTATTTAATAGAGAGTTTGAAAAAAAACCAACGTGATTTGTACTTAGACACGGACCGCCGCATTCAACAGTTAGAGGCACCGGTTATCCAGCAGGCGGTGTTGCCAGTAATCCAGCCTGAGGGAGCGGATATGCTTCCAACAGCGAATTTAAATGCAGCATCAACGGCCTTGGGTGCCGATAAAAAAGCTTACGATAAAGCGTTTGCCGGTTTACAGGCTGGGCGTTATCCGCAAGCAATTAGTGATTTTTCAGCGTTTGTGAGCAGCTACCCGACTAGCGAGTATTTAGCGAACGCTTATTATTGGCTGGCTGAAGCCAGTTATGTGAGCCGTGACTTTAGCCGCGCACTCGATGAATTTAATCAAGTTCTGCAGCAGTTTCCACGGCATGCCAAAGCCAAAGATGCGTTGTTGAAAATAGGCTTTATTCACTACGAAAATAAACAGTGGCAGCAAGCTAGGGCCAGCTTACAGCGAGTCACTACCGATTACCCGAGTACCACGGTTGCAAGCTTAGCGGCTAAGCGACTTGAACGTATGCGACAAGAGCAGCATTAAAGCCTGAGAGTTATGACGAAAAACAGTTTACGAATTAGCGAAATATTTTATTCTCTGCAAGGAGAAGGTAAGTCGGTCGGCTTACCAACAACCTTTATTCGGTTAACCGGCTGCCCTTTACGGTGCGGTTATTGCGATACCGAATACGCCTTTTATGGCGGGCAGGAACGTGATATCAGCGATATTATCGACCAGGTTCAGTCGATTGGTGCTAACTATATCAATGTGACCGGTGGTGAGCCGTTAGCGCAAAAACGGGTGCATGGCTTGATGAAGCAGCTATGTGACTTAGGCTTTCAGGTGTCCCTTGAAACAAGTGGGGCCTTGGATGTGTCGGCGGTGGATTCTCGAGTGGTCAAGGTGCTGGATGTTAAAACACCGGGTTCGGGCGAAGAGGCTAAAAATAAGGTGCAGAACTATGCGTACCTAACGGCAACTGATCAAGTGAAATATGTTATCTGTGATCAGGCGGACTTCATCTGGTCGAAAGAGCATATGTATCAGCACCAATTGCAGGATAAGTGCGAGGTGTTGTTTTCGCCGGTACAAGGGCGGTTGGAAGCCGCTGAGTTGGCGGGCTGGGTGTTGCAATATAAGCTCCCCGTGCGATTCCAAATTCAACTTCATAAGTATTTATGGGGCGATCAGCCCGGTAAGTAATGACTAAATAGATTTAATCAATGACAAAAAAGAAAGCAGTTGTATTAGTGTCCGGTGGTTTAGACTCGGCCACGGTGTTGGCTATCGCCAAAGATCAGGGGTATGAGTGTTATGCGCTTAGCTTTGACTATGGGCAGCGACATAACTCAGAGTTAGACGCGGCTGAAAAGCTGGCAAAGCATTATGCGGTCAATGAGCATAAAACGATTACCTTGGGCATGGGGGAGTTCGGTGGTTCGGCCTTAACCGATGACCTTATCGAGGTGCCTACCGAACAAGCGAAAGGGATTCCGGTGACGTATGTGCCGGCACGTAATACGGTGTTTTTGTCGATTGCTTTAGGCTGGGCGGAAGTGCTGGATGCTTGGGATATCTTTATTGGGGTTAACGCGGTGGATTATTCGGGGTACCCCGATTGTCGACCTGAATTTATTAAGGCCTTTGAAACATTAGCCAACTTAGCGACTAAAGCGGGAGTGGAGCACGGTGGTTTTAAAATCCATACGCCGTTGATTGATTTGACCAAGGCGCAAATTATTCAGCAAGGCATGGCGCTGAAGGTTGACTACAGCGCAACGGTTTCTTGTTATCAGGCCAATGCAAAAGGTGAGGCTTGTGGTGAATGTGAGTCGTGCCGCTTGCGAAAACAAGGCTTTGAAAAGGCTAAGCAGGGCGATCCGACGGTGTATCAGCAGTAAATTATTAATTATTTTAATTTAATTGCAAAAGGGGCTTGCCTTTCTGCGTGAAAACGCTATTATACACGCCTTCTTGGAGGGTCGTTAGCTCAGCCGGTAGAGCACCGCACTTTTAATGCGATGGTCGCGCGTTCGAATCGCGCACGACCCACCATCCAAACATAAAAAAATCCAACTTTTAAGTTGGTTTTTTTTTGCCCGCGGTTTAAGCAGGTATAGCTCAGAAAGATAACAGGATGTTGCTGCGTGACGATGTGCCAATGGGGTGTGGGTTTCTACGCGCTAAGGTTTTAATGATGTAAGGCTGGTTATTTAGCTTGCTCAATATAGGTAGAGTATGAAAATAGATTATTCGGCAATAGATAGAAAGCAGTTGGCTAAAGATATCGATGCATTAAGAGCGTCGGTTGGCGCACCTAATCAAGCAGATTTTCAACACTTGAAAAAGGTTGAACTCTGGGGGCGTGTGCTAGCCTTATTAGGTTACGCAACGGCATGGATTATGCCATTTAATCCCTTCGCCGCGTTACTCATTAGCACCGCCAATGTATGCCGTTGGGCGAACGTTGCCCACCCTGTTTTACACGGGGCATACGATAAAGTGCCGGATGTGCCGAAACGCTATACACGGAAAGGTTTTGCCAAGGGTTGGTGGCGACGGACGGTTGACTGGTTGGATTGGATTCACCCAGCAGCGTGGGACGTTGAGCATAATAAAATGCACCACTATCACTTGGGTGAGAAAGAAGACCCCGATCATATCGAGCTAAATACACGAGCCTTACGTGATCCAAAAATTCCGATGTTTTTACGTTACATGTTTGTTGGCGGATTGGCCTGTGTTTGGAAGCCATTTTATTATGCGCCGAAAACGCTGATGATTTTGAATAATATAAAACGTAAAAAGAACGGAAAGCCGGAGTGGCAAGGTCGAGCGCGTAACCCATTTCGTGGTGAAGGCGCTGCGCTATGGTTGAATTGTTATTTGCCGTATATCGGATTTCGTTTCGTCTGTATGCCGGCCTTATTTTTACCCTTGGGTGTCGAGGCGGCGACCAATGTGTTATTAACCTCTCTATTGGCTGAATTGTTGACCAATTTGCACTCGTTTTTGGTGATTATTCCGAACCATACTGCGGAGGATATTTATCGTTTCGAAGAGCCGAGTGATAGCAAGGGCGAATTTTATTTGCGGCAAATTATTGGTAGTGTGAATTACACCACCGGCTCGGATAAGGTGGATTTCATGCACGGCTGGCTTAATTATCAAATTGAACATCATCTATTACCGGCTTTACCCTTAAGTCAATATCAAAAAATGCGCCCACAGGTGATGGCCATTTGCCAGAAACATGGTTTGCCTTACCGGCAAGAAAATGTTTTTAAGCGTTTGTACATGACGATAGAGCTGATGGTCGGTAAAACCAGTTTGTTGATCGCAGAGCGGAAGTTAGTCGGTTAAGACGATAGCTTGATCGCGTCAGCAGGGAAGGTTTTGCCTAGTTTAGTTGCTCGCTAATAAAGCGAGTTGGCTGAGTGGGTTTCTTTGAGTGAATTTGCGCTGAGTTTATCCACCTATTTAAATAGGTGGTTAGCTTAAGGCGTATGGTTGGTCGTGTTGAAAGTGCCTAGTTGCTAAGGAATGAGGGTAGATGAGTGGCGGTTTGTTAGCTTGGTTAATTAATGGTAATCAATACTTCGATGTGTTAGATCTGGAGGGGCGTTTTACGGTATACTATATCTAATAATCGTTTGATTATAAAACTCAATAAATTAAGTGCAAGGTATCACGATGAAGATTTTAGTGGGAGTAAAGCGCGTTGTAGATTACAACGTTCGTATACAAGTCAAGCCTGATGGCTCAGGTGTTATAACCGATGGCGTAAAAATGAGCATCAACCCGTTTGATGAAATTGCTGTTGAAGAGGCGCTTCGCTTGAAAGAAGCGGGTAAAGCGGAAGAAGTTATTGCCGTCACCATGGGGCCTAAAGTTTGCCAAGAGCAACTTAGAACTGCCCTAGCAATGGGTGCCGACCGTGCGATTCACGTAGAAACAGACGAAGAAATTCAACCGTTAACGGGCGCACGTATCTTCAAAGCCTT
>MAAC01016772.1_pt1 | contig 14949 bp, 17 predicted proteins | sample 1115981 | NCBI WGS metagenome assembly MAAC01 (sample SAMN04961126, study PRJNA320927) | seawater metagenome | isolation source: sample BD02T64 sea water enriched with oil for 64 days | place: USA:Gulf of Mexico | collected 2013-07-27 | reverse complement strand
GATGCTAAAATAACTTCAATTAGCACATCAAATTAATAATACTTTATAGGCACATAACACATGAGCGATTCTAATAAAAAAAATAAAACAAATATACCTAAGTTCAATTTTTACTGGGTGTATGGAGCAATTTTCGTTTTGTTAATTGCATTTCAATTTTTCAACTCTGGCGATGTTTCTTCTAGAAATATCACCAATAATAAATTTTCTGAAATACTAAGCAGTAATGATATTAAAGAGATTGTTATTGTAAACAGAAGCAGTGCTCAAATTTACTTAACAGAAGAAGCGCTAAAAAAAGAAGCCTATAAAAAACTAAAAAAGACCACACTATTTAATCAACGTGCTCCTATTTTTTCTTACGATTTTGGAGATTTACAAAATTTCGAGAATCAATTAGCTACATCTAAGAAAACATATAACTTAGATTTTGATCAAAAACACGTAGAGCAAACGAGTTTTATGGATCAAATATTTGCGTTCTTACCGTTTATAATCCTTATTGCTATTTGGTTGTTCTTTATGAAAAGAATGTCTGGTGGTGGAGCCGGTGGTGGCGGTGGAGGCCAAATATTTAATATTGGAAAATCTAAAGCTAAATTATTTGACAAAGACACTAAAGTAAAAACATCGTTTAAAGATGTTGCGGGTTTAGAAGGAGCTAAAGAAGAAGTACAAGAAATTGTAGATTTCTTAAAAAACCCAGGAAAATATACTGCTTTAGGAGGTAAAATTCCGAAAGGTGCCTTATTAGTTGGTTTACCTGGAACAGGGAAAACATTATTAGCTAAAGCTGTTGCAGGAGAAGCTGGTGTTCCATTTTTCTCTTTATCTGGATCAGATTTTGTAGAGATGTTTGTTGGTGTTGGTGCGTCTCGAGTTAGAGATTTATTTAAACAAGCGGCACAAAAATCTCCTTCTATTATTTTTATTGATGAAATTGATGCTATCGGTAGAGCTCGTGGAAAAAACAGCATGACTGGTGGTAATGATGAACGTGAAAACACATTGAATCAATTACTAACAGAAATGGACGGGTTTGGAACAGATACAAATGTTATTGTATTGGCCGCAACAAATAGAGCCGATGTTTTAGACAAAGCTTTAATGCGTGCTGGTCGTTTTGACCGTCAGATCTATGTAGATCTACCAGATATTAATGAGCGTCAAGCAATTTTTGATGTTCACATTAAACCTTTAAAATTAGGGAATGATGTAAATATTGAATCTTTGGCACAACAAACTCCAGGTTTTTCTGGTGCAGATATTGCAAATATGTGTAATGAAGCTGCCTTAATTGCAGCGAGAGTTGATAAAAAAGCAATTGAGCATCAAGATTTTTTAGATGCTGTTGATAGGATTGTTGGTGGTTTAGAAAAGAAAAACAAAGTAATAACTCCAAAAGAGAAAGAAACAATTGCTTTTCATGAAGCTGGACACGCAACTGTAAGCTGGATGTTAGAGCATGCTGCCCCATTGGTAAAGGTAACTATTGTGCCAAGAGGGCAATCTTTAGGTGCTGCTTGGTATTTGCCAGCAGAAAGAATGATTGTTCAAACTGAGCAAATGTTAGATGAAATGTGTGCAACCTTGGGAGGTAGGGCAGCTGAGAAAATTATTTTTAATAAAATTTCTACCGGAGCCTTAAGCGATTTAGAAAAAGTAACCAAACAAGCTAGAGCAATGGTTACTGTTTACGGACTGAATGAAGTAGTTGGAAATATCACATATTATGACTCATCTGGTAATGATTCTTTTGTAAAACCTTATAGTGAAGACACTGCAAGAACTATTGATAAAGAAATCTCTAAAATGATTGAAGCTCAATACCTAAGAGCAATTGAGTTATTAGAAATTCATAAAGAGAAACTAACAGTGCTTGCTAAATTACTTTTAGAAAAAGAAGTGATCTTTAAAGACGACTTATTAAAAATATTTGGAAAAAGACCTTTTGAAAAAGAAGAAAAAGCTGAAGAAAAAAGTTCTGAAGCAACTGAAAAAACTGAAGAATAATTTTTTACCTTTATTTTTTTATTGAGAATGAGTTTTTTTAAAAAAGTATTTAAAATATCTAACCAATCATCCGAAGAGAAGGCTGCTAAAAAGCAAGAAGTCAACTTATCTTTGGATGATTCTTTTGTGCATTATTTCTTAGAAAAAGGAGGTAAATTTTTATATTGTACAAAAAAAGAAGAAATAAAATCTCATCTTGAAAACATTATTCTAGAGAATGATTGGAAAGAATTAGTTTGTATTGACAAGAATATTGCCAAAATCACAAATAAAAAGAGCATCTCTATAAAAGAGGATATAAATTACTCGGCACCTTTTCTAACATCTTGCGAACATTTAATCGCTGACAATGGAGACATCTTATTTTCTTCAAATCAGCTAAGAAGTAAAAAGATTGCTGCACTATCTGAACACTTTATCGTTTTTGCGACTACAAGTCAACTGGTTAAAAACACAGGTGAAGGTTTAACAGGTATTAAAACGAATTTTAGAGGGAATATCCCAACTAATATTAGTGCTATTAAAAATTACTCAATCAATAAAAACGACGATAATTTCCTAAATTACGGCAACAGTAACTCAAAAAACTTATATTTGCTGCTATTCGAAGATTTATAGTATGCGCAACCTAATAACCAGATTAATCTCTGGCTTTGTTTATGTCTCTCTTTTCATATTTGCAACTCTTTTTGATGCTAAAAGCTACATTGCTATAACCAGTGTATTTGCTGCTATTTGTATTTGGGAGTTTTCAAAAATTGTAAAACTCAAGAATATAATTCCTTATATTTTATTAGCTGCCTCAGTATATTACTTTCCTTTTAAAGTACCAGAAAAAGTGCTGCTTTTTTTATTAATCGCAACTCTATTATGTGCCATCAGATTAATCTATAATCTGTATAATAAAACTCAGAATTATCCTTCTGCTAATATTGACAAGTTAGATTTAACAATTAGATATATCATTTTACCATTTAGCTTTTTAATTGCTTTACCATTTGTATTTGGCGACTATCAACCAAAAATTGTAATTTGTATCTTAATTTTTATTTGGGTTAATGATAGTTTTGCTTATTTAGTAGGTAAGAATTTTGGAAAAAGGAAGCTCTTTGAAAGCGTATCTCCTAAAAAAACCATTGAAGGATTTATTGGAGGTTGGTTTTTTTCATTAATCGCTGCTTTTTTCATTTCTCAACAACACGATGACTCTAATATTAACCTGGTAGACTGGATTATAATCGCTTCAATCCTATCTGTTTTTGGAACAATTGGAGATCTGATTGAATCAAAATTTAAACGACAGGCCAACGTAAAAGACAGTGGTACAATTATGCCTGGACACGGTGGAATGTTAGACAGATTAGACAGCCTGTTTTTTGCTGCCCCTTTTGTGTTTTTATATTTATACTTTTTCATATAACCCCAGTATGTTTCATAAAGAAGGATTTAATATTATAACAATTACTTCAATACTACTTGTTGCTGGAATTATAATAACAGATAATTTCCTAGAAACATATCTGCTTCAAAAAACGGTGCAAATAGCATTAATAGTAATATTTCTGATTGTTTTACAATTTTTTAGAAACCCCAAAAGAAACACTGTTCTAAACGAGAATCATATTATAGCTCCAGTAGACGGAAAAGTAGTTGTGATTAAAGAAGTATACGAATCAGAATACTTTAAAGACCAAAGACTCCAAGTTTCTTTTTTCACGTCTCCAATCAATGTTCATGTTATTAGATATGGATTAAGTGGTATTATCAAGTACAATAAATATCACCAAAAAAAACAAATCCCTATTGAGCATCCAAAAAAAACGACAGACAACGAGAGCACAACAATTGTTATTGACTCGCATAAAATTGGAGAAGTAATGTACAGACAAATTGCAGGGGCATTTACAAAAAGAATTGTAAATTACGCTATCGAAGGAAACACTGTTATTCAAGGAGAAGATGCTGGATTTATAAAATTTGGTTCGAGAGTAGATTTATTTTTACCTTTAAACACCAAAATGAATGTAAAAATTGGAGATCAAGTGAAAGGTGGAGAACAAATAGTTGCTAGTAAATAGAATGAACCAAACCTCTTTAGACATACAATTCAAAGAAGCATATAAAGTGATTTCTGAACTATCTCAAGATCAATTTGCACCAGATATAATGCTTAAACTATATGCTTATTACAAACAAGCTACCTACGGAGACAACAATCTTGAATATATTGAGACTAACAAATTAGATCTTAGAAATAGATTTAAACTAAATGCTTGGATTCAATTAAGAGGAATGTCTATAGATAATGCAAAAAAAGAATACATTAAAATTGTAAACAATTTATAAAATAACTTCAATCATGAAAAAAATATTAATCTTCACCTTAATTCTTGGAATCTCTTTTCAGTTTACTTCTTGTAAAACAGAAAAGAAGAAAGAAATAGAAGCTAAAAAAGAAGTTAAGGCGCATCCTTATTCTTTAAAAACAGCAAAAAACTCAATTGACTGGGTGGCGTATAAAACGACAGACAAACTTCCTGTAAAAGGAAAGTTTAAAAAAATAACCATCACTAAAAATGGTGAAGGAAACACAGCCAAAGAAGCAATTAATGGTACTGAGTTCTCAATTCCAGTTAGTAGCCTTTTTACTGCTGATGTAAGTAGAGATTTTAAATTGAAAAAGTTTTTCTTTGGATTTATGGACAACACAAAATTATTATCAGGAAAATTAACTTTAACTGATGACACAAATGGAACGGCATCTATAACAATGAATGGAGTTACTGCTGACTTACCTTTTACATATACATTAGACGGAAAGGAATTTAAGTTAACTTCAACTATGAATTTAGACAATTGGAACGCTCAAAAAGCAGTTGAATCTTTAAATGTCGCTTGTAAAGACTTACACAAAGCTACAGATGGAATATCAAAAACATGGAGCGAAGTTGCCATCAATATTGCTTCTGTTTTTCAATAAAACAACTTTAAACACCTAAAAAAAGCCTCACAATTGTGAGGCTTCTTTTTTATGATAATATCTTAGTAACTAAATCTTTCTTTGCTTGCTCATCATCACCAAACAACCAACGCAAGGTATTGTCTTCCCAAATTTCATGGTATTCTTGCTCATTGATTAAATTACGTTCAATTGCTAAATCCAATATTTTTCCCGGGTACGAAGATTGGGCATCACTTTCCATTTCACCTAAAGGATACGGATCATCTAAGCCCATAATTACTTGGTTAGAACCTTGTCTATCTATCATTAATTTCAACGAATCGGTATCGTGTACTAATGTATCAAAATAAATATTTGGATGCCCAACCGCTTTTCTAGGATGCGTTTTCCCTTCAAACAAATCTGGTCTTCCATCAAATCCTTGAATTCTTCTTCCTAAATTCATTTGTGCCAATTGACCTCCATGTGCAAAACAGGTTCTGATATCTGGAAAACGCTCTTGCATTCCGTTCAGCGTATAAAAATGATAGGCATCACCACATTGTGCCAACATCCATATCAAATGAAAACGCCAATTGGTGTTTTCTAGCTTAATCATTTTATCACCATCATACGGATGGATCTCAATGGCTAGCTTGTACTTATTTGCCAATTCAAATATTGGGTCATTCTCTTGATCAAAAACACAACGCCATTGTCCAATCGAATCCATAAAGTGGGTAGGCAAACACAACACTTTCAATCCTAATTCTTCAACACAACGTTTTATTTCCCACAAAGCTCCTTGTATAAATCCCGGATGCACCACAAACCCACAAGTAAACTTAGATGGATGATCATGTTGCACCTTGGCATTAAAATCATTTTGAAAACGCAAAGCTTTTTTCATTTCCTCCAAACGTAAACCGTTCCCATACAATTGCGAAAGATTCAATACTACGGCGTGATCTAAACGATTCTTCTCCATCCACTCTAGCTTCTCGTCTAAAAAGAAACTAGAATCAGTTACAGGACGTTTCCATCCTTTCTGTAACATATGTTTACGCTCATCATCTACCCAAAAAATTTCCTTGTCTTTCATAAACTGTGGAATCTGCTCTGGATACGGTAATAAGTGTGAATGTCCGTTAATTCTAAGTTTTCTTTTTATCATTATTTTTGTAATTCCTGTGAAAACAGAAATCTCATTTTAAAATAGTTAGTACTCAATAGTAGGTTCCCGCTTATGCAGGAATGACACATATTATATTTTCTTTGGCGCTTCCATTATAGTTCCACAACTAGAACAGGTACATTTTTGCTTATCTGAGTAATAGGTGTCAAAAATAATTGGCATATCTGTTTCAATATTATCCAATGCAAATGGCTCTCTATACAATTGATTTCCACAATTTTCACAGTACCATTCCAAGGCATCTAACATGCCTTCAGAACGTGGATACTCTATTACCAAACCAACAGTATTCGCTTTTCGTTGTGGCGAATGTGGTACTTTAGCTGGCAGCAAATAAATATCCCCTTCATTAATTTCAACATCTTGTTGATTTCCGTCATAGTCAATAATTTTCAACACCATACCCCCTTCTACTTGGTAAAAGAATTCTGGCGTTTCATTATAATGGTAATCTTTTCTACTATTGGGCCCACCAACAACCATCACAATAAACTCTCCATCATTCCAAACACATTTATTTCCTACTGGAGGTTTTAATAAATGACGGTTTTCATCAATCCACTTTTTAAAATTTAAAGGCGATACTAATTTACTCATGACTTCTATTTTTTTGGGCGTTCCCTAAAGGTCGGGCTTTTCACTTTATCTTTTTATCTGTTCTCTATACATTTTATTTTTGATTTCGACTACGCTCAATCTACAAATAAAACACTCGAACTGACATTAAAAAGGATATCGCTCCAATCCCTAACGCGCGTTTTTGTTAAATTTTAAACTTCATTTACTTTTTCCAATATCATTTTTTTAATTTCCTTTCCTAATTTTTTTGCTTCTTTAGAATCTTTTTTATCAACTTCAAAATCTAAAATTCTAAATTTTTCATCATTAATTTTTAAAAACAATTCAACTACACAGAAATATGAACCTGAACTACTTCTTCTTGTTTTTACATGTATTATATCAGATTTCACCTTAATCTTAAAGGCTGAATTAAGATTTACTTCTTTATCCTTTAAGGTATTTGAAAATTTTATTCTTCCATTATAAATTTCCAGAAAATCTTTTAATTGCTTTAAAATAACTAAAACAGTAAAGACCAATATTGCAATTGAAAGAATCATTAAAAAGATTTGAGCCCCTGTTTCTTTAGCTTTGAATACAGATATATAGAATAAAAACAAAGATATCCCTAAGAAAAAAATCAATCCAATATTACCTCTATCTGTAAAGTAAAATTTTGACTGTACTCTTATTTTCTCAGCATCTGAATTTAAACTTAAGTTTGCTTTCTTTAATATAGAGCTAAAATCCATATTATAATGACTTCGTTCTACCTCCATCAACTGGAACATTAATCCCGTTGATAAAACTTGCTTTTTCACTTGCTAAAAACACCACTGCATTTGCAATCTCTTCTGGTTTTGCAAAACGTTTTGCTGGTGAAGCATTCATCATATTTTTAGAAACCTCATCAACTGTCAATCCTGTTTTACTCGCTTTGTTATTAATAATTTCTGTCAATCGCTCAGTTCCAGTTGCTCCTGGCAACACATTGTTTACTGTAATACCAAACTGACCTAATTCGTTTGCCAAGGTTTTTGACCAACTAGCAACCGCACCACGAATGGTATTTGAAACACCCAAACCATCTAACGGCTGTTTAACAGAAGTAGATATCACATTGATAACTCTACCAAATCCTGCAGTTTTCATAAATGGAACAACTGCTTGTACCAATACATGGTTGCATTTTAAATGCTGTGTAAATGCAGATTCAAACTCATCTAAACTTGCATTAAAAACAGGACCTCCAGCTGGACCTCCTGTATTATTTACCAAAATATGAAAGTTTGATTTCAAGTCCGTTGGATTCGAAAAATCAGCTACGATATAACGATGCTTCTGATTGTTATTTGGCAATTCTGAAAGCACTGCTTTCAACTTCTCTTCATTTCTTGCAATCAAGGTTACATTTACTCCTTCCGTAGCCAATCCCATTGCAGATGCTTTTCCAATTCCTTGTGTACTTCCACATACCAAGGCGTTTTTGTTTTCTATATTTAAGTTCATTTTATCCTGTCATTCCGCACTTGATGCGGAATCTTTTAATTTATAACTCTACTTTTTTTTATGAGATTCCCGCTTTCGCGAGAATGACAACTAATATTTTATACATATATTTTTTGGTTCTGTAAAGAAACGCAAGGCTTCAAAACCTCCTTCTCTACCAACTCCAGATGCTTTTGATCCGCCAAATGGCGTACGTAAATCACGCAGCATCCACGTATTTACCCAAACAATTCCGGTTTGTAATTGTTGAGAAAATTGCATGGTTCTATTTAAATTGTTTGTCCACAGTGTTGCAGACAGTCCGTATTTTACATCATTGGCTAAATGCAAGGCTTCTTTGTCTGTTGTAAACGACATAATCGTAACTACAGGTCCAAACACTTCTTCTTGATTGATGCTGCACGAATTATCCTCTACTTCTATTACAGTTGGCTGCAAATAATATCCATTTTCAGATCCTGGAACAGTAACCTCCAAACCTCCACATAAAATCTTTCCACCTTCATCTTCTGCTATTTTAATATAGGCCTCTACTTTTTCTAAATGTGATTTTGAAACCAAGGCACCTATATTTGTTGCCGCATCTGATGGGTGACCTACTTTTAATTGTTTTACTTTCTGAACAAAATCCGCCTTAAATCTTTCATAAATCGATTCTTCCACAAAAATTCTACTTCCACACAAACAAATCTGACCCTGATTGGCAAACGAAGAACGTACTGTTGTTTCTAACATGTTGTCATAATCACAATCTGCAAAAATGACATTTGGATTCTTCCCTCCTAATTCCAATGACAACTTTTTAAACATTGGCGCTGCAACTCTAGCAATATGTGCTCCTGTTGCTGTTCCGCCAGTAAATGAAATTGCTTTGATATTTGGATGTTCTACAATAGCTTGACCCGTTGTTGTTCCCAATCCATGTACAATATTCAGTACCCCTTTTGGCAAACCAGCTTCTGTACAAATCTCTCCTAACAAATAGGCAGTCATTGGAGTTACTTCACTAGGTTTTGCAACCACGCAATTTCCTGCTGCAATGGCTGGAGCAATTTTCCAGGTAAATAAATACAAGGGCAAGTTCCAAGGAGAAATACAACCTACAACACCTAATGGCTGACGCAATGTAAAGTTCACCGCATTCAAGCCTACACTCTCATGAGATTCAGATGCAAACTGAGTAATTGCATTTCCGAAAAAACGAAAATTACTTGCTGCTCTTGGTATATCAATCTGCCTAGCCAAACTCAACGGCTTTCCATTGTCTTTAGATTCTGCCAATGCAAAACGTTCTAAGTTCTCTTCTAATAATTCTGAAATTTTAATCAAAATCCTACTGCGTTCTTCTACCGTAGTTTTTGACCACTGCCTAAAGGCAGATTTAGCAGAATTATAGGCTTGCTGAACATCTTCTGTAGAAGAATTCGGAATTTGACCGTAAATTTCTCCGTTAGACGGATTGTAATTATCAATCGTTTCTCCATGAGTTGGATCAATAAATTGTCCGTTTATATAGTTTTTTATGTTCATTTTATTCTCAGATAAAGTAACCAAGACTATTTATCTTGCTTCTTGGCTCTTATTTCTCTAGTCTATTTTCTTAAAAGCAGTCACTTTAATTTCTACAACCAAATCTGGATGTGGTAATTGATGTACCGCAACTGTTGTGCGTGTTGGTCCTGTTGCTGGTTCAAAAAATTCTGCATACGCCTTATTATATCCAGCAAAATCATTCATGTTTACCAAGAAAGTAGAGACATCTACCACATCTTTAATACTCGCTCCTACTTTTTGCAGGTTTTTATCAATGTTGTTCAACACTTCTCTCGTTTGCGTTTCTGCATTCAAGTATTTAGTTCCCATCTCATCAATAATATCTACTCCAGCAATTGAGTTATCTGGTCTACGAGAACTGGTTCCTGACACAAAAATAAAATCACCCACAACTTTTACGTGTGGATATGCGCCTCTTGGTGTTACTTTTTTTTCTTCCATTTTATTCTTTTCTAAAATTTCTCTAATTCGTACAATGCTATCATCTTCTTTTCTATGATTCTTTTAGGCATTTTTTGCAATAAAAAATTTCGTGCATTTCGACCGTATTTCCAATGCGCCATTTTTCCAGTATTCCAAGACTGTTTTACAATCGCATTTACTTTTTTCTCTCTTCTTTTCTGAAACAATTCAAAAACATTTTCAGCAGTTCCTGTTTCAATTGCATTACTTAAACAATACGCATCTTCTATTGCCTGCGCTCCTCCTTGTCCCATATTAGGTGTAGTAGCATGTCCTGCATCACCAATTAAACAGACATTCTTTTTGTGCCATTTGTTCATTGGTTTTAAATCATTGATATCGTTTTTTAATACTTTATTTAGTGGTGTTGCCGAAATTAGCTTTGTAATTAATGGATGAAAATCTGAAAATAATTCAATCAAATTCTCCTTCGTTAGACTGCTATCTTCTTTACTGTTTTGTACTGCCAATGCAACAGCAAACCAATACACTTTATCTTTTGATATTCGTGAAATTCCAAATCGAATTTGGTTTCCCCACAATTCATAACCTCTGTGATCATATGCTGATTCTAATGCGATGTCTGCAACTCCTCTCCAACAAGTTTGTCCAGAATACCTTGTACTGCTTTTTGGAAAAAGCTGTTTTCTTACTTTCGAATTAATTCCATCTGCTCCAATTAAAAAATCGGTTTCAATACTAGAATCATCATCAAAAGACACTTCTATTTTACCAGAACTCAACTCCTTAAAAGAGCGAAACCCTTTATGCAATGTTATTTTCTCTTTCGGAATTTTATCAAATAATAATTTTTGAAGCTTGGCTCTATGAATTGCAACTGTAGTATATCCAAACTTCGCTTGAACCCTATCTTGTAGATTGTCTGACAATGGTTCAAGATTAGGTTTTCCTATTGTTATTCTATCTATTGCATTTCCATTCGATTGAATTTCTTCCAAAAGATCTAAAGATTCTAACACTTGTAATGCATTAGGTGCCAACCAAATTCCAGCTCCAATTTCATTTAATTGTGGTGCTTTTTCAAAAAGTTGATACGGAATTCCCTTCTTTTCAAAAGCCAATGCTGTTGTAAGTCCACCGATCCCTGCTCCAATAATGGTATATTTCATCAGTTATTGTTGTTTTTAGCCATCTCTAACAACTTCATTGTTGTTCTAAAATTACGAGACGTAGCAGTTACTTTTAATTTTTTTTCAAACAAATTATTTGTCAATTTCGTTCTGCCAAATCCATCTGGGCAATACATATACACCATATCATTCACCATAGTATATACATCATCATTTGTGATATTCACGGCAATAGATGTTTCTGTAGGCGCTACATTTAAAAAAGTAAAAGATACAATTTTATGATTTCCTGTAGGATATGGGTTGTTTTCAATGGCTTTTTCCCATTCATCAATAGTTCTTGCCAATACGGGAACATCATATCCGAATTTTGTACCTATACCTTTTTTCACTCCTTCTATAACATCTTCTTTTGACAAATCTGAATTCAAAACAATATTTCCACTCTGAATATAGGTCTGAACATTTTCAAACTTTAACTTAGCCAACAATTCACGCAATTCTGCCATCGGGAGAATATTCTTTCCTGACACGTTAATTCCTCTTAGTATGACAATGTATGTTTTCATTTATATATAAAAAGTTTCAAAGGCACAAAGCAACAAAGCCCATTACCCGTTCTACTCATGTTTTTTTATTTCACTAACTAAGTCCCGCTATTTTATCTTCTTGTAAAATTACGTTTGTTTGCTCTTGTACTTTCTTCAATACAATTTTTAATTCTTTTGTTGACATGTCTAATGCTGTTGAAACATTTGTATGAATAATCATATTCAACAGCGCTTTATCTTGCGCTCTCCCCTTTTTCATGGCATCAGAATATGGTATATTCTCATTGAAGGTAACCATCGAGTATTTAGAAAAATACTCTTCAGGGAAATTTTCTTCTAAAGACATTTCTAGCATCCGTTTTTGCTTAAATAATGGATTTGCTACATGATCTCTCATTTCAAAATAATTGTCGATCGCTAAATCTGCAATTGCATCTGTATCTTCTTTTCTTGCTTTTTCATAGGTTTTGAAAATTGTTTCCCAATCTCCTAACTCTTGATTCAGTATTTCATCAAATACTACCACATCTTCAAAAGAAGCATTCATTCCCTGTCCATAAAACGGAACCACTGCATGCGCTGCATCTCCCATAATCAACGTTTTATTCTTGTATGACCAAGGAGAACATTTTACAGTTCCCAACGCTCCCGTTGGATTGTTTGCGAATTCTTGCGCTATATTCGGAATCAGCGTTAATGCATCTGGAAATTGTTCTTTGAAAAAGGCGGTGATTTTACTTTCTGAATCTAAATTTTTAAAATTATAAACTCCCTCTTCATTTCCTAAAAACAATGTCACCGTAAAACTACCATCCATATTTGGCAAAGCGATTAACATATATTCGCCACGTGGCCAAATGTGTAAATGATCTTTACTTATTTGGTGGCTTCCATTTTCAGTTGCCGGAATTTCCAATTCTTTATATCCGTGAGTTAGATAATTCTGAGAATAACTAAACAAGAATTTACGTTCTAAGTAATAGCTTTTACGTAGTACAGAACCTGAACCATCGGTTCCGAAAATTACATCAGCCGATATAGATAGTTCTTCTTTAGAACTATAGTCTTTAAATTTCGCAGTCGAATTCTCAATATCTACAGTGGTACATTTTTTATTAAAATGAATGGTTACATTTTCATGTTTCTCTGCTTCAGTTAACAAAATCCCATTCAAATCTCCTCTAGAAATAGAATTGATATATTCTCCGTCTCTACCAGAATAATTTGAAGCAAATGTATTTCCTTCAACATCATGGATCAATCGTCCGTACATCGGAATACATATCTCACGTGCTTTCTCTTCTACTCCTGCTAAACGCAAGGCTTTAAACCCTCTATCTGACAATGCCAAGTTGATGGATCTTCCTGCAGTAATATCTGTAGTTCTTAAATCTGGCCTACTTTCATATACTTCAACTTTATATCCTCTTTGCGCCATACGCAAGGCTAATAAAGAGCCACACAAACCAGCTCCTATTATTAATATGTTTTCTTTTTTATTCATTTTAAAAACTTATAAATAGAATAACTGGAACTAATGCCAATAAACTATACATCATATATTTAAATCCTTTTTTCAATAAAACGCTCTCTTTTATGTCGAATGTTCTATCAATCATTTCCAACAATAAAAGAGGTAAATTAATCCCTACAAATACCCCTGCAATGTCTAACAGACTTGGAATCATTATTTTTTTATTAAAGAAATAGGCTAAAAACACAACCAACACCCCAACAACTAAGACCAAGATATTTAGCCTTTTTCTTAAACTGTTCCAATATTCTACTTTTCTTTTATTCATTTTACAACAATCCTTTTAAAACAGCTACCATGCTATACACATCGACAAAACTATTATACATTGGAACTGGTGCACAACGAATCACATCTGGTTCTCGCCAATCTGTAATGATATTATTATCAGTTAGTTTTTGATGCAAACTCTTGTCGGCATTTCCTACCTGAATAGACAATTGACAGCCTCTTTCCTTTGGGTTTGAGGGTGTGATAATTTTAATTGCATCAGATTCTATTTGATTGATTAAAAACTCAAAATAACCTGTTAGCTTCTCTGATTTTTCTCGGAGCGCTTCCATTCCAACCTCAGCAAACATATCTAAAGATGCTTTAATTGCTGCCATAGATAGTATGGGCGGATTACTTAATTGCCAGCCTTCTGCACCTGGCATTACATCAAATGGTTGACGCATGTTAAAACGCGTTTCCTTATTATGATTCCACCATCCAGAAAAGCGCGGTAAGTCTTTATTATATGCATGTTTCTCATGTACAAACAAACCTCCTAAACTTCCAGGTCCAGAATTCAAATATTTATAGGTACACCAAGCAGCAAAATCAACCCCAGAATCATGTAATTCTGGTGAAATATTTCCTACTCCATGTGCCAAGTCAATTCCGACCATACACTCTTTAGCATGGCCAATATTTGCAATTTTCTTAATGTCTAAATATTGCCCCGTATAATAATTAACACCGCCAATTAACAGCAATGCTATTTCATCTCCTTGCTCTGAAACAATTGTTTCTAAATCTTCAATGTTTAGCAACTCTTCTCCCTTTCTTGGCTTCCACTCTATCAATCCTTCTTCTACATCAAAACCATGAAATTTTAATTGCGATTGTACTGCATATCTATCAGAAGGAAATGCATCTGATTCAATGACAATTTTATATTTCTTTTTTGTTGGTTGATAAAAAGAAACCATCAATAAATGCAAGTTGGTTGTTAGTGTATTCATCACCACCACTTCTACCGGTTTTGCACCTACAATTTTTGCCATGTTTTCTGTCAAAAATTCATGATATGGCAACCAAGGGTTTTTCGCTTCAAAATGCCCTTCCACTCCATAACTTGCCCAATCGTCTAATTCCTGCTGAATATATTTTTGCGTATTTTTTGGCTGTAACCCTAATGAGTTTCCAGTGAAATATAACCAGTCATTTCCTTTTTTATCTTTCGGAATATGAAATTGATCTCGCAAATGCGCTAATTTATCTTGCTTATCTTGTTCTTGTGCGTAGGCTAAACTGTCTTGATACATCTCTCTTTA
>MAAC01000682.1_pt1 | contig 14956 bp, 14 predicted proteins | sample 1115981 | NCBI WGS metagenome assembly MAAC01 (sample SAMN04961126, study PRJNA320927) | seawater metagenome | isolation source: sample BD02T64 sea water enriched with oil for 64 days | place: USA:Gulf of Mexico | collected 2013-07-27 | reverse complement strand
TATCAACAAGGTGGCCGTATTTATTTGATGTCAGCCACTGGCGAGCGCCATTACCAAAGCGAAGAAGAATTAGCAGCACAAAATAAAAAACTCACTAAGCTAATTAAAGAAAACTGTCGCTAAGGTAAAAGCGCGTTCAAATAGGGTAATATAAAACGCTCGAAATTAATTAACCTATTTGTTTTAACTCTGTCTTATAGTGATGACTGCTATGAACATAATGAGCAGCGCCTGCTGCGAGCATTTCCTTGGTTTTTTCATCGAGTTGTTTAACCACTTTTGCGGGGGAGCCTAAGACTAAACTACCGTCAGGAATGTTCATGTTTTCTGTCACCAATGCATTGGCACCCACTAAACAGTTCTTGCCAATGTTGGCGCCATTTAACACCACGGCATTTATACCAATTAAGCTGCCTGCACCAATAGAGCAACCATGTAACATGGCTTTATGACCAACTGTTACATTTTCAGCAACCGTAATGGGAAAACCTTCATCAACATGCAAAACACAGCCGTCTTGAATATTTGAGTTTTTCCCTATTTTGACTTGCGCTAAATCGGCTCGGATCACGACATTAAACCAAATACTGGCATTGTCAGCTAACTCTACATTGCCGATGATGCAGGCGTTTGGTGCAATAAAGCAGCTTTCTGGAATATTTGGAGCAAGTTCACCTAACTGATAAAGCATATTTTAGTACCTTAATATTTGTTGCATTAGATTTTTAACGGTAATGTTAATGAAAAAACACTGCCTTTATTGATTTCACTTTTCACATTTATCGTCCCTTTGTGAGCTAAGGCGATATGTTTGACAATAGATAAGCCTAATCCTGTACCACCTAGCTCTCTACTACGTGCTTTATCTACCCGATAAAAACGTTCAAATAATCGTGATAAATGCTCTTCTGGGATGCCACTGCCTTGATCTTCGACACTGATGGTAATATCAAGGTTTTGCTTTATAACGGTTATTTTTATTTCACTGTTGCCATTACTGTATTTAATCGCATTATTGAGCAAGTTGATAATAGCTTGCTCTATTAACGAGGAGTTATGCTTAAATACAATGTCTTCGGCATTATTTAAAATAATGTTTATATTTCTTTCTAGCGCTTTGTCTTTACAGAGAAAAATAGCATTGCTTAACGCTAACGTAATAGACTCATCGACAAAGTCAATTTCATCAATTTCTGTTTCTTTTTCTATTTTAGATAAAGACAATAAGTTTTCAGTAATGCCCTCTAAACGAATAGAATGTGTATGTATAACTTCAATAAAGTGAGCTCTTTTGTCTTGGGCTAAATCAGGGAACTCTATCAAGGTTTCAGAAAGCCCCTGAATCGCGGTAAGAGGCGTTCTAAGCTCATGCGATACATTGGCAACAAATTCTTTTCTTTGTAATTCAAACTCTTTTAGTTTGGTAATGTCATTAAATACGACAAGAGTGCCACATTTGTTTTTGTGTATATCAAGTAAAGGCGCTGATTGAGCAAGCAACACTTGTTCATGCTCAATGTCATGGTGAATAACAATTTCTTGTCCTACAGGGGTGTTTTGTTGCAGGGCAAATAAAATAAGCTTGCGCAACTCAACATTCTCAATAACATTTTTTAACTTAACCCCTTCAATATTTTGCTCTGAAATTTTTAAAATATTATAGGCGGCTTGATTAATACGAAGAATATTTTCGCTACTGTCAACGGCAACAACCCCTTCAACCATGCTAGAAAACACAGCTTCTTGCTCGTTTCTCTGATTAAGAATAATTTCAATACGTTGATTTAACTGAATGGCAATTTCGTTAAATGCTTGGCCTAATTGTTCAGACTCAAGCGAGTCGTTTGAGCTTAATTGCACGCGACTGGAAAAGTCGCCTTTGGCTAATCGTTGCGCCTGCACTTTTATTATTTCTAGTGGTCTAACTAGCGATTTTGACATCCACCAGCTAGCAAATGCGGTAATAATAATGAGAATAAAAAAGCCCAACGATACCTTATAATAAATGCTCCACAAGGCATTTTGTAGCGTATATAAAGGGGTTGATGTTCTCATTATGCCAATCATTTTATCTTGCGCGATTATAGGCATAGCAAAATACATTGAGTCTATTGATAGTGTATGACCATACCTTATTGATAAACCTTTTCCGTACCGTGTTGCTTGTTCAATTTCAGGGCGATTTTTGTGATTGTCCATTGTTGCGGGATCTTTTTTATTATCGCCAATAATTTTTCCTGAAGGTAAAATAATGGTAATTCGTGTTGATGACTCATCACCTAGCTTTTGAGCTTTTATTTGAATTTCTTGATTATTTTTGGCTTGAATAAGTCGAGAAAACTCAGGCGTTAATATTTTTGCTCTTATTTCTAAGTCGACAGCACGCTCTTGATAATAGAAGGATTTAAATGACCAAAGTGCAATCATTACAATGGCGAGTAATGAGATAAATGAAATAATTAAAAAGGAGGGGTACAACTTCCAAAAAAGGGTTTTACGTTTTATTTTCATTTTATTTTCATTTTAGCTTCGTTAGTGAGTGTTCGTTGTTATTGATTGTTTTTATATGATAAAGGCTTTTTTGCTAAATGATAAGCCATTGCTGTTAAGCGCTGAGTAATAATTTTACTTATTGAGCGAATAAAATTATTACCACTTGATGAACAGCTTCTACTCACAACGTTAATCAATATGCGTTAGTCGCAGGTGAAGCTGAACTGTTTTCATTAAATAATTTTTTTACACTCTTCAATACATTCTAAACATGATTCTTCACAGGCTTTACATTGGGCATGCTTAGAGTGCTTACCACATTCTTCGGCGCACACTTGGCAAACATCAATACAAATTTTTGCAACAGCAACTAATTGCTCTGATTGGTAAGTAGCCATTTTTGCCAGAGCGCGACACATTACAATCATTTCGTTAACTGTTTCTGCACATTTGGCAACACTAGTGTCACCTGATTTGAATAGCTCTATACAATGGTCAATACATTCATCGCCATGCTGAGCACATTCATTTGCTATATTAACTAATGCTTTGTTAATTTTAGTCATTTTGTGGTGCTGGTGTGAATGCTCTTGTGCCGCTAATGCCGGACCAGCAGCGATAACTGCTGAAGTAGCAAGCAAGCCTTTTAATAAATTTCTTCTAGATTTTGTTTCGCTTTTTAAATTATCAGACATATTACATTTTTTCCTTATAATGCATGCATAGGTTATTGTTATCTTACAAGATAGTTATCTATGTTTGTAGACTGCACTTGCAGAATTTTTGAAGCTTAACACCTTATTTAAAGTTAACATAACTTCAATTCAATTTATTGTCTGATTTGCGTCTTTAAAATGTCTTATTTAGCTAATTGCATTAACGTACATCTGTAGTGTACTTATTTATATTTTGGTAAATAAAATGTCAGTAAATTTTAGTGAGTTAATATGCCAATGCATAAATAATAAAGGGCAAAAATATCTCGTACTGCTCACTACAGTGCTACTCACTCCGGTATTTTGTACTACGATAATTTCAACTTATGCCGTTCAAGTGTGTTGACGCCTGATTGTTTATCACTCGACCAGCGTATGTAGGAGTAGCATTTTTTCTTATCTGAGGGCATAACCAGTGGGCATTATTAAAGTAATTATCTTGTTTTGATGCTCATAACTTGGATTATTGGATATGACTGGTACGCACAAGTTATTGTCGAGTGAATGGTTTAGTTTGAGCAATCGATTAGTCTTAATAAAGATAATTATTTACGGTATGATTTATGTTAATTATAATTAGATTTTTATGGACGATATTGCTGTATGATTCTAAAAGATAAAACACTTCAAAATGCTGTTTCCCCAACAGCGAAAGCCGGGCAAAAACAAGAGCAAGATGTGGCTTTCTTTTTAAGGCGCGCTTTCAAAGATAATAAACAAGTGTTTGTTATTAATGACTTCAAGTTTACTTACAATGATGAAAAAGCTCAAATTGACCATTTAATTGTTTATCCATACGGCTTTGTATTAATTGAATCTAAAAGCATTAAAGGTGAAGTTAAAGTTAATGATTTAGGCGAGTGGACTCGTAGCTTTAGCAATAAATGGTCTGGTATGGCTTCACCAATTAAACAAGTAGAGTTACAACAAAAACTACTTCGAGAAATGCTACATGCTAATAGAGAAAGTATTTTGGGTAAGCTACTCGGCATTAAACAACAATCATTTGGAATGCGTTGTTGGGATAATGCTTGTGCTGTATCAAGTAGTGCTGTCATCGACCGTGATTCAATACCTAATTATGTATCAAAGCAACTCGTTAAAACTGAATTTTTAGTTGATAAGCTCATCAAAATAATGAAGTTGAAAACTTATACCATCACAAAGCTCAACCCTTTCGATACGCGACCAGACTTTAATGACGAAGAATTAAAATCAATAACGTCATTCCTTATGGCTCAACTGAGCGATAACAAAATCGTTGGAAAGGTAGTGAAGCAAGAAGTAGCGCCTACACCAGTTAAAGTAGAAGCTAGTGCTGACTCAATCTTGCAATGTAAATCTTGCGGTGAAAAATCTGATTATTCTGCACAGCATGGACGTTATGGTTATTTTATTAAATGCAATAAGTGTGAAACGAATACCTCAATGAAAATACCATGCGTTAGTTGTAGCAGTAAAAATACTAAGGTTTCTAAAAAGAAAGAAACCTATACGCTCAATTGTACTGATTGTGAACAACGTACAACACTCATTTAGATTTTTTAGTATCCGATACGATCGTTTTACTCTCTACCTTGATACACAATAAGAATTATTTAAATAAAAAATATAATGTATTGAACTTCATGTAAGAACTAAGCTATTGTTTTAATTATAAAGAACTTCATTTGAAGCATAATTAACTTTTCAAGTAAAGGAATACAAATATGCCAACAAAAACAGTCCATAACCCAGATCAATACATGTATGATTTTCGTCATGTGCTTACACACAGCAAAAAGAAAATAGGTATACTCGTCGGTGCTGGAGCACCAGTTAGCATTAATGTTTCCCCAGATAAAGACACTAGAATACCTTTAATTCCAGACATAGCAGGCTTAACTAAAATTGTTTATGAAGGCCTCGATGATAAAACTGAAAAGCCAGCATTCGATGCGTTAGTGGCAGAACTTAAAGAAAAAAATATTGAACTTATTCTTTCAAGAGTACGCTCTCTTGGTGAAGTAATAGGGGAATTTAAGGTTCATGGACTAAATGCAAAGCAATATGATCAACTATCGGTAAAAATTTGCCAAATAATAAAGGAAGTAGTTAACCAGCAATTACCAGAATCCGAAAACCCATATAGTCATTTAATTTCATGGATAAATGGTATTAACAGAGACTTTGCAGTAGAAGTATTTACTACAAACTATGACCTATTATTAGAAGAAGCAATGGAAAGAGTAAGAACCCCTTACTTTGATGGCTTTTCAGGTTCTAGAAATGCATTTTTCGACCCTTCTAGTATTTCAAGTAATGACTTACCTGCAAAATGGATTAGGCTCTGGAAGCTTCATGGCTCAATAAACTGGTCTAGAAACGATAAAGGTGAAGTTATCAGGGGTAATGGAGAAGGAGCTATGGTTTACCCTTCACATATCAAATATGACCAAACACAATCGGCACCATTCTCTTCTTTATTCGACCGACTAAAGAACTTTCTTTTAGAACCAGACACACTTTTATTAACTATTGGGTTTTCATTTGCAGATGCACATATCACTGCTAAATTGGGGGAGTGCTTATCTGAAAATAGGTCTTCTGCAATCTTCGCCTTTCAATACAAAAAATTGGAAGAAGAAATCTTTGCAACCCAAGCAGCAGAAGGAACACCAAATATAAGTGTTTATTGCTCTGATGGTGCAGTTATCAATGGCGTAAAAGCACCTTGGGTTGTTGGTGAACTCCCAAGTAAGAATTGGGCGATAATAAGGGATGAGTACTGGTCAACTAAGTCAAATGAATTCAAACTTGGGGACTTTGTAACTTTTGCAAAATTTCTCGCAAGCTCTGGCGGCTCATTATCTAAATCGAATGAACAAACACCACAACAAAGTGAAGAGGATAATAGTAATGGATAATCTCCCAACATTTCTGGGACATATTACATCTGTTTCTGGATCTTCAATTTTTGTAGAACTTACACCTCAAGTAATGTCAGGATTACTTGTTATACAAGGAAAGACACATAGAATAGGGCAAGTAGGGAGTTTTGTTAGAATCCCTCAAGGCTATAACAACTTATACGGAATAATATCAGAAACGGCTGAACACTCGGAAAATAAAGATAGATCAAATGGTATTAGCACAAGTAGGCAAATTAAAGTTGAGTTAGTTGGTGAAGCCATTGGTAGTGATTTTGAACGAGGAATAAGTCAATTTCCTTCTATATCCGAAGAAGTCCACCTAGTCACAGAGCAAGATTTAAAAAATATTTACGGTGCACAAAATGATGGTCAAATCATTATAGGAAAACTATCTAGTTCAGATAGTATTAATGTCAGTATTGACCTAGATAATTTAGTTAATAAGCACAGTGCAATCTTGGGTTCTACAGGTTCAGGAAAGTCAACTAGTGTAGCCAGTCTATTAAGGGCTATCGTAACATCACATACTGAAGATATTTTAAATCCATCGGCAAGAATTGTTCTATTTGATTTACATGGCGAATATTCATCTGCATTAGGCGATATAGCAAATGTATTTTCAATAAATGCAGAAAAAGGTGTGGATGAACTATATATACCTTATTGGTGTGTAGCACCAGAAAGTTTAATTGACTTTCTTTGTGGTGCTACTGATGTTAAAAACAAATTTATGGATTTTATTGTTGAAGAAAAGATAGAGTTTGCCAATAAGAATCCACAATTAAAGTTAAATGTAGATAAAATTACTCCTTATACACCAATACCTTTTAGCCTAAAGAAAATTTGGTATGACCTTTGTTATTTCGACACGGTAAATTGGAATGAGAAAGAAATGAAAAGCCCTGCATATAGAGTTGATGGGAAAGGGGATGCAAATAAACTTATCGCTCCTAAATTTCGTCCTCCTGAGACAAAAACTGATGGTTTCACAAAAAAGGGAGGAGAAAATAGATGGAAAAAAAGTCTAGATAACATGCGTTCAAGACTTCTTGATAATCAGTATTCTTTTTTTCTAAACCCTGGTGACTGGACACCAAATATCGATTATAAAGTTAATAATGATTTACCAAAGTTAATAAAAGATTGGATTGGTAGTGACAAACCTATAACGATTCTTGATATCTCTGGAATGCCATCAGAAAGGCTAGACCTTTTGCTAGGCTCTATGCTCGATATTCTTTTTGAGTCAGCTCTTTGGAGCAAAAATCTAGACGTTGGAATGAAGAAAAATCCATTGCTGCTAGTTATGGAAGAAGCACATAGGTACCTTTCTACTGAGAATTCAGGGCTATCTAAATCCATGGTTAGAAGGATAGCGAAGGAAGGTAGAAAGTTCGGAGTCGGTTCTATGCTTATAAGCCAAAGACCATCAGAGATTGATGAAACCATATTATCTCAATGCGGAACATTGTTCGCTTTACGAATTAGCAATGCAAGCGATCGTTCTCGAGTAAAGTCCGCAATGTCAGATAGTTTATCCGGAATAGTAGATTCTCTCCCAATATTAAGAACTGGTGAAGCAATAGTTACAGGAGAAGCTGCAAAACTACCTATGAGGTTTAAATTTCGAATTCTTCAAGAAGGACAATTTCCAAATAGCCATGATCCTAAAGTGGCTGAAAGCTGGTCTAAGGATAGAACTGAACATGAATTTGAAGATTTGGTTTCATCTTGGCGACTACAAGACACAACAAACATTACTTAACTTTAACCTTACTGGAGAAAACCGTGATTAGACAACATGTAGAATCAAGCAACTTAGTATCTGTGGGCTACGATGAAAGCACATCTACACTTGAAATAGAATTTAGGAGTGGTACCTATCAATATTACGATGTGCCACAACATATATATGACGAGTTGATGAGCTCTAGTTCAGCGGGGTCATATCATCATCAAAATATTAAAAACTCATTTTCTTGCGATAAAATATAATGATTCTGAAAGCCATCAAGGCTTTTTGATTTAATATAATAAACAATAGAATAAAACTAAGTAGAAGCAATATTCTCTATTTTTTGTAATTGCTTCTTTTTAGTTATCCTACTCATTACCACCTTTCCCAACATTCCTGTATAATCTCGCGCGATTAAACAATCGCCTAAGCAAACACCCTGAGTTCGTAATAAAGGCGTTAATACCACCATTTATGATGCTTTAACCGATTGGTTTGAGCCAGTTAAAGCAGTAGAGCACACTATGACCGTAGAACAATTCGACCCGCAAGCACCTAAGAAAAGCAGTAATTCAGCAGAAAGCCAAACAACTACATTAGATATTCCAGCTAAAATGATTGAAGAGCAAAGTAAAGCTCAGCCATCATCAGAACGCGCTGCAAAGGTGGGCTTCGTCAGCCTCGGCTGCCCAAAAAATTTAGTTGATAGCGAGCGTATTCTTACTCAACTTCGCACTGAAGGTTATGACGTAACCAATAGTTATAATGATGCAGAACTCGTTATCGTTAATACCTGTGGTTTCATTGATTCAGCAGTGCAAGAATCACTTGATACTATAGGTGAAGCGTTAGCCGCAAATGGCAAGGTTTTGGTTACCGGTTGTTTAGGTGTTAAGAAAGACGAAATTATAGAACTTCACCCAAATGTTTTGGGCGTTACCGGCCCGCATGCTTACGATGAAGTCCTAACACAAGTACATAAACATGTTCCAAAACCAGTACATAACCCTTTTATTGATTTAGTGCCGCCTCAAGGCGTTAAGCTAACGCCTAAGCATTATGCTTACTTGAAAATATCAGAAGGGTGTAATCACCGTTGTACGTTCTGTATTATTCCATCAATGCGGGGTGATTTAGACTCACGTCCTGTAGGCGACGTTTTAGGTGAAGCAAAGCGTTTAGTTGATGCTGGCGTGAAAGAGTTGTTGGTTATATCGCAGGATACTTCAGCTTACGGTGTTGATGTTAAACACAAAACTGATTTTTGGGATGGTATGCCAGTTAAGACTCACATGCAGCAGTTATGTGAAGAGTTGGGCAAGCAGGGCGTTTGGGTACGTTTGCATTATGTTTACCCTTATCCACATGTTGATAAAATAATTCCATTAATGGCGGAAGGTAAAATTCTGCCGTATTTAGATATCCCTTTTCAGCATGCTAATAAACGCATATTAAAACTAATGAAACGTCCTGGTAGCTCAGACCGCGTATTAGAGCGTATTGCCAAATGGCGAAAAATTTGTCCTGAACTTGTTATTCGTTCAACGTTTATTGTTGGTTTTCCGGGTGAAACAGAAGCAGAATTTGAAGAGTTATTAGACTTTTTAATTGAGGCACAATTAGACCGTGTCGGTTGCTTTAAATATTCACCTGTTGAAGGCGCTACGGCCAATGCTTTACCTGATCATGTTTCAGATGAAGTGATGGAAGATAGGCTGCAACGTTTTATGGCGGTACAAGCGAAAATCAGTAGCGATAAATTACAAGCCCGCATTGGTCAGGAATATTTAATTCTCATTGATGAAGTCAATGATCTTGGCGCGGTAGGGCGCTCTTATATGGATGCTCCCGAAGTTGATGGCAAAGTTTATTTGTCGGATGATTTTGATGCCAAGCCTGGTGACCAAATTTGGGTGCAAATTATTCATGCCGATGAACATGATGTTTGGGGAGTTCGCGTAGAAGATGAAGAGGTGTTGCTTTAGTTGGGTATAAAATATTAACTACTCGCTTAAGTCCCGTTAAGCAATAATCCTTAGGTTGTTGCTTAACGATTCTTTTTATCGATTATACTGACAATAAGTTTTTTAATTTATCCAAATACTCACTGTTTTTATCTGCTAATTCTTTATAATGTTCAATTATTTCAATGAGCTTAGGATTGGATTTATCCTGATAAAAATCTAAATTTCTCTGAATGTTTTCAAGAAGTTTTTCTAATGTGGCTTCAATATAACTATCTCTACTTCCATCCTTTAAAAAATTAGCCCTCTTTTTGAACACATTGTTTTCAACAAAACAAATTAGATAGCGAATATTTCTTTTGCCTGAGCCAACAAGATAAAGCACTTCTTTTTCGATAAGATCTTTTAGGTCTCTGGTTGCAGTAGCTAAAGAGCACTTTGTCATCGTTCGGTATTGTGCATTAGTAATACCGTTAGTTATGAATCCTTCAGGACCTGAGGAAAAAATTTTAGTTATTGCTTTATGTTGTCTTTCACTAAATTTTGTTTTTTTGTGCTTATTCCAAAATTTAGATTTTTCTAAAATATAATCAACTTTTAAAGCTGCCGATATTTGAGCATCATGAACAATTTTAACAAACCATTGTACCCAATTTGTAATATCCATAGCTTCATTAGTTCCTTGAAGCTGTTCATAATACTGTTTTCTTTTGTCATTAATAGTTGTCGATATACTAAATAGAGGCGGATTTTCAAAATCTTGATAAAGTGCATGTTCCGCGATAGCTCTACCAATACGACCATTACCATCTTCAAAGGGATGAATAGATACAAACCATAAATGTGCCACCGCAGCTCTTACTGGACCCGACAGGTTTATTCCAACTTCATGGGATGGATCTGTTGCATTATACCAAGCAAAAAACTGTTCCATTTCATGGGTAACTTCCTCTCTTGAAGTACCTGGAGCCTTAAAAATAACTTCTATATTTCCGTACAAATCATCTTTTATGACATCAACAGTTTCATTTCTATATTCACCTTTTAATATAGTTTTTTTTGAGGAGTCATCTTCTTGAATAAGTAGTTTATGCCAGTAACATAACTTATCTTTAGATAAATGTTGCTTGAGGCTTTCTCTTACACTGATTAAGAGCGCAGCTATTCCTTCTTCTTTTAATGAATGGACGGAGTTTGGCTCTATTTTCAAACCAAGAAAGCGAGCAACGGATGAACGAACTTCTTCTCTATTGAGATCTTCGCCTTCTATTTGGCTAGAGTTAATGGCTTCTTCAACCATTAACAATATATGTGCTTCTTGTTGTGACTCAATATTCAGTTGTTCTAAACGACCTTGCAAGCTGTAAGCTTTCTTTTGAAATTGCACTACTTCATAATCAAAGTCGCTAGAATTATAAATGAATTTTGGCCAATCTTTATGTTGCCAATTATATTTCATGAGTTAATAACCTTATATGTTATAACTCATAATGTCATGATTTATGAGTTATAAGCAATGCTTTTATAACTCATAAACTTTTAGCTCAATATTTATTGATGAGTTAATAACGTTGCTTTATTAACTCACTACTATGTAGTGAAACGAGAGGTCAAAAGTCTTTAATGATAAGTTTTTTTTTGGGTTGGTATAAGTATGCTCGGCTGCCCAAAGAATCTTGTCGATAGCGACTCAACTTCGCACTGAAGGTTATGACGCAACCAATAGTTGCACGCTCACTTGTAAGAACATATCTCGAACCAACAATCTATTTAAAGCATGTAATTAATGTTATGTGTGCCATTGTATATAAAACCTAGTTATTGCTAATTTACGGAATGCTTCTGAGTAGAAGAGCTGAAACGCACTTTGCGCTGACTCCTGCGAAGAGACTCTTTCCCTAACATATTCTGAGCATTTATATTACTTAAGGAAGCATCACCTTCTCTTGTTAGATCACCATCGGCTATTAGCGATAAGTAACGTGAGGCACAAACTCTTAAAAAGGATGTGAAATTACTAATATCATGATCAGCATCAAGAGACTCATGGTACAACTTAGTAATCATTTGATTCACCGTCATTTGATCACGAAATGATAATTCTTCCAATATATCCCAAAAAAACGTTTCTAAACGAATAGAAGTAACAACCCCATCTATGCGAAGCGATTTAGTTCGATAGGTCCATAACTGGCTATCGGCATTAATAAAAAGTTGACACATTTTGACTCTCTCGATGCTAACAAAAAATTATAACAAAGCTACGAATTGTTTTAACATGGCTGGATGAGCAGGCCATGCGGGAGCAGTTATTAGTTTACCGTCAGTAATTGCTCCATCCATAGGTAGTTCGATATACTCTGCACCAGCCATCTTTATTTCTGGTTGGCAAGCTGGGTAAGCAGAAACTTTTTTACCTTTGAGCACGCCAGCAGCAGTGAGTAATTGAGGGCCGTGGCAAATTGATGCAATAGGTTTATCGCTAGCTACAAAGTGTTGAATGATTTCGATGACTTTTGCATTTAAGCGTAAATATTCAGGTGCACGGCCACCAGGTAAATACAAACCATCGTAATCTTCAAGATTAATATCGGCAAAAGACGCGTTAAGCACAAAGTTATGGCCACGTTTTTCCGTATAGGTTTGATCACCTTCAAAATCATGTATTGATGTAGCAATAACATCCCCAGATTTTTTATCTGGGCACACTGCATCTATATCATGACCCATTGCTAATAAGGCTTGAAAAGGGACCATGTTTTCATAGTCTTCAACAAAATCACCTGTGATCATAAGTACTTTAGCCATTTGTAAATCCTTCATATAGTTAGAATATAATAACGTTCGCTAAATGAGTTAAGGTTCATTTAATGAAAGTATTTTGGAATACTCATTAAATCATAATAAGTAAAGTGTGGGTAATATAGGAATACTACATATTAACTTTTTGTTAATGATGTAACATAAAGAAGGCTTCACTCCTTTTATATACAGTAGCGATTTTTATTTTGCACCAGTTAGGTTTTAGTTAGCACTAGACGACGCAAGAAGGTCATATTTTGATCAGCCTAACCCAGCTTGGGGGGGGAGTAGAAGACTAATATATTCTTATCACTAAATGTAGACTTTATATTTACTATGGCGGATAAAATGAAAAACACCGATAAATCGGTGTTTTTTTAATTGTTATAATCTATTTACCTTAATTTAAGCTTCTTTAAAGCAGTAGACCGCAAGTTTATTACCATCAGGGTCGCGAGTATAAGCTGCATAAGCATTTGGTGCCCAGTCACGTGTACCAGGTGCACCTTCATCAGGACTACCCGCAGCAATTGCAGCAGCATGGAAGGCATCAATTGCACTTCTATTTGGTGCTTCAAAGCTTACCGTACTACCGTTACCAACACTTGCAGGCTGGCCGTTGGCTGGCTTTAAAACGAAGAATGATGGTGCCTCTTCGCCCCAGATAGAGCCATTTTCACCTAGATCAGTGATACGCTTGAAGCCTAGTTCAGCTAAAACATTATCGTAGAAGGCACGTGATTTATTTAAGTCGTTAGTACCGACAGTTACATGAGTAAATATGCTCATTGATGTTCTCCGTATATTATAAGTTTTGAATTAATATTTGCTTATCGATGTGTAGTTAAATAGCTACGTTTCGTTTCGATGGAGGTATAATATACCTTTGCTACGCAATGATAATACGGTGAAATGTAAAATAACTTTTACTGTACTGTAACAATGAAGGTTATAATAAAACTAACAATAAAAATTAGTTTCTGTTGGTCGTCGTTAAAACCCTAATGTTTAATTGGCCTCTTTGAAAGTTGAGCGTATTGCCGTTAACTTTAGAGAAGCCCCTAAGATCAAAGTAATTGTTCAGATAAATAATCAACCAGCAGCCTAATTTTTGGTGATAAATGGCGATTGTGAGGATAAACAGCCCATATTTCTTCGTCAGGCGCACGATAATTATTTAACAAAGTGATCAATTCACCACTTTGTATATATTGTTCCACATAATAGTCGGGTAACTGCACTATACCTAGTCCCTTCAATGCTGCATCGGTCAGGCTGTAACCATTGTTGTATCGTAATCTACCTGTTACGCGGATACTCTTTTCTCTGCCTGAATCTCTAAAATGCCAATGATCTGAAGTTCCTAGCAAACAACAGTGCTTATTCAGCTCTGATATAGAATGCGGTATACCATGTTTGTCGACATACTGAGGGGATGCACAAACATAGTTTGCTCTGGTGCTGAGTTTTTTTGCCATCATGGTTGAGTCGCCCAACTTACCAAGGCGAATAGCTAAGTCATAGCCATCTTCAACTATGTCAATTTGACGGTTACTTAAATAAGCAGAGACTTCAACATCGCTATATTGCTTTATGAAATTATTCACTAGCGGCAATATTTGCTTCTCACCATAGGTTACTGGTGCTGTTAACTTAATTTTACCTTGGGGCTTAGATTGCAAATTTGTGATAGCACGCTCAGCAGCATCTAGTCCGTCGAGTACACTGCGACAGTGCTGATAAAAAACACGTCCTTCTTCAGTTAACGATACTTTACGCGTTGTTCGATAAAATAATTTAATATTGAGTCGTTTTTCTAACGCACTTATTTGACGGCTAACTTGGGCTGTAGATATTGCCATTTTTTTTGAAGCTAACGTAAAGCTCTCGTTTTCAGCAACGTAAACAAATTCGCTGATCCCATCCCACTGCATGATTATTACCTATAAGTACAAGTTATTTACCAAAATAGCATATTATCATTTCTTTAGAAATAAATATAATAGCAGTCATCGAGAAAGCGTGCTGTAACTCACCCAACCTTTAAGTCGCTCATTTAGAATAACTGAGCGACTACTATATTAGGTAATTACAGCTTACATAACATATAGGAAGCAAGTATGAGTTGGTTATTTCTTTTTTTAGGCGTCGCTGCTGAAGCTATGTCTCATGTGGCATTAAAAGAGACTGATGGTTTTAATATACCCATATCACTTCAAGATGCAGGATTCAGCTGGAATTAGAAACGCCTTTAGGCAAGGCATTGATTGAAGAGAATGGTTATTCCCTTATCGAAATCAATAACGTAGCATAAAGCGTTTCTAAACCAGCCCT
>MAAC01011565.1_pt1 | contig 14964 bp, 15 predicted proteins | sample 1115981 | NCBI WGS metagenome assembly MAAC01 (sample SAMN04961126, study PRJNA320927) | seawater metagenome | isolation source: sample BD02T64 sea water enriched with oil for 64 days | place: USA:Gulf of Mexico | collected 2013-07-27 | reverse complement strand
AGAATTTAATAATGTTACCGTTGATATCGCAGCGAATGTGTATTTTGATGGCAAGGTTACCAGCCGAAAAGTTACTTTTGCGGATGGCTCGGTAAAAACATTGGGTATTATGATGCCGGGTGAATACGAATTTGGTACACAAGCGGCTGAACTCATGGAGATCACCGCAGGTAATGTATCGATATTATTATCGGACAGTGCAAACTGGCAAACGATTCTTGGTGGCCAGTCATTTAATGTAGCTGCGAACTCAAGCTTTAAAATTAAAGTCGACGAGATAGCAGATTATTGTTGTTCATACCTAAAATAAGCTTGGCAAGATGAATCTATGTCTAGAAGCCTTAAAAAATAACAGTAAACAATGTCATCATTGTTAGTCTAAATAGGTTTGAAGGATTTTATTATACGTTACTTTCTGCTGGCAAAATAAAACTCATAGGATTGATTTTTCATAGCGGTTTCAAAGGTTCTATGTATTATCTCGGTAGTTTGTTTGGATAGTTTGTTAGCAACTGCAATATGCATAGGGGTTGAGTAGCCATGAAAATATGAGCAAGCGACCTCTTTATAAAGTGGGCTATTGCGATGATAAACCTTTATCGGACTGGGATGATAAAAAGCGTCAAATCTGCCTCTTTGTGTTAACTCTATGCCTCGGCTAGTCGCATTTTCGCCTTTTATTGGTATTAGCTTTGCCTCAGAGTTTGTTAGTGCTAAGACGGGGGATGATGCGGCAGGGATACCAATGGTTAGATCATCAAACCTATGAGTAGCACTTAAAATAGGAATGAAATTTTCCTTTTTAAAGCAAAGACCCGGCACAGAGTGGAATATAGGTGTAAAGGGTGTACTTACTTCATCTTTATTAGCAGGTAAGGAAATAGGGAGCAATATATCCAGCTGTCCTTTTGTTAGTTCAAGATAAGCGCGTTCACTGGGTAATTTGACATACTCGACAGTATAATTTAACGAATCCAGTATTTTGTTTACATATTGATATAAAGGACTTTTTGTAAGCTCTTCATCAAAACTTAGATGAGGCGGAAAATCTATTAATCCTACTCTTAATGTTTGAGACGATACGCTAAAAGTAAATAAACATAAAATGAGAAAGCAATTAATGTTTATTATAATATTCACTTTATTCAACATAACTACCTTATTTTAAATCATTTAATACAGACTTTTCGAGTGAGATACTTACTCCGCCGCCAAAGTCATCTATTGTCCAATTTTCCATTTCAAACCCTGTGATATCAATATTGGTCCATGCAGATTCTGGTTTACCTACATTTAATGGGTTGTTCTCGGGCTTGCCATGGCAAGCTAAACAATACGCCTCCATTGGTAATGGTGTAAATTGTCGGATAACAGCTTTGCCATTAATAAGAGAGTTTTCATCATAATATATTTGAGGCTTGTTTATTATTTTATGCATAACACGAGTTTCCCATAAATCAGGGCGATTCATATTATTTCTGATGTTTACTTCTGTTCGAGTAAATTTAATTTTTAACCCTATGCCTTTTGTTGCTAACTTTGCGGATAATTGAAAGGCAAAGGTGGCAGGGATAATTCCCTTAAAACCTATATCATTGTCATAGAGTAATTCTTTGTTGTCATCCATAACTTCGATCATAACTTGCAAGATTACCTTTATCGCAAAATGATCTCTTGGGGGGAACTCTTCATTATATTTTTCACGGTATACAGCTTCAATGTTTTCAATAAAGTTCGTCCCAAATAGTTCACGTTTATCGATGTTTTGTTGGTTGATTAAAGGTTGGTTTTTAAAGATATAAAACATTGAAGACATGTATATTTTGGTAATGTCATTGATCAAATTCTTCATCTTTGCATCATCAGCTTTTACTGGGAAAAAAATAGGAAAAACAAATAAAATCAAGAAAAATATCTTACTCAATGAAACTGCTCTCATAATATCCTCCTATAGTAGATGATAAGAATGTTGATGTTATGCCATGAAAATAGAGTATTTTTTAATTTAATATTCTTTGCTGATATGATGTTTAATACCACCCTAAGAAAATTTGATAGCACTGATAAGTGGTATGGAATAACCGCAATCGGCTTCAAGTTTTAATGCTCTAACTAAAAGCATACCAATAATAGAGGAAAGATGCACACTAAGGTGTTTTCGGGTGATAGCAGCATTGTTTTTTATGTTTCTGGTATGTAAGGTTTTGGTATTATTGTTTTTTTTTAGCCAGAGTATCATCAAGCCACGCAGCAATATCATGGGCTAAGTATTTTTTACTCCTAAGTAATGATTGTCCTTGACGAATGCCTTTTACTAATTGGAAAACAGAATGGTTATCACCATTCCATTCAAAGAGTTCTTTGGTTGTTTGATAGGTATTTACATGATGAGCAGAAGCGATAAAGTAAATAGGGATATCTATGAGGTTTTTATAATGCTCTTTTTCGGCATAGTTGAGTATTGGTGTGATCATCACGAAACTATTTATTCTTCTTTTTTGTGCTAAAAGAATGGACTGTGATGCCGTGCAGCCTGATGAAACAACCGCAATATCACTTTTGTTGTTAATTTTATCCCGTAAGTACTGATAAGCGCTCAAGACATCGCTAGGCCAGTAAGACTTTAAAATATCAAACTCTATTTGATAAACGTTAATGTCTTTAGTATTTCTCTTCATATTAACGTGTGAAAAGCGGTCAGAAGTACTTGCCCCATATCCTCTTAAATCAAGTGAAAGTGTATGTAACCCAAAAGAAGAAAGACGTTGTGCTAATTTGTCATAATTACCGGCACTATAGCTGCAATCATGCAATAGCAATACCGCGGAGTGATTAGCTTTGCCTGCATAGTACTTCCCAGCTAACATAAACTCATCGTCGCTGATAAATTTAACTTGGTTAGTGGGTTTTGCTAACGTATTTTCTTGGGTGCTAGTTCCAGTATCTTGCGCTTGAGCAGTAAACAGGCATAAAGAAAAAACAGATAGTAATAGCGTTTTCATGGTTTTTTTGTCCATGTAATTAATGATAAAACCAAATGAAATCCTTTGTTTAACTAGTACTCTACCAACCAGAGTAGACCATATTATCTGCAAGGGCTAGAGAGTGGGCTTAATTGATTAGACAACGACTTCGATAAACTCGGCGATTTTACCTTTATGCTATGGTACTCATTCAAGTATACTTATGTAATCACCTGATAATATTTTCCTGTTGTGCGATATACCTTTAGCTTATTTATTTATCGACTTTTATTGTTATTGCTGCTGCCTGTAGTGATATTGCTCTTAGTTATTCGATCTCATAGTCATACGGCTTATCGCCAGAGAATCTTGGAGCGTTTGGGCTTTATTCTGACAAAGTTTCAACAAGGCGGTATTGTTGTTCATGCAGCCAGCGTTGGCGAAGTGATTGCATTGAAGCCTTTCATCGAACAATTACTCTTAGAAGAACCAAATTTACCCATCACTTTAACGACTTTTACACCAACGGGTTCGGCTCAAGTACAAAAGATTTTTTCACAACGGGTACAACACTGTTATTTACCACTTGATGTATTTCCTTGCACTTGGTTGTTTCTAAAGAAATTAAAACCAAAAGCTTTGGTATTGATGGAAACCGAGTTATGGCCAAATTTAATTGCACAATGCCATCAACGGAACATTAAATTGCAGCTCATTAATGCCCGTTTATCTGATAAGTCGATGAGAAGTTATCGTAAAATTGACTGGTTAATTAAGCCTTGTTTGCAAAGGTTTGATAATATTTTGTCGCAAAGTGAAGATAATCAACAGAATTTCCTCGATTTAGGCGCTAATAAGGATGTTTGTCAGGTTGCAGGTAATCTAAAATTTGATTTACAGATTAATCCAGAGGTTAAACAACTGGAGCAAGAACTCAGCCAAGTTATTGAGGGTGAAAGAAAGATATGGCTAGTGGCTAGTACTCATCCTGGTGACGAACAACTTATTCTTAAGAGTTTTACGTTATTAAAACAACAACATGATGATTTGCTATTAATATTGGTGCCGCGTCATCCAGAGCGTTTTGAGAGTGTTTACCAATTATGCCAACAACACAACATGAATACAGTGAAACGTAGTAGTAAAAACCTAATCAATCGCCACGATGATATTTGGTTAATTGATACATTAGGTGAGTTGCTCGCTTCATGTGGTTTAGCGGATGTTGTCACCATGGGCGGCAGTTTTTCAAATATTGGAGGCCACAATCCTTTAGAGCCAGCATTATTTAAAAAAGCGATTGTGGTGGGTCATGATATGGCTAATTTCAAAAACGTGATGACACAACTGCATTCCCAGCAAGGTATTGAGCAATTATCTACCGATAAAAACTCCTCGGAACAAGCAGTTATTATTGCCTTATCGGAGAAAGTTGGGGGATTATTTACCGATCAGCATAAACGGGATCTTTTAGGCGGAAATGCTTTTCAAGTTGTTCATGTAAATCAAGGCGCTAGTGAGCGCTCGATGAAAGCATTATTACAACTGTTATAAATTACCCTGTTGTAGAAGGTAATACCTAGCTCAATTCTGGATAATGGTCGGCAATGATTTGTCTAACTTTATCTTCAACTTGGGCAATACTAATTCCATTCATTAAACCCCTGCCTTTAGCTCGAATGCCCCATGGTAACTTGCTTAATGGTTTTTTATATTGCTGTTGCACGATTTCTTTATAACAGCTTACTACATATTGTTGGTAAGAGTATGGGCCAGTGCGATGTGGATTAGAGTGTGCGTACAAGCCAATTACGGGGGTGCCTACTGTCACAGCCATATGCGCAGGGCCCGTGTCAGGAGCTATCACTAAATGTGCAAGCTTTAATAGTGCCAGCAATTGTTGTAATGAGGTTTTACCCACCATGTTTTTTAATGGGTGATGACAAAAACTGATGATTTCTTCGGCGAGTAACTTTTCTGATGACGTCGGACCGCCACAAATAACCACCTCAAAACCACGCTCAACTAGATTGTCAGCAATTTTTGCGTAACCCTCATTATGCCAATTGCGTTCAGCTTTACTGGCGGCGGGTGCGATAATGGCGATGGGTTTAGTAGATGCTAGTGTTTCACTCGCCCACAGTTGTGCTTGATCTGTAATAGGCATATGCCAAGTCGGTGCTTGCGGTTCAATGCCTAAAGCGTGGGCAAAGCCTAAAAATCCATCTAAAACATGAGGTTTATGTAAAGGTGCAACTTTTTTATTAGTAAATAACCACTGGCCTTCTTTTGCTCTAAAGCGATCAAAACCCAATTTAATTTTTGCCGGAATACACAAACTCGCTAAGCTTGCTCTTAACGCTACTTGCATATGGCATAAAACATCAAAATTTCGGTCTTTCAGAGCATTGCGTAAATCAAGGTAGCCTTGTAACCCTGCCTTTTTATCGAAAATAACAAATTCTACCCCGGGTAAGCCTTGTAATAAGCTAGCTTCAATTTTGCCGATAACCCAAGTGATGTGGATTTCTGGCCATTGCCTTTGAATTTGTTGCACCATAGCAACGGCATGACATACATCACCAATCGCAGATAGACGCAGTAAACATAAATTCTTTGGCGTAGATATTTGACCCAGCATAAAGTAATCACCACAATAGAAGACTGAAACATTGTTATTGTAGGCACTATTATCTTGAACCCAACGTCAATTGTAAAACCTTGTCTGGAAAAAACTTTCCAAAGTGATGATATTTTTTGTTGTTTTGACCAAAATGAGATTGATAATTTTAGCCCAGAAATGCTCAGTGCTGGCTATTGGCAAAAGCAAGAAGCAATAATAGGCACAGCGCAAGGGCGGGGTACAACGTATTTTGTCGCTCATCATCAACAGCAGTGGGTACTAAAACATTATTACCGCGGTGGGTTGGTAGGTAAGATTATTACTGATAGCTATTGGTTTACTGGTTATAAAAATACTCGAGCGGCACGCGAGTTTTTGTTACTAAATACTCTAGCTAAGCTTGGATTACCCGCACCTAAACCCATCGCCTATAAAATTGCAAAGTCAGCTTTAACTTATCGTGCCGATATTTTAACTAGTCGCATCAACCATGCTCAAGATCTAGTGGCGATACTATCGAAGCAAACAATCACTGCTGACGTGTGGGGGAAAATTGGTGCTTGTATTAAATCGTTCCATCACCACGGTATTTATCATCATGATCTTAATGCTCATAATATTCTTATTGATGATGATGAAAAAGTTTGGCTGATAGATTTTGATAGGGGTGAACAACGCCAACCAGCACATCAGTGGCAGCAAGCTAATTTAGATCGACTTTTACGTTCATTCCTTAAAGAGCAGCAAAAGTTGACTCACTTCCACTGGCACGAGGATAATTGGCAGTTGTTGCTTGAAGGTTATTTAAAAGCGTCATTAGATTAATATTATGACGCTCTTGATAAGGATGAAATTAAGCAGCGACTAGAGAATCTTTATGACGCTGTTGATAGACGGTACGTGCTTCAAGAAATTCAGCTTTTGCTGAGTCCGTGATATAAGGACGGAGCAATACTAATATCTTTAAGACCCCTTCAAAAAATACCGAATCGTTGATTTCAGTATCTTTTGTTTGAGTTTGATAGAAACTTAACCAAAAAGTATTAATCAATCGTAAAATACTCACAATATCGGCTAGCTCGTCGTCTTCAAATTCCATCATATCAGCATCACGTAATGACACTAACATTTCACTGAGTCGGCCACTGATGATGTGTTGCACTTCAACATACTTTTCATGCAATAAAGGATTTTTAGCCAATAACACGGGTAAGTTGGCATAAAGGAAACGAAATTTCATCAGCGCTTGAAAAACCGCATCCATATAAAGCAATATAGTATCTAACGGCTTCATTTCAGGGTTTACTTTTGGAAAGGTGTCGAGCAATAAGTTACGCGCATATTCTTCATAAATCGAAAGAATAATGTCTTCTTTATTCCTAAAGTGATAATACAAGTTCCCTGGGCTAATGCCTAAATGAGCAGCGATATGGTTAGTGGTAATGTTGCGCTCACCTTGTTCATTAAATAACTCGATACTGGCTTGAATTATTTTATCACGGGTTTTCATGCTCATTTACTTCTACGTTAAGTTGGTCGATCTGCTTATAATACTATCAAATTTCGTCTGATTGAAAGACTTTTCCGAGTAAATACTTTAACTAATGCTAAGTTTGACGATAGATTAATGGATTTATATAGTTGTCTTTAACCAAATCAACCGATTACAATAACTTTATATTGATCAGAGAATTGAAAAATTATGACAGTAAAAGCAATATACCCAGGGACATTTGATCCGGTAACCAATGGCCATACCGACTTAATTGAACGAGCAAGTCGTTTATTTGATCAAGTTTTGGTTGGTGTAGCAGCAAGCCCTAGCAAACAACCACGCTTTGATTTAAAACAACGGGTCGCGATGATAGAAGAAGTCACTAAGTCGTTGAGCAATGTTACCGTAGTAGGCTTTAGTGGCTTGTTAGTCGACTTTGCTAAGTCACATCAAGCCAACGTGCTTATTCGGGGGTTACGTGCGGTATCTGATTTTGAGTACGAATTTCAATTGGCTAATATGAACCGTCGCTTGTCTCCTGATTTAGAAAGTGTCTTTTTAACGCCTGCGGAAGAAAACTCTTTTATTTCATCAACCTTGGTAAAAGAAGTGGCTTTGCATAATGGTGATGTCAGTCAATTTGTCCACCCAATAGTGCAAAAGGCCTTGGAAGAGAAATAATACAACCATAAAGCAAAGAGTTTTAGGTGAATAAGCGAATGAAAATTAATATTAAGATCTTAAATTGTTTATTATTGAGCTGTGTATTTTTAATAAATGGTTGTACCAGCAATGGGCAAAGCGTTAATGATAAAAAAAACCAAGCTTTTGCTGATTACCTAATTAATCAAAAAATCAACGCTATTGATCGAATAACCTCGTTCAGGTTTCATGGCTGGAGCAGTTTGACTGATGATTTTCTAATCATTTCATCATCACCTAAACGTAAGTATTTATTAGAGTTAAGTGGTTATTGTGGTGATATACGTTGGGCACATGCCATCATTCTTAATCGTTCTAATAGCTCAATGTTGCATGCGCGTTTTGATTATATTTCGACATTGCAATCACAACAAATGCACTGCACTATCAAAACCATTTATCCGTTAACCAAAGCACAGCTTGAAGATATAAGAGCGATAAATAATCTGCCTGAAGTTGTCGAAGGTACAGATAAAACAGCTAAAGATGAAACTGCTGAGGAGAAAGCTGAACCGAAATAGAGAGTATTACTCGCTTTGGCAGTTAGGACAAAACACTGAGCTGCGATTCGCTTGACGTATTTCTTCTAAAATGGTCTGACAAATAAAACATTTTTGCCCTGCTCGGCCATAAACCTGCAATTGCTGAGCAAAATAACCCGGGCGGCCATCTACTTGGGTAAAGTCTTTTAATGTTGTTCCCCCTTGTGTGATCGCATCTGCCAAGACCGTTTTAATAATATCCGTCAGTTTGTTTAAGCGTGCTTCAGACAATGTACCGGCCAGCGTTGTTGGTAAGATGCCTGCTTTAAATAAGGCTTCATTGGCGTAAATATTACCGACGCCAACCACAACAGGGTTAGACATTAAAAAGGTTTTGATCGGTACCTTTCTATTTTTAGCCTTATTAAATAAATAGCCGTGGGCAAAATCATCACTTAATGGCTCAGGACCTAATTTACTCAACAATCCTTGTTCATCTATATGTTCAGCAAACCATAAAACGGCGCCAAAACGACGTGGATCGTTTAACCGCAGAGCTTTTTGATGAGCAAAAACCAAATCAAAATGGTCATGTTTAGCGACAGGGGTATGTGCGTCGATAACTCGAATGGTGCCAGACATGCCTAGATGGATCAGCAAAGTACCGTGACTAAACTTTATCAATAAATATTTAGAACGACGTTCTACCGACAATACTTTATGACCAATGATACTCTGAACTTCATCAGGAATTGGCCAACGAAGTTGTTTATGACGTACCACTACGTCACTCACTTGTTGATGTAAGACATGTGGAGTAATGCCTAAACGACAAACTTCTACTTCAGGTAATTCAGGCATATTAAATCTTATATCTCTAGGGAGTCTAGACGATCAACAAAAGCATCGGCAAAACGCTTTGGTGATTGCTCGTCCATATTAAAATATAATGAAGGTTCAATTAACTCGGCTTCCATTAAAGCAAACCCTTGTCCATGGCGAACAAAGTCAACACGTGCATAAAGTGGCATGTTATGCAGTTGGCAAATTGCCGCCATACATTGCTCGGCGTGTTCGAGTAAAACTGGCTCCGGAGTAATCGTTTTTAGCTGCCCGCCGTGCTCTTCTTGCACGCGAAAATCATTGTTTTTTGGCGTTTTTAAAATCGCATGGCTATATTTACCGTTAAAATAAAACAGTGAATATTCCCCTTCATTAACAATACTGGCCATAAACGGCTGGATCATGAAATCTCGCTGATTAAAAGCGTTATTCATTTCAACGAGTTTTTGCTGATAATTTTGTTGTGTTAACCAAAAGGTATTATCGGCGTTAGCGCTAATACGCGGCTTTAAAACAATCTGTTCACTGGAAAAATGATTGAAATAATCAACTAACTCTTGCTGTGTCAGCGGCGAATTAGTTGATAATCGTGACCGCCATACTGTGGGCACTAAATTAACCGCCAGCTTTTCTAATTCTTGTAAGTAAATTTTATCGATGTTCCAACGAACAATCTCTAAGCTATTCTCTAAATGAGCGGATGACTGTTCGATTGCTTCAAGCACTTGTAAAAATGCTGGTGCATCATCTTGGTAATCCCAAGGTGTGCGAATAACAACCGCTTGATAGTGATCCCAATCAATGTCTTTTGCTCGCCATGAAATAACATCGACCTGCCAGCCTAAAGCTAACAAATGAGGTTCAAATAAATGATCGTAAGCTTCGAAATCTTCTAAGCTATCCATGGATAAAACGGCGCATTTTTTCAAAAATATAACTCCTAGTATTAACAGCTGTTACTGGCTGGAAAATAGTTGGTCAGGTAATAATTGCTGATAAAGTTGTATCGGTAATAATAACCATTGTTGTGAATGTTGATTAAATATCAACAAAGTATCGTCGGCAACATGGATATGTAAAACAGTTGCTGAAGGCTGTCCAGCTATTTCAATACTGACAATTAAGGCTAATTGGTTATCAATGCCTTGTGGTGCATCGGTAAGCGTGCCAATACTTTGTTGCCAAGCAGACATCATTTGCTCTAACGCTTGTCCTTGAATATTACTTGGTTGTGCTCGCCATGTTTTGCCGATACGCTCTATTTTTATTTGCTGATTAACGGTAAGTGTAAGAATGGCGGCATGTTCACCTAATAAGGATACTTGGTCACTGCCTGATGATCTAACGGAAAATACATTATCATGGGTGGCATTTATCAATAAAATGAAGCCTAGCACCGCAAAAATAATCACGTTGTTCCAACCTGCACGGGATAACTTAATCATAAATTTATCTTAGAATTATTCATTACTCGCTATCATATAAAACTGCTTAACAAAGCGCAGCGATTATTTTTTATAAATCCCATATAATCACTGACAATTATAATAACAATACCTTCAAATAGGCTCATCTTATGCTCAAAAATATGCAAATAAAGCGGTGGTTAACACTATTACTCGCAGTCACTTTTAATGTCAGTGCGCTCGAGAATCAAAGCACAGAAATATTTAACCAACTTATTGATGAACATTGGCAGACTGCGAATAAAGAACAAATATTTTTCCGAAAAGACCCTGATGCCTTCAGAATGAATGGTAAATTACCTGAAATGTCGAAAATAGGACGAGATCGTCGGGAAAAATATAACCATGAATTATTACAGCGTTTAGAGAAAATTAACCTCAATGACTTATCTGCTGACGATCAAGTGACCTACCGTTTATTTAAATACGAACGTCAAACCGAAGCTAATAGCTACCAACAGCTTGATCATTTATATCCGCTTAATTATTACTCGGGATTTGATAGTTACTTTGCGGGCGCGCCAGCCAATATGTCGTTTTTAACCAAACAAGACTATCAAAAGTATTTAGTGAGTTTGGCGGATTTCCCCCGTTATAACCAAGAACACATAGTGATGCTTAAAGAAGCTGTCGCTGTTGGTCATGTGCATTATTGCGAAACTTTTAAAAAGTATCATAAAGGCATAAAACAGCACCTTGTTGATAAAGTAGAAGACAGTGTTTTTTATGCACCGATTGCGAATATACCAGCTAATTTTTCGGCGAAAGATAAAGCTGATTTTGCCAGTAAAACTTCGGCATTGATTAAAGATACTGTTCTTCCTGAATATCAAAAGTTTTATGATTTTTTTACCCAAGAATATATGGGTAATTGTCGAAGCGAAGTAGGGATCAGTGAATTAGCGGGTGGGAAAGAATATTATAAATACCTCATTGAATTTTATACTACGACTAATATGTCAGCCGATGAAATTCATCAGTTAGGTTTAGATGAAGTTAAACGTATTCGCCAAGAGATGCAGGTAATTATCAAAGAAGTCGGCTTTAAAGGTGACTTTAAAGCATTTATTGAATTCTTAAGAACGGATGATAAATTTTATACATCCAGTGATCGCGACTTGTTAGAAAAAGCCAGTTACATCACCCGTAAGATGGCAGCGCAATTACCGAAATGGTTCTCTGTATTACCTCGACAAACCTTTGATATTAAACCCGCGCCAAATGGTGGAGCATATTATGTCGCCTCTGACGGTAGCGGAACTACATCAGGCACTTACTTTTTAGACACCAAAGATTTACAAAGTCAGCCTTTATATACCCTTGAAGCTTTAACTTTTCATGAAGCAGAGCCCGGTCACCATTTTCAAAGTGCAATTGCACAAGAAGTGGATATGGCTGAATTTCGAAAAACTTTATATCACGCAGCTTATGGTGAAGGTTGGGGCTTATATTCTGAACGTTTAGGTAAAGAAATTGGTTTTTATCAAGACCCGTACAGTGACTTTGGTCGTTTAACTTATGAAGCATGGCGCGCCTGTCGCTTAGTGGTTGATACAGGCATGCATGCTAAAGGTTGGTCTCGTCAACAAGCCATAGATTATTTAGCGGAAAATACCGCATTGAGTATGGCAGATGTGATTGGTCAGATTGATCGCTATATCAGCTGGCCAGCACAAGCTTTGTCTTACAAAATTGGTGAAATCAAAATTAGAGAATTACGTGAATTGGCAGAGCAGTCATTAGGTGATAAATTCAACATTCGTCTTTTTCATGATCAAATGCTGAAAAACGGTAGCTTGCCTTTGGCGCTATTAGAAGAATTAACTAAAGATTGGATCAAGCAACAAAACGCGAAGTAACATAAAGAATAACGAGCAGGTATTATGCCTGCTCATTTTCTGATTCTTTTTTGCTTTGAAAAAGCACTTCTGAGCCGTCAGCACAAAATGATTTCGCTTCGACAATATCTTCATCATGGGTAAGAGTTATTTGCCCAATACCGCTGCCATTAAATAATGTCTGTTGTTCATCACCATTGGGTTTTCTCACCCGAATTTTCATTCGACGTCGTTTAGTAAACCAGTTTAACGGTGAATAAGTCGCATATAAAAATCGGTTGAGCTTATCTAGATTGCGTATTAAACCCGATGGGAATTGATTCTTAATGCCACTACTGGTTATTTGCACAATTTTGGATCTACTGCGCTGGAATCGATGGCTAACATCGTAAACAAAGGAGTAATGCACATCGCCTGAAAGAATAATAAATTCCGGAGGGGTTTTAACGTGGCGGAAAATATTGAGCATGACATTGGCAGTGCCGGGATGTGCCATCCAATTTTCTGCATCAACCATTAATGGCTGACCAAAAAAAGTAAAAATGCGTTGAATCGTTTCTATCAACTTGACCCCATAAACAGGCGCAGGTGAAACCATGATCACTTTTGGCTCATTAATGAGTTCTTGTTGAAGTTCTGACAAGGCCTCCCAGTCCATTAAGCCTGAAGGCTTTGAAGCACGACTTTCTGAACGCCAGCGTTGTGTTCGGGTATCTAAAACAACTACTTTAGGCGTCGTGGCTAAACTATAGTGCCATTGCTGCCATGCATAAAGTTGCTCAATCAAATCTTCTTGATTGTTAACCCCTTGTTCAGTAAAAAAGTCATCAGCCTGCTCATTTAATGAGGCAAACTTTTCTGGCGCATTGCCCCAGCCCTGACATAACCAATATCCTACTAAGGCATTGCCAATGATACGTTTGGAAAAAGCATTGCCATAAGCGGCCTCTTCCCAAGCGCGGGTTAAATTCCAATCGTCGGTAATATCATGATCATCAAAAATCATGTAACTAGGAATATGAGCTAATGCGCGGCGAACTTTCGATAAACCTTGGCTAAAATCTTCGATAATAGCCAATTCTTGTTGATATTGTTTAAGGTGATTTTCCGGGATTTTCTCGGAAGACAAATCAACTAATTGCCATAACTCTGGCGACCATACTAATATGTACATCGCAAAGGTTTCAGCTAAGGTCACCAAATGATTTTTTGCATTTACTGAAGTAAATATTGGCTTTTTACTGGCGGCAAAAATATTTTCGTAAGTCGCCTTATTCGCAGCATTATGGGGCAACAACTTGTCACGCTGGTAATAACAAAATTCACTGCTAAATAAGGCTTCGCTATTGTTAACATGAGCGCCTTGCCATTGTTCATCAAACAAACCGAGTGTTTTTATTACTTGATGAATAGCAACCAACATCGGGCCGGCAACATCGTCGGTATAAACTTGATCTCCCGACATCATTAATAATGCCGGACGTTTTTGTGCACAATGTGGCTCTGCTGAAAGTAAGGTATCTATTTGAGCTAAACCATCACCACTATCAAAATGGGGTTTACGACACGAGCCATGCAACATCTGATGAATATCTTGAGGAATAACAAAGCTAGGTAAATCAGCCCCTTGATAAGACAGATCGGGAATTAATTGTTTCAACGATGTTTGCTGTTGTTGATCGGTAAAAAGAAAGTTGTAATGCAACAATTGTTGAACAGGTAAAGTTTCGTCGGTGGCAATGCTAATCAAATTGATAAAAGCATGTTGGCCAATAGGGATGGTTTGTAGTTCATCATCGGTCAACATTCTTTCTACAAGCAATGTTTTTTCTTCATCAAATAATTGAAAAGTAAGCTGAAAAGCTTTACTGGTAACCAACCAAAAGGTGATTTGATGAGGAGTAAGGTGCCGAACCATTGGCCCCGCTAATATAGATGGTAAAGAAGACAAAATAGCGAAGTCCTTAGCTAACAATAACGGCAGCTGCTATCAGCATAGCGCTTACTACAATAGCAACAACAAGTTTTTTGTTATTCTGCTGCTGTTCATAACGAATTTGTTTAAGCAAGGCAACTTGCTGTTGTTGGGTTTCTTTGCCCGTTTTTAAGTAATCGTAAATAAGATCGGGAATTTCAGGGAGTTTTTCATTCCAAAAGGGGATGTTTTCTTTAATTTTAGTAAACACCGCTTTAACACCCATTTGTTCTTTGACCCAGTTTTCTAAAAAGGGTTTTGCGGTTTGCCATAAATCTAGTTGAGGATAAAGTTGACGGCCTAATCCTTCAATATAAAGCAAGGTTTTTTGTAATAATACCAGCTGTGGTTGTACTTCCATATTAAAACGACGGGCGGTATTAAACAGGTTAACCAAGACTTGACCAAAGGATATTTCAGCCAGGGGCTTATTAAAAATTGGCTCACAAACGGTGCGGATCGCAAATTCAAATTCATCAACACTGGTGCCTGCTGGAACCCAACCTGAGTCGACATGTAATTGTGCCACTTTACGATAGTCACGATTAAAAAAAGCGACAAAATTTTCAGCGAGGTA
>MAAC01009767.1_pt1 | contig 14964 bp, 12 predicted proteins | sample 1115981 | NCBI WGS metagenome assembly MAAC01 (sample SAMN04961126, study PRJNA320927) | seawater metagenome | isolation source: sample BD02T64 sea water enriched with oil for 64 days | place: USA:Gulf of Mexico | collected 2013-07-27 | reverse complement strand
CAACCAAACACTTTCAAATCATGGCTCGCTTAACAGCTTCCCGTTGAGCGAGGCGCGCATTCTACAGAGCGCGCCAATTTAATCAACTGTTTTTTAAGCTTTTTCGTATTTGCGATTGCCGCCAAACACCTTATCAAAACAGCTCACTTTCCGGCTTCCCTTCAAGCGAGGCGCGCATTCTACAGACCTGCGCAATACTGTCAACAACTAAAGCCAACTTCTATCAAACAAATAAGCAAGCCCATAAACTCACTGGCCTTCACGCCCCTTCCGCGCCACTCTACACCCAACGCAGCAGGTGAAAGTGCTTCTTGCCACGGCGCAATAGATGGAAGCGACCAAAGTAGGCGCCCGAACGAGTCAAGGCAAAAGCATCATCGCGCTGCTGTTCGCCGTTGACGCGTACAGCGCCGTCGCGAATAAACTTACGCGCCTGACCCTGGGTTACCTCACCTCGCGGCGTCATGGCCAAGCCCGAGTGCACCAGCGCGTCGATTAACGACATACCTTCGACCTCAATATCACTTGACGGCATGCCGTCCAGCGCCAGCTGCCCCATATCATTTTCTGTGAGCTTATCTAGTGAGCCGCTAAACAGTGCTGCCGATATTCGCTCTGCCGCCTCAACACCTTCATCGCCATGTACCAGCCGGGTCACCTCTCGCGCCAGGATGGCCTGAGCCGACTTCTTGCCCTGCGCCTCCTCATCAGCTCGCTCAATTTCAAGCAATTCACTTAAGGGCAAAAAGGTAAAGTAATGCAGGAAACGATAGACATCTTGATCCGCCACATTCACCCAAAATTGGTAGAAGGCATAGGGCGAGGTTTTAGCCGGATCGAGCCAAATAGTGCCGGACTCGGTCTTGCCGAATTTTGTGCCGTCGGATTTGGTGATTAAAGGCAGGGTCAAACCAAAGGCCGGCACGCGGTGCATGCGTCGCACCAAGTCGATACCCCCGGTAATATTACCCCACTGATCGGAACCGCCGATTTGCAAAGTACAGCCAAAGCGCTTGTACAACTCAGCAAAGTCATAGGACTGCAGCAGCATGTAGGAAAACTCGGTATAGGAGATACCCTCACCTTCGCGCTCAATGCGAGTTTTTACCGACTCCTTATGAATCATCGCATTGACAGCAAAATGCTTGCCCACATCGCGGAGAAAATCGAGCACCGGCATATTACCCATCCAGTCGAGGTTATTCGCTACCTCGGCGGAACACTCACCACTATCAAAATCGATGAAGCGGGAAACCTGCTGATGCAGACGCTTGGTCCAGGCCGCAACAACATCTGGGGTATTTAGTTGGCGCTCCTGCGCCTTAAAGCTAGGATCACCAATCAAGCCCGTCGCCCCGCCGACAAGCGCTACGGGCTTATGGCCAGCCAGCTGAAAACGTCGCAGCGCGAGAAGCGGCACCAAGCTGCCGATATGCAGGCTATCGGCGGTAGGATCAAACCCACAATAGAGCACACGTTGCTCGGTGAGATGTTCAGCGAACGCAGCCTCACCCGTCGTCTGCGCAACCAGGCCGCGACTCTGCAAATCGCCAATCAAACCTTGATCCACTTTTGCCATGACTTTATAAGCCTCATATACCAAAAAGAGCCGAACGATACAGGATAGCCCTATAAAAACAAATGCCACTCACACCACATATTTACTTATCACAACTTTAAGTTATAGCCGTATTTTGTTATAAATCACAACCTTAGCTTCGACAGCTCCAGCGGAATACACAAACTCATGCAAGCCAGCCGAAAAACAAGCTCAAAAGGGGAGATAAAACTCCCGAAAAAACATCTTGCTGCGGCAACCGCCGTCGCAGTTTGCCTGATTGGAGTCATGTCCCTTCTGCCGTCGAAAAATGTTCAGGCGAAGCGCAATGTCATTGCCGTCGACTTGCCTGTAGACGCACACATTGCAAGCCAAGCTGGCAACTCAGCACCCGACATCGACATCCAGGACAATCCCGATAATTCCGATGTCACACCCAGGCCGCTGAACTGGCAGCAAACAACAATTGTCTCTGGCGACAACCTAACGACCATTTTTAAACGTCTCGGCCTCAATGCCAGCGACGTCTACACCGTCGCCAATGCAAGCACTGAGCAAAAGCCACTTCGACGCCTGCGCCCCGGCGAGCACATTGCCATCTGTTTAAGCGACGAAGGCAAGCTCGACCAGGTTAAATACACGCGCTCAAGCCTTGAGCACTATCTGTACGAGCGCGGCGAAAAGGGTTTTGCGGGCAAAAAAGTCGTCCTCCAACCCGACCTTATCCCGACTCACAAAACGGCCATCATCAACAACTCACTGTCTCTCGACGCCAACAGAGCCGGTTTAAGTCAGGCCAAAATCATGGAGCTGGCCAACATCTTCGGCTGGGATATCGATTTTGCCCTCGATATTCGCAAGGGTGATGAATTTAGTGTTCTCTACGACGAAAAATTCCTTAACGGCCACAAAGTCGGCAACGGCAATATCCTCGCGGCCACATTCTCCAATCACGGCAAGACCTTCAGCGCTGTTCGTTTCATTGAGCAAGATGGCTCGATCAATTACTACACCCCCGACGGCAAGCCCATGCGCAAGGCCTTTTTGCGTGCACCTCTGGACTTCACCCGTATCAGTTCTAATTTCAGTTTGCGCCGCAAGCACCCCGTGCACAAACGTATAAAAGCCCATCGCGGAGTGGACTATGCAGCCCCTCGCGGCACCCCCGTGTATGCAGCGGGTGATGGCAAAGTTATCGCCAGCGGTTATAGCAAAGCAAACGGCAACTATGTGTTCATTCAACACGGCGGAAAGTACATCACCAAGTATCTCCACCTCACCAAGCGCCTGACCCGAAAAGGCAAGCATGTCAGCCAGGGCAAAACCATCGGCACTGTGGGCTCAACTGGCTACGCCACCGGCCCCCACCTGCATTACGAATTCCTGGTTAACGGGGTTCATCGCAACCCGCGGACAGTCAAGCTACCCGATGCCAAAACCATCGCCAACAACCAGCGCGACGAATTTTTCGCCCAAACCGTGCCGCTACTCAACCAACTTAGCCAGCATAACGGCATGTTAATTGCCCAAGCCAACCTCGACGACTAAAGCTCTCTACCCATGAGCGAACCCGCCCGCGAGCTCTATATAGGCCTGATGTCCGGCACCAGTATGGACGGCATAGACAGCGCCATTGTCGACCTCGCTCAAGGTAAAGCCAGCGTGGTTGCCACACACTCCCACTCCATCCCCATGCATCTGCGGGCAGAGATCCGCTCTCTCTTTTTACCGGGGGATGACGACCTTGATACCCTCGGCATTTGCGACCAACAACTGGGACTTTGTTTCGCAGAAGCAGCAAACTCTGTACTGGAACAAGCTGGACTGAAGGCTAGCGACCTCATCGCCATCGGCAGCCACGGTCAAACCGTGCGGCACCGGCCACCGGCCACCGACACACCTCACCCCTTTACACTGCAAATTGGCGACCCCAACCTTATTGCCGCACGCACCGGCATCACCACTGTGGCCGACTTCCGGCGCAGAGACATGGCATTAGGTGGTCAGGCAGCGCCGCTAGTACCCGCCTTTCACCGCGCCGTTTTCCATAGCAAAACTCGCAACAGGGCTATCGTCAATATTGGCGGCATCAGCAACATCACTTTTCTGCCCGCAGAGGGCGAGGTACTCGGCTTCGACACCGGACCCGGCAATCGCTTGCTCGACGACTGGATAAAACAACACAAAGATAAAAACTTCGATGACGGCGGCCAATGGGCAAGGCAACACACCAGCGACCCACAATTTCTTACGCAATTAAAAACCCACCCCTTTTTGCAGCGGACCGCACCGAAGAGCACCGGCCGAGAAGAGTTCAATCGCCAGTGGCTGGATCAAGAGCTAAAGAAGTTTGGCCATCTCTCACCCGGCTGCATACAGGCGACACTGCTCGCCTTCACCGCCGAGACCATCGCCGATGCCCTAAAAGCTTTGCCCGTAGTAATAGATGAGATTTTTATCTGTGGCGGCGGCGCATTGAATACAACACTGATGACCAGCCTCAGCGACATGCTTACACCCGCAATAGTTGGCAGTACAGCGGGGCTGGGTATTTCACCCGAATGGGTGGAGGCTGCAGCCTTTGCCTGGCTTGCGCGGCAAACACTCGCGGGACTGGCGGGTAATTTACCCGCTGTAACCGGGGCAAAAGGCCTGACTGTTCTGGGTGGGATTTATCCGAGCTACCTCGACTAACCGTCGATCACACACCCACTAAAAGCGCACATAACCCTCTTCCTCTGTCAGTCGCTCTATTTCATCGGGGCCAAAAGCCACTGTGCCGACAAAGGGAACGAGAGCCGATTTATTTTGCTCAAGAAAGCGGAGACGGGTTCGGCAAACTTTAATGTCAACCACCTCAAAGGCACTTAGCCGAGCAGCAAGGTCAACAATTTTTTTGTAACGCTTATAGTTTTCGCGGAAGAATATTTCAACTTCGGGGCCATGCAGTACCAGAGCAATCGGCGGAGGGCTTGGTAGCAGAGTTGCGCCGTCCAAGTATAAAGCTTCGGCCCGCAGTAATGCCGCCTCCACCTCTTCTGGCTTATTCTGATCGATACGAACGAGGTAACCAGGCACGGTGCTTCGGGGAGCCTCCGCTTTAGGCTTCACCTCCTCTCCAGCCAAAGCTGTTAAGCGGAAGAAGACCAGCAAAAGGAACAGGGGGGCGAAGCGGCTAAGCCAAGTTAGAATAAGACCTGCCTGCTGAAGGGGTGGTACTTGTCTGCTTAAATCGAAAACGAGGCACCACAACCACAGGTGGTCGCGGCATTGGGGTTATTGACCACAAACCGAGAGCCTTCAAGCCCCTCAGAATAATCGAGTTCGGCACCCGCGAGGTATTGAAAGCTCAAGGAGTCGACCAGCACGGTGACACCCTCTCTTTCTACCTGAGTATCGTCTTCGGCAACAGCCTCGTCAAAGGTAAAACCGTACTGAAACCCCGAGCAACCGCCGCCAGTAACATAGACGCGTAACTTAAGGTCTTGATTGCCCTCTTCTTCAACCAGGGTCTTCACTTTATGCACAGCGCTGTTGGTCACATTGAGCGCGCTGGGAATAAATGTCTCTGCTACTGTCATCAATACTCCACAATCTTCTCTGTCTTCTAAAGCGTGTTCTCTAGAACTTACCACCTAGTATGGGGGCAAAACTGTAAATAGCAACGCTTAAGCCTGTCGCATACCCGCATCGCCAACGGCTTCGAGATGACTTGTCACCTCAACTTTTTCAACCTTGGGCGTGGCAGCAGCCGTACTTTCCTCTTGCTGCACAAAGCCTCCATTCACCTGGGCACCCTTCTCAATTTCGAGCAAGGCGTAGTGGATATCCCCTTTGACGACGGCCAGCGAGGCAAGTTCAACCTGCTTGGCGGCATAGATATCGCCCTCGATACTGCCACTGACAATCACTACAGGGGCCTGTACCTGACCAATAACAACGCCTGTGTCACGTATTCTTACGCAGGCATCGGCGTCATCTCCGACCGCGGCAATATTACCCCGAACCTGCCCCTCTATCTCCAGGCTGCCACTAAAGTGGATTTCACCAACAATACATGTGCCTTTAGCAATCAAGGTTGGCGTAGCCGTGCCTCTTCTCGCTTTCTTGTCCCTGCGCATCACTCACCTCTATTCGTGTCTGTTTGTCCTCTGGCAAAATCCCACGACAAAACTAACTCTTTACTGCGTGCCTTTTTTGCCGAGGGCCAAATGTTTGCGCGAATTGACTTAGGTTCAAAGCCATCGGGCAAGTGAATCACCCCTTCGATAAGCTGAAAGTATTTAAAGCGACTGTTTACCGGTATTGAGTCCACAGCCGGATCTAATTGCGCCAGGGAGTATTGCACCACTTCCCCCCCTGACACCCCCTCCCAAACTACAGAGAAGCTTACTTTCGTCGTTTTCGACAAACTTTCCGTCTTTCGCAGTGCAAAACGGTAGCGGTAAACACCGGGCGTTTCTGTCGACCGGATCAGAAAATTGGATATTTGTAGGCCTTTTTGCAACTGATCGCTTTTCACTAAGTTGCGATAAAGGTCGAGCTCCTCCTGATAGGTCGACAGCTTTCGATCGAGTACGACCACCGTCCTGCGCATTTTCTCCAAGGCCTGACGGTCAACCTCAGCACCCAGTTGCAACGCCAGCTGCTGACGCTCTTGCTCTGCCAACTGCAAGGCCTGCCGATCAAAACCAATCAGTAATTTACGCTGAGTAACAGCCGCCTCGGCAAAGTGCTCACGACCCAGCAGATAACCCCCGCCAGACCCGACCAATAAAGCGAGCAGCAACAAGGTAATTAGACCAAGACTGCTATCCATCAAGCGATCTAAAAACTCATTCACTGTATCCACTCCGCCCGCAGGGCTCTCGCCCACGTGAAAACCCTATGACCACTACTGCGCATTTAAGGCAGCAAGGGTGGCGCTTCGAGGCCCGCGGTTTCTGGCAGCCCAAACATAATATTCATGTTCTGCACCGCCTGCCCTGAGGCCCCTTTAACCAGGTTATCAATTGCCGACATCACCACCACTTTGTCGCCATCTTGCGGCCTGACCACACTAATACGACACACATTTGAGCCTCGCACACTGCGTGTTTGTGGGTGCGCACCCTCGGGCATCACATCGACAAAAGGCTCATCGGCATAGCGCTTTTCAAACAAAGCCTGCAGATCAACACGGGTATCGAGCAAGGTCGCGTAGAGTGTTGAGTGAATACCTCGAACAATCGGCAACAGGTGGGGCACGAAGGTCAAACCCACGGGTTTACTGGCAAAAAGCTCCAAACCCTGGACGATCTCCGGTAAATGCCGATGCCCTCCCGCAGCGTAAGCCTTAAAACTGTCGCTCACCTCGCTGTGCAGGTTATCGATCTTCGCCTGTCGACCGGCACCACTGGCACCCGATGCCGAGTTGGCGATTAAATCATTGGCCGCCACCAAGTCGTTTTCAAGCAGGGGCAGAAAACCCAGCTGCACACTGGTCGGGTAACAGCCCGGGCAGGCAAGCAATTGAGCCGACCGTATCGCGTCACGATTCACTTCCGGTAGACCATAAACGGCCTCAGCTATTAACTCCGGACAAGTATGACTCTGGTTGTACCACTTTTCCCAAAGCTGGCGATCTTTAATGCGAAAGTCTGCCGACAAATCGATAACCCGCGCGCCGCGTTTGAGAATTTCGGGCACCATCGCCTGGGCCACACCGTGGGGCGTGGCAAAAAACACCACATCGGCCTCGGCTAATTGGTCGGGATCGGGCTCACTAAAGCGCAGATCATAATGGCCGCGCAAACTGGGAAAGAGATCGGCAACGGGCAGGCCGCTCTCACTCCGCGAAGTGATGGCCGCGACTTCCACTTGCGGATGCATCGCCAGCAACCGCAACAGCTCCACTCCGGTATAACCGGTTCCACCTACAATACTTGCCCTTATCACGCCCGCTACCTCATCTTTAAATCGTGGGAACCAGCTATCATACCGCAACCAGGGCGAGTGCTATCCTCGTCAGCCACACAGTCAACATAATAATTATGCTTCAAACTGACAAAGACCCCTCCGGGCCTCCACATTGGCGAGCCGATTCTTTATTCACCCACTTTCGCCACCGCCTGGCCCATGTTGATGCGCTGCCCCAGCTGGCCCTGCTCGGGCTTGCCAGCGGTATCGTCACCGGTCTTATCGCCGTCGCCTTTCGCCTTGCCATTGAATGGCCTCTTGAGTTCTTCCTGCCCTCCCAGCAAAGTGAAGGCTTTGAATCGCTGCCCCTGGAAGCGCGACTGATTCTACCTTTAGTCGGCACCCTGCTTATTGTTTTGATCATGCGTAGACGCTCCAAAACCCAGCGCCAGTGCGGGGTCGGCCATGTTATCGAACGCTACCAACAGCACCAGGCCCACCTGCCAGCAGGCAACGCCATCGTCCAGTTTTTTGCCGGCTCACTCGCCGCTCTGTCGGGACATTCGGTGGGGCGCGAAGGCCCCGCCGTACACCTCGGCGCAACCTGTTCCAGCTTGCTCGGCCAAAAACTCGGCCTCCCCAACAATAGCCTGCGCATTATGGTCGGCTGTGGCGTTGCCGCCGCCATTGCCGCCTCCTTCAACACCCCTCTGGCGGGTGTTATTTTTGCCATGGAAGTGGTGCTGATGGAATACACGGTGACCGGGTTTATCCCCATTACCCTCGCCTCGGTTTCCGGGGCCTTAATGAGCCGGGTTTGTTTTGGTGATGCCCCGGCCTTTTCCATTCCTGCCTTCACCATGGGCAGCATGCTCGAACTGCCCTTCTTGATCTTTTGCGGCATCATTGTCGGCCTCGCTAGCAGTGCTGTACTGAAATTGCATAAATACGTTCAGGACCTAAACAGCCTGTCACTGACCACCCGCCTGTTTATAGCGGGAGTCCTCACCAGTCTCACCGCTGCCTTTGTACCCCAGGTAATGGGCGTTGGCTACGATACCGTTGAAGCGGCCATGCTCGGTGAGTTGAGCTTTACCCTGCTGCTAACTATCACGGTCACCAAGCTATTGCTATCAACGGTGACCATTGCCCTCGGCGTCCCCGGTGGCAGCATTGGCCCCACCCTTGTTATCGGCGCCTGCCTCGGTGGTGCGATTGGCATGGTCGGCGCCAGCCTCAGCCCCGACAATGCCGCCAGCAGCGGTTTTTACGCCACACTGGGCATGGGCGCGATGATGGCTGGCGTGCTCAATGCCCCCCTCGCCGCCCTGGTGGCATTGCTCGAATTGACCTATAACTCGGCTATTTTGTTACCGGCAATGCTGGTTATTGTGATCGCCACCATTACCGCCCGTTTAACCAGCCACTTGCCCGGACTCTTCCTGATTGGCAGAAACCCGGAGTCTTTCACCTCTCCGGTTTTCCTCAGTTTGAGTCGCGCCGGTGTCACCAGCCTGATGGACCATAATTTTATTATTCAACAGCCCCTCCTCCCTTTCGAGCAGGCTGAAGAACTACTCAATCAACACCCCGAATGGATTGTCATCGAAGATAATAGTGATGAGCGTTTCATTCTGCGCCCCAGCGACCTTTCCCACCACGTGCAGGCAGTGATCGACGCTGGTAGTAAACGCGACGCTATTGACCTAATGGAAATACCCGGTGAACGCTGGCGCCTGCACCCCATTCATCCGCGCTCCACTTTGCAGGAGGCACTGATGCTGATCCGCGAGAAAAATGGCTTTGCGGTGCATGTTACTCAGGCCGCCACTGCAGAAAGCTCACCAGTGGCCGGCATCATTACCCGCGATCAGATCGATAATTATTATCAGTAGGCTCCTTTAAGCGGTAAACTGCAGGCCATTTCCAGCAGCACCACAACAGGGATCCCCACACCATGTCTCGCGAATGGGTAGAAGCTCTTCATATCATTAGCCTCGTCTGCTGGTTTGCCGCGCTGTTCTATTTGCCCCGCCTCTTTGTCTACCACGCCATGGCCGACGATGCCCTCAGCGACGAGCGTTTTAAAACCATGGAACGCAAGTTGTACCGAGGCATTGCCACCCCCGCCATGATCGCCACCCTGGTGTTCGGTATCTGGCTGGCCAGTTTCGCCACCGAGCACTATCTCGCCCAGGGCTGGTTTAAAACAAAACTACTTCTGGTGGCTTTGTTAATCGCCTATCATTTCACCTGCCGCCACCTGATGCGCCAGTTTCAGGCCGGAATCAACACCCGCAAGCACCTGTTTTATCGCTGGTTTAACGAGGCGCCGGTGTTATTGTTAATTGGCATTGTCGTACTGGTGGTCGTTAAGCCCTACTAAGTTCGCCGCCTGCACTAAGCCCACCTTCCACATCAAGGATACGATAAAGATACCTGCCACCAACACGGTAGTGATTAATTAAACAATGGATACACTCTGGATAACCACAGCCGCAATACTGGTCTTTATCATGCAGGCGGGCTTTCTGTGCCTCGAAAGCGGGTTGGTGAGAAGTAAAAATAGCATCAATGTCGCGGCCAAAAACATCAGCGATTTCATCGTGTCCGGCACCCTTTTCTGGGCGGTCGGCTTTGCCATCATGTTTGGCGACAGTGTTGGCGGCTGGTTTGGCAGCAGCCACTTTTTTATGGGCGACGATGCCAGCCCCCGCCTGATTAGCATCTTCCTGTTTCAAATGATGTTTTGCGGCACTGCGGCAACCCTGGTCTCCGGGGCCGTTGCCGAGCGCATGAACTACCTCGGCTACCTGGTTTGTACCACCACCATCGCCCTGGTTATCTATCCTTTAGTTGGCCACTGGGCCTGGGGCGGAGCTCTGTCCGACACCCCAACGGGCTGGCTTGAAGTGCGCGGCTTTGTCGACTTTGCGGGCTCAACGGTGGTGCACTCCGTCGGTGGCTGGGTGGCGCTGGCGGCACTGCTGGTGATTGGCCCCCGCTTTGGCCGCTTTGAGCAAGCCAATAGCCGCATCCCCGGCAGCAATATACCGGTAGCGGTACTCGGTACGATGCTGATCTGGTTTGGCTGGTTCGGCTTCAATGGTGGTAGCACCCTGGCCTGGAATGATGCCGTGCCCGCTATTTTGCTCAACACCTGTATTGCCTCCTTCTGGGGAGCTATTGGCGCCACCGCGCTAAAATACAAAATAGACGCCTACATTGATGTTTCAAATATTATCAACGGCACCCTCGGTGGACTCGTTGCCATTACCGCCAGCTGTCATGCCGTCAGCGCTTCCGAGGCCGCCATCATTGGCCTGGTCGGCGGCATTATCGCCCTCTACGGCGAGCGCTGGCTTGAACACCTGAAGATTGACGATGCCATTGGTGTCGTTCCCGTGCATTTATTTGCCGGCATTTGGGGCACCCTGGCGGTGGCAATTTTTGCCAGCCCTGAGGTATTGGCCAACGGTCTCTCGAGCTTGCAGCAACTGCAATCACAGCTGCTGGGCATCGGTGTTACCGGCCTTTTCAGCTTTTTTACGGCCTTTAGTCTCTTTACAGTGATTAATCGCATCTACCCACTGAGGGTCAGTGAAGAGGCAGAACGCATGGGTCTCAATGTCGCTGAGCACCGGGTCAGCACCGAGGTCTTCGACCTGCTGTCATCGATGAACCAGCAGCAACAACATGCCAATTTTTCTACCGCAGTCCCCGTCGAACCCTTCACCGAAGTGGGCCAAATTGCCCAGCAATACAACCGTGTTATTGACCGGGTTAATCATGAAATTCAGCAGCGCGATGACTCCTTTGCCGCCCTCAAGAACAGCGAATATCACAAGGGCGCTATTCTCGATGCCTCCATGGACAGCATCATCACCATCAATGACAGAGGCGAAATACTGGCCTTCAACCCGGCCGCTGAAAAGTGTTTTGGCATTGGCGCCAAGCAAGTACTCGGCATCAACTTTTTTGAGTTGTTTATGGCCAACGGCAAGAAGAAGACCGCCCTGCAAAGCCTGGCCCATGGCTTTAGCGCCAGCGAGGGACTGATACTCAAGCGACGCAACATTAGCGAGTTAAAACGCCTCGACAAGGAACTCTTTCCCGCCGAAGTGGTGATTACCCAAACCACTGACAGTCTCAGCCGTCACTGCGAATACGCCCTGCACATCCGTGATATCACCCAGCAAATAAAATTGCAAAACCGCCTTAAATCCCTCGCCTATAGCGACCCCTTAACCGGTTTGTACAACCGCACCTATTTTATGAGCAACCTCGCAAAGCGCATTCACTTTCACCAGCAAACGGCCGGCAGCGTGGTTTTGATGTTTCTCGACCTCGATCAGTTTAAAAAGATCAACGACACCCAGGGCCATAAAGTTGGCGACGAACTGCTGTGCGAGGTCGCCAGCCGACTGAGCACCGTGACTCGCGATGTTGATCTCGTCGCGCGCTGGGGTGGCGATGAATTCGTGATCGTTATGTCGGGTGCCATTAATAGTGACTCCGGCGTCAATAAAGCCCAGGACATTTTGCAGGTGATGCGCCAACCCGTCGACCTCGGCAATCAGCAACTAAGAGTGCTCAGCAGCATTGGTATCGCCCTGTCAGAAAATGGCAAAATCGATGCCGAGCACCTGCTGCAACACGCCGATCTGGCGATGTACAAAGCCAAGCAAAGTGGCCGCAACACCTTTCGCCTGTTCACCGAAGATATGGAACAAACGGTGCGCCAGCGCTTCAAACTGGAAGTCGCCCTGCCCGATGCCATCGCCAAAAACCAGTTCTTCCTGCACTACCAGCCGAAGGCCGACTGCCATTCCAATCAGGTGATTGGCTTTGAAGCCCTGCTGCGCTGGCAGCACCCCGAATACGGGCTCATCCCCCCGGGGGACTTCATTCCCATTATTGACGAAGACAATTTGGTGGTAGAAATTGGCGAGTGGGTGCTCAACGAGGTGTGCCGACAACTGGCCGAATGGCGACAACAGGGCCTGCCCGTATTACCCGTCGCGGTGAATATTTCCGGCCACCACCTGCATTCACCCTCACTGCTACCCTGCGTCAAGCAAGTGCTCAAGGCCCACGGCATTGAAAATGAGTTGATAGAACTGGAGATCACCGAGGGCGTACTCACCAGCAATACCGAGCACAGTATCGCCGTGATGAGCGCCTTGAGGTCCCTCGGTATAAAGCTATCAGTGGATGACTTCGGCACCGGTTATTCCTCACTCAGCTATTTGAAAAACTTCCCCATCGATATTCTCAAAATCGACCGCACCTTTGTCTGCGATGCCGCCGCCAACATCGAGGACGGCGCTATCTGCAAGGCCATCATTACCCTCGCCAAGAATCTCGATTTACAAATTATTGCCGAGGGCGTGGAAACCATTGAGCAGCTCACCTTCCTCAAACAACTCGACTGCGATAGCTATCAGGGCTACCTCTTTAGCCACCCCCTGCCTGCCGCATCGATACCCGCAGTGCTCGAAGGTCAGCCGCCACCCTCTGAAGAAGATGCTCTAAGCACTGCCATTGAAGAGTAACAAAGCCAGCCAACGCACCCAGGCCATTGTTAACGACCCCATTGGCGCCACGCTTTTCCGGCTTACGGTGCCGATGATTGGTGGCATTATCGCGCTCATGGCAGTGGGTATTATCGACGCCTACTTTGTCGGCCAACTCGGCACGGCACCCCTCGCGGCACTGGGTTTTGTGCTGCCCATCGCTCACGGGGTTAACAGCATTGGCCTCGGCCTGGGCATGGCAACATCGGTGCTGGTATCGCGCTATCTGGGCGAGGATCGCTTTGATCTGGCGGCGCGGCAAATTACCGATGGCCGCGTGCTCATCACCCTTATCGGCATCGGCCTGCTACTCAGCCTCCATTTCGGCATCCAGGCCCTGCTGCGCTTACTGGGTGCCAGCGGTGAAGTACTCGAAGAGGCCCTGCATTTTATGGCCCTGTGGATACCGGTGATCCCCCTGCTATTACTGACTTTAACCGGTAATACCATTCTTCGCGCCATTGGCTGCCCCGGCAAATCGGCGTTTCTACTGGCCTTTTTAGCGACACTCAATGCCTGCCTCGACCCGCTGCTTATTTTTGGTCTCGGGCCGCTACCCGGGCTCGGCATTGGCGGCGCGGCACTGGCAACCTCTATCGCCTGGATTGTCACCTTTCTGCTATCCCACTACGTTCTCAGTGTGCAGGAACAGTTGATCCTTAAAAGTAAAAACACCCTGCAGGCACTGCGCGCCAACTGGGCAGAGCTATTGAGCATTGGCATCCCCGCCATCTTTGCCAACCTGATGACACCCCTGGCCGCCGCCACCCTCACCGCCATGGTCGCGCGCTTTGGCACCACCGCTGTGGCAGGTTTTGGCGTGAGTACCCGCATTGAAGCGCTCTGCCTGCTTGTCGCTTTTGCCCTGTCGTCGACCCTGCCGATGTTTATTGGCCAGAATATTGGCGCCGGTAAACCCGAGCGAGCACGCATTGCCCTGTACGGCGCCATCCGTTTCACCGTGGTTTTTCAACTCGCCATGTGGTTGCTCGTCGCCTTCTTCAGTCACGCCATTGGCTCTGCTTTTAGCAGCAACCCCGAGGTGGTCAACATCATCAGCGATTACCTGTGGATAGTGCCCGCCAGCTACGGTGCCCATGCGGTGACAATTCTGGTGATGGTCTCGCTGAATGCCATAAAACGCCCCAAGGCCGCCCTGCTCACCGCCATCATCAGACTGCTACTGTTGAATATTCCCATCGCCTACATCGGCGGCCAGCTCTATGGCGTCAGTGGTTTGTTCTACGGCTTTGCCATTGGCAATGTATTGTCGGCCATCGTCGCCTGGCGCGTGATCAAAACGGCCTGGGCCGAGCAGGTCGATCCCGCTAATTAAGCCACCTGGCAGACCCTCGGCTTTTCTCCAACCCGCCGACAGCTCATAATGCACACCTGCCTCCTATCCACAAAAACACAACGGCCATTTATGAATCGTTCAGAACAGTTATTTATCGACGCCCAACGCCATATCCCCGGCGGTGTTAACTCACCGGTGCGAGCCTTTAAAGCCGTCGGTGGCAGCCCGGTTTTTTTCGACCACGCCCAGGGTGCCTACCTTTACGATGCCGATGAGCAACGCTATATCGACTATGTGCAATCGTGGGGGCCAATGATTCTTGGCCACGGCCACCCGGTAGTGCTCGACAGTATTCGCCAGCAGCTCGACAAAGGCCTGAGCTTTGGTGCACCCACCGAGCTGGAAACCCAGCTCGCCGATAAACTCTGCGACCACATACCCGGGCTCGACATGGTGCGCATGGTCAACTCCGGCACCGAAGCGACGATGAGCGCCATTCGCCTCGCCCGCGGCTACACCGGACGCGACAAAATCATCAAGTTCGAGGGCTGCTACCACGGCCACTCCGACTCACTGCTGGTGAAGGCCGGTTCCGGCGCACTCACCCTTGGCGTACCCAGCTCACCGGGTGTGCC
>MAAC01010241.1_pt1 | contig 14991 bp, 8 predicted proteins | sample 1115981 | NCBI WGS metagenome assembly MAAC01 (sample SAMN04961126, study PRJNA320927) | seawater metagenome | isolation source: sample BD02T64 sea water enriched with oil for 64 days | place: USA:Gulf of Mexico | collected 2013-07-27 | reverse complement strand
TTGCGCTTGCGCTTCCAAAAAGTCGCCGATTATCTAAGCGCAGAACTTGGCGTGCAAGTTAACTACATTCCGGTTAAATCCTACGCGGCGGCGATTGGTGCGTTTCGCAATAACCAAGTGCAGCTGGCCTGGTTTGGCGGTCTCTCGGGGGTGCGTGCGCGCCAGCTGGTGCCGGGCTCGCGGGCAATTGCCCAGGGGGTCGAAGATCGACAGTTCAAAAGCTATTTTATCGCTCATCACTCAACCGGTCTGAGCCGCAGTGACAGCTTTCCCCAGGGTATTGCCGGAAAAACCTTTACCTTTGGCTCTAAAGGTTCTACCTCTGGACGGTTAATGCCCGAGTACTATATCCGCCAGCAGCTGCAGCGCTCTCCGCAACAACTGTTTAGTGCGGTAGGTTTTAGTGGCGATCACAGCCTGACCATCAACCAAGTACAGGCGGGTGCCTACCAAGTGGGGGCGGTTAATTACCAAGTGTGGCAAAGTATGTTGGCTGCCGGTAAGGTGGATCTGAGCAAGGTCTCAGTGATTTGGCAAACCCCGCAGTACACGGATTATCAGTGGAGCATTCGCGCAGGTGTGGATGGGGACTACGGGCCAGGCTTTAGTGATAAAGTTCAGGCAGCACTGCTAAAAATGCGCGATCCGCAGTTATTAAAACAGTTTCCACGCTCCGGCTTCATCGCGGCTGAAAATGCCGATTATCAAGCGATAAAAGAGACCGCTATCGCTCTGGATTTACTGCAACCTTAAGCCCTTTATTACAGCCAAAAGATAAAACTATGTTGTTTGAACTGCGCCACTGCTCATTTTCTTACCACTCAAAATTGGTTCTGGATGATATTTGTCTGCAAATAGGCACTGGCGAAAGCGTGGCGATTGTCGGCCAGAGCGGGGTCGGAAAATCGACCTTATTAAATCTATTGGCCTCTCAGCACAGCGCCAATATCGCCTATTGTACTCAGGATCGGCAGTTAATTAGTGGCTTAAACTGCTACAACAATATCTATCTGGGAAAGTTAGCGCAGTTCGGGGCGATTAAAAACTTATTTAATATATTGTGGCCCAACTCGCAAGCCCTTCAGGAGATCAGGGCAATCGCCGAACAACTGAGTATTGACGACAAATTGCAGGCATCGGTGGGCAAACTATCCGGTGGCCAGCAACAGCGAGTGGCGGTGGCCAGGGCTTTTTTCCAGCAGCGGCCCATTTTTTTGGGTGATGAACCTGTGGCTAATCTGGATTCGGTTAAGGCACAGCAAGTTCTGCAGGTGATATTAGAGCGCCACCAGAGCAATGTTATCGCCCTGCACGACAGGGATTTAGCACTGCGCTATTTTGATCGTATTATCGGCCTGAAACAGGGAAAAATTGTCCTGGACGCCGCTGCTGCTGATGTGTCGCAACAAGATCTGCAGCAACTGTACTTGTGATGGGGCTCTTTGCCGGTACCAGTGACGGATTAAAGCTGCGCAATTTTAGTTTGCTGTTAGTCGCGACCGGGTTGCTGGCTGCTGTTTTCGCCGATGTACAAGTCCACGCCTCAGAGCCCTGGGGGCATCTGGGCACAATGCTACAGGGATTGTTCAGCCCCAGTGTTAGCGATGTCCAGGGGCTGGGATTAGATTTATTTTATACCTTGAGTTTTGCGCTGCTAGGAGTGAGCCTGGCAGTAGTGGCAGGTCTGCTGTTATCGCTGTTGTATCGGTACCCGATAGTGCGCTTTATCTGCGCCTTTTTTCGGGCTATCCACGAGCTGTTTTGGGCACTGCTGTTTATGCAGCTGTTTGGGCTGTCAGCCAGTACTGCCATACTGGCGATCACTATCCCCTACGCTTGCACTTTTGCCCGGGTGTATCACGATATCTATCAGCATGCACCGATTAAGCTCGCTCAGCTGCCCGAGTTGGCCGACAGTAAATTCAGTCATTTTCTGTATGTATTGCTCCCTCAGGTTTGGCCACAGATGCGCTCTTATCTTCGCTACCGTTTTGAATGCGGGGTGCGCACTAGCGCGGTGCTAGGTTTTGTAGGGCTGCCAACCATAGGTTTTCATCTGGAAACTGCGTTTAAGCAGGGTGATTACTCTTATGCAGGGGCGTTGTTGCTGGCATTTTTTCTGCTGATAGCCAGTATTAAATACTGGTTGAAGATTTACTTGTTACCCCTTTATATAGCTATCGCGCTGTGGTTTTTACCGCGCTCCGAATTTACTAACAGCAGCGACAATATATGGCGATTCTTTAGTGCGGATATTTGGCCCAGTGTAGTGAAAAATGTCGAGCTGTCGATGTTAGAGAAATTGTCGGCATACGCTCAGTGGTTGAACTCGTTGATGTTAGAGCAAGGATTACCGGGAATCGCCAGTACCTTGTTGTTATCGCTGATGGCGCTCGCTGCTACTTATTTGCTGTGCATTATTCTAGTGCCATTGCTGAACTGCATACGCCGTCAATGGCTGATGAATGGCTTTGGTCAGTGCCTGCTACTAGTGATGCGCTCAACTCCTGAGTATATTTTAGCTTTTGTCTTGCTACTGTTACTGGGGCCATCAATGTTGCCGGCAGTGATTGCACTGGCTATTCACAACAGTGGATTAATAAGTTATCTGCTGCAGCGCGATATTACTACGCTAGAAACTGGCACAGAGGTAACAGAGCCAGGCAGTTTTAGTGTTTTCTTGTACAAAACTATGCCCAATCTGTATTCAAAATTTATCTCGCTGCTGATGTATAGGGCTGAAATTATCTTGCGTGAGAGTGCTATTTTAGGTGTGCTGGGCGTCACCACTTTAGGCTTTTATATCGACTCGGCGTTTGAAGATTTTCGCTTTGACCGGGCGCTGGCGCTATTGGTTATAACAGCGCTACTGAATGTGCTGGTTGACCAGCTGTCGAGAAAACTGCAGCTTTGTTTTAGCGATCAGGGAATCAGGGTGAGGTCTAAGGATTAGGCTTAAATCCGCTGGCAGCATTTTTATCTAAAGCAGACTATCCTTAACCATTATACTTTTCATTTGAAAAAGGTGGTCATGGGAAATTTAAAAAGACTAGTGACAACGCTGTGCTGTAGCCTACTGCTTTGGCAAGCGCCTCTGTCGGCGAGTAATTTAGATGATATTACCATACTCACGGAAGGTTACCCCCCGTATAACTATCAGGGGGAAAACGGTGAGTTGCAAGGTATCGCGGTGGATTTGCTGGTCGAAGCATATAAGCAGGCCAATGTAGATTTCGACAAAAGCACTATCAAATTGCAGCCCTGGCCCAGAGCTTATCGCAGCGTGCTACAGGGCGTTAACATTATGTTGTTTTCTATGACCCGAACCCGCAGCAGAGAAAAACTGTTTAAGTGGGCGGGCCCTATCAGTCAAACACGGGTTGTGTTGCTGGCGAAAAAGAACAGCAAAGTGGTTATTTCAACCCCCGATGATTTGACCCAGTACATTATTGGCGGGATTCGCAATGATATAGGTCTGTTACTGGTGCGTGAGTTAGTAGCCGATAATGGTCAGTTGTTGACTTCCCCCTATGCAAGCTCGCTGGCAAACATGTTGAATTTAGGACGCATTGATCTGTGGGCCTATGAAGAGAATGTTGCCACACATTTTTTGCGCCGCGAGGGACTGGATCCGGATGAATTTGAAGTGGTGTATACCTTAAGTGAGGCCGAACTTTACTATGCTTTCAGTTTAGATACTGATCAGCAGGTAGTGGATGGGTTCCAGAGTGTCCTGGATCAATTCCGGCTAGCGACAAAGAATACTAATAGCCCCTAAGTAGCTTACAGGGCAAATTATTTCAGCAAAAAAATATTTTAAGTTTAAATAATCTAGAGTAGATTTTGTGTGCTATATTGTTTGCCCGATCAATTTCTTTTGATCTCTGGCAAAATCTTGCGAGAAGCACAGCCGTAGCAATCGGTTAAGTACAAACTTCATATCATAGTAACACTTTCAATACGGTTACAAGATGTCCCACTGCAGGGCCTACTTTCTGGTCTAGTTTGCAGCGATATTTTTGACTGCAACCTTATCGAGGAACAATGAACACTACAGCTGTCGTTAAACCCCATATCGCTATCTTAATTGTATTATCGGCTATCGGGCCGGTGGCATTGAATATATTTCTCCCCTCCATGCCCAATCTCACCGAGTCACTAAATACCAGTCACGATATTTCCCAGTTGACTCTGACTTTGTATTTAGTCGCCACTGCCTGTGCTCAGTTGATTTTGGGTCCACTCTCGGATAAATACGGTCGCAGGCCGATACTGCTGGCCGGTGTTGGGGTGTATGTCATCGCCAGTTTGGGCTGTGCACTGGCTTTTAATATCGAGCAGCTGATAGCGGGTCGAATACTACAGGCGGCAGGTGGTTGTGCCGGTATTATTATTACCAGGGCAATCGTTCGCGATTTATACGACAAGCGAAAATCAACCAGTTTGCTCGGTTATATGACTATGATAATGGCGGTAGCACCTATGCTATCGCCTATTATTGGCGGTTATTTAGATCAGTGGTCCAGCTGGCGTGCCAGCTTTTACTTAGTGACACTCTTAGGTTTTATCGTGTTTATTTTCAGCTATAGTAAACTGCACGAGACTAACCATCAGCTCTCTGCGGATATGAAGCTGGGGAATATTTTTTCTAAGTACAAGCTGTTGATCGTTGAGCGCCAGTACTTAGGTTATGTATTGGGAACGTCTTTCGGCTCTGCAGTATTTTTTGCTTTCATAGCCGGGGCGCCTTTTTACGCCACTAAGGTACTGGATTTGCTCCCCAGTGAATATGGATTCTATTTTATTATGGTTTCCCTGGGTTATATGTCCGGTAATTTTATCTCAGGACGTTATGCCTCTCGCTTATCAGAGCGGCAGATGCTAGATATGTCCTCGATTATTTTGGCACTTGGAATCAGCGTGCTGATCTATTTTAGTTTCACTTCTTTTGATCATCCCGCTTACCTGTTTATACCGATGGCACTGGTCGCCTGTTCCAATGGCATCGCTATTCCCAACGGTATGTCCGGAGCGCTGAGTGTCAACCCTAAGTTAGCGGGTACAGCTTCCGGGTTGGCGGGCTTTATTCAAATATCGATGGGTGCCGCTGCGACTTTTGTGGTCGGTTTTTTCCACGATGGCAGTGCTATGCCAATGGTGATCTGTATGGTGGTAACAGCCGTATTGTCCATCGTCAGTTTTAAGCTGATAGTGCAACAAGAGCAAGATAGTGCTATAGAAGTGTTGGATAATCATTAAGATGTATGCCTGTCCCCCAGGCATGCTGGCGGTCTCTTAAGATAAAATAATAGCAAAAACAAAAGGATTCGTTTGCCATGAAATATTTATCTGCAGCTTTTGCTGCGCTCTTTGTTTGCGCCACACTGCTAATTAACCCTCTGTTGATCGGGTCTGCTCTTGCGCAAACTGTTAATGCTGAAACTGCCAGAGTATTAGACATCTCTGTGCAGAGCATTGATGGACGAATAGCCGCAGCGGTCACTTTTTCCAGTAAAGTGCAGGGCAGTGTCGATTTAGATAAGTGGCTGAACATAGAGACCCTGGAGGGCGAGCAGATTGATGGCAGTTGGATCTTAGATGAGAAAGCCAAAATATTGTATTTCACTAATATCGAGCCCGAGCGGAGTTACTTAGTCTCTGTTGAGCCGGGGTTGCCACTGGGCGATCTTAAGTTCCTTAAGACCGGCAGTTCAGCGCAAGTTGATGTGCAGGCGATCAGCCCAATGCTGGGTTTTGCCGGTAATGGCAACTTGCTGGCAGGGACCTTAAGCGATGGGCTGCCGGTAATTGCCGTCAATGTACCGCAGGTAGATGTGGATTTTTACCGCATTCCCGAGAGCCAGCTGGTGGCATTTTTATCTGAAAATAGCCGTAGAGGGCAGCTGGATTTTTGGCAGGTTCGAGATTACGTCGACAGTTTTGAGTTAGCTTATACGGCCAGATTTGATTTGCAGTTAGCGCGCAATCAAACCGCTACCAGCTATTTGCCGATAAAAAACATTGTCCCTCTACAGCGTCAGGGGGTGTATTTAGCGGTGATGCGAAAATCGGGCCAATACCGCTATTCTTATCCGTCTACCTGGTTTGCAGTCAGCGATTTAGGGGTGCATATGCGCATCTATGCGGATCGCGCAGATGTCACTGTGAGCAGCTTAGCCAGCGCCGAGCCGATCGAAAAAGTGCAGTTAACGCTGTTGGATACCAATGGTAAACAAATAGCACGGCGCAGCAGTAACGCGACAGGCTTTACTAGCTTCTCTGCGTCGCAGCTTGATAAAGCGCAGCTGTTAATGGCAATAAAAGGGCAGCAGACCTCGATCGTCAGGTTGTTTGGTCCGGTACTGGATTTGTCTGAATTCCCGGTATCCGGCATCGTCGACAGCCCCCGACAGCTGTTCTTTTACGCAGAGCGGGATTTGTATCGACCCGGTGAAGCTTTAACTGTCAGTGCGTTGTTGCGCGACAGCGACGGTAAATTACTGCCGCCGCAAGTACTTACTTTTAAGTTAAAACGCCCGGATGGTCGCATCGCCAGTGAGCAGCGTCTGTCAGCCAATGTTTTGGGCTACTACGCCAGTCACTGGCAACTGCCCAAAGATGCGCCGACCGGAGCCTGGTCTGTAACCGCACAACTGGCGGGACAAGCTGCAAGCAGTTATGCGCTGCAAGTTGAAGAATTTCTTCCCGAACGCATGGAGCTGCTCTTAGAAACACCAGAGTTTGTAGCCACTGATGCGCCTTTTCAAGTGTCAGTCACGGGTAAGTATTTGTACGGTGCTCCCGCCAGTAGCAATATATTGCAGAGCGAACTAGTGACTAAATTAGCGGCTCACCCTTTTAAGGACTTTAGCGAATATCACTTCTCAAACCCCCAGATCGCTGATTTCAATCGGCGTATTAGCTTAGACGATAGTCACTTAGATAAACTTGGAGAGTTAAAAATAGCCCCGAAATCATTCTGGGGAAAAGCTAAAACGCCACTGCGGTTAAAGCTATATGCCAGTTTGTTGGATTCAGGGGGGCGCCCGGTAAGTCGTATTGCCAACAGTTTCGCCCTGCCCGCTGAACAATTGCTAGGCATCAGGCCGATGTTTGCAGATGATAGTGCGCCCTATGACAGCAACGCTAGTTTTGAGCTGTTACTCACCGATGGTAAAACTAAACTGGCCGCAGACAATCTCCAGGTAAAATTAATTCGCGAACAGCGTAATTACCACTGGCTCTACACAGAGGGAGAGGGCTGGACTTCTGATTATACTGAGCGTCACTACAGCGTCTCCAATACTCAGCTCAGTATCAGCGAGGGCCAAATTGCGACAGTTTCACTGCCGGTTGACTGGGGACACTACCGTTTGGAGGTGACGAACCCTGCGACTAAGATTGTCACTGGCTATAAATTTAGGGCCGGTTGGAGTGCCGATGAGACAGTTCTGGCGGGGCGCCCGGATAGGATTGGTCTGGCGTTGAATAAGCAGCGCTATCGGGTCGGTGATTTGGTCGAGGTAGAGATTAAGCCGCCTGCAGCAGGGCGTGGTTATCTGTTAGTGGAATCCGACCAAGCATTACATCGCCAGCTCATAGACGTCCCCGCAGAGGGCGCGAAAGTTTCTTTCAAAGTACAGCCTGGCTGGGATACTCATAATTTATACGTTTCAGTACTGTTGATTCAGCCGGGATCAGAGCGACAGCAAAAACTGCCCAGGCGGATGTTGGGTATTGCCCCTCTTGCATTAGATAGAGAGGAGCGAAAGTTACAACTGACACTGGAGGCACCGAGTAAAATACGGCCTAACACTCAGTTATCGGTACCGATAAAAATTTCGGTCGCAGCAGGTAGCACGGCAAACAAACTCAGAGGACCGCTACAGCTGACCTTGGCAGCTGTAGATGTCGGGGTGTTAAATATATCCAGATTCGAGTCACCGGATCCCTTTACTGGCTTTTTCCAACAGCGTGCCTATGGCGTTGATGCAAGAGACAGCTACGCAGATTTGATCAATGCCGATGCCGGAGTGTTAGCGCAACTAAAGTTTGGTGGTGACGGCGATTCGCTGCAGGGGGGAGAAGCGGATCCGGACGTACAAATTGTTTCGTTGTTTTCCGGGCTGGTTGATGTCGATGCCCGCGGTGAGGCAACTGTGCAAATGGATATTCCAAATTTTAATGGCCGTCTGCGGCTGATGGCGGTGGCGTTTTCCGCCGATAGCTTTGGCAGCGAGCAGCGAGATATTGAAGTAGCGGCGCCGATTGTGGCGCAGCTGAGTAAGCCGCGGTTTCTCAGAGGTGGTGACCAGAGTCAATTGGCACTGGATTTGAATAACTTATCCGGGTTGCAGCAACAGCTAGAGCTACAGCTAGACTTAGGCCAAGGTCTGTCGTTCAGTGCTGCTAGCGGGGAAGCCAGGCAGCGTCAGAGTTTATCTGTGAGTTTGGCCGCCGGTGAAAAACGGGTACTGTACTTCCCGGTGCAAGCGGCAATGGATTATCGGTCAGTGGCGATAGATTTAAGCTTAGCCAACATAGCACTGACAGACTCAAAGCAAACTATAGATCTGGCCAGGCACTGGCAGCTGTCGGTGCAACCGGCATGGGCTATCACTGACCGGCAATGGCAGAAAGTATTATCTCCCAAGCAGAGCTTTAACTTAGATGGCACCGAGTTGCGAGACTTGATACCCGGGGGGCTAAGCGGGCAGTTGAACGTTTCATCGCGACCGCCACTGGATATCGCCAGTCATTTGTCAGCGTTAAAAGCTTATCCCTACGGCTGTTTAGAACAGACGACCAGCGGAGTTTTTCCACAGTTATACGTAGACGATCAGCTGTTAGCAGAATTGGGCATCAGTGGCTCAGAAGGTGAGGCCAGGAGCAGTGCAATTGAATTGGCGATTGCCAGATTGCAGGGGATGCAGCGTTCCAGTGGCGGTTTTGGCCTCTGGTCGGAGCAGAGTCCGGAGGAGCACTGGCTGAGCGTCTATGTTCTGGACTTCCTGTTACGGGCTACAGCGGCGGGTTATCAAGTTCCCGAGCAGAACCTGAAAAAGCTGTTGCAGCGGGTCTCCACTTACCTGCGCAATCCGGGAAAAATACGCAGCTACTACGAAGAAATCAACGCTGAAACTAAGTTTGCTATTCGCGCTTACGCCGGGCAGGTATTGGCTCGACACAAAGCGGCCCCACTGTCTATTTTGCGGCAGATGTACCAGCGCAGAAGTGCCCATGAGACCCCATTGGCACTGCTGCAGTTGGGTCTGGCGCTGCAATCGGCTGGGGATAACAACAGAGCGGCCCAGGCGATTGGCGAGGCGCTATCCGGAGTCGATGACTTTGGCTCCGAGCGTATTTACTATTCCAGTAGGGTGCGCGATTTAGCACTGGGCAGTTTTTGGCTACTGGAGAGCGACGCCGCCAGCAGCAATTGGCAGCCGCTGCTGCTGAGCTTAGTGCAAGCATTAGAACAGCGTCAGTGGTTGAGTACTCAAGAGCGCAATGCGCTGTTTTTACTGGGGAAAGAGCTGAGGAAGACGGCGGGGTCAGAAATGCATTTAGTCTGGCAATTGGCGGGCAAGAAAATGCAACAGCAGCTACAGCGGCTGCAAGTTCCCTTGACTAACGCTCAGCTGCAGCAGTCTATAGAGTTACAAAACCTGGGGACAGGTAATGTCTACCTGAACTTGCGTGCATCGGGTTATCAGCGCAGTGCCCCCCAACCATTAGATAAAGGCTTGCGTTTGCAGCGCAAGTTCTATCAGTTAAACGGCGAGCCTTTTAACACACAGAGCATTCGCAGCGGCGATAAGTTAATAGTAGAGCTTACAGTCAGTGCCGATCGCCGGCTGCGTCATGCGTTGATCGTCGATCAACTGCCCGCAGGAATGGAAATAGAGAACCAGAATTTAGCTGACAGCTATGATCAAAGTGATTTGCAATTGCACGGCGAATCTATTTCACAACTCATGGAAGACCTGCAAATCAACTACCAGGAATATCGCGATGACAGATTTGTAATGGCTTTAGATTTACCGGGAAAAAGAACCCAAAAGGTATACTATTTAGTGCGAGCAGTGACCCCTGGCACTTTCAGCATACCCCCGACCTTTGCCGAAGATATGTACCGTCCGGAAATCCGTCATCAGGGTTCGGCGGCCGGGACCCTGATGGTCACTCCTCGATAACATGCAGTGACAGGTAACTAGCAGCAGGTGAAGGTATATAAAGCCATAGCTAAAGTTGGCAGTCTATCGATAGTACTAGTGTTATCGCTGCTATTGCTGCTGGACAACCTCTACCCTATGCCCCGGCAGCAGTCTTTTAGCACTGTAGTACTGGCCAGTAATGGCGAAGTACTGCGTGCCTTCAGTAATGACCAGCAGCAGTGGCGCTACCCAATCGACAACGCTGCAGTACCGGAGCACTATCTGAATCTGCTGTTGGGTTATGAAGATCGCTGGTTTTATCATCACTTTGGGGTGAATCCGCTGTCGATGTTACGCGCTGCCTGGCAGAATTTTCGCGCCGGTCGGGTCGTTTCAGGCGGCTCTACTTTGACGATGCAAGTGGCGCGCTTGCTGGATCCGCACCCGCGCAGTTACCGCGGTAAATTACAGCAATTACTGCGCGCACTGCAATTGGAGTGGCACTTAGATAAAGCCCAGATTCTCAACTTATACCTGAATTTAGCCCCTTATGGCGGCACTTTAATAGGCGTACAAGCGGCCAGTAGCAGCTATTTCGCCAAGCCACTGCAGGATCTAACCGATGCTGAAGCGGCGCTGCTGGCGGTGCTGCCCCAGGCGCCTAGCAGGTTGCGTCCCGACCGACATCTGGCAAAGGCACAACGGGCTCGGGATAAAGTATTGAGGCGTATGTCAGCGCTCAAAATTTGGCCCGAGCAGCGCGTTGTGGATGCTCTGCAGGAGCCGTTGTTCGCCTATAATCAACGGGCGCCGTTAATCGCTCCGCTACTGGCCCGGCGCCTGAAGAAACAGTGCCCGGACTGTGAAAAAATTCACACTAACATTGATATTGAGCTGCAGCAGCAATTGGAAATGTTGGTTGCCGACTACATTGAAACTACTGGGTCGGGGTTGTCTGCAGCATTGATGGTGATGGAAAATTCTAGTGGTGCAGTGCGCAGCTACATAGGCTCAGCTGACTTTTTGAACGCACAGCGCTTTGGGCATGTCGATATGGTACAGGCGGTGCGCTCACCGGGCTCCACTTTAAAACCTTTTCTCTATGGCCTGGCTATCGACCGCGGGCTGATTCACTCGCAATCTCTGTTGCAAGATACACCCAGATATAAAAAAGCCTACCGGCCGCGAAATTTTAGCGGTGGATTTAACGGCCCTGTCAGTGTTACTCAAGCGTTACAGCGCTCACTTAATATTCCGGCAGTTCAAGTATTAGAGCAGCTTGGGGCAGATTATTTTGCCGCCAAGCTGCAATTTGGGGGACTAAAGCTTAAAGGGCCGGGGGCGGATAAACCTAATGTGGCGATGATTTTAGGGGGGGTGGGCACTCAGTTGGAAAGTCTAGTCGGGGCTTATTCTGCTCTGGGCCGAGCCGGCTTGACGATTAAGCCCAAATTACTTAAAGACCAGCCTAGCCTCGAACGGTATTTGTTGAGCCCGGGCGCCGCCTGGATCAGCTGGAAAATGTTGGCAATTAATCCGGCACAAAGTACCCGTCACAATCGCATTGACAGTGATTGGCGCCTGGGCTGGAAGACCGGCACTAGCTATGGTCACAGAGAGGCCTGGGCGATGGGGGTGAGTAAAAAGTGGACTATTGGTGTCTGGGTTGGGCGCCCGGATGCCAGCTCCTCCCCGGGGATTTCCGGTCGAAAAACTGCCGCGCCGCTGCTGTTTAAAGCGTACCGGGTATTGGGTATTGATAAGCCACTGAAAAGGCCGCTCACAGTCAGCCAACAGCAGATTTGCTGGCCTTTGGGAACGAGTGTCAGCTCTTTGCATAACACAGCAAATAACTGTCTGCAAAAAAAACAGGCATGGATAGTAGATGACACTGTTCCTCCCACCTTGTCCGAAACTGCAATCTTAGCTGACTTGTGGCGTAATAGTAGCGGTCAGCGGGCTGAGCCTGCCTGTGAATATGGTCCTCTACAATACAGCAAGATTTCCCTTTGGCCGGTGGCGTTGGAACCCTGGCTTAGTAGTAACTGGCGCAGATCCGCCAGATTACCAGATAGCAGTGCAGGTTGCTCACAGTTGCTAGCTGAACAGCAGTCGATCAACATTACTTCCATCGCCGACCAGAGCTTGTATCAATATCAGGCGCCTGCTCTGCAGCTGCAGTTGCTTGCCGAGGGCGGTAGTGGTTCCTTCCAGTGGTATTTAAACGGTAAACATCAAGGCGTTAGTCGAGCAAGGCAAGTGTTAACTGTCTCGTTAAAAGGACGTGGAAAATATCAGCTATCTGTGGTTGATCAGCAGGGTAATACAGATTTGGTGAATTTTTTAGTCGAGTAACAAAAACCTAAACTGAACATAAAATTAATAATTGGATATTTATGTTGTTATTTGGCATAATGATTTGCCCTTTTAGGTATTGATTGTGCTAGATTTTCCCTTTTATCTGGCGGCTGATCGGACGTACAGGATGACGTCCTGGCATTTAATGCTCACGGTAGTAAGGATAGAGTCAATGATAAATAAAATACCCTTTAAGCTTTCGTTTAAGCTATTTGAATGCATGTTAGCCTTGATCATCGCCTTTAGTACCTATCTTGGGTTTCACTTCTATCAGATTACCCTTAAAGCACAAACCATTGAAAATCAACGGTTTGATATAGTCTCGTCACTTAATGATTTTCGGGGTCGCACCGATAATTTATCTTATCTGTCTCGTCACTTTATGTTTACCTTAGACATAGAGTTTTTAGAAAAATACCGAAAAATCAATAACTCAAAAAACAATCTGATATACGGTGGGGCTAATATCAGAAAATCTTCATCAGGTAATAATCACAGCGATAACAAGATTCAGGCATTTTCTTTCGATGACAGGGTATTGTTTAATCGGGTCATAGCAAATGATGCCAGGCTCAGAATGATGGAGCAGCGAGCGCTTGCTCATGTACTTAGGGAGAATACCAACCCTTTGAAAAACATTGAACTATCAGCCAGCGAGCTACAGTCGGAAGGTTATTTACGCTTAAATTTGGAAATGATGAGTTTGCTGAATAAGTTATTAGAGTCAATCAACCATAGATTTCAAAAGCAAATAGGCGAGGTTGTGGTTGAAAGTACAGGTATGATTTACACTATTCCGGCGATCTTAATCGTCAATTTGTTGCTGCTATTGGTCTCCTTTGTTTTTATCAATAATAAAATGCAGGACTATCATACTGAATTGGAAGGCATGAGCTTTAAAGACTTTTTAACCGGGGTGCACAACCGTAAATACCTGATGGAAGCGGGCCCCTTTTTGTTGTCACTGAACCGCCGGGAGAAAACCCAAGTAGCGGTATTAATGGTGGATATCGATAAATTTAAAGCGGTTAATGATCAGTTTGGTCACGATGCCGGTGATGAAGTGCTGGTCGCTTTTAGTAAAACTATCAGTAAGAGAATGCGCAAGGGGGATATATTTTCGCGCTTTGGCGGTGAAGAGTTCGTATTAATGCTCAATAACGTTCGCTCAGTAGGGGCCGAGCATTTTGCCAATGAGCTGCGCATCCAGTTGTCGCGACAGAGCCTGCAGTGCAGTAGTGGCGCTATATGTTATACGGTGAGTATCGGAATGGTAATAAGCGACGAAGATTCAGACTTGAACCAGTTGATCAGCCGTGCAGATGAGGCATTGTACCGGGCTAAAAACTCCGGGCGCAACCGGGTGGTGATGGCGGAATACCGGCAGATGGCTGTCTCTGCATAAGATTGTAAACACCCTGAAATATATACCTTGTGACAGAACTGCAGAGCTGATAATTTGGCAGGTTTTCGCGTTATAATGCCCGCTAATTGCACTTTCTACTTTGACCAGGTCAGCTATGCTAAAAAAACAACGCGCCGAATATATTGATCAACATCTGCAAAAACTCTACCCAAACCCACCGATTCCTTTAGACCATACGGACTCGTATTCGTTATTGGTGGCCGTATTGCTGTCGGCGCAATGTACTGATGCACGGGTAAATACGGTGACACCGGCGCTGTTCGAGTTAGCTGATAACCCTTTTGCTATGGCTGAAGTAGCCGTGGATGAAATTAAAGCTATCATCAGACCTTGTGGCCTGTCGCCGCAAAAATCAAAAGCTATTAGTGTATTGTCGCAAATGCTAGTCGCAAATCACGGCGGAGAAGTGCCGGATAATTTCGTCGATTTAGAAAAACTTCCTGGGGTGGGGCATAAAACCGCCTCGGTGGTGATGAGTCAGGCATTTGGTCATCCTGCATTTGCCGTCGATACACATATTCACCGTCTGGCACAGCGCTGGGGCTTAACTAAAGGAAAAAATGTCCAGCAGACCGAAATTGATCTAAAGAAGCTCTTTCCTCGAGATCGCTGGAATGACATCCATCTGCAAATTATCTACTACGCCCGCGAACACTGCCAGGCTCGTAACTGCTTTGGCTTAAGCTGCGAAATTTGCCGCACTTGCTATCCGGATAGGAAAAACAAGAAAGTTGTTCATAAGCCTTAAAGGCAGTCGTAAGTAGTAAGTCGCAAGTAGTGAGTTACAAGCGGGTCGCTGCTGTTAGTGAGATTGCCGGTGGTTCGATAATAGTGTTTTGTTAGGATATTTAAAAATACTGAAAAGCGCTGGACAAGCTGTTGCGCTGGGGTAAGTTCGCTACTCGCTACTCGCTACTCGCTACTCGCTACTCGCTACTCGCTCCTCGCTACTCGCTACTCGCTACTCGCTACTCGCTACTCGCTACTCGCTACTCGCTACTCGCTACTGAAGTCAGTGGCCAACCACCTAAATCGTGCCATTTGTTAACG
>MAAC01018505.1_pt1 | contig 15002 bp, 8 predicted proteins | sample 1115981 | NCBI WGS metagenome assembly MAAC01 (sample SAMN04961126, study PRJNA320927) | seawater metagenome | isolation source: sample BD02T64 sea water enriched with oil for 64 days | place: USA:Gulf of Mexico | collected 2013-07-27 | reverse complement strand
TATAGAGTTCGGTTAAATCCCCGGAAAATATAATGGCAATAATGGCTATGGTTAAGTTGACTCTATAATTGAATTTGTTCAATATAAAAATTACGGATCCTAACAAAAGGGCTACCTCCACCAAAATAACCACTTTGGTAATTAAATCGTAATACAATTTTAGTTGATCACCGACCCAAAGAAATACAGCTACGTTTAGATATAAAAGAATAAATGCCAAAATATACGCAGTCCATTCTGGAGGGGTGTCTATATAATCCTCATTCAATATCATGGAAACTGTGTTGGCGTGAACGGTAACTCCATACATATCAGGGTAGGCTCTTCCAGCAGATTCTAGATTCATGGGGGTAAAGAAAGTATCTTCTAAAGAAGGTTCTCCCATAAAACGTCTACCCATAAACCCCATAATGACAATTTTATCTTTGAGGAAAGAAAAATCCAATTCTTCGTTAAGGAGGTCTGGATAATCGATCGTGTAAAATTTGGAGTAATTCCCTCGCCAATTAATAGATTCCCGTTCATTGCCTCTTTTCAATAATATCTCTACGGCCTTTGGATTAAATATTTGAGCCAAGCGAACAGGGAAGGATAGTTGGGTGGAGTCTTGAAAACAAAACTGGGGTGTAAACTGACGGATAGTACGAAAACTTTCGTTGTCAGTGATTACATCTGCAAAACCAGTGGTTGAAAATTGGTTGAATTGTGGGTGCGAAGTGGATAGGGAGTCAAAACACGAGAAATCACTATTGGGTTTCTCCAAATCACTCACCATAACCAAGTTCTTTACTTGGGATAAAGACATGATTAATTGAATGTCCTCTGAGAATTCTTTTTTATTCCGAAAAAATGCATCAATCCCGATTACTAAAGGGTGGTATTGATTCATAATTTCTATTTGCTTTCCAATTTCTGAACGACTTAAATGACCGATATTAATTAATACAATGTTTGTATCGATTTTTGGGTTGGAACGGAGTTGACTATATACTAAATCGGTCAATTCGAAATCTCGTAGAGCATTACCAATAGGATCCAGTAATTTGGATTCAAACTGTATAGGGATTTTCGATAAAAGGCCTAGAAATATGAAAATGAAAATGGTGCAAATGAGTACGCTTTTTCGTGTAAGTAATTTCATATACTGGTCGTTTTGGTATTCAAAAATAGAATATAATTTCAAGTCATATTTCGAGGCTTTTAAATTTATTTTCTTTAAGTTTGTAAGTACTTCAATATTGATTTTCCGAAACAAAACGATTACCATGAAAAAGCTAGCACTATTTATGTTCGCTGCCGGGATGACCTTTGCGAGCTATGCCCAAGAGGTTATTTTTAAAACATTAGCAGCTAAAGGGACTTGTATGGTTCAGAGGGGAGCCAACCCGGATGAATACACTCCCATTTCTACCGGGTTGCAAATTTACCTAGAGGATAAGATTATTATTACCGGCTCTTCCAGTTATGTGGGGTTGGTAAGTATGGATGGGAAAGCCTTAGAATTAAAAAAAGGAGGCGTTTACTATGTCAAGGATTTATCAAAATCTTTAACGAGTGGAGGTAGTTCTATGGCCGAAAAATATTTGAGTTTGTTGGTAGAGGATATGATCAAGGTTTCCGATAATACCGCAAGAAATATGAAATACACGGGGTCGGTAGAAAGGTCTATTGAGAATAATGAGATTGTAATATTCTTACCTGAAACCACAAAAATTGCAGGTACAATTGGAGAGGTTCAATGGTTTCCAAAATCAACAGTAGCTTCCTATAATATTACAATTGTAGATTTATATGAAGAATCCGTTTTTAGCGAATCTACTTCTAGTCAGAATATCTCTATTGATTTTGCAACCCTCGGGATGAATCCTGGTCAAATTTATAAAATGAAGGTAGCTAATGCTGTAAATGAAGAAATTAACTCTGGTTTCATTTCGTTGCAAGTGCCAACTAGATCTGAAATGGCGAAGTATGAATCGGAATTAAGTGTATTAAAAAGTGAAGTCCCTGAAAACTCTGCAATCGGTGATATGGTAATTGCCACTTATTTTGAAGAGCAAGAACTATTCTTGAATGCGATTCCGTTTTATGAAAGTGCCATTGAAAAAGAACCCAACATTGTGGAATTTCAAAATGCCTACAATATGTTCTTATTCAAAATTGGTTTAGAGACCGTTAAAGAAACCAAATAACATATTTAGGTGATCGTTAAAAAGCCTCTCCTTTTGGAGGGGCTTTTCTATGCCTGTATTTTTGGTGTAAAGATTCCAATCCTTTTATTAGGCTAGCTTGAATCCTTCCAGTACTACACATAAAATGAAATAAAGAGAGTGTATTTTCATTTGGAATTAGACCCTTCGGAGTGTAGGTCTAGGAATGAAATGTCTAATGGAAATGTTAGATTCCATTAGACATTACCATATGGAAGGTTTGGAGGGAATTAATCCAGGCCTACCATAATAAATGATCCCCAATAAATAGGATCCTTATATTCTTCTAAAATGGCTTTTTTAGCATTATTAAATGCCGACCTTTTATCTCCAGTTTTGATCCATTCGGTATAGAAAAGAGTCACCAATTTCTGTGTTACTGCATCGTCCACCTTAAATAAGGTCATCACTACATTTTGAGCACCTGCGACTAAGAAAGACCGCTGTAACCCATAAACCCCTTCACCAGACTTAACTTCTCCACGACCCGTTTCGCAAGCACTTAGAAATACAATTTCTGTATGGTCCAAGTTCAGATTCATCGCTTCAAAAGCGGTAAGAACGCCATCGTTTTGATTGAATTTATATACGTTTTCAGTCGCCAATAAAGGACCAGCACCTGTAAATAATAATCCGGATCGTAATAACGGATTACTTTTTTGTTTCTGTTCCATACCCACCAATGCCGTTTCATGTGTGGAGGTTTCATCCGCCATAAAGAATCCATGAGTTGCAATGTGTAATATTCGAGGACTTTCTACTTGTTTAAGTTCCGTCTCAGTAGCTTCCTTGCCAATATATTTTAAGGTTACCCAATTATTGCTTACCAAAAAACTATCTAATAAATTTACTTCTAGCTCGGCTCCCGGAAGTGCATCTAACGGAGTGATAGTATTGGAGAATTCCCCTATCCTATTTTCATCTTCAAATTCTGGGTTTCCGAACATAACAGCAGTTGTGTTGGTGTACACGGTTTGCCCTTTTTTACTTTGCTCAACAATATCTCTGGTGTTGGAAATAAAGTAAAAGGTATATTTATCAATGAGGAATTCTCCTTCAAACGTTTTAAAGGTTTCCGGGTTTAATTGATTGTAAACGCCATCACCCGAAAAGTAGATTCTCTTTTTACCTCTTAATTTGGAATCAAAGTACTCCCAGTAATTTATGTATGATTTTTTGTCTGTTGTTTTTTGCTTTATGGCATTTTGGTAATAACTAAAATATTTAGATTCTAAATCATTTCCATTTGGAAGAACAACCATTTCTGGTTGATCTTTGGTTTCCTTACTTATAAATAGGCCTACATAAATTACGGAATCTGTAAATTCAGTATCAAAGTAGTTAAATCGGATGATTTCCATTCCTACTTCATCAGGAGTCAATTTGTTTTTTACCATGACCCAATTAATAGCGCGACTTTCATAATTTTGAGAAAAGCCCTCAGCACTTTCGCTCAGCCCTTTTTCGAGAGAGTTAATTTCACTTTTTAATTCAGATATGTTGATGTTCAATGAATCTAAATGTTCTTGATTCATGCCTTGAGCCTTTAATAAAAGATCCTTTTTATTCAACCAAGTTTGGTACTCCTTTACCATTTCCTGGGAACCATAAGTCATAATCCTTTCCTTTAGTTTTACGGAAGAGTTTAAAAGGATAGCTTTTGTTGCTAATCGGTTATTATAAACATCGCCAATAATTCCCTTGTCTTCTTTATAGAAATTTAAAGCAAGAGAATTGAACAATTCAAAATCACCTTGAATACTTGCCCAATAGTTAGATTTTTCCGATTCCGAAAGAGATGGGAAATAGTTGTTTATATAGAATAAATACATTTTGGTAGATTTCCTTAAATTAATAGCAGCATTCTTGTAATCCTTTTGGGCATAAAAAGTTCGGCCTTTTTTACTTAAAGTAGAAACATATTTGGGATGCGATTCACTGAATATTTTTTTGTAGATACCTAAAGCTCTATCGTAAAAACGATGCGCATTCACATATCCTTTCTTTTTATAATATAGGGTGGCAATGTTTACCTGGTTATCTGCTGTTTTGTAATGATTATCACCATAAGTAGAACTATAAATCAAATTGGCCGCTTGCAATTGAATTAACGCTTGGTCAAAGTTTCCTTCTCGTATATATACCAAGGCTTTTAATTCCGTGACTTCAGCAATCATGGGATGATGGTCATTTACATTTGTTGTAATAATATCATTCGCACGATTTAGATTATCCATTAAGCTCTGAATAGAAGCATCCGTTTCTAATTGTAATTTGGTTTTCCAAAGTAATAGATCAGCTAATTTCAAGTATCCGGGTCCGAATTTTGCCTCATATGCTTTTATGACTGAGTTGTAAACAGTTAAAGAGCGCTTGTTATCGCCCATTTTAAAATAAACTTCCCCCAATAGTATCTTTCGTTCAAGATAACGAAGAGAATTGTCTCCATAGGTAGCATAACTAATGGCTACGGATTTATTGATCATTTTTTCTGATTCAATAAGTTTCCCTTGAACTAAATATAATTGGCCTAAAAGTGCATATGTATTAATCAGGTCCGGACTGTCAGGACCAAGTTTATTTTGTTTTAGGGCAACAGCTTCTAGTAAAATAGCTTCTGCTTTATCATATTTACCGACTTCCAAATACAAGTCAGCCAAACCTTCTTTCATATTGACAGGTAACATTTCATTGATGACAGAAAACTTTTTAGCATTCTGATAGGCATCATTGAGGTTTTTTTGAGAATTATTGAAATCACCATTAATGGCATCTAATTCACCTATGGCCTGTTGGGTATAAATATAGTTTTGTGTTTTGGTTTTCTTTTCTGTTTTATAGGCCGTCATGGCTTTTAATAAATTGTCTTCAGCAGAGGGGTAATCGCCCATATCAATTTGAACTGAGGCCATACGTTGGAGTACTAAGGCATATTCTTCGGTGAGTTCACCGTGCTTTACTTTGTTTATTTCTGCAAGTTGTTCGTATTGCGCTATCGCTTTTTTGAATTCGTCCTTTTTGGAGTTAATAGAAGCGTAATCGTTCAAAAATTTCCCGTAATAGGGGTGGTAGGGATGTAATTCTTTTTCTACAAACTCCGAGTAATACAATTTAAACAAGGAATCTGCGAGCATGTAATCGGGTGTGTAATTTAAATAGTAAGATCCAAGTTCTAAAACTGCGTTGTAATAAAAGGAACTAGAATCAGAATTGTTGTAATCCGCAATGGCAACAATTTTCAAATACGTTTGTTTCGCACCGTCATAATCATAAAGGCTGGTCTGCGCTTTTGCGAGGTCATATAGGAAATCTATTTGTCCGGCATCATTCGGTCCGTAGTATTCCGATATTTTCAGGGCCTGTTTGGACATTTGCTTCCCGTATATTTTATACTTACCCTTTGTTAAATATTCTACTTGGGTTAAGTATTCTCCCGTATAAATGTGGGCTGACTTCCTGTTGTAGTTATTTTGAACTTCCCGTTCATATTGTTTAATGGCTTTCCCATATTTATTATAATGTCCCAATTGCGCATCCGCTCGAATCTCATTTTCAAAAATGTCTAAATATCTTAAATTTGGAATAGCGTACCTTACGTTAGTAGCGTATTTTTTTCTGACATTTTTCAAGTCCAAAGCTGCTAAGGGATCTCCTTGTAATACTCTCAGTTTAGTATATCCATAACGGTTGTTGAGGTAACTGATATCCTTCTTTTTGACCGTTTTTAATAGCTGGGACTTATTCTTAACATAAATTGAATCGGCTGCGTCCAAATCACCTTGTCCTAAAGCAATATCTCCGCGCATCACCCTTAGGTCTCCCAACATACTCAGTCTATTGGAATAGTCCTTCTTTTTGAGTTTAACCATTTCTTCCTTTCCAGATTTTGGGTTCATCATTTGCTGCTTCCGAGTGGATAGCTTCTCCTGATAGGCGATGGTTGTATCAATGAATTCCTTGGCATTATTGTAACTCATCGTTTGTATATACAGGTGCATATATTCAATTCGAATTATTTGAGCCCAATATCCATCTGGATCACTTAATACATTTATGTGGTTTTGGGCCTTTTTGTAATGAATTTTTGCTTGTTCAAAATTCTGAAATCCAAATGCGGCAGTAGCCATAGCCAAATTCCCCATGATTTTAAACGAATCGGAGGCCGAAATTTCTGTAGTGTCCCATTTTTGAATCACCTGTATTAATAAGGTGTCGTTTCCCAATCGTAAACCAACGGCCGCATCATATTTATACGATAATGCTAAGGCGGGTAACCTGAATTCAATAAATTCAGACTTTTTGTCCATTTTACGGATCAGGCTATTAATTCCCGAAGAAGCCTTGAAATACTTTCCGTAGCGGTAATAAGATTCTAATTTATCGTATTCCTTAAACCAATCTTGATTGTTCTGTGCCCAGCCAAAAAGTGGTAAGAAAAATAGTAGTAGTAAAAATTTTTTCATGTTTAGGAATGGGTTTTTTCAATATCTATCTATAATCACGGTTCATGGTTAAGTTCAGTCCTACTCTTAAACTAGGATTAAAACTATTGTTGTAAAGCAGTGGGTCAAATATGTTGTCGGTCAATGCATGGATTTGTACCGGACCCAAATTTAAGGCAAAACCAACCCCTAAATTATTGAATTCTTCTTGATCATCAATAATCGCATAAGAGATCATATAATTAAGAAATCGTTTTACTCTTCCTTGGATACCAATTCGGAGTCTAGGTTCAAATTCATTTCGTGTAAATACCCCCTGTCCCAAAATGGTAACTTCTATTTTTGGGGTGAGGTAATAGGAATAGGAGGCTAAAACCTTTGTCGGGGTATAGGTTTCATAGGATAAATTTTCTTCTGAGGGGTCCACATTGGCAACAATACTGTCGTAAATTCCTATAAATGCGTTTGTGGAATCTCTTTCGAATATATCAATCCAATTTACGGTATTGAAATCAACAGGTATGTCTTCTGCAACATAGTTTTTTATGTTGTCCTTCCAGGTAATGGTGCCCATTAAGTCAATTACGCTGGCGGCTACTTTCATTTTTGAGTTGAGCTTATAATCAAAACCAAAATCTATAGCATACCCATAATTGGAATATCCGGTAACGGCTTTTAATGGATCCCTATAGACATCCGAATAGTCGGTCATTCCTGAAGTTTGCATATTGATATCAATGGACCCAGACAAGTCACTATCGGATCCGGGGTTTTCAATAATTATTCCGGAGGAGTTGGTACGTATATTACCAATTCCAGAAAGTAGTTTGAATCTAGCTCCAATGTTAAGGTTCTTAGTAACGCTTCGGGCACAACCAAATGAGAATTCTCTGACGTGGGTATATTGAATTTTCGTGTTTTGGATTTGATGAGATCCGTTAATTCCCTTGGTATTATATACTTCTGTAATTAGGGTGGCCATTTCTTTAGGGAATACGAATTCACCAGATATTCGATCATTACTGGCTAGGAAGAAATAATTTTTGTTGACCGAAAACCCTATGTGTATAGCCTCTATTGTACTTGAGGCATAAATTAAGTTTTCATCTTCTAAACTGTTAAGAAACTTGTCCACGTCAATTCGTAAAGTGCCAAACTCATCTACTTTGGCAACATTCTTTGTTACAAAATCGGATTTGCCAACTTGCGCATAGGTAGAACCGAATCCGGGAATGGAAACATTCACTCTACCCAATGGAATAAAGGATGGGTTTGCATATACAACTTGGGGTATGTGCCTCATGTTATATAGGCTCATAATGTTTTGAGCAACCAAAGAATTAGCGGTTGCTAATAGCATAGCAATAATCAGTCGTTTCATCAAAATATGGGGGTTTGTTAGATTGGAAAATTAAAGAAAATTATGGAATAAGTAACCATGTTACTGCTTGTAATCCTGTGTTGACTTGTGAAAATAGGTGTGCTAATTAATGGTGTAATTAAGAATATAACCATCTTTATCGGTCGTAATAATATTTAACCTACCATCATTGTTTAGGTCGGATATGGTAAAGGGAGAAGCTCCTTTTAAGGGGAAGGGATGAATAGTTTCGCCCCATTTATCTTGTAACATGATTTTATTGGCATTAAAAGAAACCAATCCAAAATAGGGGCCGTTTCTAAACGAGTATACATAGGGTTTATAGCTAATAGATTTGCGTATACTGAAATTGAATACTTGTTGTCCGTCTTGTGTATATGCAGTTAATTTATTCTTCGAAAATACTAATAACTCATTTCTGTGGTCTCCGTCTATGCTATTAAAATCAAAATGCTCAATGGAATCTTTTAATATAGAAAATGACACGTCTTTTTGATCATCCAATGAAATTCTCACAAAATCTTGATGTTCCGTAAGAGCAAAAAGGTAACTGGTATTAAGATGTGAGCCGGGTTCAATATATAATTCTCCTTTTATTGGATGATTAAATTTAGACTTAAACTGGAGTCTAATTTCTCCTCTTCGGTTTAAAGCAATGATTTCTCCTTGGGAGTAAACTGCAATAAGGTAGTCCCTTTCTTTTATTCGAATAAATTTTAAGGGTTGATTTATCACATTCCCGTTGGATGTATAATTCCATCCTTTTGTTGATTTGCCTCGAATAGAATAATTGAGAATTTCCCCATCAATGGTTGGTACCAGAATTCGATAGGTCTGATTATTATCGTAATCGGCTACCAAAATACTAGCAGAGGCCTTTCTTGGTAATTGAATAGGGAAGTTGGAAACATCATGGCCGTTTCGATCTATTAAATAAATTTTTTCTGCCGTGTTAAAGATAATTTGAAGCTTGTTATTTTTATACATGTCAATTTGTTCTACGTCCGACATAATGGACGCGGATAGTTTTCTGTTCCATAATATCTTCCCCTTGTTATCAATCAAATAAATGGTGTTGGAGGTGTCTTGGATAAAAATCTCTTTCCCTTGGGTATAGTGGTTTTTTAGTATGACCGGTTTGAAAGTTGAAGCAAATTTGATTTTTGTTTCCCATAGAGTGTTGGGCATCTTTTTACCTACTGGATTATACTTTAAATAAGTATTGACATAATATAAGTCATCGGATTCGTGACTTATCTGAAGTGAAAAACCCTGAGATTTTTTGAAAATATCTAGGTATCTATCCATATCCACCTTTAATGTGTTTGAGGTGATGTGTTTATAAACGGTAGGGGATTTGGATACATTTGAGAAAATGAAAATATTAGATTTTTCTGAAATACGGGTAGAGAAACTTTGGAAAGCTTCGTTTTTTTCTAAGGTTTTCCCATTGGTAAATCTGTCCACACACCATTGAAGGGTTGCAGGAGAATTTGAAAAAACAATATAGTCCTCCAATCGCAAAAAGTAGTTCTCTGTAATCATCGAAAAAGGAGTGCCTAAACAGGTCTCTAAAAAACCAGAAATATTCAACTTCTGAATAACATACTCTTTGTAGTGGATTTGCTGTAATTCTAATTCCTTTTGATTATCAATTTTTAGGACCATATCGGAAAGAGAGTTGATAAGTGTTCGAGAGTCCGAAGAGTTAATCCAAACCAATCCCTCGCTCTTAATTTCCATTTCTTCAGGCTCCACTATAGAAAGGGCGATTTCATTATCTATCCAATCTAAAAACTCGGTTTCAATCGAAATACCATATATGGAATCCCATTGATGTATCGGATAGTTGAAATCACTTCCTGTACGCTCTGATTCCAAAGAGATCATTTTTGAGCGCATTTTATTGAAATCGCTAAACCCAAATTGAATAAAGAAGGCCGTTTTATTTGGCATATATTCCGATACCGCCAAAGGCATTGCTTCTTGGTCTTTGAAAATAGTAATCCAGTGTTTTAAACTATCAGTGGCATAGGCAAACCCACCCATGGATATTTCATCTGGTTTTACATCTACATCTAATTCTATCCAAGAGGAGGTGCTTGGTAAGGTGATGATTTGTAATTGTGTGTGATCGCTACCGTATCTTTCTAAAGATTTTATTACAGCATCAGGTTTAAGAAGTAATCTATTGTTTGCATTTTTCGAACTGGTCTTTTTTACGGCTACAAATGATGCATCACCCACAATACTTGTTTTTATTCCTACCGAGAAATTTTCAATCAATTGAAGGTCTGTACTAATAGAAGTGATACCGTTGCGTTCACATACATAAATATCTGAATGGGAATTGCTTAAATGAAAAATTGAATCCGTAATAGAATTCATTTTCTTCATCTTTAAAGAGGATTGTAAAAACGACAACATTTGTTCGGAATTCAACTTAGATGGGCTCTGTATTTGAATTAAACAGCCGTAATTAGTCGCTATAGGTACTATGCTAAAAACGATAGGGGTGTTTAAAAGGAAAGAATACGGTCCGATGCGAAGAGTAGAATCCAATGAACGTACCGATTTCTTTAATTTTTGTATCCCGGTGAAAACACCTAATTCTTCCCAAATAATGTTGTTTGCTTCTAGATCTGACCATTGATCACTAATGTCGTTGATCTCCCAAATCAAAATACTTGTGGAAGGTATTTGTGAATACAAATTGGCCTTCGGTTTTTGGGCTATCTTCATTTGTTGAAATCCGTAATACAGGAAATACCCAACCAACAAAACACTTACTAAAAGCACCAGTTTTTTTAACATCGAGCAAAATTAGAATTTATTAAAGAGGAAAGTACAGTTCTTCGATAAAGAAATTAGTTTTGAACTGTGAAGAAAATTCTAATCACCGGTCCAGAATCTAGTGGTAAAAGTCATTTGGCGCAATCTTTAGCTGCAATATATAAAGTGGTGTGGGTGCGAGAGTTTGCAAGAGAATACCTGAATAATAAAGAGGGATATACGGAATCTGATCTTATGAAAATTGCCTTGGGACAAAAACGGGCGGAAGAAATTGTTTGGGCACAAAATCCTAAATATGCTTTTTCCGATACGGGAATTGAGGTCATCCAAATTTGGAGTGAAGTAAAATATGGCAGAGTAGACCCACAAATTAATAAGCTATTAAAACTGGGAACCTACGATCTAATTTTACTCTGTAAACCCAATATTCCTTGGCAATATGACAAGCTGAGAGAACACCCCGTTTTACGGAATGAACTCTTCCAAATGTATGTGGATAGATTAATAGAGCATCAAGTTGATTTTGAAATTGTTGATGCGCCATTAGAGGAGAGGTTAAATCAAGCCAATAAATGGATAAAGGAACTTTAACTTAGTTTTGTAAATCACAAAACCAAAAACCTTTGTCCCATGCTGTTTGGGTATCCGAATCACAACAAAAGCAGTCATCATCGTCTTTGGAGGGAGAATATTGTTTATAGGTCACCTTCCCTGTTTTAAATTCAATTCGGTTCTTGAAAATTGGCCCATCATATACGAATGTATGAAACTCCCCATTCTCACCACATGGGTCAACTGTTGCGGGTAAATCATCCAAAAAGGTTTGATCAAATTCTCTTCCCACAAAACTCTCATCCAATACTTTTGAACTAATAGCAACGACAATAGCCTTAAAACCACTGTTAATAAATTCTTGTGCTAATTCTGACGTATTACTGTTCCATAAGGGATATATCCCTTCAATACCAGATTTAGACAACTCCTTGTCCCTGAATTTTTTTAAATCCTCAAGATTAATATCCCCATAAACATATTTAGTTACACCTTGGTTTTTGTGTTTCAAGGCTACCCGTTCAGTGATCTCACTATACTTGGTCATAGAAATGTTTTCGGGTAACTCCGTAAACTCTAGGGGTAACCCAATTTGATTAGCTTGTTTTTCTATAAGCGAAACCGGAACCCCATGCATGGTAACTCTTTGTAAATCACCATTTATTGTGGTAAGTAAGATGTGAGGTTTAAGTATGTTGTCTTTCCAAATACGCCATAAAGCCAAAGAGGCATCTTTTCCTCCACTCCAATTTAATACTACTTGATTTTTCCCTGATCTCATAAGTGCAAAATTAAAATCATTATTGGGTTTTTAGGTTGTTAATACCAAGAAGTGGATAAGTAAACGCTTTTCATGGATCTTTTAGTTATAGGTAAACCTAATTTAGTCCCATCAAACTAGTGCATGAAATCTAAATATTGTTTTCCTTTTTGTATTCTTTTTTTTCTGCTTACGTCATTGGGTTCTCTTGCAAATCTGAATGTGCCACCAAAGCTTATTGGAGTGGATAATGTGAGTCTTCCTAACGATAGTTTAATGTTGATGAACTCCCTGTTGGTAGATTATCATGTAGATTACGATATTGCCTTCGCCACTAAAAATACAAATGAGATTGCTAATTCGCTTCATAAAATTGGATTGGTCTATTTACGTTTAAAACAACTTGACCTCGCTTCTAACTATGGTTGGCGATTGTTAAATGTTTCCGAAAAGTACAAGCTTCAAAATCAAACGCTATTTGCATATGCGCTTTTGTATAAAGTGAATAAGGAAAAGGGGAAATCTCAAATTGCGAATTCTTTTCTTGGAAAATATAATTCCCTGGTTTCGGAAATTAGTCAAGTAGATCTGGAGAACTCATGGATGGGTATACCTACGGACTCTACTATCTCCATTCAACAAGAGGTAAGCAAGAAACCCTTGGGTTTACAATTTTCAAAGGAACCCACTATTGATCTTTCGGCTATCGAAAATGAAGCTTCCTTTATTAAAAGTCCTGTAATTTATGTCGTTGGTTTTTTTCTTACGGTCTTATTGGTTTTTCTATGGAAAGGCAATGTGATGTTTACCAAAAATGTATACCACTTTAACGGCAATGCCGATAATTCTGTAAAAGAATCGAAAATGGTTGAAGTGATTCCCGTAATAGAGGTGGTTGCTAATTTACCAAAACCCTTTGTGAAGAATAATGTTTCGGAATCCATTTATGCATCCATAGGAAATGATTTACCGGAAAATGAGATGCAGAATAAACCGGAAGTAATTGATCCGGTGGCTGTTCCGGCAGAAGTTAGGCTGTCTACTTTATGTAAAGTCGATTGGTTAGTGGATATTGAAAATTTGTTAATTCAATTTTCCAAACGAACAGATGTGAAATTAACGGTAGCAACTCTGGGCGCATTCTCCCAAATTACAAATAAACAGGTGGAGGTAATTAATCTTTTGGTCGGTAAAATCATACCTGTGTTTTTGGATAGTGGAAATCTCAGTGTTTTGTCCATAAACTTTATAGATAATGAGTATGGTTTTGTTTGGATTCTAAATGGGACGCCCGGAAGTAAAGAGGTTGAAGTAATGTCTCCCTTTACTCAGGAATATTTAAAAAAGGAACTAATTGGTCACGAAGGGTTTCAGGTTTTTTCGAGTACTACCGAGTCTAACGTTCTAAAAGTCGTAATCAAAACGTACTATCCATCAACAGAAAACTAATAAATGAAAACAGTTTTTATCACGGGTGTTGGTTCTGGAATCGGAAAAGCAACAAGTATTAAATTTCTGAAAGAAGGGTTTAGGGTGATTGGGGTATTGAAAAATGATAGTCACTTAAAAAGCTTGTTGGAATCTACCATAAATCTATCTGGATGCTTAGAAGTAATTTACGCAAATCTTGAAAATGAAAGTTTTGTTTCAGATGTACAATTGCAAATAACAGAATTGAACATTACCGAGCTGTCTGCATTAATAAATGTGGCGGGAATTTTGGATACGACCTCATTTCCTGATTTTGCTTTAACTCGTTTGGAAACGGTCATGCGAATTAATTTTTCTAACCCATCCATGTTGATTTCACGTTTATTCCCTTTACTCCAAAAGGGACATGGTACGATCCTTAATATTACTTCTATGTCTGGGTTTCAGGGAAGTGTTCGGTTTCCTGGCTTATCCATTTACGGTGCTTCCAAAGCCGCTTTAAGTTCCCTGAGTGAATCCTTGGCATGCGAATTTGAAAATGTTGGTGTTCATATTAATGCACTAGCTATTGGGGCTGTTAATACTCAAATGTTACGAAATGCCTTTCCCGATTTTGAGGCTACCATATCTGTTTCGGATATGGCGGATTACATATTTAACTTTGCCACCCAGGGGTACAAGTTTCATAATGGAAAAACAATATCGGTTGCGATTACGAATCCTTAGTTTTTTTACGACATTTCCCCTTGTCTCGATAAACTAGAATGGAAGAGTAGGGAGGTGATTTCCGTATTCGTGCTTTTCATATTCCATATAAACTACCTTCATTTAAGTTGTATGGAATAGTGTCTCTATTAAAGAGCTTGTTGATAAGGTAGGCTGTTTGCTCAAATTCCGGCTTAAACTGGCGCGGCACTCTCTAATTCGATTAGCGATTTATTATCTAAAACCTACTATATATAAAGGTGTATGGATAATATCCCAATAGCTTTGGTTTGCCCCTGTAGTTTACTAGATAAATTTGACTAAAACTTCATCCCTAGAAGCAGGGGTATGAGCGTGTTACCAAAAGAAGAATAAATACTGAATAAATACCCGTGAAAAGGTAGGCTTTAAGGAAGATAAACACAGTACCTTTGCCGCCCCTTACGAGGGAAACGAAATTTGAAAGTGGATTAGAAAGGAGCTAAGCAGGGTAAGAAAATAAGTTTAAAATATTTTCAATTAAGTCTTGTAGGTGTTGAAATTCTAATTACATTTGCAGCCCCTTAGGGGAAATGAATTTTGAAAACGGAAAAGCAGTAAAAGAGGCACTGAAAAGATTTAAAAAATAAGTGAAATTATTTAAAATAAAGCTTGTCAGTATCGAGTCTCTAATTACCTTTGCCGCCCCTTACGAGGGAAACGAAATAGAAAATAAGCTTACTTAAGCGAAA
>MAAC01019240.1_pt1 | contig 15003 bp, 16 predicted proteins | sample 1115981 | NCBI WGS metagenome assembly MAAC01 (sample SAMN04961126, study PRJNA320927) | seawater metagenome | isolation source: sample BD02T64 sea water enriched with oil for 64 days | place: USA:Gulf of Mexico | collected 2013-07-27 | reverse complement strand
ATATTCTCACTGCGACCAGGCTGTTCTTTCACGGTGCCAGATTGATGTGAGGGCCTATTGCGACTGCCTGCTGCGTGTTTGTGACAACAGCTTGCGCCGGGATACTTCAAACCTCGTTCGCCTGCCGGCGGTCGCTTTCGTTCAGGTTGATGCCAGCCGTAGAGGTGGGGCTTCGGCCACGTTCCTGCGCCAACGGGTTCTGTCGATGCTGGCCCGAGCGACTGTCCGACAAAGCAACACTCTGACCGCGCTTATACTTATACCAGTAATATCGCTGACACTGTTTGTCACTATTTCCGTGCAACGATCTGAAGACTGGAGCCAAGACAGGCTGATGCTGTCTGCAATCGTCAATTTGGAACGGCTTGACCTGCGCAACGGCAGTACAGAGTAAGATTTGGGATCTGGTTGTCAGTTCATCTGGCACTGATGCGTTAGTATTCGGCCTGTCAGTATTTGGCCTTTCCGGTTGTTGAGGTTTGCCAATGTCAGACTGCTTTCCCTTAGAATTAGTGGTTTTCGGGTTAGCCTATTTAGCTTTTCGGTCTAATCCTATGTCGCCGCGTCTGATGTTGTGCGACAATAATCTTGTTTTACCTTGCTGAATACATCTGCTACAAACACGGCGTTCACACGAAGTGAGCGCCGGTCGTAGCCAACCCGGCAAACAAAACATGGATCTAAAAATGAAGACAATTGTTATCTGCTCAGGCGGACTCGATTCGGTGTCTTTGGCGCATAAGGTTGCGGCGGAACACGAATTGATTGGCCTGATTTCCTTTGATTATGGCCAGCGCCACAGCAAAGAAACCGACTATGCCGCGCGCTGTGCGGAACGCTTGAAGGTTCCCTTCGATCTGATCGATATGCGCCATATCGGCGCCCATCTAACGGGCTCAGCCTTGACCGATGATATTGATGTGCCTGACGGGCATTATGCCGAAGAAAGCATGAAGGTCACTGTCGTACCCAACCGCAATGCTATCATGCTGGCCATTGCCTTTGGTGTCGCGGCGGCAAAACAGGCCGATGCTGTCGCAACCGCAGTGCATGGCGGCGACCATTTCATATACCCTGACTGCCGTCCCGATTTCACCGAAGCCTTTGAGGCAATGCAAGCCAAGGCATTGGATGGCTATGCCAATGTTCGCCTTTACACGCCCTTCGTGCATGTTCCGAAGTCGGCCATCGTTACTGAGGGCGCGAAGCATAACACTCCCTTTGCCGACACTTGGTCCTGTTACAAAGGTGGCGAAGAACACTGCGGTCGCTGCGGCACCTGTGTTGAACGGCGCGAGGCATTCCATATTGCAGGGATCACAGATCCTACCATCTATGCTGATCCAGACTATTGGAAATCCGTATCGGAGGGCGCTTGATGTACCGTATAACTAAGGAATTTCACTTCTCCGCCAGTCACCAACTTTGTGCCCTACCGGATGATCATCCCTGTGCACGGATGCATGGGCACAACTATATCGTTGAGGTCGAATTGGCCGCAGCTGAGCTGAATGAGAACGGCTTTGTTATCGATTACCGCGAACTGAAACCCCTAAAAAATTGGATCGATGAGAAGTTGGATCACCGGCACCTGAATGAAGTGTTCGGCCATGATATGATCACCTCGGAATATATGGCGAAGGTGATCTTTGATTTCTGCTTGGCACGTTGGTCGCAAACCAGCGCCGTACGGATCAGCGAGACGCCCAAGACCTGGGCCGAGTATCGCCCATGAGCCATCTACGCATTGCAGAAATCTTTGGTCCTACCATTCAAGGTGAGGGCCCTGTGATTGGTGTACCTACTGTTTTTGTACGGGCTGGTGGTTGTGATTACCGCTGCTCATGGTGTGACAGCCTACATGCGGTAGACAGTAAATACCGTCATGACTGGGCCCGAATGACTGCGGAAGATATCTTTGCAGAGGTGGAACGCCTGTCTAAAGGCGTGGCATTGACCATTTCCTTATCAGGCGGCAATCCAGCAATTCAAGATTTTGCTCCGCTGATCGCTCTGGGTCGCGCCAAGGGCTATGGTTTTGCCATGGAGACACAGGGTTCGATCGCGCAGGATTGGTTTAACGAACTTTCGACACTGATCCTCAGCCCCAAGCCGCCGTCTTCAGGTGAGGCAGTGGATTGGGCCAAGTTCGACGATTGCATTGCGCGCGCCAAAGGGGCGAAAACTGTGATGAAGATCGTGATCTTTGACGAGGCAGACTATGATTGGGCGCGTGACATAGCGGTGCGCTACCCTGACTTGCCGCTCTATCTGCAACCCGGAAATCACACCCCGCCCCCACCTGAGGCCGAGGATGCCGAGATCGACATGGATGGCATTATGGCCCGCTACGAATGGTTGATCGACAAAACTTTGGGGGACCTCTGGTATACTCCCACCATCCTGCCACAACTGCATGTGCTCGTCTGGGGCAATAAACGCGGCGTTTGAAGGAACAAAACAATGACTAAAGAAGATATCTACGCAAACCTGACCCAGCTTGGTGGTAAAACCGAACTCCCCAATTCGCCGGAAGAGGCTGTACTTGAGAAGGTGCCAAATCCACAGGCGGACACCGACTATGCTGTACGATTCACCGCGCCGGAGTTCACGTCACTTTGCCCGATGACCGGACAGCCTGACTTTGCCCACATCGTGCTGGACTTTGTTCCCGGTGACTGGCTGGTAGAAAGCAAATCGCTGAAGCTATTCCTCGGCTCATTTCGCAACCATGGTGCTTTTCACGAAGATTGCACCGTTACGATTGGTAAACGCCTCGTCGAATTGCTGGATCCCAAGTGGCTCCGTATTGGCGGTTACTGGTATCCACGTGGCGGAATTCCAATCGACATTTTCTACCAAACCGGTGAGCAGCCTTTGGACGTCTGGATCCCTGATCAGGGCGTCCCGACATATCGTGGCCGTGGCTAATTGCAGTGGGTCGTGTTCGTGTCAGCGGACACGACCAGTTCAGAGATGCCTTTTGCTTTGGGGCTGTCTCTTGTCTGGCCGCGCACAATGGCTTAGAGCAGGGGAAACCTTATAAGACAGAGAGACACTATGCGCCTCAGCCGTTATTTCCTGCCCGTTCTCAAAGAAAATCCGGCTGAAGCCGCGATTGTTAGCCACCGCTATATGTTGCGTGCTGGTATGATCAAGCAAGCCAGTGCTGGGATTTATTCCTGGTTGCCGCTTGGGTTTAAAATTCTGCGTAAGATTGAAAACATTGTACATGAGGAACAGCAGAAAGCTGGCCATATGCCAATGCTTATGCCGACCATTCAGTCTGCCGATCTATGGCGTGAATCTGGTCGCTATGAGGATTATGGCGATGAAATGTTGCGCCTGCAGGATCGTCATGGACGGGATATGCTTTATGGCCCGACCAATGAAGAGCAGATCACAGACACGTTTCGCAGCCATGTGAACAGTTACAAAGACCTGCCACTGACCCTGTATCAGGTTCAGTGGAAATTCCGCGATGAACGCCGCCCACGCTTTGGGGTGATGCGGGGGCGTGAATTCCTGATGAAGGATGGTTACAACTTCGATCTGACCAAAGAAGACGCGCTGCATGCCTATAATCGTCACCTCGTGACCTACCTGCGCACCTATGAACGCATGGGGCTGCAAGCGATCCCGATGCGCGCGGATGGTGGGCCGATTGGTGGCGATTACACCCATGAATTCTTGGTCCTCGCGGAAACCGGTGAATCCGAGGTGTTTTATGACTCTGAGGTGACCGATATTAAACTTGGTGCCCGCGACGTTGATTTTGACGACAAAGCACAATGCAATAGCATTCTGGAAGAGTTCACAACACGTTACGCTCGTACGGATGAAACCCATGATGAGGCTGCCTTTAATGAGGTTCCTGAGGAGCGTCGCCGTTCTGCACGTGGGATTGAAGTGGGGCAGATCTTCTATTTTGGCACCAAGTATTCCGAGTCCATGAACGCGACTGTGGTTGATGAAAACCAGAAGCAAGTGCCTGTGCATATGGGGTCGCATGGCATTGGTGTTTCCCGCCTGTTGGGCGCGATTATTGAGGCGTCTCATGATGATAAGGGCATTATCTGGCCTGAAGGCGTGACGCCGTATCACTGTGGCATCGTTAACCTGAAGCAGGGTGATGAGGAAGCGGATGGGGCCTGTGAAAACCTTTACGCGGCATTGACCAAAGCCGGGCTCGAGCCACTCTATGACGACCGCAAGGAACGCGCTGGTGGGAAATTTGCCACCATGGACTTGATTGGTTTGCCATGGCGCATCACGGTTGGTCCGCGTGGGTTGAAAAACGGTGTTGTTGAAGTGACATCACGTAAAACTGGCGAAAGCGAAGAGATGACGCCAGATGCCGCGATCAACAAAATCATCGCGATCTACGCCAATCTGTGAGGGGGCAGGTTTCTGCGAAACCTGATGCCTTCGGCGAGGATATTTGAAGAACAAAAAAAGAGATATGCGGCGCGAGAGTGCCGCATATATTTTGTCAAATTGGGCAATGACTTGGTTGTGCGAAACATGCGCGGGCGGGATGGCGCCTGCGAGGCGCATAGCGCTTGATCTTTTGACGGCTGCACCGCATGGTCACGCCAATTATAACAGGAGCCGACATGGCCGGATCTACCCGCCCGTTTTCACGTTTTGAATGGCTGATCGCATGGCGTTATCTGCGCGCGCGCAAGTCCGAGGGCGGGGTCAGCACTATGACCTGGATATCGCTGATTGGCATTATGTTGGCGGTTGCGGCGTTGATCATTACCTTGGCCGTGCGCACTGGATTTCGGAATGAATTCGTTGATACGATCCTTGGGGCAAATGCCCATGTGACAGTTTATCAGCAAAGTGCGGTGAACGAGCATGGTTTGCTGACAAATGTAATCCCGGATTATCAGGAAAAAGCCGCGGTCTTGCGCGCGGTTCCTGGTGTCACACGCGCGGCCCCTTTGGTACGGGCGCAAGTGATGGCGAACAATCGTGATAATAATGCGGGCGTGGAAGTTTATGGCATTCAGACGGAAGACATCCTGAGCATCCCACGTATCGCGGATCCTGAAACTGGACGAGGCGATCTGGCGCGGTTTTCTGAAGGCGTTTCTATTGGCATGCAAGTGGCGCGTGAATTGGGCCTTTTGGTGGGGGATCGGATCAAGTTGATTTCACCAAATGGTGTGAAAACCGCTTTTGGTACCAGCCCGCGTGTGAACACTTACGAGGTCGTGCATATTTTTAGCTCTGGTCGCTATCTGATTGATAAAACCCGGATCTATATGCCTTTTGCCGAAGCTCAAAGTTTCTTCAACCGTGAAGGCGTGGCCGATGAGGTTGAGCTGTTTATTGAAGACCCGGAAGCGGTCGATGACATGACTTTGCCGCTGTTGCAGGCGGGTGGTGAAGGCACGTTGATTTGGACGTGGAAGGACAGCTCTTCCGGCTTTTTGACCGCGCTTGAAATCGAAGATACTGTGATGTTTGTACTGATGAGCGTGCTTGTGTTGATCGCCTCGCTCAACATTATTTCCGGTCTTGTAATGCTGGTAAAAAACAAGACGCGTGACATTGGTATTCTACGCACCATGGGGCTTTCGCAAGGGTCCGTGATGCGGGTGTTCTTCATCTGCGGATCTTTGGTTGGGCTGATTGGCACCGCATTTGGGGTGGTCCTTGGCTGTCTGTTTGCGATGTATTTCGATAGCATTCTGGCCTTTATCAACGGGGCATCTGGCGGGCAGGCTTGGGATGCGTCTGTGCGTGGGATTTACCGGTTGCCGGCGGAACTTGAGTGGCAGGATGTGCTCTCAGCTGTTGGGCTTTCGCTGTTATTATCTTTTGGAATTACAATTTTCCCAGCCCGTCGTGCGGCGCGGATGAACCCGGTAGAGGCTTTGCACAATGATTAATACGGGGACTAATTCTGGGACTGACCCGGTGCTTGAATTGCGCGGATTACGCAAAACCTATAACGCGGGCCGTGTGAATGAGGTTGAGGTTCTTAAGGGTGTCGATTTTCGACTGATGCGCGGCGAAGTCGTTGCGCTAATTGCGCCATCTGGTGCGGGGAAGTCAACCCTGCTACATGTTGCAGGGCTGTTGGATAAAGCCAGCAGTGGTGAGGTCGTTCTGAATGGTGATACTCTTTCTGGGCGTTCAGACAACATGCGTACGATGGCGCGGCGTGGCGGAATCGGATTTGTCTATCAATTCCACCATCTTCTGCCCGAATTTTCAGCCCTAGAAAATGTTGTTCTGCCGCAGCTTGCCAATGGCGTGACGGAACGCGAAGCACGTAAAATCGCACAGGATTTACTGGCACGTGTGGGCCTTGCTGAGCGTATGAAACATCGCCCCGCGGAAATGTCTGGCGGCGAACAACAACGGGTGGCTTTTTGCCGGGCAATGGCCAATGGTCCGCAACTTTTGCTGGCGGATGAACCGACCGGAAATCTCGACCCGGACACCGCTGACCGCATGTTTGAAACCCTTATGGAGATGACGCGTGAAACCGGCCTAGCTGCTTTGATTGCCACCCATAATCATGAATTGGCGGGGCGTATGGGGCGTGTGGTGCAGCTTGATCATGGGGTTTTGACGGAGGCATAAATCCCTCTGGCGTTGATCAGAAATCGCTGTCCATCAGATCTGGTGGATTGCCCAGATCGACCAAGGACTTGCCGATCCGAAAGGGCGCGGCGAAGGCCACAAGGCATATCGCAAATATTTGCAACAAAAGCAGCAATACGTTTTCCTGCAAGAAATCCCATTCCTGTTTCAGGCTGGAAACTTGGGTCAGCAATTCATCATAGGCTTGGGCGATCACAATGAACCCTGCGCGGGCTGCATAAGCAGCGCTCGCGTTAGAAACAGTGGCGTTTGACGCGTAACTTTCCAGCGCCACAAGGGCTGCGTCTGTGGTGTCGTCGCGCGCTTCAAACACCAAAAGCTCCATAGGATCAAAGCCTTCGCCCGTGGCGCTCATGCCGGCGGTTTTCATGTCGGCCACTTCAGGACGGCTGTTCCAAACGCTTAACAACAGGCCAAGTTCCTCCAGCGGTGTTGGGGTGCGGGCGACCTCATAGAACAGTGGCAATTGCCGATTACCGGAGACCGAGGCCGAAAGAAATTCCACCTTGTCACACAGCTTGTCGATGTCGCCCTCACTGCCCCGGGCTAGGGGTGCCCCATCACAAAAGCGAAGACGGAACCGCGCCGCATCATGTTCAAACTGCCGCGTCACCGCAAAGGCAACCGCGATTTGGCGATCAAGGCGCGAACTATCCTCTTGCCAGACACCAGCCAGCAGGGCTGTCACCGCACCAAAACCACCCAAACCGACCCACATGAGATCCGCAATATACCAACCTGTTCGCGTGCAATTACAGCGCACCATTAACCAAGTGCCAAAAACACCGACAAAAAAACTGCCAGCAATAAAGAACATCTGATTATCAATCACAAAAGACACGGGCCCATCCGGATAACTACCCGTTATGCTTAAGGCGTTGTCAGGGGCGCTGGCAATGGCATGTCGCGCGGATGTGATCAGCGGGTAAGTTGCGTGACCCAAACCCCGGCCGCCATCAGGGCGACGCCAGCTGCACGTGTGAGCGTCAGGGGGGAGGTCTGTGCGCCGAATAATCCGAAATGGTCAATCAATGCGGCGGATATCATCTGGCCCAGCAATACGAAGAACACAGCGTTGCCAATGCCGAACTTTGGCGCGATCCAAGTGATCGACAGTAGGTAGAAGGCGACAAGGCATCCCGCCATGAACAGATGTTTCGGGGCCGTGGGGGCGAGCTTTAGCGCGCTGGGGCCAGTGGTTAACATCATGACAATCGCCGCGGAACTTAACGCCACAATAAACAGGATAAATCCAGCCGTTGCGGGGGATGCCAGATGTTGCCCGAGCCGTGCGTTCAGCGCAGCCAATACCGGAATACCAATGCCAGCGGCCAACATGATCGAGGCGTAAAAAGTGGGCGGGTTCATGAGATCATCCTTCGCGCGGTTTGGAGCAGGGTAGCGGGGGGATACATGGACGCAAGGGCTAACCTCATCAGTTACGTTACGGTTTTGCTGTTGAACGGAGTAGGTCAGATGAACAGACCCATATGAGGTGTGAGATTTGCAAAGGGCGGCGCGTGACCCTGGGTGGGTGCGAAGCGCCCTCCCGTGGGGAGGGTCAGGCGCTGCCCGTGCGGGGCATGGGCGTTATAGAATTAGATCTCGGATAACTGCTTGAAGAATATCTAATGTTGGAATGAAGAGCATTAAGTAACCAACGACCGCGAACAAAAGGCAAGCATATCGTGCGATCCATCTGGAGTGCATTTGGCCCGCCCACCATTCACGTGCAATGTTACGAATGTACTCGGACCTTTCGCGCATTAAATACTGCCTGTTGTTGAAGCCCGAAATTCTGGAGGTTTTCTTATCTTTTATATAACTGAAGCCAGTACCACCGTCTTCATTGAATAAGTTGCTTCGAATGACCCAACTATCAGAGATTACTTGTTTCTCGATGTCGATAATCTCAGTTCGAGAGTAGTTAGAAACGACTTTTTCGCAGAAGTCTAAATCTCCGGAGGCAATTGTTAAAACCTTAGGATTATACACCCTAAAAACTAGATTGGAGGTTAATACCAATAAGCTACCAAACAAGGAAAGTCTCAGTTTAGTGACGCTCTCCATCCAGAATGGTGATGTTGCTGAATCGTGCGAACCTGCAATTGTTTTGAAAGATAAGGCTGTCGCGAATTGATCATTAAATAAGATAAGGTAGCCGACTATCGGAATTGCGGCTATCAGTTTTGTCAGGTCATTCCCAGCGATAGATTGGATGGAAATCCACTGAAATAGCTCATGCTCCGATTGGGGCTTCCTCAAACATCCAGCTCCTCAACGAACCGGGCGTTCTCTTGGATATACTGATAGCGCAGTTCGGGTTTTTTACCCATGAGACGTTCCACCAGATCACCGGTTTCACCGGGCTCTTCCTCGTTGATTGTGATGCGGATCAGCTTGCGTGATTTTGGGTCCATTGTAGTTTCTTTAAGGTCTTTGGCGTCCATCTCACCAAGACCCTTAAAACGCTGCACATCAATTTTCCCTTTGCCGCCAAGGCCTTTTTCCAACAATTCGTTCTTCTCAGCGTCATTGGCCACGTAAACCCGCTTGGCACCCTGGGTCAGGCGATAGAGCGGTGGACAGGCCAGATACAGGTGGCCCTGATCAATCAACGGGCGCATTTGGGTGAAGAAGAATGTCATCAGCAAAGCCGCGATATGGGCGCCGTCGACATCCGCATCGGTCATGATGATGATCTTGTCATAACGCAGGTCATCAACATTGAATTTCGTGCCCATGCCAACGCCAAGCGCTTCGCAGAGATCATTGATTTCAGCGTTGGTGTGCAGCTTGGAGGAGGCCGCGCCGAGCACGTTCAGGATCTTACCTTTCAGCGGTAAAAGTGCCTGGTTCACGCGGTTGCGCGCCCCTTTGCCGGACCCACCAGCAGAGTCCCCTTCCACGATAAACAGTTCCGTGCCATCGCGGGTTTTGCTGGAACAGTCCGTGAGTTTACCGGGCAGGCGTAACTTCTTCGTGGCGGTCTTACGCGCAGTTTCTTTCTCCTGGCGACGGCGGAGGCGTTCTTCAGCGCGCAGCACGAGGAAATCAAGGATTGCACCGGCGGCTTTGGTGTCGGATGCCAACCATGTATCAAAGTAGTCGCGCACAGAATTTTCGACCATCCGTTGGGCGGCTTCCGTTGACAGGCGATCTTTGGTTTGGCCAACGAATTGCGGGTCGCGGATGAAGCAAGACACCAGCGCACAACCGCCCGACATCAGGTCATCACGGGTGATCTGGCTGGCCTTTTTATTGCTGACCAACTCGCCATAAGCTTTGATGCCTTTCAGCACGGCGGCCCAGAAACCGGCGACATGGGTGCCGCCTTCGGGGGTGGGAACCGTGTTACAATAGGACTGAATTGAACCATCACGCGCGGGCGTCCAGTTGATCGCCCATTCAACGGAACCAGGTACGCCAAATTTCTCCTTAAACGACACCTTTCCGGCGAAGGGAGATTCAGCGTAAGTGGTTACATTCTCAAGGGTTTCGGCCAGATAATCAGCCAAACCGCCGGGGAATTTGAAGGTGGCTTCCATCGGCATATCGCCGTCTTCGATCTCACTTTTCCAGCGGATTTCGACGCCAGAAAAGAGATAGGCCTTGGAACGCACCATGGTGAACAAACGCTTCGGTTTGAACTGTTGGCTGCCAAAAATTTCGGGATCTGGGTGGAAGGTGACAGACGTGCCGCGACGATTGGGGGCTGCGCCGACTTTTTGGATCGGGCCGGTGGGCACACCGCGTATGAATTCAATGGCGAAAAGCTCGCGATTGCGGGCGACTTCGACATAGAGACGGTCAGATAGCGCGTTCACAACCGATGAGCCAACGCCGTGCAGACCGCCGGAGGTTTCATAGGCGTCGCCGGAGAATTTACCACCGGCGTTCAGCGTGCAAAAGATGATTTCAAGCGCGGATTTTGAGGGATCAGAGGGATGCGGATCGGTCGGAATACCCCGGCCATTATCAATCACAGTAACGGAATTGTCGGCGTTCAGCGTGATCTCAATGCGGGTTGCATGCCCAGCGACAGCTTCATCCATTGAGTTATCAACGATTTCAGCAACCAAGTGGTGATAAGATCGTTCGTCAATGCCACCAATATACATGCCCGGACGCAAGCGAACGTGTTCGATTCCGTCCAAGACTTGGATGGAAGAAGCGTCATAGGTTTTTTCGGGTTTCGCTGCGCCTAAAAGGTCGTCTGCCATTGATTGTGCCGCTCATCTTTACCTGAATTTTCACCTTTATGGCAGGTCAGGGGGGGCTGTGGAAGGGGGAAGGCTAGTGTGAATTCCCATATCTTGTGGATTGATGTGGATAAGGGAGAGGATAAAGTGCCGCATTTGAGGCTTGGGCAGAAGCTACTTGACGGTTACAAGATAGGAAACCGTGGGGAGGGTTACGCAGATGCAGGATGATTTTAAGGGTACTGGGCTTGATTCACAGGATGCTGAGGCCTTTCGTGTTCAGGCACATAAAATGCTGGATGCTTGTCTTGATCAGTTGGAACAAGCGGCCGAGCGCCCATGGCAGGCCCCGCCAGAAGACATTGATCGCCGTTATGAAATCCAGGCCGTTGAACGTGGGGCTGAGGACGTCGTGGGGCAAATCACCCGCGATGTGTTGCCGTTTCATGGCGGCAATACACACCCAAAGTTTTGGGGCTGGGTGCAGGGCAGTGGGCTGGCGAGTGACCTGATTGCCTCCATGGCGGCCTCTGTCGTGAACGCAAATCTTGGTGGGCGAGATCACGCTGCAAACCGGATGGAACGTGCGGTTGTGGATTGGACGCGCCATAAGATGGAGATGCCTGACAGTGCCAGCGGATTACTGGTGGCGGGCACATCGCAAGCCACAGTAATTGCCTTTCAGGCGGCGCGGGTGCGGAAATTAAACGATGTGCGGGCCAAAGGGCAGGGCGCACGCCAATTGACGGCCTATGCTTCCGATGGCGTGCATAATGCGACACGTAAGGCCTTGGAACTGCTGGGCCTTGGGGCTGAATGCCTGCGTTTGGTTCCCTCGTTAAACGGTCAAATGAATCCACAGGCTTTGCGTGATATGTTGAAGCAGGATCGCGAAGCAGGTGCGCAACCATTCTTGCTAGTAGGAACGGCGGGATCGGTTGATATTGGCGCGTTTGATGATCTGAGTGTGCTGGCGGATCTGGCCGCAGCGGAAAGCCTTTGGCTGCATGTGGATGGCGCGTTTGGCGCTTGGACACGTATTGCGGCACAGCCGTATCGCGCGCTCAGTGATGGGATTGGGCGGGCCGATAGTATTGCGCTCGACTTCCACAAATGGATGTATGTGGGGTATGATTGCGGTATGGTTTTGATCCGTAATGAGGTCGAACATCGTGCGGCGTTTTCTGCCCGGCCCGCCTATTTGGAAGGTGCGGATCGTGGTCTTGCCGGGGGTGAACCTTGGTTTACTGATTATGGTATTGATCTGTCGCGTGGCAACCGGGCCTTGAAGGTTTGGTGTGCGCTAGAAACCTATGGCGAAGTGGCGTTTTCTGACGCGATCACCGGCAATTGCCAGCTTGCTGAACTGATGGCACAGGAAGTGTCGGCGCAGCCTTTGATGCAGATGGGGCGCGACGTGATTTCCAATGTCTGTGTCTTTACGGCACGCGCGGATTTGGCACCTGATGCACAATCTGCAATCAACAATGAGATTGCCCAGAACCTTCAAGAAAGTGGCGAGGCGGTGTTTTCGACCACCGGGGTGAACGGCGTCACCATGCTGCGTGCAGCAATCACCAACCATCGCTCGCGGCCTGAAGATATCAGGGCAGCGATTGATGCGGTGGCTCGTGAGGCAGCTAACGTAAGGGAAATCAGTTGAACCCCATAGTTCAAGCGCCTAAGCAAAGCTGGCAAGGATCTGCAATTGCGCGGCCTTCCCCAGCATCTTTTATCCAGTTATCAGCGGATCTGACATGAGTTTTCAAGACGACGCCAAAGACGCCACCGGCAAAATGCGCACTCTTTTTGCGGTGACACCACTGCAACGAAATGACCATCTATCATCGAAATATGGCGCAGATATTTGGCTGAAACGCGAAGATCTGTCACCGGTGCGATCCTACAAAATCCGTGGGGCGTTTAATGCCATCAGCAAGGCACTTTCCACTGCGCCGGATCAACGGGTGTTCGTTTGTGCCAGTGCTGGCAACCATGCCCAAGGTGTGGCGCGGGTCTGTGCGCATCTCGGTGTGAAGGGCGTTATTTACATGCCAGTTACGACGCCAAAACAGAAAATTGAAAAGACACGTATCTTTGGTGGGGACGCCGTCGAGATCGTGCTTGAGGGTGACTATTTTGACGAAACCCTCTCGGCCGCGCAGGCTTATTGTACGCAGAAAGGCGCGCATTTTCTGTCACCGTTTGATGACGCGGATGTGATTGAAGGTCAGGCCTCTGTCGCGGTGGAAATCGAAGCGCAACTTGGCCGCAACGCCGATATGATCGTACTGCCCGTCGGGGGCGGCGGGTTGTCTGCGGGCGTGACCAGCTATTTCGGCACATCAGGGCCGCACTACCGCTTTGCCGAACCCAAAGGCGGGGCCAGTCTTGCGGCTGCAATTGCCCATGGTGCGCCAATTGCGCTGGAGAAAATCGATAGTTTTGTTGATGGGGCAGCGGTGGCGAAAATCGGCGCTCGGACTTTTGAGCGTCTGAAAGGTTTCAGTTTGGATCAAATCCATACAGTGCCGGAAGATCGGATTTGCACGACCATTCTTGAGATGCTCAATATTGAGGGCGTGGTTTTGGAACCTGCCGGTGCATTGGCGGTGGATGTTTTGAAAGACCTTCAGGATGAAATCCGGGGCAAAACCGTGGTGTGTGTCACCTCAGGTGGTAATTTCGATTTTGAACGCCTGCCGGAAGTGAAAGAACGTGCGCAGCAATATCTTGGGTTGAAGAAGTATTTCATGCTGCGCTTGCCACAACGCCCCGGCGCGCTGAAAGACTTCCTGAACCTTTTGGGGCCGGATGATGACATCGCCCGTTTTGAATATATGAAGAAGTCCGCCCGCAACTTCGGTACGGTTTTGCTTGGCATTGAAACCTCGGCTGAGGAAAACTTCGCCCATCTGCATGAGCGGTTGGAAAATGGTGGCTTTGGCCTGCAGGATATCACAAATGATCCAGCCATCGCTGATCTCGTGATCTAATTCAGGCCCTTTCCGGGTAATTATTCTCCGGGGTCTTCTCATTTGCAACGATCCGGGGCAGGCTGCGCTGAAAGTGGAGGAGAAACAAATGTCTTGGATTAAAACCATTCCCTATGAGAAGGCCACGGGCAAGCTGAAGATGTTATATGATCGGGTCAAAGGGCCAGGTCAGAATGTAGATAATATCATGATGATGCACAGCCTGCGCCCCCATTCGATGGAAGGGCATATGGCGATTTATAAGTATGTTTTGCATCACAGCGGCAATACGATTCCGAAATGGTTTCTCGAATGTTTGGGCGTTTGGGTATCCTCATTGAATGAATGTAATTACTGTGTGGATCATCATTTCGCAGGTATGAAGCGTCTTGTCGGTGATGATGATAAATCCGCCTTGCTACGCGCCGCAATCGAAGCCCGCCATATTGATGCTGCCCCGTTGGATGAGGCACAAAAGCAGGCAATGCGTTACGTGCGCACGCTGACACGCGACCCAAATGCCCTGCGCGAGTTGGATATTGAAGAATTACGTGCTGTGGGTTGGGACGATGGTGAGATCCTTGAGATCAACCAAGTTTCGGCTTATTTCGGTTATGCCAATCGCACGGTATTGGGGCTGGGATGTTCTACCAAGGGTGATATTATTGGTCTGTCGCCGAATAATAATGCTGACCCGGACGACTGGAACCACCAATGACTTGAAACGGCGTGAGGACCAATTCCTCGGAGTTGGTCTACTGTACCTGTTTCGGTTTGATGCCGCTCCTTTGATAGCATTTAGTGTCCACTCATAGGCGTAACCCCCCGATCTTCCAGACGGGAGCGCTTTAGCGCGAAGATTAGGTTGTGTTCTTACCCTCCCAAAAGAGAACTACCCAATGAGGGCACAGGTTCATTTTTGGGAGGATAAGAATATGCAATAGGACACCGATAAACACTGTGTTTTTTTATCACGACTATCATCTCGTATGGTCAAAAATACCGCTACGAAATGTTGCTCGGCGATGTCCGGCGGAGGGTGCGTGATGTCATTCGGTAGGTTTGTGCGGAGAGTGGCGACGACGTCATACTTCAGTATTTGGAACAGCACATTTAAACTCTACCGAGGCCAGATGGGGGTGTTGTGTCGAACGAGGACTTAGGCCTTGCCCAAGAGAATGACCGGCTGAGGAAAGAGAACC
>MAAC01010707.1_pt1 | contig 15024 bp, 12 predicted proteins | sample 1115981 | NCBI WGS metagenome assembly MAAC01 (sample SAMN04961126, study PRJNA320927) | seawater metagenome | isolation source: sample BD02T64 sea water enriched with oil for 64 days | place: USA:Gulf of Mexico | collected 2013-07-27 | reverse complement strand
GCCTGTGGAAAGTATCTCTCCACCTTCTTTTTTAGTTCCGGCATGTAATACAATCACATTCGGTGTCTCATTTGCGGCTGCTAGGTTAGCGATTTGGGTGTTCTTTACATAGGCATCGGGGTAGCCTTTTGCCGCCATTACAACAACAAGTGCAGCTTCATCTTTCCATGAAATTGAAACTTCGTTCAAAGTCCCGTTTGCCGTTGCCCGGAGCGCAGGCAGGATATCACTATCAAGGCGCGCGCAAAGAACTTGAGTTTCAGGATCGCCAAATCGCACATTATATTCAATGAGTTTCGGACCATCCTGAGTGATCATTAGTCCTGCATAAAGGACCCCCGTATAGGGAGCGCCTCTACTTGTCATGGCCGCAACCGTTGGCTTGATAATAGTATCAATGGTTGTCTGGATCATTTCTTCGGTCATAACCGGTGCTGGTGAATACGCCCCCATGCCGCCGGTGTTTGGGCCAGTGTCGCCGTCGCCAACTGGTTTGTGATCTTGAGCCGTGGCGAGAGGAAGAATGTTGGTGCCGTCAGTTAGAACGAAAAAACTAGCTTCTTCGCCTTGCATAAATTCTTCTATAACAATCTCTGCGCCAGCACCGCCAAATTTCCCGCCAAGAATATCATCAACGGTGGCTTCGGCTTCATCCAATGTGGTTGGAATGATAACGCCTTTACCTGCCGCTAGACCATCGGCCTTGATTACTATCGGCATGGATTGGGTTTTTAAATATACTTTAGCAGCTTTTGGGTCCGTAAAGCGCTCATAGGCTGCTGTTGGGATATCAAATTCACGGCAAAGGTCCTTCATAAAACCTTTGGAGCCTTCAAGCGCTGCAGCATTTGCGCGCGGGCCAAATGCGTCAATTCCAGCGGCAGAAAGGTCATCTACCAATCCAGCAACGAGCGGTACTTCTGGGCCAACAACAACAAATTCGATTTTGTTCTTATGGCAAAAATCAATAACCTCATCTGAATTCTCAGTGTTTAGAGGAACGCAAACCGCCACTTCCTCAATGCCACCATTTCCGGGCGCACAATAAAGGGTTTCGATGTCAGATGATTTTTTAAGTGCCCAACAAAGGGCGTGTTCGCGGCCACCAGAGCCAATAACTAATACATTCATTTTAAGATGCACTATTTTCCTGTTTCGTTGTGCCCATCAGTGGGTGTAAAGTTTGTAGCATACCAATGGAACGATACAAATAATCTATAGGCTGTAAGTGTCAGATTCTCAATTTCCTGAAAAATCGAATATTCACGAGTTTACGGTAACCGAGCTAAGCGGCGCGTTGAAGCGTACTGTTGAAGACCAGTTCGGCCATGTTCGCTTGCGTGCAGAAATCTCTGGATTAAAGCGCGCGGCTTCCGGGCATGTGTATCTCGCGTTGAAAGATGAAAAAGCAGTCCTAGACGGCATTATGTGGCGCGGTGTGGCGCAAAAACTGACTTTTCAGCCGCAAGATGGTCTGGAAGTGGTTTGCACCGGTAAGCTGACAACTTACCCCGGCCGCTCAAAATATCAGATTGTTATCGAAAGTATGGCCCCTGCAGGTGTGGGCGCTTTGATGGCACTGCTGGAAGAGCGGAAGAAAAAACTCGCCGCTGAAGGATTGTTCTCGACCGACCGAAAAAAAGCTCTTCCCTACATGCCTCAAGTGATTGGTGTCGTGACCTCACCCACGGGGGCAGTGATTCGAGATATCTTGCACCGACTTCGGGATCGTTTCCCCACCCATGTTCTTCTGTGGCCGGTTTTGGTCCAAGGAGATGTTGCCGCTGGGCAGATCGCGGCGGCCATTCGAGGGTTTAATGAAATCCCAAAAGACGGATCTGTTCCAAGGCCTGATTTGCTTATCGTTGCGCGGGGCGGGGGCAGCCTAGAAGATCTTTGGGCGTTTAATGAAGAAGAAGTTGTTCGAGCAGTAGCAGAAAGTGAAATTCCGCTTATTTCCGCCGTTGGACATGAGACAGATACCACGCTGATCGACTATGTGTCAGATCGCCGGGCACCAACTGAATTGCTCAATTACGTGGAAGATCTTGATCGGCGCGTTCGAAGAGGATTGACCCGATCTATTGGCGAGAAAAAGGATCGTTTGACCGGCCTTGCTCGGGGATTACGTGATCCGCAATCCATGATCGCTGATAAAATCCAGCACCTTGATAATTTGGATAGCCGCCTAAACAGTGCTGTTGGCAACTCGGTTGCGCTGAAAAGACAACGCTTTACCAGCGTCTCAGCCCAGCTAAGACCGGATCTTTTGAAACGGGGATTCACCCAAAACTCTGAGCGATTACAGAATTTTCAATCGAGAATGGACCGGGCGGTTGCTGTAATTAAAAACCGATCAAACGATCGATTGAATTCGACAGCTCGTATGATGGAAAGCCTATCGTTTAAGCGGGTTCTTGCTCGCGGATACTCTATTGTAAAAGACAGTGATGGTGTTGTGATTTCAAACGTAAAATCAGTGTCTGATGGGCAGTCGGTTTCTGTTCAATTCCAAGATGGTAGCGCAAATGCAACTATTGGTGAAAATGTCAGTGTGCCTCCGTCAGCACTGGTTAAAAAAGCGGCAAAGAAAACTAAGGTACCGAAATCTGAACAGGGGACTTTGTTATGACCCGCTGGACAATAACGTTTGTTTTTTTATTTATTGCCTTCCCGGCACTAGGGGCCAACGCGGTTGATACGGACATATTAAAACTCTCTGGCTCGTTTTTGCAGGGAGGTGTTGTCTTTGGGCAAACTAAAAGCGGATCATCTGTTGCGCTGGATGGCCGCCAGGTCAGAGTTTCAAAAGACGGTCGTTTTGTCATTGGCTTCGGCCGTGATCATCAAGTGAACTCCCTGCTAACAGTAAAGACGCAAACTAATATTCGAATTAGCCATCCTATTCAGGTGAAAACGCGGCAGTATAAGACAGAAAAAGTAAATGGATTGCCGGCGTCGAAAGTGACCCCTAGCGCAAAATTCCTAAAACGCATCCGAAAAGAAAACGGAAAAATTGCTCAAATTAGAACTTTGGACACAGATGAAAATTGGTATCAATCGGGCTGGAAATGGCCCGCAATTGGTAGAGTTAGTGGTGTGTTCGGTAGCCAGAGGGTTTTGAACGGTATTCCGAAAAGACCGCATTATGGACTTGATGTAGCGGCTCCCATTGGGACGCCCATTGTTGCATCAACAGATGGTACCATCCATATGGCAGAGAAGGACCTCTATTATACTGGCGGGACCGTGATGATCGATCACGGGCACGGATTAGTATCTGTTTATTCCCACTTGTCAAAACTATCTGTAGAAGTCGGAACGTTCGTTAAGCAGGGAACAAAGATCGGTGAAATTGGCGCAACCGGCAGGGCAAGTGGCCCACATCTGGACTGGCGATTAAACTGGTTTAAAGAACGGTTAGACCCACAATTACTGCTGGGGCCCATGCCGAAGAAATAGGGTTTATTTCTTTGGCTCAAAGTCTTTCAACAAATCCATTAAAACAGGATGCAGCGCTGCCCCGCTTGAAATGACGGTCTCGTGCACAGGATCTTTTTGGTTGTAGATCAGGGCTTCGTTCCGAGACGTGGTGGAAAGTCCGCCAGCTTCTGACAGAATCAGATCCGCAGCGGCGATATCCCAATCACTCTTTGCCGAGAGCGATAGCGATGCGTGGTAATCTTGACTGGCAACTACCGCCATTCTGTACGCAATGGAATTTAGGTGGTCGAATTTTGCGCTTGGGGCATCTTCTAACCAGTTATGCCATTCAAAAGCCTTTCGGCTTGCAAGCAATCGGGCACCGTCCAAATCAGTTTTGTCACTACAGATCATTTTTTTGCCGTTCAAAGTAGCGCCTTCTCCAATAACGGCTTGGAAAAATTCTTCTGTTACGGGGTTCAGAAGAGCCGCACACACTGGTTTACCATTCTCAACCAATGCAGCTGATACAGTGAACTCGGGCTTTCCTGCAATGAAAGATCGCGTGCCATCAATGGGATCAACAATCCAAACCCGTTCCTTTTTCAGGCGGGAGGGATCATCGACAGTTTCTTCTGAAAGCCATCCGTAATCCGGATGGGCTGCAAGCAGTGTTTCTTTCAAATATGTGTCGATAGCAAGATCCGCTTCACTTACTGGATCACCGGGGTTCTTTTCCCAGCTTTTAACTTCGCCGTGATAGAATTTGAGGGCAATTTTGCCAGCTTCAGTAACGGATCTTACAAGTTCATTTTGCTCTTTACGAAAACGGTGTGTCACGTTCCTGCTACCATCATTCCTTCAATGCGCAATGTGGGAGCATTCGTCCCAAACTTGAATTCCAAATCATCGGCAGGTGTCAAATTCATAAACATATCGGACAAATTGCTCGCAACAGTCAGTCCAGAAACAGGGAAGGAAATTTCACCATTTTCGATCCAGAAACCAGAGGCCCCACGGCTATAATCGCCTGTAACACCATTGACGCCAAAGCCAATTAGGCTCGTGATAAATAGGCCGGATTTGATGTCTTCTATCAAATCCTGAACTGAGCAATCACCGGCTTCCATGTACAGGTTCGTGGTGGACGAGCCCGGAGGGGACGATGTACCGCGAGACGCACGGCCATTGCTTTCAAGGCCCAGTTGTCGTGCCGACGCACTATTCAGGATCCAACTTGTGAGAGATCCCTCTTCGATGAGATTAAGGCGACCATTTCTAACACCTTCGCCATCGAAGGCTTTTGATGCTGCGCCGCGAATTCTATGTGGATCATCTACAATATTGATGTTGGAGCCAAAAACTTGAGCATCCATTTTGTCTTTTAGGAAGCTAGTTCCCCGCGCCACGGCAGCACCTGAAATCGCCCCCGAAAAGTGACCAATTATGCTGCTCGACACCCGATTACTGTAGATCACGGGTACATTGGCGCTTGGCATTTTCTGTGGATTTAAGTTTTTAACTGTACGCTCCGCAGCAACTCGGCCAATATCAGCAGGGCTTCGAAGATCGCCGAAATGGCGGCGGCTATCATAGTCGTAATCCCGCTCCATATTTGTGCCTTCACCGCCAATGACGGAGATGCCGACTGAATGGTTCGATCCGGAATAGGTTCCGCGAAATCCGCCAGATGTGGCAAGGGCGATGGAAGAATGCCCAAATGAGGCGCTTGATCCTTCGGAGTTTGTGATGCCGTCAACTGCAAGGGCTGCTTCTTCTGCGATACGAGCGCTTTCTGCAAGTTCTTCCGCGCTCCGCTCCGTTGCGTCATATAAGTCCAGTTCAGGAATATGAGTTGCAAGGAGTGCTGGGTCAGCTAAGCCGCAGTATTCGTCCTCTGGCATGTTGCGTGCCATGGCGAGTGCCCGGTCCACAAGTTCATCAAGGACAGTCTCTTTAGTGTCGTTTGAAGAGACAAAAGCTTGTTTTTTGCCGATAAGAACGCGAAGCCCCAGATCATGCGCTTCTGAACGTTCGACTTCTTCTAATTCGCCGAGCCGGAAAGAGACACTTGTCGATGTGCCTTGCACACGGACAGCATCCACGGCTTCTGCGCCTTTGGATAAAGCCTTTTTCACAAGGTCTTCTAGGATATTTAAAGAATTTTGCTCGTTCGCTTTATGATCTGACATGATTTCCTGACAAGCTTTAGAAGTGTGTATTCCCTTAAACTAAGGAGTGATGCGGTAAATTGAAATCAGAAAATGTTCAAATACCCGTTTAAACCATCTCCTAGCAATTTTATGCCCGTTACAAACAAAAGAATGTAGGTCAGGCGATAGAATTTTTCTTCTGGGATTATTTTATGAGCTTTAATCCCCAGCCATACGCCAAGGGGCGCAAGTGGAATTAAAACGAGTGAAGTTCCGAGATTTTCTGCTGAAAATTGCCCTAAATATGTATACGGGATAAGTTTGACGTAATTTACTGTAAAGAAAAACCAAACAAATGTGCCCATAAATATGGTTTTATCGAGCTTTTGTGGCAGCATGTAAAACTGCAATGGTGGTCCGCCAGCGTGGGCAATGAAGCTGGTGAAGCCGGAAAGAGTGCCCCAAAAACTTCCCTTAACAAAACTAGGTCCCGTTCGCTCATTGGGCATTTTCGGCTTGAGCCAGTAGTTCAAGGTGAAAATGACGGCGACGGCCCCAACGATTGAGCGAACCATGTCATCATTTAACGATGAAAACATCAGTGTGCCAAAAAGGATACCTGCAAGGGCGCCGGGAATAAGGCAGATGTAATTCTTCCAATGCACATGACGGCGGTAAGCAATTAAACTGAAAACATCCATTATGCATAAAATGGGCAGAATAATTGCGGCAGCTTGAAGAGCGGGCACAGCAAGTGTGATCAACGGAACGCCGAGCACACCAAGACCTGCAAAGCCCCCTTTAGATATTCCGATCATCAAAATAGCAGGTATAGCGACAGCGTAGAAGAACGGGTCCGTTACAAAATTCATGGATGCATTATTTCCAAATGTCTTTGCCGCTACCGGGAAGGCCAAGTTTTTCCCACATATCATCTACTTTGGAGACAACGTCTTCATCCATTTTGATTTTTTCGCCCCACTCGCGTTTTGTCTCAGGCGGTAGCTTGTTCGTTGCATCAAGGGCGACTTTACCGCCAAGGCCAGATTCAGGTGAAGCAAAATCCAAATAATCAATTGGGGTGCCTTCGATCATCGTGATATCGCGTACGGGGTCCATGCGTGTGGAGACAGCCCACATGACATCTTTCCAATCTCTTGCATTGATATCATCATCCACAATAATCAGGAATTTTGTGTACATGAACTGGCGAAGGAAGGACCATGCCCCCATCATCACGCGTTTTGCGTGACCGGGGTAGGCTTTCTTCATGGAAATCACAGCAATCCGGTAACTGCACCCTTCTGGTGGCAACCAAAAATCGACAATTTCCGGGAACTGTTGTTGGATAAGCGGTATGAAAAGTTCGTTTAACGCTTCCCCGAGAACACTTGGCTCGTCCGGTGGGCGGCCAGTGAAAGTGGAGAGGTATATTGGTTTTTTCCGCATAGTCACGGCGGTGATGGTAAAGACAGGAAACTGTTCTACAGAATTATAGTACCCCGTATGATCTCCGTACGGTCCTTCGTCCTCATATTCATCGAGGGAGACGTAGCCTTCCAACACGATTTCTGCTGTAGCTGGAACCTTCAAGGGAACAGTTTTGCAGTCCACAAGTTCAACTTTTTTGCCGCGTAAAAGGCCCGCAAATTGATATTCAGATAAGGTGTCGGGTACGGGGGTGACTGCCGCCAAAATAGTACCAGGATCAGCACCAATAACCACAGCTGCTGGAAGAGGTTCTGCTTTTTCTTTGCCCCAGCGCTGATGGTGTTGGGCGCCGCCGCGATGCTTCAACCACCGCATAAGAGTCTTGTTTTTTCCAAGTTTCTGCATTCGGTAAATACCGAGATTAAACCCATCAGTTTTATCGTCACCGGGGCCTTTGGTGACCACAAGCGGCCAAGTGATGAGCGGGGCCGGCTCACCTGGCCAGCAGGTTTGGATCGGCAAATCATCTAGATTTATGTCATCCCCGGTTAAGACCACTTCCTGGCAAGGGGCATTTCTTACGGTTTTAGGCCGCATGGTCATGGCACTTTTTAAAACGGGCAACATGCCCATTGCCTCGCGAATGCTGGCAGGGGGTTCAGGCTGGCGTAAAAATGCCAGTGTTTCGCCAACTTCGCGGAGTTCTTCGGGCTTACGACCCATCCCCATAGCAACGCGGTCAACTGTGCCGAATAAATTGACCAAAACAGGCATCTTTGCAGGTTCGCCCGTTTCTGTAACAGGGTTTTCAAATAGAACTGCTGGACCATCTTCTGCAAGCAGGCGTGTCTGAATTTCTGTCATCTCCAGATCTGTAGAGACAGGTTCTGTGACACGGATCAATTTTCCTTCTTTTTCAAGAAGGTCCATAAATTCCCTCAAAGATGCGTAAGACATACGTAACTTCCTTAAGTCGGCAGGTTGAACTTGCCCGCTAGAATAGCGAGTAAAACCAGTGCGCCAAATATTTTGTTGGATTTAAATAACATGAGACAACGATCGGCATCATTAATATCGAGGTTCCGCAGTTGCCAGACGAGGTGCGCGGTAGCACCTGCGATCACCACATAGAATAAAACGGATAGGTTCATTAAAAACCCAGACAGTATCAGGGTCGAAACTGTTACGAGATAAAATCCGCTGAGCCAGTATTTGGTTTTCTCTGCAAATTTAAGGGCCGTTGATTTGACGCCGATAAGCGCATCATCTTCTTTATCTTGATGGGCGTAAATGGTGTCATAACCTAATGTCCAGCATATGCCGCCCACATAAAGGAGAATAGGAACAACTGATAATTCGCCAGTGACCGCAGCCCAGCCCAAAATAGCCCCATAATTAAACGCTAACCCCAAGAATAACTGCGGCCAGTAGGTGAACCGTTTGGCAAATGGATAGACCGCAACAAGTACAAGACTTAAGGTTCCAAGAATAATTGCAAAAATGTTAAACTGCAGAAGGATCAGTAAACCGATCAAACATTGAAACCCCAGCCACATAAATGCTTGGAGTAAGCTGACTTGGCCGCTGGGTATGGGGCGTTTCTTCGTGCGTTCAACTTTATCGTCGTAGTTTCGATCAGCAATGTCATTTAAGGTGCAGCCAGCGCCACGCATAACAAATGCGCCAATGGCAAATAGAACGAACATTATAGGAGCAGGGGAGGTATCCTGCGGGGTCGCTAGGGCAATTGACCACCAACAGGGAAACAAAAGCAACCACGTTCCAATTGGTCTGTCGATGCGGGATAATTTGAAATAGGGTTGGACAAATACAGGCGCATATAAGTCCACCCAGTTTTTCTTGCTGGCGTCTGCAATAATGCGATCTTGTGCATTATAATCTGATTTTTGTGATTTCTCTGAATTCTGCATTTTTCGCCTGATATTTTAATTTGCTGAATAATTTGCCTTAATGACAAGATGACATCACGTGCTATTTGAGGTTATACCGCCTTAACATTCATTTTCGAGAGCTTTTTCTTTATGTCACAGAAGCAATATTCAGTTCGTGTATATATTGACGCAGATTTATCTATGGATAATGGCGTTGTTTTGGATAAGGCGCAGGCCCATTATGTGGGAACCGTCATGCGCCGGAAAATTGACGATGAAATTGTCCTGTTTAACGGCCGGGACGGTGAGTGGCTTGGTAAGGTCCAAGAAGTTCGCAAGAATAACGCACTCGTCAGCCTCGTTAAATGTTTGCGTGAGCAGGCAGATGAGCCTGATATTCACCTGGTATTTTCGCCTGTTAAGAAAATTCAGAATGCACTCATTGTTCAAAAAGCAACGGAACTAGGCGTCTCTGAGATGATCCCTGTTCAAACTCTTAGGACCAATTCTGATCGTCCGCGTGAAGATAAAATGATTTTACAAGCGATCGAGGCATCGGAACAATCTGAACGTTTGACTGTTCCCCTCGTGCACCAATCTCAAAAACTCGAAAAGTACCTTGCGAAGATGGAGCCTGATCGGGCGCTTATTTTCTGCCATGAGCGGCATGATGCCCAAGATCCTATTGCCGTGCTGTCGACTTTGACACACACGACTAAATTCGCAGTGCTTGTTGGACCTGAGGGTGGTTTCTCGGATGCTGAACGCAAAATGATTATGAGTTGTGATAATTCGCACACTTTAGGATTAGGTCCTCGAATTTTACGTGCGGAAACCGCAGTAGTCTCAGCACTGTCACTGTTACAGGCCGTCCGTGGTGATTGGCAATAACGTATGTTTGGTGTTTGTTGTGTAAGCTGGGCGTCCTATGAAATAGATCTTTTGGGGTTTTATGCTTGATGCATTAAATTCAATCTATTACTTCATATAAAAGATCTTTGAGTGGGCGCTCATACGAACTGCAAGAAAAACAGAGGAAGCAATATGTCTGGTCCGGCTACTGGAAACGCAATTGAAATTGCGAACAAGGCTCAACTCGTAGAATTCGCAGAAAGCGGAAACAAGCCGAAATCCGATTGGCGAATTGGCACCGAACACGAAAAGTTCGGCTTCAATTTGGAAACGCTTGAAAACCTGCCTTATGAAGGCCCCAGTGGCATCAAAGCCATGCTTGAGGGATTGCAGCGCTTTGGATGGCAGCCGCAATCTGAAGAGGGTAAAGTTATTGCCCTTACCATGGACGGTTATTCCGTTAGCCTTGAGCCAGGCGGGCAACTAGAATTGTCAGGTGCACCGTTAGAGACACTTCATCAGACGTGTACTGAAGTGCATACACATTTGGCACAAGTGCGCGAAGTTGGTGATGAAATTGGGGTTGGCTTTTTAGGCCTTGGCTTTAATCCAAAATGGACGGTTGAGCAAACACCGATCATGCCCAAAGGTCGCTATGGTATTATGAAAGCCTATATGCCGACACGTGGTCAGCATGGGCTCGATATGATGTTCCGCTCTTGCACAGTTCAAGTGAACCTTGATTACGGCTCTGAAGCTGACATGATCAAGAAATTCCGGACGAGCTTGGCACTACAACCGCTCGCGACGGCTCTCTTTGCAAATTCCCCCTTCACTGAAGGCAAACCAAACGGCCATCTTAGTCATAGGAGCCACATTTGGACCGATACAGATCCTGATCGTACGGGAATGCTACCGTTCGTTTTTGAAGATGGTTTTTCCTTTGAACAGTATGTGGACTACGCGCTGGATGTGCCCATGTATTTTGTCTATCGCAATGGCACCTATATCGATGTTTCTGGCCAATCATTCCGCGATTTCATGAACGGCAATCTCCCTGGCCTACCGGGTGAGCGGCCAAATTTGGTTGACTGGGATAATCATCTGACAACCTTGTTCCCAGAAGTTCGCATGAAACGCTTCCTTGAGATGCGTGGTGCCGACGGCGGCCCATGGCGCAGGCTTTGTGCGCTTCCGGCATTCTGGGTTGGCTTGTTATATGATGAAGGTGCGCTCGATGCGGCTTGGGATTTGGTAAAAGGTTGGAGCACAGAAGACCGTCATACTATGCGGACCGATGTTATAACTCACGCCCTTACTACGAAAACGCCAGATGGCCGGACAATGCGTGAGTTAGCTGCTAGCGTTTTGGAAATCGCAAGCGCAGGCTTGAAGGCCCGTAAGCGCCTAGACAGTTTTGGTGAAGACGAAGTGCATTTCTTAAATGCGCTGAAAACCACGGTAGAAACAGGTGTAACGCCAGCGGATGAAATGCTGGCCCGCTTCCACGGTGAGTGGAACGGAAATGTTGATCCTGTTTATAAAGAATATGCCTATTAGGGCTTATATTAATCAGCACTGCCGAGATGCTTGTTCAAGGCATCTCGCGCATTCGCTGGATGAGTTTTCGCCGCTCGCTGAATAAGTTTGAGGATTTGTGACACTCCCTCATATTCCGCGCGATGTTCAGGCGATACCTTGATTCGGCGCCCAAGCTCTTCCCGAATAAGATGCGTGATCCTTGTGACACCTCCTATCCATTCCCTCTCAAGCGGCTCGATCAGGAGCGCAAAATATGCGGACAGGTTTGTCTGTACATATGTTTGCTTGTCTGCTTTTGGCTTCGTTTCAAGCAGTGACATATAAGCAATTAGGGCGGATAATTCGTAAGGTTGTACAGGTGGTCCTGCAAATTCAGTTTCAATGACGTGTTTTGTAAAGGCGCCAAGTGTTGGAAGAACGGTAAGGGTGCCGTAGGGCGCAGATTTACTAACGCCCCGTAAGGAGGGAATTGCGATCGGGTTTAAAACACCGTCTTCTGTACCGCTTCCCCAAAATTTGTGAGTGACGTCAATAGTGCCCGGTAAGCTTGATAAACCAGACATGAAGAAACGTGTGTTTACATGTCCGTTTGGATGGCAGCTATTACACGTTAGCCCAATGCGCACGGCAGTCTCTCCTAGAAGAGAGGGACTGTTGAATAGAAGTTTTCCAAGAAGAGCTTCACCTTGAAGCGGCTCGATAATTGACAACAATTCATCAGGTGGAATTTGGACATCAATACGGCTATCAGGCGGAAGCCAGTTCACTGGATCCGCCTGTGCTTGCGCTGGACTTGTGCGCATTATGAAAACCCAAAGAAACGCTATCATAATTCTAGAAAGTGTTTCCATGGATTATATTGATTTAGCTTGCTGTACCGCCGACCGTCAGGCCGCCGAGCAGCATTGTTGGTTGACCCACGCCCACAGGGACGCTTTGACCGGCTTTACCGCAGGTTCCAACGCCACTATCAAGGGCCATGTCATTCCCAACAGCCTTTACCTTTTTAAGGGCTTCACTGCCTGTACCGATCAGAGTTGCTCCTTTTACAGGAGATGTCAGCTTGCCATTTTCCACAAGATAGGCTTCTGTGCAGGAAAAGACGAATTTACCTGAAGTAATATCAACTTGGCCGCCGCCAAAGTTAATGGCGTATAAGCCGTTTTTGACCGAGGAGAGAATTTCTTCAGGGTCGCGGTCCCCATCAAGCATATAGGTGTTGGTCATGCGCGGCATGGGCTGATGTGCAAAGCTTTCACGTCTGCCATTTCCTGTTGGCTCAACGCCCATTAAGCGGGCATTTTGCCGATCCTGCATGTATCCAACCAAAATGCCATCTTCGATCAGTGTGGTGCAAGAACTTGCAGTCCCTTCATCATCAACGCTGATGGACCCACGGCGATCTGGCAGTGTTCCGTCATCAACCACTGTTACGCCGGGGGCGGCAACGCGCTCACCAATCAGGCCGGAAAACGCGGATGTTTTCTTCCTATTGAAATCGCCTTCGAGACCATGACCAATGGCTTCATGCAAGATAATGCCGGGCCATCCAGGGCCAACGATCACATCCATTTCACCAGCGGGAGCATCTACACTATCCAAATTTACAATGGCTTGGCGCAACGCCTCTTCAACGGCACTTTTCCAAGTGCTTTCTTCCAGATAGAAATTATATCCAGTGCGGCCGCCTGTTCCGTGGCTTCCGTTTTCACGGCGCCCATTCTGTTCAACAACCACAGATACGTTTAACCGAACAAGCGGACGAATGTCACCAGCGCGGGCGCCTTCGCTTCTGATGATTTCAATTGCCTGCCAAGATCCTGTAAGAGACGCGGACACTTGTACAACGCGAGGGTCTTTTGCGCGGGCATAGGCGTCAATTTCAGCAAGTGTTTTCACTTTGACGTCAAAAGGGATTTCACTTAGTGGATTGTCTTCTGCATATAACGCTCTGTTCGCGCCAGCAGGCGGCAGGGCTATGGAGCCGCTTCTTCCTGAAGTCACAGCCCGAACCGTATCGGTTGCGTTCTTAATTGCTTTTTCGCTGAGTTCTGATGCATGGGCAAAACCTGTTGCCTCGCCGCATACCGCCCGCAGGCCAAAACCTTGTGTTGTATCGAAACTGGCGCTTTTTAGGCGTCCGTCATCAAATGAGAAACCTTCTGATTGGCGGTATTCCAGGAACAATTCGCCGTCATCAGCTCCTTTAAGGGCTTCCGTGACCAATTTTTCCGCTGCCGTTCTATCCATTCCTGTATCTTCAAAGAATAGCTTATCGGCTGTTTTGATGTCGGTCACTTGGGTCTCCAGTTCTTCACGGAAATAAATCAATGTGGGTATGATAATAGGAATATGTGGGTTTGTGGAGCAAATGTCGAGAGAGCGAATTAAAGATATTGAATCAGTTGCTATGAGTTTTTTATACTAATTATGCGACAATATGCCACATCTTGAAAGGTCTTGCCGTAAACCACTATTCAGCAGTTGGCTTAATATTTTCTTTTAAAAATACATTTAACTCGTTGTTTTTACGTATAAAAATTACTTTTTCGGGAGTGATATGGTGCTTTTACTGAAGTGTAGTCCATATTTATTCCATAACTGTTCTTGTTCTTTTAGTCTTCCTTAGTGTAATTTCCGCACCAAATTGATCTAAATCATTTTTGATTTGCATCAAAGGACTGGCTATAAAGCTAATACAGTTTGAAATTCGTTTCAGCATTTGTTGCGATTTTCCAAGAAGATTAAGAAGCTATTAGAGACGGGAACTAATGATGGCTATTGTTAAAAATATTGTCACACTCTTTACTGCATTTGTAGTAACTGCGTTGACAATGGGCAGCGCAAGCGCCGCTCAGGGGCAAGCGGAACCTTGGCAACTTGGATTTCAAGATGCATTTTCGCCTGTTGCGCATCGGATGAATGATTTCCACAATATGTTGTTGGTTGTCATTACAGTGATCACCCTATTCGTTTTGGCGTTGATGATTTACGTGGCAGTTCGCTTTAACCGTAAAGCAAACCCGGTACCTTCAAAAACAAGCCATAACACATTGATCGAAATTGTTTGGACAATTGCACCAATTATCATTTTGATCGTTATTGCAGTACCGTCACTAAAGCTTCTTTACTACGGAGATCGTATTGAAGTTGCCGACATGACACTCAAAGCGACTGGATATCAGTGGTATTGGGGGTATGAATATGTGGACGAAGATGAGCTTTCATTTGAAGCTGTAATGCTTGAAGAAGATGAGCTTAAAAAAGGCCAACCACGCCTGCTTGCAACTGACAACGCAATTGTTCTTCCCATCAACACGAATATTAGAATGCTAATTACTGCCGAAGATGTTCTGCATTCGTGGGCAATGCCTGCTTTTGGCGTGAAACTTGACGCGGTACCTGGCCGGATTAACGAGACTTGGATGCGCATCGAAAAAGAAGGCGTGTATTACGGTCAATGTTCTGAGCTTTGCGGCGCACGTCATGGCTTTATGCCAATTATGGTGAAGGCTGTAAGCAAAGAAGAATACAAAAAGTGGCTTGTGAAAGCTAAAGAAGAATTCGCTGGCTTGGATGCACCTGCTGTTAATGTAGCAGCAGCATCCGCAGTCACGCAGTAATCGGTTAGAGAGAGGCATAAAAAATGGCGAACAGTGCAGCAGCCGCTCACGACGATCATCTCCCTACGGGATGGAAGCGTTGGGTTTATTCAACCAACCATAAAGACA
>MAAC01017037.1_pt1 | contig 15028 bp, 5 predicted proteins | sample 1115981 | NCBI WGS metagenome assembly MAAC01 (sample SAMN04961126, study PRJNA320927) | seawater metagenome | isolation source: sample BD02T64 sea water enriched with oil for 64 days | place: USA:Gulf of Mexico | collected 2013-07-27 | reverse complement strand
TAGTACCTCCACTTGTATTGTTTTTTAATGCACTAGTACCAATACCTACATTATAACTACCTGTATTTAACAGTAAGGCCTCGTTACCAATAGCAGTGTTATTTGTTCCTGAAATCACTGCTTTTAAACTATTAAATCCAATTCCAACATTCTTATTATCACCACTATCATCAGCTGCTCCAGCATCTATCCCTAAAAAAACAGAAGACCCAGCATTATCTGATTTACCATCGCTTAAATCATCTATTTTAATAGTCAATGGGTTCCAATCCGATCCATCGTTATAATAAAACCCAGGACTCACCGATGTCGAGCCAGATCCATTTGTGTTGGTATTATAAACAATCATACCTGCAACATCAGCGCTAAGTGGAGAGGGATTGTCTGTTCCAGTTAAAGATACTCTTGGTAAAAGCAATCCTTCAGTATCAGTTCCATCACCAATTTCTAATAATGCATCAGCATTAGGACTTGTGGTTCCTATCCCAACTTGCCCGAAAGAAGTAGTCGATATAAATGATAAGAGAATTAAAATGGCTGTTTTTTTTAAAGAGGTAACTCTAAAACACCTATCCTTTTGGTTACTATTTGGGAGTTTTTTAACAATTTGGGAAGTCATAATAATACAGTTTATCGGGGTTTGTTATACGCTTTAAATGATAAAATAACACATTTTTTTCTAAAAAAATTTGTTATCTCATTAATTATGAGTCCAATAAATAATTGGTTATAAAAAACAAATATATAATAATTAATGTATTTCATCGATTATTTTGTGCATTTTGTGTGATATTTAGATTATTATCTATAATTTTACTTCAAATTTTAAACCATAAAATGAAACCTTTTAAAGTCCTACTTAATTTGTCATTTCATTTTTTCTATTTAATGATAGCTACGGACTTAGCTAAAATATTCAATAATTTAAAGAATAACTTTAAATTATTAGAGGGGTTCAAATTCCTTTACAATAAATACAACTACCCACACCAACTAGTGTGTTGTAATTATAAATTTCACTAAAACTTATGAAAACAAAGTATTTTATAATCGTAATGCTAATTGTATTTAACGTCGTCCATGCCCAAACAACTTATTATGTAGATGCAGAAGATGGTGACGATAATAATTCAGGTACAACTGAACTTTTGGCTTGGCAAAACATATCTGAAGTGAATAGTGCTACATTTAGCCCTGGTGATCAGATTTTGTTTAAATCGGGACAAACCTTTTATGGAAAGTTAATTGTTCCATCGAATGGTGATATAAGTAATCAAATTACTTTTGGAAAATATGGAGGAGATGTTCGCCCTATAATTAATGGTAGCAATTATACAGAGTGTATTAGAATTTGGGGAAAAGAATACTTAACTTTTAACGATCTAGAATTAATAAATAACTCAGATGATGACACTACCTTAGTGGATTCTGGAGCAAATTTAAAACGATATGGTATTTTTGCCAATGCTGCTAATACGGGGACTACAAGAAAAAACTTAATATTTAATAATTTAAAAATACATAGTATTTATCCTTCTACTGCCAATGGTAGTGGGGAATATAATGGAAATGGAATATTGATGACCTCATCTGGTACTGCAGCTAATAATTATTTTGATGGTATAACTATCGAAAATTGTGAGATTTTTGATGTAGGAATTTTAGGTGTTGCTATTAATAAGTGGGTAAATAATGAGATTGGAAAGCATGAAAACGTTACTCTAAAAAATAACTATATACATCATACAGGTGGTTCTGGTGCGGTATTTTTTGAAGTAGATGGCTATTTATTTGAAGACAATTTGTTTACTTACACAGGAGATTATTCCATGGATCTGGGTCACTCGCCTTCTAGACAAAGAGGTAGAGGTAGTGGATTTTGGTGTGTTAGAACCTTAAATGGAATTCTTCAATATAATGAATTCTCTCATGCACAGGGTCCTAAAGATTCATGTGGTGCACATATCGATATCGGAAATTATAATGTGATTGTACAATATAATTTAAGTTACGACAATGCAGGAGGCTTTGCAGAATTTATGGGAGGCAATACATTTTGTATTTATCGCTATAATATAAGTATTAATGATGGTTGGAGAGTTAAATATGATAGTTCGAATCCTCTTCCAGAAATGTACACTGCTAAAGGGGAGACAAATGCTCAAGTAGGTTCTTCTGTTTGGTTTTCAAATTATGGAGGTAACGCTGGAAATCTTGCATCCACAGATAATCAAGTATATAACAATACCTTTTATATAGGAAAACATGTAGATAATGGTTGGGAAGTAGATATTAATGCATTTATAGAGTTTGAAGACGATAGCGATGATAATGAAATAAAAAATAACATATTTTATGTAGCAGGTTCAAGTAGTATTACTTATTCTAAGGAAGATAATGCAGGTGCAGGAAATGTTATGGATTATAATATGTATAATAGTAATTATCCAACAGTTTCTTACTTTCAAGGTGCTAATGATATTTCATCAGGATGGCCTTTATTTGCAAACGTTGGAGGTTTAGACCCAGACGATTACCGATTAGCTCCATGCTCTCCTGCTATAGATGCAGGTGAATTAATAGGAGGTAATGGTGGAGAAGATTACTATGGTAATTTATTAACAGGTAATATACCAACCGATATTGGTGCTCATGAAACATTATCATGTGGAGATACAAATGAATTTGATAGTGGTTGGAGTTCATATCCTCCTACTTCTTCAGATCTAATTACCATTAAATCTAATTACGATACTTCTGTAGAAGGAAGTTTTGAAGCCTGTCAGTTAATAGTGAATAGTGGTAAAACATTAACTATATCTGCAGGAGATTATGTTAAAATATACGGAAGCGTTTGTGTTCTTGGTACACTTATAATTGAGCATGAAGGTAGTTTAGTACAAGAAGATGATACTGCTATTTTTAAGAAAACGAATAGTGGTAGCATAACTGTAGAGAAAATAACCACCTCCTTAGAACCTCTCGATTTTACTATTTTAGGTAGCCCAATGACAGAAGCTACAAGAGAGGTGGAGTTAAGTGTAAGTACCTTGGTAAAATACCATGATACTAGTTTATTTAACCCAAATACAGAAGTTACAGATTATGATTCTGGTGCAGAGAATTTTGCGGATGATAATGGGGATAACTGGATTAATCATACTGGATTATTAATCCCTGGGGAAGGCTATTTGGTACGACCAGCATCTGGAGGTGGTACATTAACAACAACATATAACACAGGAACCCTTAATAATGGTGTTATAACGTATACAGCAATATTTGGGGACGATCAAAATGACAGTCCGAATATATTGAGCAATCCCTATGCTTCAGCTATACGTATAGATGATTTTTTAACTAACAATTCTAATGCAGGAGGAACCGTATATTTCTGGGAGCATATTACAGAACAAGGTACAGATCCCGATTATCCTGGGTATCAAGTTGCCAATTATGATATGGGAGATATCTCCTCTTGTAATGGAACAGGAGGCTTAGCATCAGCAAATGGGGGGAGTGTACCCACCAACCTTTTACCTTCGGGACAAGGCTTTGCAATAAAAGCTAGTGGTGCAGGAGTAATTACTTTTAATAATGCCTTGCGATCTACTGGTCCTAATACGGGTTACAGGAAAAGTGAAACGGCAATCGATAGATTGTATCTAGGAGTAAGTAATAGTACTTATGGATTAAGGGGGCAAACTCTAATAGGATTTACCGAATTGGCCACCGATGGTTTTGATCAGAATTACGATAGCAAACGATTGGCAACTCCTATTTCATTGTATTCCTTAATTGATGAAAGAGAATTGGGAATTCAAGGAAGATCTGTGTTTCATGTGGATCATATCATTCCCTTAGGATTTACCACACACGTAGCGGAGGATCAAGAATACAAGATATCCATAGGTGCTATAGAAGGGATATTGTTAGAACAAGCAACGGTGCATTTAAAGGACAACTTGTTAAATACCATGACCAATCTCTCGGAAACGGATTATAGCTTCACCTCTAATGAGGGACATCAAATAGATAGGTTTGAACTTGTATTTACAGAAGAAGTTTTGGGCAATCAAGATGTAGAAATAAATGCGATTTCAATTTACCCTAATCCAACACAAAACATATTAAACATAATTTCTCCACTGACTGAGATAACAGATGTTGAAGTTTTTGATGTTAGAGGAAGGATAGTGAATATTATTGAATTCAATGATCAAGGCAATTATCAAGTGGATGTAACAAACTTAGAATCTGCGATGTATTTTATTAAAATAAAAACCAATAATGGTATGGTAACAAAAAGAATAATTAAAGAATAACCTAAATTAGGGTATTGAATTAATTTGATAATTAATCTTATAAAAAAAACCGCTTTTAAAAAATTTTAAAAGCGGTTTTTTTACTTAAAGTATAGATCAAATATTTAATAGTTGGAAAAGTTTCTCTATTAATATATTCTACATTTAATCGATTAAATGTAGAATATTAAAGATTAAATACTACTTTTGGTTTAAAACGTTATTAATTATTATAATTATGATTCTAAGTCCACTAATAAAATTTAAACGGTTTTATACTTTTTTATTTATAGGTTTTGCAATTAGTATAGGTTTTCTCTTTTTAAGAGATATAGAAATTAAGGAAGAAAATAAAATTTCTAAAACTGAAATTATTTCTGAGAATTATAATAGTTTCCTTGAAAATCATCCTTTTCGAAAATCGATGAAACTTTCAAAAGAGGAAAGATTAGATAAGGGATTACCTCCAAATAAATTTTATGAGCAAGAATGGTTGTATACAAGTGATCCTGTTTTATTAAGGCCAGCTCCAGAAAAAGTTCATCTACTTCAAAAAGAACTAGCTAACAATTCTCAAATGAAATCTGCTCCTGGAGACCCGAGTAATAATTGGGTAGAAAGAGGACCTAATAATGTGGGTGGTAGAACCCACACGTTAATGTTTGCACCTGGAAGTGCGATAAAAGTATTTGCAGGAGGAGTTAGTGGAGGATTATGGGTAAATGAAGATATTACAAGTAATGCTACAGAATGGGAACAAGTAAGTGGTGTATCAGGAAATTTAGCGGTAATGTGTATCACAGTAGATCCTAATGATACTAATATTATGTATATAGGAACTGGAGAAGTTTATACCTGGGGAGCTGTTAATGGAAATGGAGTTTATAAATCTGTTGATGGGGGAGAAAATTGGGTTAATATTTATAGTGGAGGTACTACTGTAGAAGACAAAATAACTTATGTTCAAGATATTATAGCTTGGAACAATCCTCAGACAAATCAAACTGAAGTGTTTTTTGGAGCAGATGCAATGGCTTATACCGAAGAAGTTACTTCAGGGTCTGGTGGAGCTGGTTGGAGTTATTTAGGAGCAAATACAATTGGTCTTTACCGTAGTACAGACGGTACTAATTTTAATAGATTGACAGGAAGTTTATATGAGTATTCTTCAGGAAATTATTATGCACCCAATAGTTTTGATATAGGTACTGACGGAAAACTTTGGATGGGTACTAAATATAGTTACGCTTATGGAGGTGGAGGTGGAGTCGTGTTCTCAAATGATGGAATTGGAGCTGGTAATAATGGGTGGGCTGTTGTTAGAAACCTTGGTGATAACGGCCGTGTAGAATTGGCATGTTCTAAGCAAGATGCTGATAAAATATATGCTTTATGCGAAGATCGAACGGATGGAGCAAATCCAGTTAAAATTTATAGAACTACCAATGGGTTTTCTAGTGCGCCAACTTCATTGTCTCAACCAAATGATGATGATACAGGTATTGCTTCAACCGATTTTACCAGAGGTCAAAGTTTTTATGATTTAATGATTGGTGTTGACCCAACTGACGATACAACATTATATGTTGGTGGAATAGATTTGTTTAAATCCACAAATTCAGGAAATAGTTGGTCACAATTTACACATTGGTATGGAGGATTCGGTCATCAAGAAGTACATGCAGATCAACATGGAATTGCATTTGCAGGTTCAAATAGAATACTATTTGGAAATGATGGAGGGGTATTTTACACTAATGATGGAGGAACAACTACAAATTCAAGAAACAATGGGTATAATGTAACTCAGTTTTACAAAGCAGCAATAAATCAACCTATAGGTACCGATATATTATTAGCCGGTGCCCAAGACAATGGTTCTCAACTTATAATCAATGCGCCAGCAGGAATCGGATCATCAACAGAAGTAACTGGAGGTGATGGTTGTTGGGCATTTATCGATCAGGATGATGAATATATGATCTCTTCCTATGTGTATAACAATTATAGGTACATTACTTATGCTGGAACCTATTTAGGGAATTTTCCCGACGCAACAAATGACGGTGATTTTGTGAATCAGTGTGGATTGGACAGTGCAACGAATAACCTATATTCTAACGGAACAAGTGGTTCTACCTACCGAATTTATAGATGGAATATTACACCGTCAGTACCCAGTGTTGGTAAAACTACCTTAAGCAATGCAATGTTAAATACAGTACCAACCTATTTTGCAGCTTCCCCTTATACTAGTGATCGTATTTTAGTAGGTACTGCATTAGGGAAAATAATTAGACTTAACAATGCTAGTGGAACACCAACTTGGACTGATATTTCAATACCAGGACAAGTAGGAGCAGTGTCAGACATTCGTTATGGCGATTCAGAAAATGATATAATGGTAACCTTTCATAATTATGGTGTTACTAGTATTTGGTATTCTTCAAATGGTAATTCTGGTTCTCCAACCTGGGTTAGTAAAGAAGGGAACCTTCCAGATATGCCTGTAAAATCTATTTTGCAAAATCCGTTAAGCCCTGAGGAAGTAATTATTGGAACTGAATTGGGTGTATGGAAAACCTCAGATTGGAGCAATGCAAGTCCAACATGGGTACAGTCACAAAATGGAATGAGTGATGTAAAAGTATTGTCATTTGATTTTAGGTCTGCGGATAATACAATTTTAGTAGCAACATTTGGTAGGGGTATGTTTACTGGTAAATTTGAAGTTGAAGATTGTGCTGCTACTACTACCTATAACTCTGGATGGAATAGTGGAATACCAACTAGTTCAAGATCTGCAATTATTTATTCAGATTATGATACCGCAATAGGAGGAGCTATTGATGCTTGTACTTTAAGGGTAACTGAAGGCATTACAATTACGGTACGTGCAGGAGATTATATTAAGATTGAAGGAGATATTACTATAGATAATAATGCCACATTAATCATCGAACACGAGGGTAGCCTTGTCCAAGTTGACGATACAGCTTTAGTTACCAATAACGGTAGCATAAGCGTAGAGAAAATAACAACCTCCTTAGAACCTCTCGATTTTACTATCTTAGGTAGTCCGATGACAGGAGCTACAAGAGAGGTAGAGTTAGTTGTAAGCACCTTGGTAAAATACCATGATACTAGTTTATTTAATCCAAATACCGATGTTACTGCTTATGATTCTGGTGCAGAAAATTTTGCGGATGATAATGGTGATAATTGGATTACACATACTGGATTATTAGTGCCTGGAGAAGGGTATTTGGTACGACCAGCATCTGGAGGTGGTACATTAACAACAACCTATAATACAGGAACCCTTAATAATGGTATTATAACGTATACAGCAATATTTGGGGACGATCAAAATGACAGTCCCAATATATTGAGTAACCCTTATGCTTCAGCCATACGCATAGATGATTTTTTAACTGCCAATTCCTTTGCAGGAGGGACATTATATTTCTGGGAGCATATTACCCCTCAGGGTACAGATCCCAATTATCCGGGGTATCAGGTAGCCAATTATGATATGGGAGATATTTCCTATTGTAACGGAACAGGAGGCTTAGCCGCAGCAAACGGAGGAAGTATTCCAACCAACTTTTTACCTTCTGGACAAGGCTTTGGAATAAAAGCTAGTGGGGCAGGAGTAATTACTTTTAATAATGCCCTTCGATCAACAAGTCCCAATACAGGTTACAGGAAAAATGAAACGGCTATCGATAGATTGTATCTAGGGGTAAGTAATAATACTTATGGATTAAGGGGGCAAACACTAATAGGATTTACCGAATTGGCTACCGATGGTTTTGACCAAAATTACGATAGCAAAAGATTGGCAACTCCTATATCATTGTATTCCCTATTGGATGAAAGAGAATTGGGGATTCAAGGAAGATCTGTATTTCATGAGGATCATATCATTCCCTTAGGATTTACAACCCATGTAGCAGAGGATCAAGAATACAAGATATCCATAGGTGCTATAGAAGGGATCTTGTTAGAACAAGCAACAGTATATTTAAAAGACAAATTGTTGAATACCCTGACCAATCTATCGGAAACAGATTATAGCTTTACCTCTAATGAGGGGCATCAAATAGATAGGTTTGAACTGTTGTTTGAAACCGAACCGATTTTGAGTATAGATGATTTGGAACGTTCTATTGCAATCTATCCAAATCCTACCAATACTGTGGTGAACATTAATTCTGTTGTTAGTCCAATTAAATCGGTAATAGTTTACGATTTACAAGGAAGAGAAGTAAAACAATGGAAAGGGGATGCAATCCCTACGATACAGTTGGATTTGTCTGGACTTAAAACCTCGGTATATCTAATAAAAATAACAACAACTCAAGGCAGCATTACCCAACGCCTGCTAAAGTGGTAACCTAAAATTATAATAAATTAATAATAGGAGGATGGATTGTAATAATAAAACAAGACCATAAAGGTTTTAAATTATCTTTTTTATATTTTAGCCGAGTATCTTTTCTAATAGGGCTTAAAATTCATGTTTTTTATAGTTGGGGTTTTTATTTCAGTATTTCTTACACTTCTTTTACTTATAAAAAAGAAAAAATCTCGTGCAGACAAAATATTGATTATATGGTTATGCCTGATGGTTGTACACCAATTATATAATTATTTTTTATTAAGTGGTACATTATTTAATTACCCAAAATGGTTGGGGTTTGAATTTCCCTTACCAGTATTACATGGTGTTTTATTGTATTTTTATGTTCTAGAACTTACTGGTAAACGTATAAAAAAAAGCTTGAAAATGGCATTACATCTTTTACCAGCTTTGTCACTCATAATATTTGCCATTCCTTTTTATATCTTAACCGATAGTGAGAAAATAATAGTATTTCAAAATGAAGGTAAAGGCTTTGAAACGTTTCTCTTATATTCTAGGATATTAATTCCATTGTCTGGCTTGACTTATTCCCTAGGGTCTTTATTTTTAATAAAGAAACACCAAAAAAAGATTCAGGATCGGTTTTCGAATACAGATAAAAAAGAGTTGCAATGGCTGCGTTATCTTTCCATCGGATTGGGTGTTATCTGGATAGTTTCCATCTTTTTTGACAGTGATGTTATTTTTACAGCAGTAACCATATTGGTTATTTTTATAGGGTTTTTTGGAATTAATCAATTAAATATTTTCGCTACAAATAGTACTTTTGAAGTTGTAGAAATAAAGGAAACTGAAAAAATAAAGAAAACAGATATCGACCCTATATCTAAGGTAAAAGAAAAGTCAAAACGATATGAAAAATCTGGACTAACTCAAGAGATGGCATCAAATATATACTCCACTTTAAAGGAGTTAATGGGGGCCAATCATTTATATAAAAATGAAAATCTTACACTTGTTGAACTTGCCAAACAATTAAAAGTGCATCCCAACCATTTATCTCAAGTGATTAATGAAATAGAAGGTAAGAATTTCTACAATTATATAAATGCTCTCCGTATAACAGAATTTATAAGCTTAGCATCTCTTCCCGAAAATAAAAAATATACCATGATTTCTTTAGCTTATGATTGTGGTTTTAGTACAAAATCCACATTCAATAAGCATTTTAAATTGCAAACAGGAAAAACACCTACCGAGTTTTTTAATGCTTGATTATTTTGAATTATAAAGTGCTAAATCAATAAATTTAAACACTAGATTATTATCGTAACATTATGACTTATCTTTTTAACATGGACCTTAATGTTATGATTTAGATTGCTAATTTTGCCCTATGCATGTATTAATAATAATTGGAGCTTTTCAGGCTGTTTTTTTTGCTGTATTAGTACTTTCCAAAAAGGGAAAATCTATTCCTGATAAAATATTAGCAGTATGGCTTTTGGTCTTTGCAGTTCATTTAGCTTTTGTTTATTACTCTTTTCAATCTGGTCATGTTTTTTACATTGATTATGGACATTTCCCTGCAGGGGCTATGGTTCTGCATTATTCCTTAATGTATTTGTATGCAAAATCCTTAATGTCTGAAGAAAATGTTTTTAAAACAAAATGGTTGCTCCATCTTATTCCAATAGTAATTTTTTATATTGCGATTATTCCTTTAGCAATACTTCCTTATGAAGAGAAAGCCAATCTTGTTACTCATGTAACAACACATTTTTATTTCAATTTAATTTTCGGAATAAATCTTCTATCTATTACTCTTTATCTGTTAGCAACATTAAGACTTCTCAAAAAGCATAAAGTTTCTATAAGAAAAATGTTTTCAAATGAAGAAAACATTAACTTAAGTTGGCTTAGGATTTTGGTATTTCTTCTCGTACTATTATGGGTAATTATCTCTGGCCTTAGTGCTTATTTATATTATCTTGATACTACTGCAGCTGTTATGCTTCCCGAAGATTATATGACACTTGATATGCAGGGGCAGTCTGCTTTTGTTGTTTTTGTTTTCTTGTTAGGTTATTTTGGTATAAAACAGCAAGTTATTTATGCAGCACCTAAAGTAATTGATAACTCTGAAGTAAAAAACGAATCCAAAAAGAGTCTTATTGGAGAGTCGCCTTTAAAACAAGAAGCAACTAATAAATATGGGAAGTCTGGACTAAATGAAGAGATGGCTTCGCAGATTTATACTAATTTAAAAACACTAGTAAAAGAAAAGGCTGTTTACAAAAATGAAGAACTCACACTTGTAGAACTCGCCAAACAATTAAAAGTACATCCAAATCATCTTTCACAAGTAATAAATGAAATGGAAGGTAAGAATTTCTACAATTATATAAATTCCCTCCGAATAATAGAGTTTATTGGATTAGCATCACTACCCGAAAATAAAAAATATACTATGATTTCTTTAGCTTATGATTGTGGTTTTAGTACAAAATCTACTTTTAATAAACACTTCAAACTAAATACAGGAAAAACTCCCACAGTGTTTTTTGCAAGTAAGTCGGAATAATTTCTCCTATTATGTTATCAAAGTAATTTTATCTATTAATAAGTCTTCCATTTTACCAATCCCCAAATGTCTCATATTTTCTGTAATTTATATCGGTTCTGGTTATAATAATTTTATAAAATGTCTTCTTATAAGGCAATTCCCTGAAACCTCGTACTTGCCCAAGCTGTTTATTAAAACAATTTAAAGTATTGACAAACAAGGGGTAAATAGTGCGTCCTTGTAAGGAAGTACATCCTGCTTATAAGCTAAGTCTTTAGTAATAGTTCTTGCCTATACTTTTGTGGTCAATTAATAAATGAGCAGTTATCAAAACCTATAATTGCGAAAATTAATTAACTATTAAATAATTTAAACCAATATTAATGGACCTTATAATATTCCATAGCGCAATTGAAACTACCTATCTAATAAAAGAAAAGAAAATCTCTTGTGAGGAAGTGATGAGGCAATATCTAAATCATATTAAGAAGTATAATTCTGCTATTAATGCGATTTCCGATTTAAGAGATGAAAATGAACTTTTAGAAGAAGCAAAAACTAAAGATAGATTATTAATAGATGGTATTGTTCTAGGTCCCTTATACGGTTTACCAATGACTGTTAAGGATACCTATAACGTAAAAGGCTTGATTTCCTCCAATGGAAACCCTAAACTAAAATCAAATATTGCTTCAGAGGACGCAGCTTTAGTGACTCGTTTAAAAGATGCTGGTGCCATTATCTTGGGCAAGACCAATCTAGCTCTTTATGCTTTAGATTGGCAATCTACAAACCCTTGGTTTGGACAAACCAACAACCCCTATAATCTTAATCATGTGGTAGGAGGAAGTTCGGGAGGGTCTGCAGCGGCATTGGCTTCAGGGTTCACTTCTTTAGAATTGGGAACAGATGCTGGTGGTTCCATTAGAGTGCCTGCTCATTTTTGTGGGGTTTGTGGTATTAGAACTACAGAATCTGCTTTAACGAATAGAGGGAATATGGAAACACCAAAGCTACCGCGTTTGGGACGCTATTTAACAAGTAATGGACCTATGGCAAGGAATGTGGATGATTTAATACTCGCCATGAAAGTCCTTTGGAAGGACAAACAAATCACCTCCGAAAACCCTCCAGTTCCTTTAAAACAATTTACCTATCAAGGAGAAAACTTAACTATTGCTTATTCTCAGACCTTAGAAGGCTTAGCTCTTGAAAAAGACTATGAGGAAGTGTATCAATCCTTTTTAAATAAAATTCATCAATCCAATCACGAACTTGTCCTTTCTAGACCTAGCTATAGCACAAATTCTCTTATTAATCTATGGGGAAGAGTCGCAGGATACGATTTTGCTGCTGCCATGAAAAACATGCCTTTTAAAGGTTTGCTATCCTATCTGTTTATCAAATCGAAATACAGAGATGTAGTATGGGCAAAAGGAATGCGTCAAGGCGCTAATAGTAACGCCTATGATTATGCAAAGGCACTAGAATTAAAAGAAGAGGTATCGGATACTTTTACACAGTTTTTTAAAAAATTCAATGTATGGATCACACCAGTTTCGATGGCTTCGGCCTTTAAGCATCAAAAACCTGGAGTACCCTTTGAGATTAATGGGTGGAAAGTACCTTATACCAAGGCCTTTATCCCATTTAATTTTCCTTCTACAATTCCAGGACATCCCATAGTGGTAATTCCTATTGGGTTCACTAAAAAAGGACTGCCTGTTGGTGTACAAATACATGGTGAAAAATGGCATGATTTTAAACTCTTGCAAATTGCTAAAGAATTGGAATCATATACTCAAGGGTTTGTAAAACCTAAAATGTTCGAATAAACCACAATAAAATCAATTAAAAATTAATAAACCTTAAAAAAAGTAAATCAATTTAATCAATTAAAATAATGAAAAAAGTAATCGTATTATTTATGTTATTTACCTCGATCTTGTCTGCACAAGAGAACTATACCGCAAGTGGTATTGTAAAAGATGTAAGTAACGGAGAAACAGTTTTTGGAGCCACTGTATATTTAAAAGGCACCACCATAGGAACGCTTAGTAATGAATATGGTTTCTATTCTATCACTGCTCCAGAAGGAACCTATAGTTTAGTGATTTCTTATATGGGATTTACCGATGTAAGCCAGAAAATTACCTTAAACATAGATCAGCAAATAGATTTTGAAATCGCAGAATCTTCCACACAATTGGACGAAGTTATAATCACAGCAGATGAATCTGAATGGGTAAATATTAAAACGCCACAGATGAGTGTATCTAAAGTGAAAATAGAAACCATTAAAAAAATGCCTGTGGTATTAGGAGAAGTAGATATCGTAAAATCTATACAAATGCTTCCTGGGGTTACCAATAATGGTGAAGGCTCTGCTGGATTTAATGTTAGAGGAGGTGCTGTAGATCAAAATTTAGTACTATTAGACGAAGCAATTATTTACAATACTTCCCATTTGTTAGGTTTCTTTTCTGTTTTTAATGCAGATGCTATTAAAGATATTAAGCTATATAAAGGAGATATTCCCGCTAAATTTGGTGGTAGGGTATCCTCAGTTTTAGATGTACGGCAAAAAGATGGAAATAGTAAAAATTTCAACCTTACTGGGGGTATCGGATTAATTTCAAGCAGATTAGCAGCAGAAGGGCCATTATTTAAAGGCAAAGGGTCTTTTTTAGTAGCTGGTAGGGGATCTTACGCACACCTTTTTTTAAAATTAGCAGAAGAAGACAATAGTGCTAACTTTTACGATTTGAATTTAAAGACAAATTATAAAATCAATGAAAACAATAAGCTTTATTTATCTGGTTATTTTGGTAGAGATAGTTTCGATTTAGGGGGAGCTTTTGAAAGTAGTTATGGGAATTTATCTGGAAACCTAAGATGGAATCATATCTTTAACGATCGTTTGTTTTCGAACACTTCTTTAATATATAGTAATTATGATTATGATTTGTCTATCGAAGCACTTGAGTTTGATTGGGTATCGTCTATTAAAAACTTTAATGCTAAATACGACCTTAAGTATTATGCAAGCGACACCTTTAAATTGGACTTTGGTATAAGTGGTATTTATTACGACTTTGACCCAGGAGCCATTGATCCAACCTCTGATACTTCTCCTATAAATCCTTTGCAATTGGATTTTAAAAAAGGACTTGAAGGAGGACTTTATGTGAATGCCGAACATAAAATTACAGACCAACTTACAGCGCAATATGGGCTTAGATATAGTTCCTTTGCAAGGCTAGGAGGACAAACTTTAGTAGATTACGAAAACAAACAACCGGTAGTTTATAATGAGGAATTAGAAATTTATGAGGCGGGAACTCCAATAGGCGAAACCGAATATAAAAAAGGGGAGAGCATTAAGGAATTTGGAAACTTAGAACCTCGTTTGTCACTATCCTATCAACTAAATAATTCTTCTTCTATAAAGGGAGCATTTACGAGAACTGCCCAATACATTCATCTATTATCCAACACTACATCGGTAACTCCTTTGGATGTTTGGACCCCAAGTGGGAAGTTTATAAAACCACAACTTTCCAATCAATATGTGCTGGGTTATTTTAAAAATTTTAAAAACAGGACCTATTCTTTAGAAGTTGAAGCCTATTATAAAACTGTAGCCAATAGAATAGATTATATAGATGGTTCAAATTTAGTAGGAACCAATACGATAGAAACCGAAATATTAAATGGTAAGTCTAGAGCTTATGGTGTAGAATTTCTACTTAGAAAAAGCAAAGGAAATTTTACAGGCTTATTAGCGTA
>MAAC01010045.1_pt1 | contig 15033 bp, 16 predicted proteins | sample 1115981 | NCBI WGS metagenome assembly MAAC01 (sample SAMN04961126, study PRJNA320927) | seawater metagenome | isolation source: sample BD02T64 sea water enriched with oil for 64 days | place: USA:Gulf of Mexico | collected 2013-07-27 | reverse complement strand
AGCATTAATACGACCTTCCCAATACAGCAGTTGATTGATGAAGTTAATTTTTTCCTGTTTGCGCATGTCCTTTCTTGGCCTTCCTTGATGATAATTCTTATATGCTTATACTGTTAGCTCCCCTATTTAGCCATAACTTATTATTTAAAACAATCATTTAAAACAATTGATTTATATCATAAAACTTTGTCATTCTTATAAAAACAAGAATGACAAAGTGAGAAAAAAAACCTACAAAGCCCTGAAAATCTGCTCGGTGGTTTCTTTAGCATCGCCAAACAACATTTGGGTGTTGTCTTTAAAGAACAATGGGTTTTGCACGCCCGCATAACCTGTACTCATTGAACGTTTAAAAACAATGACTTCTTTGGCATTCCATACTTCTAATACTGGCATACCCGCAATTGGGCTATTAGGATCATCATTAGCCGCAGGGTTTACCGTATCGTTAGCACCAATAACTAACACTACATCGGTTTCAGGGAAGTCATCGTTAATTTCATCCATACCTAACACAATATCATAAGGCACTTTGGCTTCGGCCAGTAATACATTCATGTGCCCTGGTAAGCGGCCAGCAACGGGATGTATGGCAAAACGCACCTTGATACCTTTATTGATTAACTGCTGAGTCATTTCATATACTGGATATTGCGCTTGCGCCACCGCCATGCCATAACCCGGTGCAATCACTACCGATTTTGCGCTACGTAATAAATCAGCAACCGCCTCAGCTTGTACTTCTATGTGCTCACCGTAGTCTTTATCTTCATCAATAATAACGTCTGTGCCAAAGCCGCCAGCAATAACACTGACAAATGAGCGATTCATCGCTTTACACATAATATAAGATAAAATAGCACCCGATGAGCCAACTAGCGCGCCGGTGATAATAAGTAAATCATTACTCAACATAAAGCCAGCCGCTGCCGCTGCCCAACCAGAGTAGGAGTTAAGCATTGAAACCACTACTGGCATATCGGCACCGCCAATAGAAGCTACCAGATGCCAACCAAACACTAAAGCAATAGCCGTCATTAAAAATAATGGTAAATTTGAACCACCATTTTGTACAAAAACAATCATCAAAATAATAGAAACTACACCCGCGGCTAAGTTCATTTTATGACGGTTAGGTAGCATGAGTGCACTTGAGCTTATAGAGCCACGTAATTTACCAAAAGCCACAATAGAGCCGGTAAAAGTGACAGCACCAATAAAAATCCCTAAAAAGATCTCAGTTAAATGTATATTCATCGCTACTTGCTGAACAGAAGTAATGATGATCTGGTGCCCAGCATCAAAATAGCTATTAAAGCCAACCAGTACCGCGGCTAAACCCACAAAACTATGCAATATTGCCACTAGCTCTGGCATTTGTGTCATTTCAACTTTATTGGCTAACCTAAGCCCTATGCCTGAGCCAATAACCATGGCGACAATAATAATAAACACATTAGAGACTCGGGGATCAAAAATGGTGGTCAGTAAGGCTATTGCCATACCAATCATACCGAACAAGTTACCTTGCTTTGCTGTTTCTTGTTTACTTAGCCCCGCGAGACTAAAAATAAAGAGTAATGCTGCAACCACATAAGCTGCGCTGATAAAACCATTAGACATTGTTATTTCTCCCTACTTACTAAACATTTTTAACATGCGACTAGTTACTTTAAAGCCGCCAACAATATTTATTGTTGCCACCAAAGTAGCTAATGCTGCCAGTACTTGTACCAAAGTATTATCAGAGCCTATTTGCAATAATGCGCCGACAATAATAATCCCCGAAATAGCATTGGTAACGCTCATTAATGGCGTATGCAGTGAATGGCTCACATTCCACACCACGTAATAACCAATAACACAAGCCAGTACAAATACCGTAAAGTGCGTTAAAAAATCAACCGGTGCAACACTCGCTACCCAGCCAAACGATACGATTCCTGCTGCCATAAAAGCATATTTTTTCATCGGTGATGCGGGCTCTTCTTCAACGTCGACAACAGGTGCTACTTTAGCTTTTTGAGCCGGTGCTGGAGCGGCACTCACTTGAATTGGCGGTGGTGGGAAGGTTATTTCATCGTTTTTAACTACGGTCATGTTACGAATAACTACATCGTCGAAATCGATATTGAAGGTGCCGTCTTTACTTTTAGCTAATAACTTAGCTAAATTCACTAAATTGTTAGAATAAAGCTGTGATGCTTGGTTCGGTAAGCGTGATACTAAATCGGTGTAACCAATGACTTTAACATCATAAGCATTAACAACCTTGCCTGCTTCTGTGCACTCACAATTACCGCCACCGCCTGCGGCTAAATCAACAATAACACTGCCTGCTTTCATTGACTTAACCATGGCTTCCGTGATGAGTTTGGGCGCAGGTTTACCGGGGATCATCGCCGTAGTAATAATAATATCAACATCTTTTGCTTGCTCAGCAAATAAGGCCATTTCAGCGTCAATAAAAGCTTTACTCATTTCTTTCGCGTAACCATCACCAGAGCCCGTGTCTTCGTCCTCTTCATAATCAAGTTCGAGAAACTCAGCCCCCATACTTTCAATTTGTTCTTTCACTTCAGGTCGGGTATCAAAGGCTCGTACAATAGCCCCTAAACTACTGGCAGTACCAATAGCAGCAAGACCTGCAACACCAGCGCCAATAATCATTATTTTAGCGGGAGGCATTTTGCCTGCGGCGGTTATTTGTCCGGTAAAGAAACGACCAAAATGATGTGATGCTTCAATAACAGCGCGATAGCCAGCAATATTCGCCATTGAACTTAAAGCATCCATAGATTGAGAGCGCGTCATACGCGGCACCATTTCCATGGCTAAGGTGGTAATTGATTTAGCGCGAAGGGCTTCTAATAGCTCAGGGCTTTGCGCGGGCGCGATAAAGCTAATGAGTGTGGCGCCCTCATTCATTAATTCAACTTCATCTACTGTTGGCGCATTTACTTTGAAAATAATATCGCTTTGCCAACATGTTTTCTTAATAACAATTTCTGCATTAGTATTGCTATATTCTTCGTCGGTAAAGCTCGCCTTGATGCCGGCACCTTTTTGAACTTGTACGGTAAAACCTAGTTTGATTAGTGCGCTAGTAGAGCTTGGTGAGCCTGCAACACGGTTTTCACCCTTGAGCGACTCTTTGGGAATGCCAATGATCATAAAACACCTTTAAACAGTTGATAAAAAAGACTAACTGTTTAATGTTTTACCATTTATAGCATTGTTTTTAAACACTCATTTGAAAATAAATAAATAACGTCAAAATTAACGCTATCGTCCTCGACTTACCGACCATGTTTCAAAAAGCGCGGCGCTAACCACTAAAGTTCCGCCGATAATAGTCAGCATATTTGCTCGTTCACTTAATAATAAAAAGGCCAACACACTTCCATACAATGGTTGTAAACAAGAGATAAGCCCAGCAGTTGTTGCTGACAGGTGGCGCAGTGATGAAGCAAATAAAGCATGAGGCATCGCGGTAAAAACAATACCCACCAGTAAAATAAGTGACCAATCACGGTTAGTTACTTGTGCTATCGGTACTTCAATAAACAATCCCAGCATAAGAAAAGCCACTAAGGTTTGATACAGCATGGTATGCGGCCCTGAATAATGACTAAAATAATTTTTATGAAGAATATTTCTCAACGCGAAGAAAAAAGCCGAAATAATACCGGTGACTATCCCTAATGTGACTTGATTACCTAAATTGATTTCAGGGATCAATAAAAAGATACCAATCAACACAATAGAAGCAATAACAATATCTTTAACTTGTGGCCTACTTTTACTGTTTGAGCGATTTAGCGCTGGCTCTAAAAATACCGTGATAACAGGATAGGTAAAAAAGGCAATGATACCGATAGTGACCCCTGCCATTTGCATACCAGCAAAATAAGTAACCCAATGAATACCCACCACCACACCAAGCAATACCGCGATACCATAATCTTTAGTACTGGCAAGCTTAATTTTTTTCTTTTGCATAGTTAATAATATAAACAAAACAATGCGTTATATCTAAAGCGGGCAAGCCGATAAGTTTTGAAAATAAAGCGGTGCCACCAAATAATAGTACCGCGCTGTGTAGAAACAAAAGGCTTTGCTGTTGAGCTTTCATAGATATAATTTAATATAAATTTTGGGGTTAATTATGGTGTTGATATTGGCTTTGGTGTTGGTTTTGGTGTTGATAAGCATGCTAGCAATGCTCAATTATCGTCACTATTCACTACCGAGCCGCTATGCTCCACAAAGAGCTCTTCGAGCCTACACAGAGGCTTTATTATTCTCAGTGTAGTATGGTGACCTCTATGTTCTCTGCGGTAATACTTTTTAAGCTGAATAACTATCAACTAATCAAGATCATTAAGTGGCCAAATAACAATGTAGTCTTCAAAATTCTCAAGATCAACATCATCATCTTTGACTATTTTTCCACGTATTGACATACCCGCTTTGTGCATGGCTGATTTTTTACCTTTATGCAGCAACGGATGCCAAGATGGCATGCCTCGCCCTTCTTGTAAGCGTCTATAAGTGCAACTTGGTGGCATAAAAAATACATCGGCTAAATTAGCTTGGGTTAATTGCACGCAATCTGGCACTAGTGTAGTTCGTTTCGCATATTGACTACATTGACAGGTTTTCTCATTCAGCAAGTAACAAGCAATATTAGAATAATGTACTTGCTCACCATCTTTTAAGTGGTCGGTTGGTTGCAACTCGCTTTGCTCATCGGTATGTTCATCATCAATAAATTTATTTAAACAACACTTAGCGCAGCCATCACACAGTGATTCCCACTCGCTACGAGACATTTGATCTAAGGTTTTATGTTGCCAAAATGGGCTGTTTTTTTGCTGTGCTGTCATAGTTAAAGGTACTTGCTAATGAATAGGTGGAAACTTGATTCGATCAGACAAGTGACCAACCGAGCTGACAAAATAATATGATAAATTCCAATGCATCAAGCTTTTATAGTTATTGTAAGCTAAATAAGCACGGCCGTTTTCATCATCGGGAAAAACCAGTGCCGCCTTAATTTCAACCTTGGGAAGATTAGTACCATCGGTACGACGAATACCAAGTGCTTGCCATTGCGCTAAGGTTTTTTCGGTATTTGACCATGCCTTTAACCAGTTTTTGCGACTACCGGTATTTTTAGGGATAGCTAATGAGATATCAAAGTCTTGCGGCAATTTAACCTGACGACCCCAAGTTAACTCATCATCCCAGCCTTCTTTTTGTAAATAATTTGCCATGGAGGAAAAAATATCAACTTGGTTTTGCCAAATATCTTTTTTACCATCACCGTCACCATCAACAGCATAAGCTAAAAAGGAGGTTGGCATAAATTGATTTTGCCCCATGGCGCCAGCCCATGAACCTTTCATATCATCAATTTTGATATGACCTTGGGCTAAAATGGTTAACGCTGCCCACAATTGTTTTTTAAAAAAAACTTCACGGCGTCCTTCGTAAGCAAGGGTAGATAATGCTGATACCACATTATATCCGCCAGTAAACTTGCCAAAATTAGTTTCTAAGCCCCATAAAGCGACAATAAAACGCGCTTGCACACCATAATCATGCGCTATTTTGGTCAGTACTTGTTGATGTTCTTTATATAAGGCACGCGCTTTTTTTACTTTCCAGCTTGGCACTCGCTTCGGCAGGTAAGTATCTAAGGTTTCAACTTTTTCTGGTTGTTTACGATCCGCCGTTACCGCACGTGCATGAAACTTTACGCTAGCAAAGCTTTCATCAATTAAGCTTTGCTTAAAACCTTGAGTTACTGCTTCTTTTTTTAACTGCACAATATATTGCTGGAAACCAGCTTCGGTCAGGTCTTTTGCTTGTAGCTCATTAAAAGGTATTAAAACCGTGCTTGAAATAAATAATACCAATGAAGCAATTTTACGCAATGTCATCCACTACTCTCCTTGCTGATTTTGCTTGTCCATGGCTGACTTATGCTCTTTTAATAAATCTTCTTTGGGTGGCGGTAACTGCAAATAATAGCCTTGCCCATTTAAATTAGCTTTCACTTTTGCTAAATCTGCAAAAGCTAATTTTTCTTTAGTGGCTAGATTAATTAGCGTCACTAAAGTAGGCGTGCCAAAAGTAAGCATTAAAGGCTCAGGAACGGTAGAGAAATCATCACGGGTTTTAACAAAAAGGTAGGTGTGTTCTTTTTTAGCGCTTTTATAAATGGCACATAGCATAATGGAGACCTATGGAGTTATTTCTAATCTTTATTTTTAATCTTGAATACAGCGACCAAGATAAATGGCTTATTAATATATCACGCACTGTTAATGATATGCGATACAATGCAACAATATATTACATATTTTTATACAACTAAAATTTTGGTAACCCAATGAAAGCACCTTTATACGATGAAATTCTCGATATTTGTCAGCATATCGCTAACGCCTCTGCTCAAGATGATGACGATGCGAGAAGCAATGCTTGTAAAAACTTACAAAAACTCTGTGCAACAAATCAAGACACCCCTAAAGATCACCCATTACAATGGGAGGCCTTAGCCGATTTTACCGAAGATGGTGATTTAGCTATAGATATTTATGACATAGCTTTAGCGAGTGCCGATAAATTACAACTACCCGCCTTTACTGCATCAATTTACTTAGCAATGGCGCAAAGACAGCAAGAGTTTGAAGAAACAGAAAAAACCATTGAGTTTGCTAAAAAAGCTGAAATTGCTAGCCAAAATATCGACAGCGAAGAGCTAAAACAAGAAATAAAAGCCTTTTTAGCCGCCCTTTAAGGGCAGCTGCAAGCATACTTAAGATTTAAAGCCCTTGTCTGCAAACTCTTGTAGTGCTTGACCAAATAGCTCATCACGCCAAGCCATTAAAATGTCAGGGGGTGTTTCATTAGCACCACTTAACTGTTTCGCCTCATTTAAATCAAAATACCAACTTAGAAACTGGTTAATTTGTTTTTTTGAGGCTAAATTTTCAATCATTAAGTTGTGTTTTTCACTCACCGTAAGCATAAAGGCTTTTACACTTTTAAAAATTTGCTTGTAACCGGGATATTCATCCAAGCGCTGTATTTTGTTTGGATAATCAATTTCATTATCTAACGATGCTTGTTTCAATACCGCCAACATCGCTTTACCTTTGTGACGAATATCAAGTATTTCTGCACCGTCAAGTTTATTCATTGCCGCTAAGTTTTGCGGATTATGTTGAGCAACAGCCATTAAGGTATGTTCTTTAACCACAAACCCCAAGGGTAAATCACGTTTTTTCGCTTGCTGATAACGCCATTTGGCAAGGTGCTGTAGCGCATTTAGCTGTTTAGAGTTTAAACGCCAAGCGAGTTTAATTTGACGATATAATTGCTCTTCATCAATGGGTGTGAACTTTCGCTCAATTAAGAGCGCAGTTTCTTGTTTGGCATAATCAAACCGGCCTACTTGCTCAATTTCTGTCACCAACTTAGGGTAAATAGCAAATAAATGCTCAACATCTGCGCTGGCATAATTTAACTGTTTTTGAGTCAGTGGTCTTTTAACCCAGTCGGTACGCGATTCAGATTTGTCGAGTTCAATGCCAGTAAAATGTTCAACCATAGCGGCATAGCCCATAGATAAGCCGTGTCCTAAAAAGGACATCATTATTTGGCTATCAATTAAATTAGCAGGCTTACAGTTAGCATTCGTTAAAAATACTTCTAAATCTTCCGAGCAAGCATGCAGCACTTTGGTAATATTTTCATTCGCTAGTAATTGCCAAAAAGGTGATAAATCATCTATGGCTATTGGGTCAATCAGCGCTAATTGCTGACCATCAAAAACCTGTAACAACCCCAGCCTAGGGTACAAGGTTCGCGTGCGAACAAACTCAGTATCTATGGCTAAAACACTGGCTTTGCTGTACTGCTGACAAAGGGTTTGTAAACTTAAATGATCTTCTATTAATTGATACTGCATAATTTTTATTAAATATAGTCGTTTAATTTTTGTCGAAACTCGTTATTACAATTTTTTATTACGTTCTTCTGCGACGATTGGCTTGCTGATGACGTTGCTGATGTTTTTTCACAGAGCGACGAATTCGACGGCTTTTAGCATTATCCATCGCTTTTTCATCAACTTTCACTTTTGATTGCGTTTCAGGTGTTAACTGCACTAATTTACGATAATAGTTAACTTCTTTCAGGGCAAGTTCAGTCCAACCACCAAGCGGTAATTGACGTTTCATTTCCATATCGCCGTAACGCACTCGAATTAAGCGACTCACTTGTACTTCTTGGCTTTCCCATAAACGACGCACTTCACGGTTACGCCCTTCTGAAAGCACCACGTGAAACCAATGGTTACGTCCTTCACCACCGCGATAAGTGATTTTTTGAAAACGTGCTAAACCATCTTCCAATTTAACGCCGGCGCGAAGTGTTTGTAACATGGCTTCATTAATTTCACCAAAAACACGTACCGCATACTCACGTTCAACTTTTTGAGACGGATGCATCAAACGGTTAGCTAACTCACCATCAGTGGTAAATAGCAACATGCCAGAAGTATTAATATCTAAACGACCAACCGCAACCCAACGACCCGTTTCTAATGGCGGTAAACGATCAAATACCGTTGCTCTACCTTCAGGATCTTTGCGAGTACACATTTCACCTTCTGGTTTGTTGTACATTAGCACACGGCAAAGTTCTTCTTCTTTGGCGGTTAATTTGGCTTGATGACCATCAATGCGAATTTGCTCACTACCGTCAACTCTATCGCCTAAAAAGGCAGTATTACCATCAATACTAACCCGTCCTTGGCTTATCATCGCTTCTATTTCACGGCGTGAGCCTTTACCTGCTCGAGCAAGTACTTTTTGTAGTTTTTCAGAGTCTTTTACCGTCGCTTTTTGAAAATCGACTTTTACTGGCTTTTCTTCCGGCTTTTTACCTTTATTTTGGCCTGCTTTACTCAAGCCTTTTTTAGCAACCGCTTTTTTACCTACACCACGACGGCCATATTTATTACTCTCTGACTTAGTGTCTGACTTACTGGCATGTTTGCTGTCGCTAGTCTCGCGTTTGCTGTTAGATTTTTTATTGTCTTGTGACATTATTTTTACTCGGTTACGTCAGTAGTAGTTCCCTAGAAACTTACTTCTGGCTCAATTTACATTTTCGCGGTTAAAACCGCTCTTACAAAAATGGCGAGGGATCGCCCTCACCCACTCGAATCACTTCAATATCATCGTTAGAAAAATCAACCACTGTGGTAGGGTGTTCACCTAAGTGACCGCCATTAATGATTAAATCAACTTGATGCTCTAGCAAGTCACGAATATGCTCAGGATCATATTCTGCCGTCGATTCACCTGGCATGATCAAACTGGTAGACATTATAGGCTCTGCCAGTTCCGCCAACAAGGCTTGGCAAATATTATTATCAGGTACTCTAATACCAATGGTTTTCTTTTTCGGATTAAGTAAGCGTTTAGGAACCTCTTTACTGCCTTTAAAAATAAAGGTATAGGCACCGGGAGTGTTCGCTTTTAACAACCGATAGGCGCTATTATCAACACGAGTATATTCCGATAACTGCGATAGGTCCTGACAAACTAGTGTGAAGTTATGCTCTTTACTAATATCTCTAATTTGGCAAATTCGCTCTAATGCTTTTTTATCCCCTAAGTGGCATCCTAAGGCGTAACCTGAATCGGTTGGATAAACAATGACACCACCTTGATTGATAATAGCCACGGCTTGTTTCATCAAGCGCCCTTGTGGATTATCTGGATGTACATAAAAAAACTGGCTCATGATATTTTCCTAATCTCAGGATTGATACTTCGTTATTCGACACTATTAACTTACAATGATTATGTCCACATTGCCCAAACGGGTTTTGCCTCATCGGGTAATGTTAAATTACGCCCTAAATCAGACCATTTATTGGGGTGATGAAAGTCAGAGCCCATGGATGCGTGCAAATCATATTCTAAACAATAGTTTAACATTGTTTGCCGCTGTTGGGGATTCATTTGTGGCAAAACCACCTCTAAAGCGTCTCCTTGATTTTCTTTAAAATGCACAATCAAACGCCTCAGCCATTTGGCTGATAAATCATAGCGAATAGGATGCGCCATTACCGCACTACCACCAGCCGCGTGTATTGCGGTAACCGCTTCTTCAATTGCACACCATGTTGGTTTTACATAAGCTTTTTGGGTATTACGACCTTTTTTCCCTAAATATTGATCAAACGCTTTTTGCATCGTGCCAACATGCCCTTGCTGATATAAGACTTTAGCAAAGTGTGCTCGGGTAATTGAGCCTTCGCCAGCAAGTTTTTTAGCATCATGATAAGCATCAGGAAAACCACATTTAGCCAATTTCTCACCTATGGTAACTGCCCGTTGCTCTCGCGCTTGTTGCTGCTCAGTAATTAATTGCTGTATAGCGGCATTTTCAGTATCAATATTTAAGCCAACAATATGGATTTCAAAACCTTGCCAAGCGGTAGAAATTTCAATGCCAGAGATTAACTTTATTGGAATGTTTTTTTCCGAGATATACTCTTGGGCTATATCAAAACCAGCAATAGTGTCATGATCAGTTATCGCCAAAACCGCTATTTGATAGTTAACCGCCCTGTCTATCAAGGTTTGCGGCGACAAACTGCCATCTGAGCAATGGGTATGACTGTGTAGGTCAATACGCCCATGCGCAAAGCCGTCATTTTTTTTAATAATAGGGGGGAAATCAATAGTTGACAGCAACGCCATAATAAGGTCTTCTATAGGAACTTTCTGATGAGCAGGCTTTAGCACTAATTTTAGTAATAAACGCATACTCTGTGAAACATGATCGCAAGTTTACTGACATGAGCAAAATAATGATACTAGCAAAGCAATTTAATTTAACACATAGCCAACCTCGTTGGTGGTGGCATAACTCTACTTAAGTGGGTTGTGATAATTGCGTGTATCTTGCAAAAAGCATTTAAAATGCTAAAGCAGATCAAAAACAAATTTCAAAAACCCGCTAAACTAGGCGGGTTTTCTGCATTTTGAACAACCACTTTTTACAACAAAACATTTACTACAAAAAAGAATAGAGAGAAAATACAATGAACAAAACCAGAACATGGTTTCTTTGGTGGCTACAGCCAATTTATGCCGGATGACTACATTTTAAATAAAATAAATTAAGAAGAAACTAATGAGCCTAGATAACCTAGAGAACATAGATAACCAAAGTACAGCAACCGTATGTACCTTAACGGACAGCGCAAATTATCAAAGCGATCCTTTAAGCGTTTACCAATTGCTTTGCCATAATAAAGAAAATAACTTGCTGCTTGAGTCAGCAGAAATAGATCAAAAGCATTTATTACAAAGCCTATTACTAACCGATGCCGCCTTAAAAATAGTTGCCAATGGGAATACCGTTACTTTTAATGCCCTAACACTTAATGGCCAAGCTGCATTGCAGTTTGCTGCAATTCAATTACAGCCTCATGCCGAACTTACGCTATCAAACGATAAACAAACCTTAACCGCCATTTTTTCCGATATCCCCACCGAGCTTGATGAAAAAGCTCGGTTAATGGCCGTTAATCCCTTTGAAAGTTTACGTTTATTTAAACGTATCGAAAACAGCAACAACCACCATTTTGCCATTTTTCTCGGTGGTGCATTCGCCTTTGACATGATCAGCATCAGTGAAACCTTACCCGAGGTGCCCGATTGTCCTGATTTTGTTTATTATTTAGCTGAAACCTTAGTGGTTATTGATCATGAAGAGCGAAGTACTGAAATAATTGCTAATATTTTTTCTTGCTCAGAAACTGAAGCAACTCAAGCAAGTGTTCAGCAGCAGTTAACGGAGCGAGTAACGACAATAAAACGCTTATTGTCGGATGATATCACCACAGAACAAGTCGCTCATCTGAGTGAAATTGCAACACCAAATGCCTCAGGTTCAGATTCAGGATCAGGTTCACAAACAGTCACTGTTGATATTAGTGATGAGCAATTTTGTCAACATGTTGAACAGTTAAAAGAAAATATACGCGCAGGTGATATTTTTCAAGTGGTGCCCTCAAGAACTTTTTCACTACCTTGTTTAGATAGCATAGCCGCTTATCAGGCATTAAAAATCACTAACCCAAGTCCTTATATGTTTTACCTTAAAGACAGTGACTTTTGTATATTTGGTGCCTCTCCTGAGTCAGCGATAAAATACCAACAAAACTCCCCTGAAGGCAAACGCCAAGTAGAAATATACCCTATTGCAGGTACTCGTCCGAGGGGATTAAATAGTGACGGTAGCATCTCTTTAGATTTAGATTCGCGCATAGAGCTAGAGCTAAGACAAGATAAAAAAGAGTCAGCCGAGCACATTATGCTGGTTGATTTAGCGCGCAATGATATCGCCCGAGTCTGTAAAGCAGGTACACGCCATGTTGCTGATTTATTAAAAGTTGACCGTTATTCTCACGTTATGCATCTCGTTTCACGTGTTTGTGGCACTTTACTCGAAGAGTTAGATGCTTTGCATGCTTATCAAGCTTGTATGAATATGGGTACGCTATCAGGCGCGCCAAAGGTGAAAGCGACGTCACTTATTAGAGAAATTGAAGGTAAACGACGTGGTAGCTATGGCGGCGCAGTAGGTTATTTAACCGGTGATGGTGAAATGGATACTTGTATTGTTATTCGCTCGGCATTTGTTAAAAACAATATAGCGCAAGTACAAGCAGGCGCAGGGGTTGTTTATGACTCAATCCCCCAAGCGGAAGCCGATGAAACCAAACAAAAAGCACAGGCCGTGATCAATGCCGTTCTTTACTCAAATAAAGTAGCAAATGAATCATTAAATCAAGGAGCAAGCTAATGATGGCCGCTAAAGAACAAACCAATACCAAACTATTTATGCTCGATAACCTAGACTCATTTACTTATAACTTAGTAGACGAATTTCAATGTTTAGGCTTTGAACCAACGGTCTACCGAAACACACTTGACGCTGATTTTATTTTCAACAAAATGTCTGAGCACACACAAAAGACGGGTGAAAAAGTTATTCTAGTTTTATCACCGGGCCCTGGTGAGCCAAAAAATGCCGGCTGCTTAATGGCATTAATAAATTTGTGCGCAGGACAAATGCCTATTCTTGGTATTTGTTTAGGTCATCAGGCTTTAATAGAACATTATGGCGGTACGGTTGGTCGTGCTGATGAAATAGTTCATGGTAAGGCATCTGCCATCACCCATTGCGGTAGTGGCGCTTTTGCTAACATTCAAAACCCATTGCCTGTTGCCCGTTATCATTCTCTGGTTGGCATAAATATTCCTGAGGCTCTAACGGTTATTGCCGATTATAACACTATGCCGATGGCCATTTGCCGTGAGAGTGATGCCGTTTTAGCTTATCAATTTCATCCTGAATCAATTTTAACCACTTTTGGCGCGACACTATTAGCGCAAAGTTTCGATTACTTACAAACGTTAAGTAAACATTTAAACATTAACACGCAAGGAGCAGAGCATGACAAATACTAGCCCTTTAGCCCAATTAGCTGACAATAAAGACCTTTCACAACAAGAAACAGAGCAGTTTTTCACCCAAGTGCTCAACGGTAAAATTGAACCAGCATTATTAGCCAGTGTGCTGACCGCCTTAAAAATGAAGGGGGAAACACCCGCAGAAATAGCCGGTGCAGCTGTCGCTATTCGCAGTGCAGCAACGCCTTTTCCAGTGCTAGGTTATCCCGTTGCCGATTGTGTCGGTACCGGTGGTGATGGCGCTAATACGATAAATATTTCTACAACCGCAGCCATTCTCGGCGCAGCATGTGGCTTAAAAATGGCCAAGCATGGTAATCGCAGTATCTCAAGCATGTCAGGCTCAGCTGATTTATTGGAAGCATTTGGCGTAAACTTAACTATGTCTCCAGCGACAGCCAGTCACTGTTTAGATAAAGCTAATCTGTGTTTTTTATTCGCCCCTGCTTATCACAGTGGCTTTAAACATGCTGCACCTGTTAGAAAAGCAATGGGCATTCGCACTTTATTTAATATTTTAGGGCCATTAGTCAATCCAGCAGCCCCACAAACAATGTTGTTAGGCGTATATACACCTGAATTGCTAGCACCTATAGCGCAAGCATTACAATTAACGGGCGTTAAACGTGCTTTTGTTGTACATGGCAGTGGTTTAGATGAAATAGCCCTGCATGGTGATACCCAAGTAATTGAGATTAAAGATGAACAGCTAATTGAGCGCACCATTTCTCCACAAGACTTTGGTTTGAAAAATTACAGCCTTGAAGCGATTAAAGGTGGCACACCCGCTGAAAATGCTGACATCATCAAAAACATATTATCTGGCAAAGGGCTGGACGCCCATAACGCCGCGGTTATCATTAACTGTGCAGCATTGCTGTATCTACATGATAAAGCAGATACTTTAGCAGCAGCAGCTCAGCTTGCGAGTGAGGTATTGAAAAGCGGTCAAGGCTTAGTAACATTAGAACAACTGGTGTCCCTGTCTAACGAAAAGTCTAATAAGGAAAGTAAATAACATGGTTAATATATTAGATAAGATAGTTGCCAATAGACGCATTGAGATAGCAGCGCTTAAAAAATCGAAACCGCTGACCAGTTTTATTGATGAGTTAACCCCAACCACAAAAGATATGTACGCAGCGCTTAGACGCACTAAGGATAAACCCGCAGCAGGTTTTATTCTAGAATGTAAAAAAGCCTCGCCATCAAAGGGGTTAATTCGTCCTGACTTTGATGTTAAAAGCATTTGTCAAACTTATGACAAATATGCGGCGGCAATTTCTGTCTTAACCGATGAAAAATACTTTCAAGGTAATTTTGATTACCTAAAGCTAGTCACTGAAACCGTTAGTTGCCCGGTACTCAATAAAGATTTTTTCATTGATAGCTACCAAGTCTATTTAGCCCGCTATTACGGCGCAGATGCTATTTTATTGATGCTTAGCGTGTTATC